>Ga0105105_10000177_pt1 | contig 29657 bp, 17 predicted proteins | sample PPLLaktember2015_4_FD_79108 | JGI IMG/M metagenome (GOLD analysis project Ga0105105, IMG submission 79108) | Freshwater sediment microbial communities from Prairie Pothole Lake near Jamestown, North Dakota, USA - PPLs Lake P8 Core (1) Depth... | ecosystem: Environmental > Aquatic > Freshwater >...
AAACGAATAATCACCAGCATTTAAGTGTCCGCTGAAAATATTCTTAATCTCTTTGCCAAGTACATCATAAATTTTCAGTGAAACTTGATCGCTTTTAGGAAGAGAAAATTTAATTGTAGTTGTCGGGTTAAATGGATTGGGATAATTTTGATAGAGATAAATACTTTCAGGAAGTTGTTCTTTATTTTCATCTATTCCAGTGATAATTACATTGATCGCAAATGTACAAGTAACGCTAACATTAGCACTATCTTCTGCTTTTACTTTTACATTTATGTTGATAACCTCTGTTGGTGTGCCTTCGAAAGTTTGAGTTGCAGGATCAAACCATAACCAGGCAGGTAAAGGATTTCCATTACTTAAGGTTGCTGAGTATGTTAACGTATTGTTTCCATCGTCATCAATAAAAGTGCTGTCTGGAACAGTATAACTACATAACTGTCCAGCTTGAAATGATTGAGCAGGAATCTGATAATTTAGATAAGGAACAAAGTTTGTATATCTGAGACTGTCGATAAGTTCATCAACTTTAATCCAGTAAATTGAACTAGGGCTGGAATAACCACTTTCATAAAATAAGTATTTATTATCGACGGTAACATAAGGAGCAAAATCATCACCCACAGTATTTACCGAAGCACCCATATTTTTTGGATTTGTCCATGTATTATTGCTTTTACTGTAACTTAAGAATAAGTCTGTATTTCCAAATCCGCCTGATCTATTAGACATAACAATAATGAAAGACTCATCATTTGAAATAAAAAAGTCACCCTCATTTGCACTTGAATTTAATGGACGCCCCAATCCGACCAACGTTGTATCATAATTTTCTACAATTAGTTTGCAAATATCTCTTTGACCCAACCCACCTGCTATATTTGAAGATAGATAGTAATTTCCAAGGCTTGTAACATTTAGAGAATGGACTTTGAAATTTTTTAAAAACCTCACTGGTGGACTCCAAACCGTATCCTGCCTACTCGAACTCCAACTATCATTATAATTATTATTCTCAAAAAAAATTGAACTTCCATCTGGAGATAGTGATAGACAATAAAAACCACTTAACAAATTTAGCGGTCCATTCCATTTATTATTGTAATATTTATAGTATTTAAACTTGAAAGATGTCCAGTTGGTATTTACCTCCTCATAGTAAATTTCTTTTCCATTCGGCGTAATTGCTATTTTTTCAGCAGCAAAGTATCCTTGGTCAGCATTAAGGTTAAATACTTTCCGAATATTTCCGGGAGGTGTTTGTCCTAAGTACAGACTATCAGGCGGAATTGACTGGGCAATTAATGTGAATGATGAAATAGCCATCATTAAAATGACAAGTAAAAATTGTAATTGTTTTTTCATAATAATTCTCCTTATAGTTAAACAATGTTTTGATTCATATTTTAATTTCAATCAACAATAACGTTGATTAAGCACGACTGAAAAATAATTGAAGACAAAAGTTGTTGTTAGAAATTACTTGTGAAATGCACCAGGAGTTTGTGAAATGCACTAATAAATGATGTGGAGTGACTATTTAGAATGTGGAAGATATAAATTATTGTGAATTATAAAACAAATTATAAATCAAATACCAATATTTTTTAATTGGTTAATTTTATGGCGACTAACCGGCAAACATTCTCCGCTCTTTAAGATAACTCGATACTTTCCACCGCCAAGTGATTGAATTGATTCAATTTTATCTCGATCAACGATATAAGATTTATGAATACGATAGTAGTTTTGTGGTAATAATGGTATTAGCTGTTTTATAGATTTGTCATAAATAATTGTTTGATCATTCTGCAAATAAAGTTCTGTATAAATGTTAGCTGATTTAATAAATCTTATTTCGTCAAGTGGAATTACTTTAATCTCAAATCCTTTTTTTACAGAAAGATATTTTATTGAATGCCCATCCAAAGCGTGACTCGATTTTAATCTTTGAAAAGCTGCTTTCAATCTTTCTATATTATATGGCTTAGGTATAAAATCTAATACTCCATATTCAAATGCTTCAATTGCTCTATTAGTATTAGCAGAAATAACAATTGTATGGAATGACTGACTTACTACTTGTTTAAGTAATTGAAATCCATCTTTAGCATTCAAATTCAGATCTAATAGTAAAACATCTATTGGTTTTTCTTTTAGATAGAACATTGCGCTGTCCAGTGTTGTTTCAATATGAATGGAAGTAATTTCTTTATTCAGAATTTGTTCAACCAGCATCTTAATATCTTCAGCAGTAGGTCTTTCATCTTCAACAATTAGTATTCGCATTAATTGTTCCTTATTTCTATGATTGATTCCCAGCCTTCATCAGATTTGCTTGATTTAAAATCCCATTTGCCCGGATAACTTTCTTCCAATCTTCCTTTAATATACTTTGCACCAAAGCCAGTTGAACCTTTGGACACTTCAGGATTAAAATCTCCATCGTTTGTAAGAACATATTTAATACTGGTTGAATTTTTTATTGTTTGCAACTTAAATGTACCTGCAATTTTTTTTTCATATCCGTGAGTTAAACCATTTTCAACAAGAGTATGAAATATCATGGGCGGAATAGTATCGTGTTCATCAATATCTAAAGTTTCCATCTTATAATCAGCACCTTTGCGATAGCTCATAATTTTAAGATGAGCTCTGCATAAATCGATTTCCTGAGTGATGGGAATTAGTTTTAAAGTAGAAATTTGATTTATCATTCTGAACTCTTCAGCCAGTGCTTCGATAAGTTTAATTGCTGAACTAGTATCTTTTCTTAGCCACACAATTATTGATGTCAATGTATTTAATACGAAGTGCGGATTAATATTCTTCTTCAACAATTCATTTTCTAAGCGTGCAGATTTAAGTTGCGCTTCTTTTTCTGCCGTTTCTTTTCTTGCAAACTGCCTTGCTATAGAAAAGCTTGTGCAAATAACCATAGTTGTTGCTAATCCCGCAAAATTGAAATTGAAATAATACGCTGCCCAGGCTGCGATAATTCCTATAAAAATAATTACGCTTTCTTCCCGCCGTTTGTATAACGCCCATATAGTGATTATGCTGCTTATAATAAGAACGGTTAGAATCATTATGTTAAAGCGGCTTTCGATGTTCGTAAAAAACAAAAAGATGAAAAGAGTTGTTACTATAATAATCCCAATAATTTTTTTAGGAAACGAAAACAGGTAAATGAAAAAAGCAGGGAACAGAGCAGTAAATAAAAGTGTAAACAACTGATAAACATAATATTGCCAGTACACAAAAGTAGTCCGTGTATCTAATAATATTGGCGCCATCATTGTAAGCGAATCCACTATTAGAATTAAACAAATTATGCTAAATAATAAATGCTCAATTTTTCGTTTCCTTGCGATGTAAAGAAAAAGATTAAAAAGAAAGGGGATAAATAAAATGCCTGTTATAAAAAATGCCCGATAATATAATTGGGCTATTCTTTGCAATAAATAATCATACTTACCGATAACCATATAGCCATAGAACCATTTCCATGATGAGTAATTATTATGATTTGATATTCTAAAAACGAGAGTATGCTCACCACGCGTTACAAGATTAGAAGGAAAGGCAAAACTAAAATTGTACGAGCCCGCTATATCTTCTGTCTTATCATTACCAATCTTTCCATTTTCTGCAATTTTAATTCCATCCCAATAGATTTCATAAGCAGTTACAAAATTTAATGGAAAGAGTCCCAGAATAACATTATTGCTTACTGAATCCTTAATAACAATTTTGGTTCTTATAAGCCAGTTGCCTTCAGTGTATCTATCATCATCAAATGTAGGTGCAAATAATTGCCATAATGAATCCGGGAGAGTTGGAAGAGAATTTTTAGGTTTGGTATCTTTTGTTATTTGCCAATGATCTAAGTAGATAGATTTATTTAAAGATGAGATAATGTTGGATGGCGGTTCAGTTGCTGTAATTTCAATATTAATTACCGCAAGTAGAATAATAATAACCCGAAAAACAGACAAGAGATTTTTTTTCACAATACTTTATTTAGTCGTTTCCGAAAAAGTATTTTAATTACAGTAACAAAATAAGAAACATCTTTTAATTCGGGAATAAGAATAATTAATTTTGAAAAGCAAAAAATTTCTGTAATTATAGTTTTTAAACTTTTTAGCAAAGAAAAAAAATTCAATAAAACTAATCGTGATTTTTACATTTGGTCTGAGGTTTTATTCTTAGAAAAGTATTTGTTGAAGTAGCAACTTTTAAGCTGTCACGTTAAAACGTGACAGCTGATTAAACAGAATTACTAATAGTTTTTTATTGAATTCCTCAAATTAGTTTCACAAATAATAGCCAATTTGTCTTTCATCTCTTCATAATCATCATTAGATAACCTATTTTCAAAAATCAAACTTTTAAAATCAACATTTGACCCCATATTATTTAAATAATCTTGTTGATAACTAAATTCAAGATTATAAACGGAAGTATCCCACAATGACTCACCAGCAAAAATAAAATTTGTTTTTATGATAATCGGGACTTGGGTACTTTTAATATATAAAGAATTTTTTTTTGCATCCTCAGATAGAGATTTATGAATATGTACTTCCAGATTATCTTGAATTTCAGTCAATGAGAAATGGAAATCAGGAGGTTCAACAAATATTTTCTCTTTATATATGTTTTTTGGCAATTCAATGATCAATCGTTGAAGTTTTTGATTTGAATCAAATGAACTAAATTCAAATCCAGGCAACATATTAGATGGGTTAGACTGTAAGACTAACAACCTTTGGGATTCGAATTCTTTCTTTGATATTTCTAATGCCTCATTAGAATCGCTACAACTTTTTATGGAAATGATTAGAGCAATAAATGAAAGTGGTATTGAAGAGACCAACACGATTTTTTCAATATTTTTCCAAACATTTTTCATTTAATTGTCTCCTAACTATGCCTTACAGAAATTATATCTCCATCTTTAACAATGTATTCTTTTCCTTCAAGTCGCCATTTGCCAAGTTCTTTGGCTTTTGCGAATGAACCTGTTTCAATAAAATCATCGTAATGCACAACTTCTGCGCGGATAAATTTTTTGAAAAAATCTGTATGAATTTCTCCCGCAGCTTCCTGAGCTGTCATTCCTTTTTTAATTGTCCACGCGCGGCATTCATCTTCACCAGCAGTTAGGAAAGATTGAAGTCCAAGTAAATCATATGCTTCTCTAATTAACTTATCCAAAGCGGATTCTGTAATTCCGTAATCATTCATAAATACGCTTGCATCTTCTTCAGGTAGATCCGCCATTTCTTTTTCAATCTGACCAAAGAATGATAATGCTTTTGTGTTAGGTGCAAGTTTATTCTTTACGAGCTCTTCTAAATATTTTCCAGTATCCTTTATTTGTGATTCATCAAAGTTTAGAGCTATAAGCATCGGCTTGACTGAAAGTAGTTGATAAGTTTTTAAAATATGTAATTCGTCTTTGGTAAGATTAGCATCACGTAAAGGTTTTTCAGTCTGAAGAATTTCATAACACTTTTCAAGAACAGGTAATTCGCGTTTAAGATTTTCATCCTGAGTTTTTAAGATTTGTTTTTTTATTGTCTCCAATCTTTTTTCAAGAATTGCTAAATCGGATAAGATAAATTCTGTTTCAAATGAATTAATGTCGCGCATCATATTTATTGATCCGTCTGGATGCGGAACTGTTTCATTTTCAAATAATCTTACAACCTGAACGAGCGCATCATTAGTTTTTACTTTGCCTAAAAAATTTCCTGTAAACTGCGTTGAGCCTGAATCACCTTTTTGCAAACCAACAACGTCAACCACTTCAATCGTGGCATTAACCTTTTTCTTTGGGACGAACATTTCTGTTAGCTTATCCAATCTTGCATCCGGCACCTTAATCATAGCCTGATGCGCTTCAGATTTTGAAAGTTCGTTTGGATCAAGTAAAGTTTTTGTTATTGTTTGAAAGAGAGTTGATTTTCCTGTAAATGGCAATCCAACAATTCCTATTTGCATTTATTCCTCTGGTTAAAAATTCTTAATGATTATATGCAAATATAACTAAGAATCTCTTGACAATTCCTGCTAAGCAAATTATCTTGAACTCGAAATTCAAATAAAAAATCTTGAACAAAAAACTTACATATAACAACTTCTCTTTTTCTGCTAGTCATACTTGGCCTTGGCGCCGTTAATCTTTTACATACTCTAAAAATCCGTACGATCTTTTTAAAACTTAGTTAATAACTAATTAATTATTCAATTATTTAATCATAAAAGGAGTGCTCTATGAGTGCATCAAAAAAAATTCTGTTAAACGAATCAGAAATGCCGCAAAACTACTATAACATTCAGGCAGATATGCCAAATCCAATGCTTCCGCCGCTTCATCCGGGAACAAAGCAGCCAATTGGTCCGCAAGATCTTGCCCCATTATTTCCTATGGAATTAATTAAGCAGGAAGTTTCTAAAGAAAGATATATTGAGATTCCTGATGAAGTAAGAAAAATTTATAAGTTGTATCGTCCAACTCCGCTTTACCGAGCATTTGAATTAGAAAAACTTTTAGATACTCCGGCAAAGATTTATTATAAGTATGAAGGCGTAAGTCCGGCAGGATCACACAAACCGAATACTGCAATTGCACAAGCCTATTATAATAAGATGGAAGGTGCAAAAGGTTTAACAACTGAAACAGGCGCAGGTCAGTGGGGCAGTGCTTTAAGTTTTGCTTGTCAGAAGTTTGGTTTGAGCTGTGAAGTTTATATGGTTAAGATTAGCTACGATCAAAAACCTTATAGAAAAGTTATGATGAATACCTGGGGCGCAACTGTAATTGCTTCTCCAAGTAGAAATACAAATTCCGGCAGATCAATTTTAGAGCAGGATCCAAATTCTCCAGGCAGCTTGGGTATAGCAATTTCAGAAGCAGTAGAACGAGCCGCAACAACAGAAGGATTAAATTATGCACTTGGTAGTGTGCTTAATCATGTTCTTCTTCATCAAACAGTAATTGGACAGGAAGCAATAAAACAATTAGAAATGACAGGAGATTTTCCAGATATTGTTATTGCGCCATTTGGAGGGGGCTCTAACTTTGCAGGAATCGCATTTCCATTTCTTCGTTACAATTTTCAAGAAGGAAAACATGTTCGTTGTATTGCTGTTGAACCAGCATCATGTCCAAAGCTTACTAAAGGGGAATTTAGATATGATTTTGGTGATACAGTTGGGTTAACTCCGCTTATTCCGATGTACACACTTGGTCATACATTCGTTCCGGATCCTATTCATGCTGGCGGATTACGTTATCATGGTGCTGGTGCAATCGTTAGTCAGTTATTAAAAGATAATTTGATTGAAGCATCAGCTATTGCTCAGCTTGAGTGTTTTGAAGCTGGAGTTAAGTTTGCACAAACTGAAGGAATAATTCCTGCACCAGAAGCAAATCATGGAATTGCTCAAGTAATTCGCGAAGCACTAAAAGCAAAAGTTGAGGGAAAACAAAAAACTATTTTGTTTAATCTTTGCGGGCACGGATATTTTGACATGAGTGCTTATCAGGCTTACTTTAATGGTGAGCTGCAGGATCACGAGTTAACCGACGCGGAACTATATTCTGCATTAAGAGAACTTGATACACCTATTGCAGTTTAGTTATAGATTCAAAGATGACATCTTGTTTAAATGATGTCATCTTTAATAAAATTTGGATGTGGTTTTTAATCTTTTTCGGTGAAAATATTTTATCTTTGTTCATAAATTTAATTGATTAAATTAAGTAAAAGATGTAGTTCCTGTTTCATCCTTTTGATGGATTGACGCACTATAATCATGTTTATATATTTTAATCAATAATGTATGGATAAATAAAATATTACAAAGTAAGAGGTATAAAATGAAACTATTAAAAATATTTGTTCCGATAATTTTACTAGCATTTACAGTTTATTATTGCGCTACTGTTCCAATTACAGGAAGATCACAATTAAGTTTAATTCCTGATAGCGAAATGAATGCAATGAGTTTTTCTCAGTACAGCGAGTTTATTAAAACAAATAAACTCAGCTCAAACAAAACTGATGTAGATATTGTTAAGCGTGTTGGAGTAAAAATTCAGAAAGCTGTTGAAACGTACTTTACGCAGAAAAATCTTTCCAAAGAACTAGCAGGATATCAGTGGGAATTTAATGTTGTAGAAAGTGAAGAAGTAAATGCCTGGTGTATGCCCGGCGGTAAGGTTGTTGTTTACACAGGAATTCTTCCTATAACAAAAGATGAAACTGGATTGGCAGTAGTAATGGGTCACGAAATTGCACACGCAATTGCCAAGCACGGAAGCGAAAGAATGAGTCACGGTTTAATGCAGCAGCTTGGCGGTATGGCTCTTTCAGTTGCTTTACAAGATGAACCTGAAACAACACAAGCTATTTTTATGACAGCTTATGGTGTTGGATCAACAGTTGGCGTTATGTTACCGTTCAGCAGAACACATGAAAGTGAAGCTGATCATCTTGGATTAATTTTTATGGCAATGGCAGGATATGATCCAAATGCTGCGGTAGATTTCTGGACAAGAATGGCTGCTAATAGCGGAGGGAAACCACCCGAATGGTTAAGCACTCACCCATCTGATGCAACAAGAATTGCTGATATTAAAAAACATTTGCCTGAAGCTTTGAGTTATTATAAGAAATAGGATTTGAAACTGAGATGACATCTTTTTAAAAGATGTCATCTCTAAATTGTTTTCTAACTACCTAAGCAAAATCATCTTTTTTGTTTCAATGAAACTTCCAGCATGAAGTTTGTAAAAATATATTCCGCTTGCCAATTGAAGACTACCGACTGAGGATTTGAAATCTACCTCATAACTTCCTGCTTCCCTATAATCGTTTACTAATGTTGCTACTTCATTTCCTAACACATCATAAACTTTGATTGTTTGCCAACTGCCGACTGAAGACTGCCAACTAATCTTTGTATTTGGATTAAACGGATTTGGATAGTTCTGTAGCAAATCAAATTTTGGAGGAAGTATAATATTATCTTCCTTTACATCTGTGGTACCTGATGTAGTTTCACTTATTGAAACATCATCTATCCACACCGTTTCTAATTCACTGCTTCCAAGTGTAAAACTGATTTTAACTTTGTCATTAGAATTTATATTAACAGAATCACTTATTAACTGGGCTGTATTTGTCAGGTTTAATGCACCTGATAAATAAATTGTGTATGGACTTGTTGCCTTCTGAATCATATAACCAAGATTTTTGGGTCCTGACGATTTAGCTTTAAATTGAATTTTATATTTATGATTAGAAAATACGTTAAGTGGTTGTGCAAGTTGAATATGCCAGTTCGTTCCAGAAGATTGGGTTACATCTACCTTTGCTGAGTATTTACCTGTTAAAATAAATGTTGAATCAATTTCAAAAGTTGCATTGGCTTGAGAATTAAAAATATTTAACTCCCAATTTGATTTACCTAAATCAAATTCACCATTTCGAGCTTTTTCAATTGTATTTGGTATTACAATGCTAAGTGGTGAAGATATCAAACTTTCATTTCCAGCACGATCCATTACCGATATTTTGTATTCAATTGAATCACCAGCAGAAACATTATAATCATAATAAGGTATGTTTAAAGTATAATCGGAAAGAACATCGTTTTTATAAATCATATAATGTGATAAACCAGAAGGATCATAGACCGGATCCCAATTCAATTCAACAGGAAAGCCATTGTTGACCAAAGAAAAATTTTGAGGAGTCTGTGGTGCAATGCTATCAGCTATTCCAAATGTTTTTCTAAAAATTCTTTCTGATGATGAATGCAGATATTTTGATGAGTCCATTTCGGATGCAAAATTACTGCCTACGATAGAATTCGCTTCTAAACGTGCATCACCCCAATTTTGCCACTGTGGATATTGGGACCAATTCCAATTGATATAACAAAATGCTTTAACTGCCGGTTTGTTGTGAATGAAATTAAAGAATGGAACGAACCAATCATTCCAACTTTGCTGCCCATTTAAAACTCCAACATAGCGAGGGGTAGTTTCGCCAATCATTACAGGTTTTTGATGAACGCCTGCACTATCAAGAAAACGTGATGAGTTTGGATCAGTAAAATGAATAGCAGAAAATACATCTATAGCCCACCAATCAACTGAAGCATCATCAGGATAATAATCCATATAATTCATAACCCCATCCATTGCAAAACACCAGACAGTTGCAACTTCCAGATTACTTGCTCTAATCATATTAGCTATTCGTGTAAATGCCGCTTTATAGGAAGTTGGTTGATATCCAGTCCAGGATAACCCATTGAACTCATAGCCTATTCTTACATAAGCAGGTATTGCAAGGTTTAGTAAACCTTCGATAAAAGCGTTTATCTCACCATCATACAAACCTGCCGCAACATCTTGTTCATAATGTGCAGAAGGATTTCCATCCTCTGTCATTGAAAGACCAATTTGTGGGATGATAAACTTATCGCCATAACTTAATAGTTCCGTTTTAAGCACATTTGTCCAGTTACTCTGAATATTTTTTAATCCAACATAGGTCATAAAAATTGCAGGTTTATTTTGGGTATGCATTACATTCCAGTAATTATTAAAGGCTGCAGGATCTTGACCAGCACCATTAATTATTTTTCCGATTGGCTCAAGCAGAGCACCATAGTCATAGCGTGTTTGAATTGGCTGAGCAAATGTGATCCCTATGAGAAGCAATGCTATAAAAAATGTATTCTTAACTTTCATATTATTGTTCTTCCGTAATTGACTTACAAATATTTTTAATTGTTTACTGTTACCACGCTTGTCTTTATTTAATAAATACCATTTTCTTTACTTCAGAATAATTCCCTGAATTTATTTTGTAGAAATAAATTCCGCTGGATATTCCGCTCGCATCAAAATTTACCTCATAACTTCCTGCTGGTTTTTCTTCGTTAACAAGTGTTGCAATTTGGTTACCGAGTATATCGTAGATTTTTAATGTAACAAAACTCATTTCTGGAATTTCATACTTGATTGTTGTAGATGGGTTGAAGGGGTTTGGGTAGTTTTGGGATAATTGAAAACCACTAGGGAAGTTATTTCCTTTTTCGCTAAGAGAAGAAGTGCCCCCGCCATCAATTGTTTTTAGTATTGTCCCATCCCAGCCAACAGCATAGCCGGTGTTGAGATTGGTAAAAAATATTGACTTCAGATTATTGCTGGTGGAGCTGTATTGATTTATCCAGGTTGACCCACCATCAGTTGTCTTGCGTATAACACCAAAACTTGCACATAAATAACCGGTATTAGCATCCACAAATTGCATTGAAGTAACAAGTGATATAACAGGATTCGCTGATCGTGACCATGTATTACCACCATCTGTCGTTTTAAGAATATAACCCTGAACTCCTGTAGCATAACCAATGTTTGACGTTGGAAATGACATAGGACCCCATTGACCTGCACCAGCATACACCGAGACCCAGGTATTACCGCCATCAGTTGTCTTAAAAATATTTGACGTGGATGCTGCAAAGCCTATTTGATCAGAAATAAAAATAATCCCACCTACATAATCAGATGTTGGAATGGTTAATTGCTGCCAACTATTACCTCCATTTGTTGTTTTAAAGATTCCCCCGGTAAAACCGCTTACAAATCCGCACATATAACCGGTAGAAGTATCAGAAAAGAAAATTTGTGAAATAGATCCGTTCTTACCCGTTGAAATAGGATTCCAGGTTTCTCCATTATTTGTTGTTTTGATTACAATAGATCCATTGCCCGCTACAGAATAACCGGTTTGAGGAGTCGGGAAACAAACAGAGCCTACTAGGAATGCAGAAAAATTATTATACTTAATTGTCCAGGAATTTCCACTGTTGGTTGTTTTAAGAATTTTTCCTCCATTTGAACAAATGAAACCAGTATTTTCATCAGTAAAATGAAGATCATTTAAATCGTCTTCAACAATTGAGGTAAGAAGATTATTCCACGTAATCAAGTCTGTGCTCTTAACTATAAGACCATTTGTACCGACAGCGAAACCATTGCCCAATGAACTTATTGAAAGATAACTAAATCCATAAAGAGGATCAGTATAAAGTGTAACCCAACTGTTCCCACCATTTGTAGTCTTACAAATATCTCCATAACTGCTGCAAGCATATCCTACATTTGTGGAAGAAAATGCAAAAGCATTAACTGAATAGGAATTTGATGGCAGATGAGAAATCGAATTCCATGTATCACCACCGTCAGTAGTTTTAATTATTGATCCGTCATCGCCTCCAACATACGTTATGTTTGTATCGACGCTAAAAACAGAATAGAACGAAGTGCTCGAAAATCCAGTTGAAATCTGATCCCAATTATCCCCGGCATTTGTAGTTCTGAAAATTATTCCATCATAATCTGTTGCTGCAAAACCGTGACTATTGTCTGAAAAGTGTACAGTGGTTAATCTCCAGGCACCTATGCTAAGGCTGTCCCAACTATCTCCTCCATTAATAGTTTTTAACACATAATAATCTCCGACCGCAAAACCTGTATCAGAACTAGGAAAATAAACATCATAAAGACTATACGGTGAATATCTTGATGACGTTGACCAACTCGTTCCACTGTCTGTAGTTCTTAGAACTTTTCCTGATCCACCCACAAAAAAACCAGTTGTTGAATTTGTGAAATTCATCGAATATGCAGAACCATTATCATCTGGAATTAGTTTAGAAGTCCAGGTATTTCCATTGTCAGTTGATTTCATAAGCACATTACCAGTTGCAAGTATATATATAGTAGAACCATCAATAACATTTACTATAGACATTGCATTGCCTGAAGGCAGCGGGTTAAGCCAAAACCAATTGGATTGTGCACTGATGATAGTGGTAGAAATAAAAAATATTAAACTGGCAATAATTATATTTTTTCTGTTCATTGTTTTCCTCACTTTTAAATAGATTTAAAGATCTACCTAACATTATTTAATTAAAATCATCTTCTTTATAGAAAGAAAAGAGCCTGCATTAATTTTATAGAAATAAATTCCACTCGCTAAACCAGTTGCATTAAAACTAATCTCATACCGTCCAGCAGATTGTTCTTCGTTAACGAGAGTAGCAATTTCATTACCAAGTACATCATAAACTTTTATTGAAACAAATTGGTTATTACCAACTGTGTACCTAATGTTTGTACTTGGATTAAATGGGTTTGGATAATTCTGTTCAAGGGCATATTCAGTGAGCAGAGGTTGAGTATCTGATTTGATAGATGTAGCATTTCTTTGATAATGTAAAATCATTCCCGATTCTCCGACAGCCCAACCATTTAGGTTTGAAGAAGTCGGTGAAATGCTTACTGCCCACAAAGGAACTAATCCTGAAAAACCGGGACTTGAAGATATCCACGTTTGACCGTTTGTGTTTGTATAGGCAATACTCGACCCGGTTGTGGCCCAAAATTCATTGTTAACACCTGAAATGCAAGTTATATCCTGGCTACTAGCCGCACTTACTGAATTCCATGAATCACCACCATTAGTAGAAAGATTTAAAGTACCGCCATTAAGACCAGTTAGACCAGTGGAACTTGAATTAAAGTGGAGTCCGTAAACTAACGATCCGGTTGTACTTGCTGATATCCAGGTTAAACCGAGATCGGTTGAACGATAAACTTTACCTTCTGTTGTCCCAAACCATATTGTATTATCAAGAAGTTGAACTGCTAGAAGAACTTGTTCGTTTCCAACTTGTGCGGGCTCAGTTATTAAGCGAGCCCATGTGTTTCCACCATCAGTTGTTTTCAGAACAGTCCATTTCCCTCCCACTGGGCTACCTACAGCATAACCCTCAAGAACGGTCCTCATTTGTATACCGCCAATAAAGCCATCCGTCTGGCTGAAAACCAGAGACCAGGATCCGCCGCCGTTCGTGGTCTTATAAATTTTCGCAGTATTTGAATTAGCTGCAATAAAAGCGGTGTTGGCATCTATAGCATCTACATCATAAACCACATCAGATCCAATTATTCCACCGCCAACTGATGTCCATGCTGCCCCACCGTTGGTTGTACGAAATACTTCTCCATTTGTACCGGCAGTCCAAACTACATTATCGTCGACCGCTTTTACAGAATATAGCGTTTCAGAAGTTCCGCTTTGTTGTACGACCCAGCCGGTATCCGGTATTAATGAATATTTCCAGATACCTCCTTCAGCTCCTACGAAGAGATAGTCACCATTAAATGTAAGGCACTTTAAAATGCCTGTACCATATGGACACCCTGTATCCCACCAACGCGTTCCATTGTTGGTTGATTCATATACATGTCCTGCTTCTATGGCGAAAATGTTATTTGTACCAACTGTCCCATTTGGGACAGAACTTACAATAAAATCTGCTATCAAAGGAGTGTAAATGAATCCGTCATTAACCTGTGTCCAACTTGAACCATTATCAGTAGAACTAAAAGCCCCGCTATAGCCAACGCCTGCAAATAAAGTTTGATCGGAAATCCCACCGGAGCCGGGACTTACAGCTAGTGCGGAAATAGTCTCTGGAGGCAGGCCATTGCTTATTCGTGTCCAACTCGTCCCATCGGTGTTAGAAATAAAAACACCGCCTCCGGTTCCGGCATAAAAATATGTTGTACTTCCAGTAATCACTGATGCAAATGCTTCGATACTTGAATCAGCACCATTCACAAATCCTGTATTGCATCTTGTCCAACTACCGCCATCATTAACTGAGCGATATACGCCGTTCATACCCGGTTGCGTTGCACATCCGGCAAGCAGAGTACTACCTGCCACACCAAGAGTGACTATGTTGATCCCGCTTCCCAACCCGGAGTTTACGGCAAACCAATTGTCGCCATCGTCAGTCGAACGATAAACTCCGCCATATTCCATTCCTGCAAAGAGATTAGTTCCACCGCCACCACCTGATGAAGGCACCACGACAAGTGAGTAAACCCACCTTGCATAGAAGTCAGGTAAACCATTATTGATCTCTGTCCAAGTTGTCCCGTTGTCTGTGGAACGAAACATACCTTGTCCCCATGTACCGGCAAATAGATTACTCTCTTTCGAGGCTAAACAAGAAACCACATGGTTAGGGAAGCTGGTTTGAATCCATTGTGCAGAAATGGTTGAGCTTAAAATGAAGCAAAGACCAACAGTGATCATTTTCTTATATATTTTCATGGTAATACTTTTATAATTGAATGAAAACAAAAAATTAATTAACTCATTTAAGTAGTACTAATTTTTTTGTCTCAACAAAACTACCTGCCTGCAGGTTGTAGAAATACACTCCACTTGAAAGTGAAGATGCATTAAAATTTACTTCGTAATTTCCAGCAGGTTTTTCTTCGTTAACAAGAGTAGCAATTTCATTTCCAAGAACATCATAAACTTTTATTGAAACAAATTGGTTATTGCCAACTGTGTACTTAATGTTTGTACTTGGATTAAATGGGTTTGGATAATTTTGAGAGATTGAAAATTCATTGAGGACCTTGATTGAAAAGGGCCCAACAGAAGTCGGCGTTTGGACATATTTTATGGTCGCATAATCATAAGTTGTACCGTTACTGCTTTTTCCAGTTACATATACATTACCCGCAGTATCTAAAGCCATTGCGTATGAGTAACTATACCCTATCGCATCATAAGTCTGCAACCATTGTTGAACTCCGGAAGTATTATATTTTATTGTTGCAAATTCACTTGAGGAAAGCGTAATATTATTACCGGTTACATATACATTGCCAGATAAATCTGTTTTGACGGCACTTGCAACATCATTACCGTATCCAAGTCCGTTATATTTTCTTATCCATTGTTCTACACCCGATGAATTATATTTTACAGTAGCAAAACCAAGACTTTGACCGGTTATATAAACATTTCCCAATCCATCTAATGACATTGAATTTACATAATCGTATCCATTTATCGAATCATTATATGTTTGCACCCATTGCTGTACACCTGAAGAATTATATTTTACAGTTAAATAGTCGTTTAAGGTTGTTGAGGAATATGTTGTACCAGCAATATAAACGTTTCCTGAAACATCAACAGATATTGCAAAGGCATAATCATAACTATTTGATGGACCGTTATATAGACTAACCCATTGCTGAACTCCTGCTGAACTATATTTAATTGTTGCGCAATCGGTAAGAGACCCTGTACCAGCACTGTATCCGGTCACATATACATTTCCATCTTTATCTATAGCAAGTGCAGTGGCATAATCCTCGTCGCTAGCTAATCCGTTGTATCGCCTAATCCATAGAGTGTCGCCTGCTGAATTATATTTAATAGTTGCGTAGTCATGATATAGTAAACCAACACTATTACCTGTCACATAAACATTTCCAGAACTATCAACGGCTATTGCTGTTGGTTTATCTTCACTTCCCCCAGGTCCTTCATATTGTTTTATCCACTTCTGAACACCATCCGGGTTATATTTAATGGTAGCATAGCCACAATTATTAAAAGCCGAATTGATGTAACCAGTCACATACACATTTCCCGAATCATCTAATGCTAATGCTGTTGCCTGATCTTCTGCTCCTCCATTAAATATTTGCTCCCATTGCTGTATGCCTTCTGAATTGTATTTAATAGTTGCATAATCATTTAGACGTGGAATTATTCCGCTATAACCAGTTACATACACATTTCCTGCTTTATCCACGGCAATAGCACTTGGACTATTATTTGTGCTTGATAGCCCATTATATCGTGCAACCCACTCCTGCGTAACTTGAGCATAAAAATTAAATGTCATCAATGCTTGTAAAATCAATAAAGTTAAAACGGTTTTCATTCTTAATTCTCCTGGTTATTTAGATTAATTATTATTCAGGTTATTAATGTTTCGTAGTTTATTTTATTAATATCATTTTCTTTGTTTCAACATAACTTCCAGCTTGAATCTTATAGAAATAAACTCCACTTGATAATTTTGATGCATTAAATTCCACTTCATAACTTCCTGCAGGTTTTTCTTCATCAACAAGTGTCGCTACTTCATTTCCAAGAACAACATAAACTTTTAGTTGTACAAATTGTCTGCTGGTTATTGTATACTTGATACTGGTAGATGGGTTGAATGGGTTTGGATAGTTCTGTGAAAGTAAATAGTCTGTTAGGGCAACTTTCTCGGTATCGATATAAGTAGGTGAATTTTTATAAACAACTGTTATCTTAAATCCATAAAATCCAAAAGAATTATTCCCATCATCTCGGAAAATTAAAGAACCGTCTGCGGGTGTCCAGGAAGAATTAATCCAGGAATAATAATTTCCTGTAGTTAAGTTGTTATTAGAATCATATTGATAAGATTGTTTCCATACATTTTCCCACGCCCCGTTATTCCATAACTGATAAATGCTCGTTAATAAATTATTATTAATATCATAAGTATATCCATAAAAACCCCAGTTTGACCATTGCCCGTTTAACCAAGCTTCGTAAAGGTTAGATATTAAATTTTCATTTGCGTCGTAGGAATATGTATAACGATCCTTGTATCTCCACTCTGTAAAATCATAAATCTCATATGTCTGTTGAGTAATATTATTCGAAGCATTATAGCTGGCTGAGTTTCGTAACTCACCTACCCAAATATTAAAATTAGTATCCCACTTTTCGTTTAAAGAAGTAAGCCCGTTACCGTTACTATCGTAAGTATTAGTTTCCCTAAAACCATTTTTCCAGCCATTGTCCCACAGTTCAGTAATTATCAGCAATAGATTAGAGTTACCGTCATAAGTCGATAAAAATCTCTGATCATTGTTCCAGGAAGAATTTTGCCACAATTGATATGTATCTGAGAGATGATTACCCTGGCTATCATTAATAAATATATCTTTTGAATAATTTACCCAATTATTATTCTGCCAATTCTGATTAATTACTTCAGCTATATAATTGTTATTGTAAGTATACGTTTTGCGTGAACTATTCGTCAATTGGTTATTGACCGCCTGTTCTACCAGTAATTGTATAGCTTGTCCATTTGAATTATAAGTAGTAGTGCTTCTTAATTGTATAAACCATTGATTATTTTGCCACAATTCATAAATATAGTTTAGCAGTTTACCTTGAGAATTAAAGAGATTGGAAATTCGTTGGAAATTTACCCATTGAGTTCCGTTCAGTTTCTGAGTTAAAGTTTCTGTTTTGATCCCATCAGAATTATATGAATAAATAACTCTTTGTTCTTCATTTGTTCTGTATACATAAACAGCATCCACGTAAAATGTTTGGTTTACAGAAGCGGGTTCATTTATTTTTTTGTGATATATAATTTCTTCAGGAAGAACCTTTTCATCATATTTATTCTTGTGCTGATTCATTTGATTTAATAAATGAATGTCTGGTAAATGGGTGTCTTGTTGAGGAAAAGTAATTTGCAGAAAAACAAGCAAAAATAATATTGTAATCAATATTTGTTTCATATTTGTTATCCAATCAGAAAATTATTTTGAAAACATACTTTTATAAGTAATTTCATTTAAGCTGCTCTGTTCAGAAATAGAAATCTGAGATCCTATTCTATAGTGTACATGCGTAAATGAAATATAAATTGGCTCAGAAACAGGGAGGATTTTCTTATAGTCTAATTTTTAGAGAGATTTTGAAGAAAATTTTTATAAATCTGAATATTTTCAGTATCCTTTTTCTTCTCATAAAGTTTTAGAAGATACTCTGCAAATCTCTTAGAATCTCTTATTGTGGCGTTTTCGTTGTTTTTATTTTCATTGTAGGCAATTAAAAGTAATTTTTCTGCTTCGGATAGCTTGTTTTGATAGAAGAGGCTTACCCCTAAATCACCCTCAGCAACATAAATCAAATGATTTTTTTTAGGATAAATTTTCCTTCGAATTTGCAAAGCATGTCTCATATTAATTTCTGCACTTTTGTAATCTTTCATCTCTATTAAAGTTTTTCCAAGTCCATAATAACTATTAGCTACCCAAGCGTGAGTATCGGGCAATGTTATCTTTAGCAGACTAATTGCTCTTTTATATAAGGCTTCGGCTTCTTTATATTTTTTTAATTTGAATTTGATTAAACCTAGATTATTTAACGCTAAACCTACATCAGGATGATCCTTTCCTTTTAGTTCTAATTTTAAATTGTAAGATTTATAAAAATTTTCTTCGGCACTTTTAAGATCATTTTTATCTATATATATAAATGCAAGATTATTATATGTTGCAGCAACATCAGGGTGCTTTTCACCAAGAAGTTCTATCAAATGCTTTTGCGCTTCTAAGTAATATTTTTCTGCATTATCAATATCATTTAAACTGTGTGTGGCAATTGCCAGATTATTCATTATGGAAACGTAGTCAATATCTTTTTTGCCAAATTTATTCTCTAATATTTGCAACGCTTCTTTAAATTGATTTACAGCGCCTGAATAATTTCCCAAATCACTTTTAATAAGACCACATCCGTTTAAAGTCAATGCAAGATTTCTGTTAGGTTCTTTAAGCGTTTTTCTAAAAATAGAAAGGCTTTTATTATAAAGAGAATCTGCATTCTTTAATTCACCAATCCAGTGAAAATACATTGCAAGATCATATAAATTTATAGCGACATTTTCAGATTCTTTACCATAAATTTTTTCATCAAGTTGTAAAGCTCTTTCAAGATGTACTTTGGCATTATCATACTCACCAAGATTTGTATATGTATTGCCTAATGTTCGCCTTATTGCCGCTTCAATTTCAGGCTGACCTTTGAGTTCTGTATCTATATTTCTTGAAGCTATTTGAAGAACATCGTGGACTTTTACATCTCTTCCAATTTCATCAGGATCAACTGATGAAAGCATTGTTTGCAAAAACTTATTTACACGCTCGAGCTTATTTGCTTCAATTTTTGCATTATCTCTTTCCTTTGCTGCGACATTAGCTTGCCATGTAATTACAATGAGACCCACAACTATAAAAACAAGAAATCCAACGGAAGAAATAAATCCTACTTTATGTCTTGTAATAAATTTTGAAATCCTGTAATTAGCAGTATCTTTTCGTGCAATTACAGGTAAACTTACAAGATGTTTCCTTATATCTTCAGAAAACTGCTCAACAGAAACATATCTTCTTAATGGATCTTTATGCATTGCTTTAGATACAATGTTATCCAAATCTCCTTTTAAATTATTTGAAAGTTTAACAGGATTTAAAAATTTATTTTCGAGTTTTGATTCTGATGTTTGCTTAACTCTTTCGCTTGGTTTTTGAACACTTTCTTCAGTAATGATTTTACTTATAGCAGCAGGAGAGCTATTCGTTATTTTATATGGTTGGGCACCGGTTAAGATTTGATAGAGTAAAACACCAAGCGAATATATGTCGCTGGTAATTGTAATCCTTTCTCCTTTTATTTGTTCTGGACTTGCGTATTCGGGTGTAAGATGCCATATCCCTATGCGAGTTAATCCTTCATTATTATCTACTAAATTTTCATCAATAAATTTTGCAATACCAAAATCCAAAAGCTTTGGTGTTCCATCCTTCTTAACAAGAATATTTCCCGGTTTAAGATCGCGATGTATTATAAGATTTTGATGAGCAAAATGAACAGCATCACAAACTTTTCGAAAAAGTTTTAGTCGTTCTTCAATACTTAGTTTATTTTGATTGCAATATTCTGTAATTGGAATTCCATCAATAAATTCCATTACTAAATAAGGAAGACCATCTATTGTTCTGCCGCCATCTAAAAGTTGTGCAATGTTTGGATGCTGAAGGTTTGCAAGTGTTTGCCGCTCAATTTGAAAACGCTTTAAAAGATATTCAGAAGTAATTCCGTGCTTTAAAATCTTTATAGCAACCTTTTGTTCAAATTCCTTATCGTTTCTTTTACCAGCATAAACAATTCCCATTCCGCCAACACCGGCCTCACCATCAATTATATAATTACCAATTTCTTTACCAAGATAAGGGTCGATAAATAATTCCTCTGAAGTTTCTGTTTTTACTAAAGGTTTTTCCAGAAAATCTTTTGTGTTTTCCAATGAATGGAGCAGAGAAAGTACTTCAAATTTAATTTCACTATCATTTCCACACCTTTCATCAAGAAATATATTTCGTTTTTTTGTATCAAGATTCAGTGCTTCATCAAAAAGCTGCTTGGCTATTAAAAACTTATCTTTATTCAAAAACAGGTTTCCTATATAATTTAATTGCTGCTTATTTCTCGATAGAGCCAGGCTTTAGCAAAGTTCCAGTCCCGTTTTGCTGTAGCAGTAGAAATGTTTAGAACCTCTGCAGTTTCTTCAATTGTAAGTCCGGAAAAGTATCTAAGTTCAACAAGCTTACTTGATCTTTCCTCAACCGACTCGAGTTTTTTTAAGGCTTCATCAAGCGCGATAATTTGATCATCTGTTTTTTCTGATAATTCAAAAATTTCATCGATTGAAATGCTTCCTTTACCTTCATTACGCTTTAATGATTTTCTTTTTCTTGCATGATCAACAAGAATTTGCCGCATAGATTGAGCAGCTATTCCAAAAAAATGCGCACGATTTTGCCAGGAAATATTTTGATTACCAATCAGTTTTATATAAGCTTCGTGCACAAGCTCTGTCGTTTGAAGTGTGTGATTTCTGTATTCATCACGCAAATATTTAGATGAAATCCTTCTTAGTTCATTGTAAACGTGTGGAAGTAATTCATCCACAGCACCTTTTTTTCCATTTATGCAATCTTCTAATAATAAAGTTATTTGCTGTGCAGAAATATCGGGCATAAATTTTAACAGAATTGTTTAAGAAGCTTTATTCAGGGTTGAAAATAGGAGATTAAATGGGGCTTGTCAATAGTCAGAAGTTAAATAATTCTATCTAAAAGGCAGGGGCTTCAAAAGAAACCGATAACTTTATCTTAACAAAATCATTTTTTTAGTATCAACAAATGAGCCTGCCTGCAGTTTATAGAAATAAATTCCGCTTGATAATCCACTTGCATTAAAGTTTACTTCATAATCACCGCCATTTTTATACTCATCAAATAATGTAGCAACTTCATTTCCTAGTACGTCATAAACTTTAAGTTTTACAAATTGATTACTACTTATTGCATACCGAATACTGGTACTTGGATTAAATGGGTTTGGATAATTCTGATATAAGTTAAAGGTAACGGGAGATTGCAGAGTATTTTCATCTTCTACAGAAACCGGACTTCCGGCATTTATCCAGGCTGTATAAATTAAACAAGTTAATTTGTGTGAAGCATCTTTAAATAATTTAGTAGTAAATCCTTTACTCAGCTCCCACATTTTTGAATAGTATGCAGTACTTGTTGTATTACCCGCAAATGCTTTTGCCAAGCTATCTGCTTTTAAAACCGAATCAACATAACTGTAATTATTGTAAAGCAAATCAAAAACAAAATCAGAAACATCATCTACATAAATTAAACTCTCTCCGGAATAAACAATCTGTGCGTTATAAGTGTTTATCATATTTGATTCGAATCTGCTATGAATACCTGTTTGTCCGGAGTATTGCCCGTTATAATTTCTTGTGATGTGAAGAGGCATATGCATATCACCAACATAATGACCAAGATCTGCGGCTAAGAGCATTGCTTTGTGAAATTGATTATTTTGAAATGCTGTTTGAATGGAATCAAATGTATTCATAATCGCCCAGGGCAATATTCCCTGATCCATCACAAAAGAATATCCGTGTATTAAAACTAAAGAATCAAAACTTTGTGAGATATATCCGTTTGATATAAACTCAGCATAATTATCAATATCGATGTAATGCTTTGGTGCTTCATCCGGATCGGATGACTTTCGATAATCTGCATCTGAACCGTGAGCAGCTAATGAATCAGACCAGTTTCCCCAGAAACTCATTGCTGGAGTAACAGATAGAATTGTTTTTGTGTTGATAATTCTATGTCCAACATTTCCCCAGCCAATAAACAACGTTGAACAAATTGTAATTGTGGCGAGTAGAAATTTAGATTTTATTTTCATACCGCAATTTACTACAACCCAGCGTTAATTTTATTAGGGTACTTGAAAAATCTTTGCGGTCTTAGCGAAATAACTCTGCGACCTTGGAGTGAACTGGTTTAAAAGCATTTCACACAAAGATCGCAAAGAGAAATTATACCCAAAGTATGTAAAGAAAATTAAAATTGTTTTTTCACTATATCTTAAACCTAAATGTGATCTTGTGTTTTTATCTAAGTAAAATCATTTTTTTGGTTTCAACAAAACTTCCTGCAGTAAGTTTGTAAAAATAAATTCCGCTGGATAATGAATTGGCATTAAAGTTTATCTCATAACTTCCTGCAATTCTGTACTCATCAACTAATGTGGCAACTTCCTTACCAAGTACATCATAAACTTTCAATGTTTGCCAGCTGCTGACTGAAGACTGCCAACTGATTTTTGTACTTGGATTAAATGGATTAGGATAATTCTGTGAAAGATCAAATTCATTTGGAGCCCTCAATTCATCCACATTTGTGGGAGATGAAGTTGTAAACGACCAGGTTTCTGACCAGTCACTTACACCTTCTAAATTTTCTGAGCGAACTCGCCAGTAATATTTTTGATTTAATGGAACTGCCACAGATTTTGCATTTTCAATAAAAAGCCTATTTCCTAAAAATGTTGTATCGCCATTCCCTGAATTTACAAGAACATAAAAACTGTTAAATAAAGAATCTGTACTTAATTGAAATCTTGTTAAACTATAGTCAAGTTTTTCCCACTCAAAATCGATAACGATTTCTTCAAGATTAGAATTATTTACCGGATAGATTTGTTGTGGTGTTGATGGTATTGTAATGTGTGATAACCAGTCACTTTCAATTTTATAAATTGATCCATTATAAATCGGAGCAGATACAAATGAATGAGAACAAAGCCATCCGTTATTTAAATCCGAAAAGAAAATATCTTCAAAATCTAAACTATCTTCTTCAAAAATTGGTGTCCACGTATCTCCAAAATCATCAGAATAAACAATAGCGTTATAACCTACTCCAAAACCAGAAACCCAGCAATGGTTTGCTATTGTGTGAATATTGGATACGAAAGTTAATGGGATAAATTTTTTATACCAGTTATTACCACCATCAGACGTTACTAATATGTTTCCGCCTATTGTACCAGCAATTCCATTCCACTCATCTGAAAATGATAAATCCCAAATTGAATGATTGGGAACAGAATCACTAAAAACAATATTCCAGCTATTACCGCTGTCTGTAGTTTTATAAATGTTTGAGGAGTTTTCTGAAACAATAAATCCAGTAGAAGTATTAACCATATTAATTATTGGATTGCCATCTTCCAAAGCAACTAAAGTTTTATTCCAGTTTAATCCACCATCAATAGTTTTTGCTAAGTACAAATTTCTAGGATATTCATTACCAACAGCAAATCCTAAAGTGCCATCAATAAACTTAATGGAGGAATAATGAACATTATCCTGGTAATTTAAGTTCCAGTTTTCACCGCCATCTGTAGTTTTGTAAATTCCATTAAATGCAGCACAAAATCCAAGATCATAATTCACAAAGCTTAATGAAGATGGTGATCCATCAATATTACTTTGCGTCCAGTTTTCACCACCATCAGTTGTTTTTAAAATAAATGCAGGATCTGGATATTGATAACCGGCAACAAATCCGTAGCTGGAATCAACAAAAAATACTGAATTATAGAGCTGGTAAATATCTGAATGTTTTTGAACCCATTGTGCGTTAACTATACCACCAATCATTAAAAATGAAACAAGTAATAGATTCTTCATTTTTTCATACCCTTTTAGTTTTTATAATGACTAATCAACACGATAATCGTGCCGCAAGCATTTGGGCAGATAATATCAAATTGGAATGAAAACGAAACAAATTGAGTTAAAAATACAGTAAATTTTTACAACTGTTTAACCCTATTTTTGAACTTTTGCTTGATCTTGAACCTAAACTTGAACTCTATTACTCATACTCATCCCAGCTTTTCATTTTCAATTCAGATGGCTTATAATTCTTAAGTGCTTTTACAAATCTTTTTGCAATTTGTACATTCGTAAAAAGTGCAATGTTCAAATCAACAGCTTTTCTTCGTATGATGTAATCGCTGTCAAGTTCAACTTTTTCAGAAGTTTTTGGAATGTTAATTACAAGATCAATTTCACCATTGCCCATATAACTTAATATGCTTGGTTCCTGGTCATCAAACGGACGATAAAGAACTTCAACATCAAGCCCGCCATTTTCTTTGTAAAATTCCGCAGTACCTTTTGTTCCGTAAAATTTTAATCCTATTTTCTGCAGGATTTTTAATTCATCAATTAGTTCAGCTTTATTTTTTGGAGTGCCGGTAGAAAGTAAAACTCCTTTTGTGGGAACTCTTTGTCCAATTGCAAGCAAACTTTTTAGAAATGCCTCATTAAAATCATCACCTAAGCAAGCAACCTCTCCAGTTGATGACATTTCAACTCCTGTTACAGGATCGGATCCTTTTAATCTTGTAAACGAAAACTGAGAAGCTTTAACTCCAACATAATCAAGATCAAAAGATGATTTATCAATTCTTGGAACTTTTTCACCAAGCATCAAGCGAGTTGCAATTTCTATAAAATTTATTTTAAGAGTTTTTGAAACGAATGGAAAACTTCTTGATGCACGAAGATTACACTCAATAACTTTTACTTCGTTATCCTTTGCAATAAACTGAATATTAAATGGTCCGGTGATTTCTAATTCTTTTGCAATTTCACGAGTAATCATTTTTACTTTACGCATCGTTTCCAAATAAGTACGCTGTGGTGGAAGTACAATTGTTGCATCACCGGAATGAACACCGGCATTTTCAACATGTTCTGCAATTGCGTAACAGAAAAGCTCACCTTCAGATGCAACTGCATCAACTTCAATTTCACGCGCATCGGTAATAAACTTGCTTATCACAACAGGATGTTCAGAATTAAGATCGGTTGCTTTCTTAAGATACATTTCAAGTTCATCTTTTGTAAGAACAATACTCATTGCCGCACCGCTAAGAACATAACTTGGTCTTATCAAAACAGGATAACCAACACTTTCTGCAAAAACTTTTGCATCTGCAAGAGTGGTCACTTCATTCCATTCAGGTTGATCGACACCAATTCTGTCAAGAATTTGTGAAAACTTATGTCTGCTTTCAGCATTATCAATTTGCTCTGGAGAAGTACCAATTATTTTTAATCCGGCGTTGTGAAGCTTCATCGAAAGATTATTCGGAACCTGTCCGCCCATCGAAACAATAACTCCCTGCGGATTTTCTTTATCGTAAATATCAAGCACACGTTCAAAAGTTAGCTGCTCAAAATAAAGTTTATCACAAATGTCATAATCAGTGCTTACAGTTTCTGGATTGCAGTTTATCATAATTGATTTGTAACCGCTTTTGTTTACCTGGTTTACTGCATTAACACAGCACCAATCAAACTCCACTGATGAGCCGATGCGATATGCACCGCTTCCAAGTACAACTATCTGGTCGCTTTCACCAAGTGAAATATCATCTTCCACTCCGTGATAAGTTAAGTAGAGATAATTTGTTTGTGCAGGGAACTCTGCAGCCATTGTATCAATCTGTTTTACAACAGGAATTACATTTAATGATTTGCGATACTCACGTACTTCAAGTTCTTTTGTCTTTGTCTGCTTGCCAATTTGATAATCTGAAAAACCATTTTGCTTAAGATGGCGCATTAATTCTGCATCTACATCTTTTAATTTTTTGTGTGCAATATGATTTTCGAGATCAACAATATTTTTCATCTTATACAAAAACCATTTTGTAATTTTTGTAAGATCGTGAATCTTATCAACAGAATATCCTTGCTTAAGAGCTACTGCGATTGCAAAAATTCTTTTATCGGTTGGTTCGGATAATTCTTTATCAAGATTTACAAAGTTCATTTCGTTGCCAACAAATCCCTGCATTCCAACATCAAGCATGCGAATTGCTTTTTGTAAAACTTCCTCAAAACTTCTGCCGAGCGACATAACTTCGCCAACAGATTTCATTTCTGAACCAAGTTGCGTGCTTACCTGCTGAAATTTTTGTAAGTCCCAACGCGGAAATTTTAAAGCAACATAATCAAGTGCAGGTTCAAAGTTTGCGGATGTTTCCTGCGTGATAATATTTACAACTTCGTTGAGCGCATAACCAAGCGCAAGTTTTGTTGCAATGAATGCAAGCGGATATCCGGTAGCTTTTGATGCAAGTGCTGAACTTCTGCTTAGTCGTGCATTCACTTCAATGATTCTGTAATCTTCAGATTTCGGATCAAGTGCATATTGAATATTACATTCGCCAATAATTCCAAGATGACGAATTAATTTTATTCCGATTGAACGAAGTTTAAAATTTTCTTTCGCTGAAAGGGTTTGAACTGGCGCTATTACAACACTGTCGCCAGTGTGTATTCCCATCGGATCAATATTTTCCATTGAGCAGATTGTAATGCAGTTATCATAATTATCCCGAACAATTTCGTATTCAACTTCTTTCCAGCCGTAAAGCGATTCTTCAATTAAAATTTGTTTTGTAAATGAGAAGGCTCGTTTTGCTTTTTCAACCAACTCTTCTTTGTTATTTACAATTCCGGAACCTAAACCACCAAGTGCATAAGCAATACGAACCATAACAGGGAAGTTTATTTCTTCAGCTGCTTTTACAGCTTCATCTACACTTTTTGCTGTTTTGCTTCTTGCAATCTTTAATCCAACTTCTGCAACACGATCACCAAACAACAACCTATCTTCAGTATCTTTAATTGTATCAACTGGAGTTCCGAGAACCTTAATGTTATACTTTTCTAATAATCCTTTGTCGTACAGATCCACACCAACATTTAATGCCGTTTGCCCGCCGAATTGAAGGAGAATAGAATCAGGCTGTTCTTTGATAATTATCTTTTCAACAAACTCAGTTTTTATTGGAACAAAGTAAACTTTATCTGCAAAGTTTTCTGATGTTTGTATCGTTGCTATGTTGGGATTAACAAGTACAGTTGTAATTCCATCTTCTTTAAGTGCTTTAATCGCTTGTGAGCCGGAGTAATCAAACTCACCAGCCTGCCCGATTTGCAAAGCCCCGCTGCCAAGAATTAAAACTTTTTTTGGTTTACCTTTTTTAATCATATAATTTCTCTCACTTTGTCATGCTGAACTTGTTTCAGCATCTTAAAATTCTTATCAGAGATCCCGAAACGAGTTCGGGATGACATTATTATCATTAAAGTGCCCTCACAAACATATCAAAAATAAATTCGCTGTCGTCCGGTCCGGGAGAAGCTTCTGGATGAAACTGTGAAGCAAAAAATGGTTTTGATATATGAATTATTCCCTCGTTGGTTCCGTCGTTATCATTTATAAACCACTCGCGCCAATCTTGTGCTAACGTTTTTGCATCAACCGCGTAGCCGTGATTTTGAGAAGTAATGTAACAACGTTTTGTTCCAAGTTCATTACAAGGCTGGTTGTGCCCTCGATGACCATATCTTAATTTATAGGTATCGGCTCCTGCCGCAAGCGCAAGTATTTGAGAGCCAAGACAAATTCCAAGAATGGGCTTGTTAGATTGCATTGCAATCTTAGCGTGTTCAATAGTTTTCAAATTTAGTTTTGGATCGCCGGGACCGTTTGATATTACAATTCCGTTTGCATCTATTTTTGTAAAGTCATAATCATAGGGAACACGAATAACAGTAATATCTCTGCCGAGAAAAGCACGAATTATATTATTCTTTGTTCCACAATCCACAAGAACAATTTTTTGCTTACCGGCTTTATACTCAACAACTTCTTTTACACTTACTTCACCAACCAGATTTGTTTTATTTGGATCCTGTAATCCAACATCAGGTTTACCATCAATAACAATTTTCCCAAGCATTGTTCCTTTATCGCGGAGTTTTCTTGTTAACATTCGAGTATCAATTCCATATATGCCGGGGATTTTTTCTTCAATCATCCAATCAGATAAAGAACGTTCTGCACTCCAATGAGAATACTCAAACGAATAATCAGTAACAATCAAAGCACGGCAATGAATATTATCTGATTCAAAATTCTTATATAGCCCATTTTCTTTTTCTTTTGATGGAATACCGTAATTACCAATAAGCGGATATGTGCAAACTAGAATTTGTCCTCGGTAAGATGGATCCGTCATTGTTTCCGGATAACCTACCATTCCGGTGTTAAATACAACTTCACCGTTGGTGTTGCCCACATATCCAAAACTGTAACCGGCAAATTCAGTTTCGTCTTTAAGGATTAGCTTGGCTTTTGTTTTTTGTTTATTCATATAATTACACAGAATCAATTTTAATATATTCTAATTATTTAAGGTGTTTTAACTCATCCCAACCCCTTCTCTTGAAAAGAGAAGGGGCTTAAGATAGTTTTAAAAATCCCTCTCTTTTTAAGAGAGGGATTTAGGGTGAGTTAGTTTGTTTTCCAATTCTGAAATTGAGTTTTTAATTTTATCAATTACTTTAAAGATAGAGTTTTCAATCTCTTCGTTTTTAATTCGTAAAACATTTAGTCCCAATAAAATCATAAT
>Ga0105105_10000178_pt1 | contig 29637 bp, 33 predicted proteins | sample PPLLaktember2015_4_FD_79108 | JGI IMG/M metagenome (GOLD analysis project Ga0105105, IMG submission 79108) | Freshwater sediment microbial communities from Prairie Pothole Lake near Jamestown, North Dakota, USA - PPLs Lake P8 Core (1) Depth... | ecosystem: Environmental > Aquatic > Freshwater >...
CGGCGGCCACGGGGGCCACCTGGTCGATGTCGTGGACGTCGGTCAGCACCGGCACGCCGATCTGCGCCCTGACGTCGTCGAGGATCCGCAGCCCGCCGTCGAGTCCTGGCCCGCGGAACGAGCCACCCGAGCTGCGGTTGGCCTTGTCGAACGACGACTTGTAGATGAACGGCACGCCGAGCGCGGCGGCGATCTCCTTGAGGCGCCCGGCGGTGTCGACCGCGAGCTCGCGCGACTCGATCGCGCACGGCCCGGCGATCAGGAACAACGGGCGATCGAGCCCGACCTCGAATCCGCAGAGTTTCATCGGGACCTCAGGCGGCCTTGAGCGCGGCGCGGCGCGCAGCGTGCGCGATCGCGGCCCCGACGTAGGCGGTGAACAGCGGATGGCCGTCGCGCGGCGTCGAGGTGAATTCCGGGTGGAACTGCACGCCGACGAACCAGGGGTGCGCCTGGCGCCCGGACTGCGGCAGCTCGGCGATCTCGGTCAGTCCTTCCGAAGGCGTGCGTGCCGACACCTTCAGTCCGGCGGACTCGAGCTGCGCCACGTAGTGGTTGTTGACCTCGTAGCGGTGGCGGTGGCGCTCGCTGACCGCCTCGCCGTAGATCGACTCGGCCAGCGTGCCCGGCACGACCGGACAGCGCTGCGCACCGAGGCGCATCGTGCCGCCGAGGTCCGAGCCCGCATCGCGGCGCTCGACCTTGCCCTCGCGATCGAGCCACTCGGTGATCAGACCGACCACCGGATGCGGCGTCTTCGGATCGAATTCGGTGCTGTTGGCGTGATCGAGCCCGCACACGTCGCGCGCGAACTCGATGACCGCGAGCTGCATGCCCAGGCAGATGCCGAGGTACGGCACGCCGTGCTCGCGGGCGTAGCGGATCGCGGCGATCTTGCCTTCCACGCCGCGCTTGCCGAAGCCGCCCGGCACCAGGATCGCATCGAAGGGCTCGAGGCTCTCGGCCCCGTCGCGCTCGATGTTCTCGGAGTCGATGTACTCGATCGCCACCCGGCTCTCGGTATGGATGCCGGCGTGCGTGAGCGCCTCCGACAGCGACTTGTACGACTCGGTCAGGTCGACGTACTTGCCGACCATCGCGATGCGCACGGTGCGCTTGGGATGCTGCTGCCGGTCGACCAGGCGGTCCCACACCGACAGGTCCGCCGGCTTCGCCTCGAGGCGCAGCACCTCGCACAGCAGGTCGTCGACCTTCTGCTCGTGCAGCATGCGCGGGATCTTGTAGATGGAGTCGGCGTCCCAGACGGAGATGACCGAGTCGAGCGCGACGTTCGAGAACAGCGAGATCTTGGAGCGCTCGTCGTCCGGGATCCGGCGGTCGGCGCGGCACAGCAGCAGGTCGGCCTGGATGCCGATCTCGCGCAGCTTCTGCACCGAGTGCTGGGTCGGCTTGGTCTTGAGCTCGCCGGCCGAGGCGATGAACGGCACCAGCGTCAGGTGCACGAAGCAGGCGCTGCCCCGGCCCATCTTCAGGCTCATCTGGCGGGCGGCCTCGAGGAAGGGCAGCGACTCGATGTCGCCGACCGTGCCGCCGATCTCGACGATCGCGACCTCGGCGGCTTCGGGCGTGCCCATGCCGGCCCCGCGCTCGATGAACGCCTGGATCTCGTTGGTGATGTGCGGGATCACCTGCACCGTGCGCCCGAGGTACTCGCCCCGGCGCTCCTTGCGGATCACCGAATCGTAGATCTGGCCGGTCGTGAAGTTGTTCACGCGGCGCATCTTCGCGGTGATGAAGCGCTCGTAGTGACCGAGGTCGAGGTCGGTCTCCGCGCCGTCCTCGGTGACGAACACCTCCCCATGCTGGAAGGGGCTCATCGTGCCCGGGTCGACGTTGATGTAGGGGTCGAGCTTGAGGAGGGTGACACGCAAGCCGCGCGATTCGAGCAGCGCGGCCATCGACGCGGCGGCGATGCCCTTCCCGAGGGAAGACACCACCCCGCCGGTGACGAAGACGAATTTGGTCATGGCGGCCAACAGGAAATGGCGATTATACCAATGCGCCCCGCGGCCGCAGGATCTCGGTCTTCACATGGGCCGGCAGGGGTGCCGAGCGGCGTTTCGGGAAGTCGACCCAGACGATGCGGGCGGTGCCGTCGGCGAAGACGGTGCCGGGGTCGTCGACCCGGCCGAGCTCGAGGTAGGTCTGGAAGCTGGAGGTGCCGAACTCGCCGAGATACTGGCGCACCACGACCGAACCCGGATAGACCAGCTCGCGGCGGAAGTTGCAGGAGGCGCTGACCAGGATCGGACCCTCGCCGTCGGGTCCGGCGAGGATGCCCATCGCCTCGAACCAGGCGATCCGGCACTGCTCGAAGTAGCGGAAGTAGACCGTGTTGTTGACGTGACCCATCGCGTCCATGTCACCCCAGCGGATCGGGAGGGTGAGTTCGCAGATCGGCGTGCGGTCGGTCATGATTCGGTTTCGCTCCCCTCGGCTGCCGATGCCCATGACCCCCCATCCGCTGCGCACGGTCCTGCACGACGAGATCCATACGCGGCCGCGCCCGGCAGTCAAGGCACCTCATGCAGTGTCGCACATCTCCCTGCTGCAGCCGCAGCGCATGCCGCGGCCGACGCCGGCGTCGCTGATCGACTGGTGCGTGCGGCATGCGGTCGACCCGCCCGCCCCCGGGCAGAGCCATTTCGACGCGGACCTCGGTTCGCTCAGGCTGAAGTGGGAGCGGCACGGCGAGTTCGACGACTACACCGTCTACTCGGCAGGGATCGACCCCGAGGACCCGTTCGCGCGGAACCCCGGCGACGTCGTGATCGCGGACCTGCTCCAGGCCGCCGACGGCGAGATGATCGCCGCGCTGCGCATCGCGGTGGTGCATGCCGGCACCACCCGGATCGAGGAGAAGACGGTCGCGCGCATGCTCGGCTCGCCGAACTTCGTCGGCGCGAAGATCTCGGACGGGCAGGCCTCGCTGTTCTCGAGCTTCCGGCTCGACGAGCGCGGCTTCGGTCGGTTCCTGCTCGCCGACGCGGTCACCACGCCCTCGCAGCTCGGTCGCGCGGTGCAGCGGATCATCGAGATGGAGGTCTACCGGATGATGGCGATGATCGCCTTCCCGGAGGCCCGACGCATCGGCGGCGAGCTCGATCGCATCGAGCAGCGGCTCTCCGACCTGGTCGCGCGTCTCGACGTCGCGCCGGCCGAGGAGGAACCCGAGATGCTCCACGAGGTGACCCGCCTGTCGGCCCTGCAGGAGCAGCTCGCGACCTCCGCCGCCTTCCGGTTCGGCGCCGCCCGCGCGTACCGCTCGCTGGTGCGCCAGCGCGGCGAGGAACTGCGCGAGTCGCGACTGCAGGGCCTGCAGACGCCGACGGACTTCCTGGTGCGACGCTTCGAGCCCGCGATGGCCACCTGCGACGCAGTGGCCGCCCGGCTGGAGTCGGTCTCCGAGCGGATCGCCCGCGCCAGCGGCCTGCTGCGCACCCGGGTCGAGATCGAGCGCGAGCGCCAGAACCAGGCGCTGCTGGGCGCGATGAACCGGCGCGCGAAGCTGCAGCTGCACCTGCAGCAGACGGTCGAGGGGCTGTCGGTCGCCGCGATCTCCTATTACGCGACCGGGCTCGCCGGCTACCTGTTCAAGGCCGCGGCCAAGGCCGGCGCCCCGATCGAGCCCGAGCTCGCCACCGGGGTCGCCGTGGTGCCGATCGCGCTCGCCGTGTGGTGGGCGATGCGATCGGTGCGGCTGCGGCTCACGCGCGAGATCCCGATCGACTGATCGACCGGGTCGCCGCCCGTCGCATCCGGCGGGCCGCGTCGGGCCGAGGCGGGCCGGGTCAGGTCAGGCCGAAGCCGTCGTCCGCCGAGATCACCGCGCCGTTGACGAAGCCCGAGTGGTCGGACGCCAGCAGCAGCAGCAGCCCGTCGAGGTCCTCGGGCCGGCCCAGGCGCTTGCGCGGCAGCATCGAGACCAGCTTGCGGCCGGGTTCGGTCTCCCAGTGGTGGTCGTTGAGCTCGGTCCGGATGTAGCCCGGGCAGAGCGCATTGACGTTGATGCCGTGGCGTGCCCACTCGAGCGCCATGGCGCGGGTCATCTGCACCACCGCGGCCTTGCTCATCGCATAGACCCCGATCTGCGCCAGCGGCTTGAGCGCCGCCATCGAGGCGATGTTGACGATCCGGGCCGCGCGGTCGGGTTCGTCCTTGGCGCGGGCGATCATGCGGCGCGCGACCGCCTGCGCGACGAAGAATGCGCCGCGGGTGTTCGTGTCGAAGACGAAGTCGAAGTCCTCGGGGGTCACCTCGAGCAGCCGCTGGGTCGTGCTGACACCCGAGTTGTTGACCAGCACGTCGATCGCGCCGGCGTGCTGCTCCGCCTCGGCGACCCCCGCCTCGATCGAGGCCGCGTCGGTCACGTCCATCCGGACGACGTGGGCATCGCCCCCCTCGGCCTCGATCTCGGCGCGCAGCTCCTTGAGCCGCTCGATGCGCCGGGAGGCAAGCACCACGGTGGCGCCGTGCGCGGCCAGCACCCGTGCGAAACGCTCGCCCAGACCGCTCGAGGCGCCGGTCACCAGCGCGGTCTTGTCGGAGAGGTCGAAGCTCAGGGTGGCGGGCATGGCGGCTCCAGGAAGGCCGCGATGATCGCACGGCCGCCGCCCCCCGGACGGCCGCGCCGGCGCAGGCCGCCGCGGCCCCCTGTTTGCGCACCCGCATCGCCTCGGCGAAAATCGCCTGCTGCAGACAGGACGGGACATGGACATTCAACGCGATTCGATGGAGTTCGACGTGCTGATCGTCGGCGGCGGGCCGGCGGGGCTCGGCGCGGCGATCCGCCTCAAGCAGCTGGCCGCCGAACGCGGCGGCGAACTGGCGGTGTGCGTGATCGAGAAGGGCTCCGAGATCGGCGCGCACACGCTGTCGGGCGCGGTGATCGACCCGCGCGCGCTGACCGAGCTGATTCCGGACTGGAAGGCCCGCGGCGCGCCGCTCGACACCGAGGTCACCCACGACGAGGTGATGTTCCTCTCGGAGACCAGGGCCATCCACACGCCGCAGTGGGCGATCCCGACCGGCCTCAAGAACCACGGCAACTACATCGCCAGCCTGGGCAACGTGGTGAAGTGGCTCGGCCAGCAGGCCGAGGCGCTGGGCGTGGAGATCTACCCCGGGTTCGCGGCGGCCGAGATCCTGTACACCGAGTCGGGTGCGGTCCGCGGCGTCGCCACCGGCAACATGGGCGTGGGCCGTGACGGCGAGCCCACCGACGCGTTCCAGCCCGGCATGGAGCTGCTCGCGAAGTACACGCTGTTCGCCGAGGGCTCGCGCGGCCACCTGGGCCGTCAGCTGATCACCCGCTACGCGCTGGACCGCGACAGCGACCCCCAGAGCTACGGCATCGGGATCAAGGAGCTGTGGGAGATCGAGCCGTCGAAGCACCGCAAGGGGCTCGTCGTGCACACGGCCGGCTGGCCGCTCGACAACGACACCTACGGCGGTTCGTTCCTCTACCACTTCGGCGACAACAAGGTCGCCGTCGGCTTCGTCGTCGGGCTGTCGTACCAGAACCCCTGGCTGTCGCCGTACGAGGAATTCCAGCGGTACAAGACCCATCCTGCGATCCGACCCACCTTCGAGGGCGGCAAGCGGCTGTCCTACGGCGCCCGCGCGATCACCGCCGGCGGCATCATGTCGCTGCCGAAGACCGTGTTCCCGGGCGGCGCGCTCATCGGCTGCGACGCGGGCTTCCTGAACGCATCGCGCATCAAGGGCAGCCACGCCGCCATCAAGACCGGCATGCTCGCCGCCGAAGCCGCCTTCGAGGCGGTCGGCGCCGGCCGCAGCGCCGACGAGCTCGTCGCGTACCCGCAGGCCTTCCGGTCCTCCTGGCTCTACGACGAGCTGTGGCAGGCGCGGAACTTCAAGCAATGGATGTCGAAGGGGCTGGTGGTCGGCACCATCGGCGTCGGCATCGAGCAGGTGGTGCTGGGCGGCAAGGTGCCGTGGACGCTCCACCACAAGCACGCCGACCACGAGTGCCTGCGTCCGGCTTCGGCGTTCAAGCCCATCGTCTATCCGAAGCCCGACGGCAAGATCACCTTCGACAAGCTCTCCTCGGTGTTCATCTCGAACACGAACCACGAGGAGAACCAGCCGGTCCATCTGACGCTCAAGGACCCGAGCGTGCCGGTGAAGGTCAACCTCGCGATCTTCGGAGGCCCCGAGCAGCGCTACTGCCCGGCCGGCGTCTACGAGTACGTGAAGGAGGACGACGGCGCCGACCGGCTGCAGATCAACGCGCAGAACTGCGTGCACTGCAAGACCTGCGACATCAAGGATCCGACGCAGAACATCGTCTGGGTCGTGCCCGAGGGCGGCGGCGGACCGAACTACCCCGGCATGTGAGCGTGACCGCACCGCGTCGGGCGCTGATCGCGGGGGCCGGCGGACTGGTCGGGCAGCGGCTGCTCGCCCGGCTGCTCGACGATCCCGCCTACGGCGAGGTCCACGCGCTGCTGCGTCGTCCCCTGACCGACGCGCAGCGCCCCGCCGGCGCAGCGACCCGACTGCGCGAGCACGTCGTCGACTTCGCGACGCTCGGGCGGACACAGGGCTTTCCGGTCGCCGACGATCTCTACGTGTGCCTGGGCACGACGCTCAAGGCCGCGGGCTCGCAGGAGGCCTTTCGTCGCGTCGATTTCGACACCGTCGTCGGCGTCGCGAGACTGGCGCGCCGGCACGGAGCGACGCGCTGCGTGGCGGTGTCCGCGCTCGGTGCCGATCCGGCCTCGCGGGTCTTCTACAACCGGGTCAAGGGCGAGGCCGAAGCGGCGCTGGCGCGGCTCGACTACCCGTCGCTCACGGTGCTGCGACCGTCGCTGCTGGACGGCGATCGCGTCGAGTCCCGGCCGGGCGAGCGCGCCACGCTCGTCCTCGCGCGGCCGATCGCCCGCTGGATCCCCGCGCGCTGGCGCCCGGTCAGTGCCGAGGCGGTCGCCCGCTGCATGCTCGATGCCGGCCACCGCGGCGACGCCGGCCTGCGCATCATCGAGTCCGACCGCATCCAGGCGTTCGCCGGTTGATGCGCCGCATCAAACGGCGGTAGCATCCGCCCCCGGGGCATCGCTCGCGACCGCCCTGCCCTCCTACCGTCCGGCTGCCGGCCGACCGTCCGAAAGGAACCCTTCCAGATGAGCAAGCTGTATCCGAGCGCGGCTGCGGCCCTGGCCGACATCGTCCGCGACGGGCAGACGATCGCCGTCGGCGGCTTCGGCCTGTGCGGCATCCCCGAAGCGCTGATCGCGGCGCTGCGCGATTCGGGTGTGCGTGACCTGACCTGCATCTCGAACAACGCCGGCGTCGACGGCTTCGGCCTGGGTCAGCTGCTCGCGACCCGTCAGGTCCGCAAGATGATCGCCAGCTACGTCGGCGAGAACAAGGAGTTCGAGCGGCAGTACCTGGCAGGCGAGCTCGAACTCGAGTTCACGCCGCAGGGCACGCTCGCCGAGAAGCTGCGTGCCGGCGGCGCGGGCATCCCGGCCTTCTTCACCAAGACCGGCGTCGGCACGATCGTGGCCGAGGGCAAGGAGCTGCGCGAATTCGACGGCCAGACCTACGTGATGGAACGCTCGCTGGTGCCCGACGTGTCGCTGGTCAAGGCCTGGATGGCGGACCGGGCGGGCAACCTCGTGTTCCGCCGCACCGCACGCAACTTCAACCCGAACGTCGCGATGGCCGGGAAGATCACCGTGGCCGAGGTCGAGACGGTGGTCGCCACCGGCGAGATCGATCCGGACGCCGTTCACCTGCCGGGCATCTTCGTGCACCGCATCGTGCACAACCCGACCCCCGAGAAACGGATCGAGCAGCGCACCGTGCGCGCGGCTCGCTGAGAGGAGCACCGACGATGGCCTGGACCCGCGACGACATGGCGGCGCGCGCCGCGCGCGAGCTGCGTGACGGCTTCTACGTGAACCTCGGCATCGGGCTGCCCACGCTCGTGGCCAACCACGTGCCGCCCGACATGGAGGTGTGGCTGCAGTCGGAGAACGGCCTGCTCGGCATCGGTCCGTTCCCGACCGAGGACGAGGTCGACCCCGACATGATCAATGCCGGCAAGCAGACGGTCACGCCGCTGCCCGGCTCGTCGATCTTCTCGTCGGCGGATTCGTTCGGCATGATCCGCGGCGGCAAGATCAACCTGGCGATCCTCGGCGCGATGCAGGTCTCCGAGCACGGGGACCTCGCGAACTGGATGATCCCCGGCAAGATGGTCAAGGGAATGGGCGGTGCGATGGACCTCGTCGCCGGGGTCGGTCGCGTCATCGTGCTCATGGAGCATGTGGCACGCCGCAAGGACGGCGGCGAGGACCTCAAGATCCTGCCGGCCTGCAACCTGCCGCTGACCGGACTCGGTGTCGTCGACCTGATCATCACCGACCTCGGCGTGATCGAGGTGAGCCCGAAAGGCCTGGTGCTGCGCGAGGTGGCGCATGGCGTCACCGTGGCCGAGATCGTCTCGAAGACCGGCTGCCCGCTGGACACTTCGGCGATCGCGTCCGCCGCGACGCGCTAGGGGAAAGCAGACGGCCGCGTCGGCATGACCGACGCGGCCGTTCGGGTCGGACGGCGAGCGGGGCGACTCTCGGTGTCGGACGGATCGGCGGTGTGTCACCGACCCGTCGTGTGCACCGCGCGAGCGGCCCGCCCCGGCTCGACTCAGTAGGAGCGCGGGCGACGCTGGCCGGCGAATCCGCCGCCACCGCCACCTCCGCCGCCACCGTTGCCGGCACCACCGCCGTAGCCGCCGCCTCCGCCTCCGCCTCCGCCGCCGTAGCCCCCGCCGCCGCCTCCGTTTCCGCCGCCGCCATAGCCGCCGCTGCCGGAGCGGCGGAAGCCACCACCGCCACCGCCGCCGCCCTGCTGTTCGCGTGCCTCGTTGACGACCAGCGCGCGTCCCTCGAGCGAGTGACCGTTCAGCGCACGGATCGCGTTCTGGGCGCCGTCGTTGTTGGCCATGGTGACGAAACCGAAGCCGCGCGAACGACCGGTCTCACGGTCGGTGATGATGCGGGCCTCGATGACCTCGCCGTGTGCGGCGAACATCTCGGAGAGCTGGGCATCGGTGGCGCGCCACGGCAGATTGCCGACGTAGATCTTGGTGCTCATGCGTTGACCTCGAAATCAAGAGTCCCTTTGCATTCCAAGGCGAAGCATCAGCAACCGGCCCGACGGCACCGGTCCCATCGCAGCGATCCGGGAAATGCAAACCTCGGTGCGGTGGCCTCAGCCCGAAAAGGAAGAGCGAGAGGAAGAAATATCGAACACGGTGCGATCGGGACGGACGTGGTGAAGAAGATGATGAAGGATCAAAACGACCGGAAAACGACTGGATGACGACCGTAAATCGCCTGGATAACCGAACAGCACAACACGCAAGCAAAGGGCGTGCGCACGAGGACTTTGCCACAAGCGCCCAAGCCACGCACTAGACAATTCGTATTAGTCTGTACGCGATTCTCACCGACGCGGCAAGGATATCACTAATTTCTCACTACTCGGATGCACTTCCTGCGCGATCGGGAGATCGCGCGCGAATGGCTTGCCAAGCGACGATGACTGGATAAAAATACAGGCTTCGCGGCCCGCCGCGCTCCAGCCGAGCTCCTCCCATGCGTGACCTCACCGCCCGTCAGCAGGAAATCCTGGGACTGCTCCGGCAGCACATCGCCGACACCGGCTTCCCGCCCACTCGCGCGGAGATCGCCGCCAAACTCGGCTTCCGCTCCCCCAACGCGGCCGAGGAGCACCTGAAGGCGCTGGCTCGCAAGGGCGTCCTCGAGCTGACCTCGGGTGCCTCGCGCGGCATCCGGCTCAAGCTGCTGCCAGGCATGGATGCCGACACCGAGCGCGGGATGGCCGGCAGCGCGGTGCAGATCGCGCTCAGCCTGCCCCTGGTCGGCCGCGTCGCCGCCGGCAGCCCGATGCTGTCGCAGGAGCACATCGAGGCCAGCTATGCGCTCGACCCGAGCCTCTTCGCCGAGAAGCCCGACTACCTGCTGAAGGTCCGCGGCATGAGCATGCGCGACGCCGGCATCCTCGACGGCGACCTGCTCGCGGTACGGCAGGCGAGCGAGGCGCGCAACGGCCAGATCGTCGTCGCCCGCGTCGACGGCGGGGTGACGGTCAAGCGACTGCGTCGCCGCGGCCACACGATCGAGCTGCTGCCCGAGAACCCGGACTTCGAGCCGATCGTCGTCGATGCGCGCACCGACGACTTCGCCCTCGAGGGCATCGGCGTCGGACTGGTGCGCAGCGGCAAGTCGCTGTGACCCGCCCGGCGCGCCGAACGAGCAGCCATGGCCACCCCACCGGGGTCTGCGGCGCCGCTGCCACCCGGCGTCTGGCGCGCCGACCGGGTCGCTGACGGCGGCGTCTCCGCGCTCCCGAGCACGTTTCCCGAGCTCGACGCGCAGCTGCCGGGCGGCGGCTGGCCGCTGGGCATGCTCACCGAGCTGATCGCCCGTGAACCGGGCATCGGCGAGCTGAGGCTGCTGGTGCCGGTACTGCGGCGCCTGACGATCGAGCGCAAGGTGGCCATCCTGCTCGGTCCGCCGCACCTGCCCTACGCACCGGCTCTCGCCGCCTTCGGCATCGACCTCGACTACCTGATCGTCGTGCAGGCCACCCAGGCCGCCGACCGGCTCTGGGCCGTCGAGCAGGCGCTGCGAAGCGCGAGCTTCGGCACGCTGCTCGCCTGGCTTCCGCAAGGCCGTACCCGCCCCGAGCACCTGCGCCGGATGCAGCTGGCCGCACAGGGCACGCGGGGTCCGGTCTTCCTGTTCCGGCCGCTGCCCGCCCAGTTCGAATCCTCACCCTCGCCGCTGCGGCTGCTGCTGCTGCCGCGCCCAGGTCAGCGACTGTCTGTGCAGTTGCTCAAGCGACGAGGCCCCGTGCTCGCGCAACCGCTGCTGCTCGACCTGCCGCAGCCGCCCGCCACGACGCGCCCTGGTCGCCCCGCGCCGTACGGCCTCACGCCGTCCGATGCCCCGGTGTCGACGACGCGATCCGACACCCTCGACGCGACGTCCGAGGCACCCGGTCCGGCTCCGGTCGGATTCGGCACCGCGCACGTGCTGCTGCCGGCCGAAGCCGGCCTGCCCGCCTCGCCGACCGCGTCCGAGCGCTCGCGCCACTGAGGCACCCACCATGCTGTGGATCGCCGTGCACTGCCACCGGCTCGCGCTCGATCGCGTGCTGCGAGCCCACGTCGACGGCGACGACGGACCGCTCGCGATCTGCGACCGGCTGCAGGTCCTGCAGTCGAACCCGGCGGCCGAGGCGCTCGGCGTCCGGCCGGGCATGCGCCGTGCGACCGCGCTCGCGCTGGCCGCGAGCCTGCGGATCGTCGAGCACGACCCGGTCGAGGATGCGCACGCCCTCGCGCAGGTCGCGGGCTGGCTGCTGCAGTTCACGCCCGGGGTCGCCCTGCAGCCACCCGACGGCGTGCTGCTGGAGGTCGGGGCGAGCCTGCGGCTGTTCGGCGGGCGCGAGCGCATCGAGACCCGCATCCGCGACGGCCTCGCCGCGCTGGGCTTCGGCCTGCGGCTCGGGGCCGCGCCCACCGCGACCGCCGCCTGGATGCTCGCGCGGTGGCAGGACGGGATGCGCATCGAGCACGAGTCGCTGCTCGCCGCCGGGCTCGGACCGCTGCCGGTGGCGCTGCTCGAGGCGGCGGCGCCGCACGCCGACGCGCTCGCCGCGATCGGCGTGCGGCGTTTCGCCGACCTGGCCCGACTGCCGCGCGCAGGGCTCGCGCGCCGCTGGGGGCCGGCCCTGCTCGACCAGGTCGACGCCGCGCTCGGGCGACGCGCCGAACCGCAGCGCTGGTTCGAGGCGCCGGCGAGCTTCACGCTGAGCCTGGAGCTGCTCGCGCAGATCGAGCATGCCGAGGCACTGCTGTTCGCCTCGCACCGGATGCTGCTGCAGCTCGCGGGCTGGCTCGCGGCACGGCAGTCGGCGGCGCGGGAGGCGGTGCTGATCGGCGAGCACGACAGCGGGCGCCATGCGTGTGCGCCGACCCGGGTCGTGCTGCGGCTCGCACAGCCGAGCCGCGACCCGGCGCGCTGGGTCGGCGTGCTGCGCGAGCGTCTCGCGGTGCTCGAGCTGCCCGCACCGGTGCACACGCTGCGGCTCGAGTGCCTGCACACGGTCCGGCTGCCCGGCACGCACGGCGAGCTCTTTCCCGCGGCCGGCACCGATGCGGAAGGGCTCGGGCGCCTGGTCGAACGACTGCAGGCGCGCCTCGGCCGAGACCAGGTGCAACGGCTGATGCTGGCGGCCGATCACCGTCCCGAAGCCGCCTACCGCGTCGAGCCGGTGGAGGACCGCGCGGTACGCGGCCCCGAGGTGCCGCTGCCCGGCCTGCCGCGCCCGCTGTGGCTGTTGCCGGAGCCGCTGCCGCTGTCCGAGCGCGACCAGCGCCCGTGGTGGCGTGGCCCGCTCACGCTGCTGGCCGGCCCCGAGCGCATCGAGACCGGCTGGTGGGACGACGGCCTGGTGCAGCGTGACTATTTCATCGCCGAGGACGAGTCGGCCGGCTGGGTCTGGATCTTCCGCACCCGCAGCCGGGAGGACGACGCGGGCTGGTACCTCCAAGGCATGTTCGGCTAGAAGCCGTGGATAAGCCTACTGCGCGTCCCGATCCGGCGCCTGTGGTGCTCGCCGTACTCACGTACGGCTGCGCTCCTCGGCGCCGGCTCGGGCCTGCTCGCTACGGCTTCTCCACGGCTTCTGACGCGGTGCTCTTCCGGGAGCCTCGGCACCGCGCCTCATCGCCGGCTCGGGCCTGCTCGCCAAGGTTCTCCACGGGTTCCGGGGTCCCGCAGCGCCGCGTGCGTGCTCGTGCGGGGCGCGGCTACACTCCGGCGACCATGCCTGCTCAAGACACCCTGCTCCTCGCGCTCGACCAGGGCACGACCTCGTCGCGCGCGATCCTCTTCGACCGCGACGGCACGCCGGTGGCCAGCGCACAGCGCGAGTTCCGCCAGCACTTTCCCCAGCCCGGCTGGGTCGAGCACGACGCCAACGAGATCTGGGCGACGCAGCGCGCCACGATCGCCGAGGTACTCGCCCGCGCCCGGACCTCGATCGGACGCGTGCACGCGCTCGGCATCACCAACCAGCGCGAGACCACGTTGCTGTGGGACCGCGCCAGCGGCGAGCCGATCGCCCCGGCCATCGTCTGGCAGGACCGCCGCACGGCGCCGCTGTGCGCGCGCCTCAAGGCCGAGGGCCGCGAGGCCTTCGTGCGCGGGCGCACCGGCCTCGTCCTCGATCCGTACTTCTCGGCGACCAAGATCGCCTGGCTGCTCGAGCACGTCCCCGGCGCGCGCGCCCGCGCCGAACGTGGCGAACTGGCCTTCGGCACCATCGACACCTGGCTCGCCTGGAAGCTGTCGGGCGGCGCGCTGCACGTGACCGACCCGACGAACGCCAGCCGCACCCTCCTCTTCGACCTGCACACCGCCGACTGGAGCGACGCGCTGCTCGCGCTCTTCGACATCCCCCGCGCGCTGCTGCCGCGGATCGTGCCCTCGTCCGGCCCGATCGGCGAGATCGAGCTCGAGGGCCGACGCCTGCCGCTCGCAGGCATCGCGGGCGACCAGCAGGCCGCGCTCTTCGGGCAGGCCTGCTTCGCCCCCGGCATGGCGAAGAACACCTACGGCACCGGCTGCTTCCTGCTGATGAACACCGGGGCGCGGCCGCAGGCCTCGGCCTCGGGGCTGCTGTCGACCGCCGCGTGGACGCTCGCCGGCCCGGACGGCCCGCAGCGGCGCTATGCGCTCGAGGGCAGCGTCTTCGTCGCCGGTGCGATCGTGCAGTGGCTGCGCGACGGGCTGGGCGTGATCGCGCGGGCCGACGAGGTCGAGCCGCTCGCCGCCTCGGTGCCGGACACCGCGGGCGTCCACGTCGTGCCCGCCTTCACCGGCCTGGGCGCGCCATGGTGGGACCCGGAGGCGCGGGGCGCGGTGCTCGGCCTCACTCGCGGCGCCACCCGCGCGCACCTGGCACGCGCCGCGCTCGAATCGATCGCCTTCCAGAGCGCCGATCTGCTCGTGGCGATGCAGCGCGACGCCGCCGAGCCGCTCACCGAACTGCGCGTCGACGGCGGCGCCTCCGCCAACGACCTGCTGATGCAGTTCCAGGCCGACCTGCTCGGCGTGCCGGTCGTGCGCCCGCGGGTGCGCGAGACGACGGCGCTCGGTGCGGCCTGCCTCGCCGGCCTGGCGACCGGCTACTGGCCGGATGCCGAGGCGCTGACGGCCCGCTGGCAGGTCGACCGCCGTTTCGAGCCGGCGATGTCCCGCGACGAGGCGGCGACACGGATGGCCGGCTGGCACGACGCGGTCTCGCGCGTGCGCACCGGACGCGAATGAGCGCCGCAGGAGCGGTGGCGCCGCGCCCGATGGGCCTCGGCGCGGCGGCGACGATGGTGATGCTGTGCGGGATCTGGGCACTCGGACAGATCGCGATCAAGGTCGGCGTGACGGGCATCTCGCCGCTCTGGCAGGCCGGGCTTCGCTCGCTGGGCGCGGCGCTCGTGCTGGCCGCCTGGATGAGCCTGCGCGGCATCCCGCTGCGGCCGGCGCCGGGCATGGGGCCGTGGTCGATCGCGATCGGCACGGTGTTCGCGCTGGAGTTCGTCTGCCTCTACATCGGGCTGTCGCTGACGACGGCGGCGCGCGGCTCGGTGCTGCTCTACACGGCGCCGTTCTTCGTCGCGCTCGGTGGCCACCGCCTGCTCGCCGACCCGCTCACGCCGACCCGGATCGCCGGTCTGGGCCTCGCCTTCGCAGGCGTGGTGGTCGCGCTGTCGGACCACGGCGACGGCGTGGCGCACGGCGACTGGCTGGGCGATCTGCTGTGCATGGCCGCCGGCATCCTCTGGGCGATCACGACGCTGATCATCAAGGCCACGCCGCTGCGCGCCGAGCCGCCCGAGCGCGCGCTCTTCATGCAGCTGGCGATCTCCGCCGTGCTGCTGCTCGCCGCCTCGCGCGCCTTCGGCGAGCCGGGCGTGTTCGCCGCCACGCCGCTCATCTGGGCCGCGTTCGCCTGGCAGGTGCTGGCGGTGGCATCGTTCAGCTACCTCGGCTGGTTCGTGATGGTGCAGCGGCACTCCCCGGCGAAGGTCTCGGCCTTCACCTTCCTCACGCCGCTGTTCGGTGTCGCCTTCGCCGCCCTGCTGCTGGGCGAGGCGCTGACGCTGTCGCTGCTGGCCGCGGCCGCGCTGATCGCCGGCGGCATCTGGCTGGTCAACCGCCGCTGAGCACGCGGCGAAGGAGGTCCCGATGCTCGAAGGCGGCTGCCTCTGCGGCGACGTGCGATACCGGATCGACGGCCCGGTCTTCCGGATGAGCCACTGTCACTGCTCGATGTGCCGCAAGGCGCACGGTGCGGCGTTCGGGACCTACCTGAATGCACGGGCCGAGCACTTCGCGATCACGCAGGGCGCGGACCGGATCGGCCGTTACGACGCCTCGCCCGAGGCGGTGCGCACCTTCTGCACCCGCTGCGGCGCGACGCTGCAGTGGATCGCGCATGCACCGGGGGCCTCGATCGGCATCGCGGCCGGCACGCTCGACGACGACCCCGGCCTGAGGCCTGCGCGACACATCTACGTCGCCTCCAAGGCCCCGTGGTACGAGCTCCCGGACGACGGGTTGCCTCGCCACGACGGCCCCGGCTGAGGCGCCGACCCTCAGCGCCCCGGCGGCGGATCCGCGAACACCGGCGCCCGCTTCTGCAGGTTGGCCGCCACCGCCTCGGTCTGGTTCGCGCTGCCGAGCAGCCTGATCTGCTCGTCGGATTCGGCCTGCAGCACCGTGCCCGGATCGGCCGACTCGGCGAGCTGCAGCAGACGCTTGCCCGCGCGGATCGCATCGGGGCTGCGACCGGCGATCTCGCGGGCCAGCGCGAGCGCCTCGGCGTACGGATCCGCGCAGACGCGGGTCGCGAAGCCGAGCGCCTGCGCCTCGGTGCCGTCGAACACGCGCCCGCTCCAGGTCAGCTCCCGGATGACGTCGGCACGCGCCAGGCCGCGCATCAGCAGCGCGCCGGCCATGTCGGGCACCAGCCCCCACTTGATCTCCATCACCGACATCCGCGTGTCGGCGGTCACGAAGCGCAGGTCCGCGCCGAGCGCGAGCTGAAAGCCGCCGCCGAAGGCCACGCCGTGCACCGCCGCGATCACCGGCACCGGCACGTCCTGCCAGACCATCACCGCGTACTGCGCGTCGTTCGACAGCCCGTGCGTGCGTGCGCCGAGCCGCATCTCGTGCGACATGCCCATGCCGCCGTCGCCGGGGTTCTGCGCCATCTTCTCGAAGCGGCCGAAGTCGAGCCCCGCGCAGAACGCGCGCCCCTCGCCCGACAGCACCACCGCCCGCAGCCCGGGCATCGCGATCAGGGACTGCCCGGCCTCGCGCAGCGCCTCGAACATGGCCGGATCGAGCGCGTTCATCTTGTCGCCGCGCACCAGGCGGACATCGGCGACGCCGGCGTCCATCGTCACCTTCACCCGATCGTTCATCCTCGTCCCCTCGTCGGTTCTCGCTGTTGTCGGTTCTCGTCGCCGGCGGCTCAGGGCCGCAGCCGGTCCACGGCGTCGGTGATCACGCAATCGACGCCCCAGCCTCGCAGCAGCGCGGCGCGCGCCGGGTCGTTCACGGTGTAGGTCAGCACCCGCAGCCGCTCGGCATGCGCACGCGCCACCACCGCCTCGGTCAGCGATGCGTGGTTCGAATCGAGCGCGACGCAGCCGAGCCGGCGCACGCGCTCGAGCCAGTCGTCGGGCAGGCGATCGACCAGCAGCGCACGCGGCAGCCACGGCACCGCGCGCCGCGCGGCGGCGAGGGCCTCCTCGGAGAACGAGGACAGCAGCGGCGGCACGGCCGCATCGCGCCACAGGTGGGCGGCCGCCATGCCGACCGCGGCCCCGGTCTCGGTCTCGCGCCCCGGGCTCGGCTTGATCTCGACGTTGGCGAGCAGCCCGTTGGCGCGCAGGTAGGCCGCGACGGCAGCGAGCGTCGGCACAGGCTCGCCGGCCCACGCCGGGCCGTGCCAGGACCCCGCGTCGAGCTGCGCGATCTCCGCGAACGCCCAGGCACCCGCCGGTCCGCGGCCGCTCGTCGTGCGATCGAGCGTCGCGTCGTGCAGCAGCACCGGCTTGCCGTCGCCCGAGAGCTTGACGTCGAACTCGAAGAGGGTGTGCCCGAGCGACGCACCCACCCGCATCGCGGCCAGCGTGTTCTCGGGAGCGAGCTTGCCCGCACCGCGATGCGCGGCCACGGCCGGATACGGCCAGCGGTCGAAGTCGACCTGAGGCTCGGGGAACGGATGCTCGGCCATGGGCGGGCTGCGGCGGGACGGCAGGGACGGCGGATCGCCCGATGTTACCGGAGCGTCGGGCCTGCCCGCTCGCGGGCGATCAGATAGAGGCCGCTCGCGACGACCACGCCGGTGCCCAGGACCACCGTCCAGCCCGGCACGTCGCCGAACACCCACCACCCCAGCAGCGTCATCCACACGATCTGCTGGTAGAGGAACGGCGCCAGCACCGTCGCGGGCGCGAAACGGTGGGCGACCGCGAGCAGCCAGTGCCCGAGCCCGCCGAAGATGCCCATCACGGCGATGAGCCCCCACTGCGAGGCGCTCTCGGGCGTGCGCCAGAACGCGATGCCGAAGGGCGTGAGCAGACAGGCCGCGGCCAGCGCCGAGAGGAACTGCGTGGCCTCGGGGCGGTCGGTCGCGGCGAGCCGGCGGGTCAGCAGGTTGAAGAGCGCATAGAGCACCGCGTTGCCCACCGACAGCAGGATCGCGGGGTGGAACCCCTGGGTGCCGGGCCGCACGATCAGCAGGACGCCGACGAAGCCCGTGGCGATCGCCAGCCAGCGGCCGACGTCGAGCCGCTCGTGCAGCAGCCACGCGCCGAACAGCGCGATCAGCAGCGGCACGGCGAACTGGATGGCACCGGTCTCGGCGAGCTGCAGGTACTGAAGGGCCCAGAAGTTCAGCGCCGTCATGCAGAACAGCATCCCGCCGCGCAGCAGCTGCAGGCCGGGGTTCGCCACCCGCACCAGCGCGCGCCCGTGCCTGGGGCCGAGCAGCAGACCGGTGAACAGCACGTGGCCGACGAAGCGCAGCCACACCACCTCGATGACCGGCAGGCGCTGCACCAGCCACTTCGCCGTGGTGTCGAGCACCGCGAAGCACAGGAAGGTGATCGAGATCAGGCCGATGCCGAGCAGGCGGTTCCGCGCGGAGTCTTCCCTCAGCACTCCGCGGCTGTTGCATCGAGCCCGAGTCGGGCGGCGACCTCCTGCGCGATCGCGAGCGACGAGGTCAGGCCCGGCGACTCGATGCCGAACAGGTTCACCAGGCCGGAGACGCCGTGCACGCCGGGGCCCTGGATGATGAAGTCGCCGGCCGGGTCGGTGGGTCCGCTGACCTTCGGCCGCACGCCGGTGTAGCCGGGTTGCAGCGCGCCGTCGGGCAGATCGGGCCAGTAGCGGCGGATCGCCTCGTAGAAGCGCGGCTCGAGACCGTCCTCGAACGCGTAGTCGGGGGCGTCGGGCCAGCGCGTGACGTCGGGGCCGAACTTGCAGCGGCCGGCGAGGTCGAGGGTCACGTGGATGCCCAGACCCGCGTGGTCGGGCATCGGATAGACCAGATGCGTGAACGGCGTGCGCCCGGCGAGCGTGAAGTAGTGGCCCTTCGCGAAATGGGCCGGCGGCACGTGGACGGACGGGAGACCTTCGATCGAGCGGGCCACGCGCTGTGCCGCCAGGCCCGCTGAATTCACCAGGAGTCGGCAGCGCAGCGAGATCGGCTCGGCGCCGCCCGCATGCAGTTCGAATCCGCCGTCGACCGCGCGGGCCCGCTCGAACGGCGTGTGGGTGACCAGCGTGGCGCCGGCGGATTCGGCGTCACCGAGCAGGGCCAGCATCAGGCCATGGCTGTCGACGATGCCGGTGCTCTCCGACCACAGGCCCGCGACCGCGCGCACTGCGGGCTCCATCCTGGCGACATCAGCCGCCGACATGGGTTCGAGCGGCACGCCGTTGGCCGCGCCCTTGCGCGCGTAGCCCTCGAGGACGGGGATCTCGGCGGCGTCGGCCGCGACCAGAACCTTGCCGATGCGCTTGTGCGAGACACCGCGTGCGGCGCAGTAGGCGTACAGCATCGACTTGCCGCGGACGCACAGCGTCGCCTTCAGGGAGCCCTGGGGGTAGTAGATGCCGGCGTGGATGACCTCGGAGTTGCGCGACGAGGTCTGGGTGCCGAACGACTCCTCGGCCTCCAGCACCAGCACTTCCCGCCCTGCGAGCGCCAGCGCACGGGCCACCGCGAGCCCGACCACGCCCGCGCCGATCACGACTGCGTCGACCGATTCCATGGGGAAGATTGTAGCCGAGCCCCCCCTGGCGGCCTGCGGTACTCTGGCACGTTTCCGGGCCGTTCGGCCCGCGATTCGAACCGTCCGGGAGACCGACCGATGACCGTCCGCCTGTACTACGCGCCCGGCGCGTGCTCGTTCGTCCCGCACGTCGGATTGGAGCGGATCGCCGCGGCCACCGGCGAGCCCTTCGAGGCGGTCCAGATCAGGCTGCACAAGGGCGAGCACCGCACGCCGGAGTTCCTCGCGATGAACCCCGACGGCCAGGTGCCGGTGCTGCAGGTCGACGGCCGCACCCTCACGCAGATCGTCGCGATCTGCGACTGGATCGCCGGCCGTCATCCGCAGCTCGGGCTGCTGCCGGTCGACCCGTGGGCACGGGCGCAGACCCTGTCGCTGATGGCCTGGATCAACAACACGGTCCACCCGACCTTCGCGCACGTGTTCATGCCGCAGAAGTTCACCGACGACGCCGAGGCGCAGACCCGCGTCAAGACGTTCGCCGCGGCACGCTACCGCGAGCAGCTCGAGCGGATCCAGGGGTGGGTGGGCTGCGCGCAGCCGTGGCTGACCGGCGAGCAGCCGTCGTTTCTCGACGCGTACGTGCTGACGCTGCTGCGCTGGGGCGGGTACGCGGGCATCGATCCGGCGACGCTGCCGGCGCTGCGCGACTACGTCGCACGCTTCGCGCAGCATCCGACGGTCGCCGCCGTCATCGCACGCGAGCGGATCGAGCTGGACACCTTCAAGCCCGCGGCGGCCTGAACGCGCCGGCCTGCCCGGGCACCCCGAGGGTGACCGAGGCGGGCTCAGCCCTGGCCGTCGGCCGGGGCGCCGGTACCGGGCGCTGCGGAACCGACCTCGCCCTCGGGCGCGGGCGCGCCGTCGTCCGGGAGATCGCTGCCGCCATCGGGCCCGCCGGTCGTCTTGCGCGCGGCTTTCTCGGCCTTCTTGGCCTTCTTGGCCAGCTCGCGCTGACGCTTCTCGTACTGGTAGTTCGGCTTCGCCAAGTGATGATCTCCCCTAGAAACCGGCACCATACCCGATTCCGGCGCGCCGGTCGCCGGCGCGTCCGGCGCCCGAACCTCAGGCGGGAATGACGAGCTGGGTCTGCGTGACCACCGCGCAGAGCTTGCCGGCCTCGGTGCGCACGAGCGTCTGCCAGACCATCGTCGTGCGGCCGCGGTGGAACGGCGTGCATTCGCCGGTCACGGTCGTGCCCACCGGGGCGCCCGCCAGGAACTTCGTCGACGACTCGACGGTCGTCGTGCGGGCCCCCTCGGGCAGGTTCACGAAGGTGCCGACCGCACCCAGCGTGTCGGCGAAGGCCATGACCGCGCCGCCGTGAAGGATGCCGCCGGTCGTGCACAGGTCGGATCGGACGCGCATCGTCGCGGTGACGCGCTCGGCGGTGGCCTCGGTCAGCGTCAGGCCCATCAGGCCCGGCAGCAGAGGTTCGAAGAGCTTCTGGATCGCGGCTGCATCGGTCAAGGGGGCCTCCCGGTAGGTGCCGCGATTGTCCGGGCGGGCACGGGCCGCGGCAACCGCACTCTGTTCCGGACCGCATCGCGGATGCTATAACGGTGTCTCAGACCGGCACGTGGGGAGCCGGTCCCGGAGGCGGTCCCGATGTCGTTCCTGTGGCCCCAGATGCTCTGGCTGCTGCTCGCGCTGCCGGCGTGCGTCGCCGCCTACGTCTGGCTGCTCCGCCGGCGCAAGGCGGCGGTCGCGTATGCGAGCCTGACCCTCGTTCGCGAGGCGATGGGTCCGCGCGCGGGACTTCGCCGTCACGTGCCGCCCGCGCTCTTCCTGCTCGCGCTCGCAGCGGCGCTGCTCGCCGTCTCGCGGCCGACCGCGGTCGTCACCCTCCCCTCGCAGTTCCACACCATCGTGCTCGCGATCGACGTGTCGCTGTCGATGCGCGCGAACGACGTGCTGCCCGACCGCATCACCGCGGCCCAGGCCGCGGCCCGCTCGTTCATCGAGGATCACCCGCCGCGCGCCCGGATCGGCATCGTCTCGTTCGGCGGTTCGGCGCAGCTCGTCCAGAAGCCCACGGACCGCAGCGACGACCTGATCGCGGCGATCGACCGGTTCCAGCTGCAGCGCGGGACGGCGACCGGCAGCGCGCTCGTCGTGGCGCTGGCCACCCTGTTCCCCGACGAGGACATCGACGTCGAGTCGGTGGTGTTCGGGCGGGCGGGCGGGCCCGGGGGCCGCGGCACGGCGATCGATCGGCCCGCCCGGCCCGAGCGCGAGCGGCCCGCACCGGTCAAGCCGGGCTCGTACGCTTCGGGGGTGATCGTGCTGCTGTCGGACGGTCGGCGCACCACCGGCCCCGACCCCATCGAGGTGGCCAAGATGGCCGCGGACCGGGGCGTGCGGGTGTTCACCGTCGGCTTCGGCACCGTCGAGGGCGCCACGATCGGCTTCGAGGGCTGGTCGGCGTACGTCCGGCTCGACGAGGAGACGCTCAAGGCGGTGGCCGAGATCACCCGCGGCGAGTACTACCACGCGGGGACGGCGGCCGACCTCAAGAAGGTCTATCAGGACCTGAACACGCGCTTCGTCCTGGAGCGCAAGGACACCGAGGTCACCTCGCTGTTCTCGCTGGCGGCGGCGCTGATCGCGGCCCTCGCCGGCGTGCTGTCGCTCGCGTGGTTCGGGCGCTTCGGGCGCGGCTGAGCGTCAGGGGGCAGTCGCCCGCTTCACCCTCGGCGCGATCATCCGCACGATGTCCGCATCGGGCGGCACCGACCCGATGCTCGCGCGGCGCGCCATCCGGTTGGAGGCGAACGAGTAGGCATCCGCCGACAGGTAGCCGCCGCTGCCGGCGGCGCGCATGACGACCACGAGGTCGGCGCGTCCGTCACGATCGAGGTCCTCGATGACCACGCGTTCGACGCCACCGTCCCTCGGATGGACGAGGCCCGCGATGAACCGGTCGGTGGCCGTGGCCGCGGGGCCGCCGCCGTAGAGCCTGACGGTGTAGCTGCCGACCGAGCGGGGCTCCTGGTCGCCCTCGGCGACCAGGACGAGGCGGCCGTCGGGGAGCGTCACGCGGAAGACGACCCGGGGATCCGCAGGCGGAACCGGCGCATCCACGGGGGCCTGCACCGCCGGTGCCTGATCGGGTGCCGGTGCCTGAGCGGGTGCCGGTGCCGGTGAAGGGGCCGCTGGCTCGGCCGGCGACGTGCTCCCGCTCGCGCTCCCGCCCGTGCCGGCGTCCGTCGGCCGGCCCGCGGGCGCCGATGCGCCCGACTCGCCCGACTGCGGGGCCGGAACGGTGTCCGGCGGTGTCGCCGGCACGGTCACTGCGGGCGGCGTGGACGATGTCGGATTCGGCTGTGCCGCCGCCAGGCCGGGGGCCCAGGCGAGTGCGCCGGCGAACGCGCACGCGAACGAGCAGGCGAACGTACGGGCACTGCCTCGTGCACCGTCGAGGGCGGCGTGCGGCTCGCCGCGCCCCGCTGACTGCGGCGATCCGACCTCGGCAGACGCCCGGCGCGAGCGCGACGGGCGCTGGGGGGGGACGGTGGCGTGATCGCTGAACGGAAGGGTCGGCACGGTCTACAGGTCCTGGGCGTAGCGGGCGAGCATCTGCGCCTGCGTCTCCGCAGGCGCCTCGTCGCCGATCTGATCCTTGAGCATCTCGCCCATGGTGGGCAGCACGGAGCGTGGAACATGGCGCCCCGCATCCCAGAGCTTCGAGCGCATCAGCGCCTTGGCGCAATGCAGGTAGGCCTCCTGCACCCTCACCTCGATCACCAGCCGCGGCGACCGCGGAAAGAGCGCCAGCCGCGCGGCGTCGATGCTCAGCCGCGCCGTCCCGTTCACCCGCAGCGTCTCGTCCACCCCGGGCAGCATGAACAGCAGGCCCAGGGAGCCGGTGGCGACGATGTTCTCGAGCGTGTCCAGGCGGTTGTTGCCGGAGGCGTCGGGCAGCAGCAGCGTGTGCTCATCGGGGGCGAGCACGAAACCCGGCTCGCCCCCGCGCGGCGAGGCATCCATCGTGCCGTCCGGGCCGCGGCTGGCGAGGACGACGAAGGGCGACATCGCGACGAAGCGACGGCAGTGCGCATCGAGCGCCGCCAGCTGCTTGCGAAGCGAACGCTCCTTGGCGGGCGGATACAGCGCTCGCAGCGCGTCGAGGGTATCGATCGGCATCACGGACTCCGGGCCGCGGTGCCGGGCCGGGGTGCCCGCGGTGCCGCGACCGCTCGGGCGCAGGTGTACCCGAAGACGCCCTGCGAGTCGAGTCGGGCGCGGGGCGCGCGTCTCGGGGCGCCTCGCGGCGCCGACCCGACGCTCAGGACGCGAGCGGCGGCGGGCGCCGCTTCAGGAGATAGCGCTGCTCGCCGTCCATCACCAGCTCGCCGCGCTGGTTCAGCACCGTGGACCGCATGGCCAGGACACCGGTCGTGCGGCCCGGCACCAGTTCCGAGACCTCGAGCAGACAGCGCAGCGTGTCGCCGGCATGGACCGGCCTGAGGAACCGGCTGCGCTGCTCGATGAAGCCCTTCATCGAGTCCTCGACCATGTGCGGCCACAGGCCCGCACCTGCCGCGGTCTGGATCAGCACCTGGAAGCCGTGCGCGAGCAGGCCGGGCGAACCGTGGGCCCGGCAGTACTCGACGTCGTAGTGCGACGGATGGTTGTCGCCGCTGGCGAGCTGGAAGGCCGCGAACAGCGCTTCGGTGATCGTCCGCGACGGCAGCGGGAACCGCTCGCCGACGTGGAAGTCCTCGAACCAGCGCTGCTCGCAGAGGGCGGGGTGGGTGGAATCGGCGGTCATGCCCGCCTGTGTACCGGAACCCCCGCCGTGCGTCGAGTCAGCGGCCGGCCCGCCCGTGCTCAGCCGGTGCCGCCGATCCCCGGGGCGTCGATCGCAGGCAGCGTCACCGCGCTCTGCGACGGCGTGTCGCCACCGTCGACGCAGACCCGATCCCGACCCGAGCGCTTGGCACGGTAGAGGCTGAGGTCGGCGCGTGCGAGCAGTTCGCCGGGGGTCATGCCGGGCCGTGCGAGCGCGACGCCGACCGAGACCGTGACCTGGAGCGCCTCGCCGAACTCGGTCCAGGGGTGGGTGGCGACGGCCTCGCGCAGGCGGTCGGCGACCGCGCGAGCGGCGTCGGACCCGCCGGAGGCCGGCAGCACCACCAGGAACTCCTCGCCGCCCCAGCGTCCGATCCGGTCGCTCACCCGCAGGGAGCGGGCCGCGACCGTGACGAAGCGGCGCAGCACGTCGTCCCCGACGGGGTGGCCGAACCGGTCGTTGATGCCCTTGAAATGGTCCAGATCGACCAGCGCGACCGCCAGCGGCCCGCCCGTCGTGTCCACGCTCGCCAGCGCGGTGTCGAGCGCATCCATGATCGCGCGCCGGTTCAGCGCACCGGTCAGCGCGTCGCGCATCGCCAGCCGCTCGAGGCGTCCGGTGGCGTCGGCCAGCTCGCGGCCGCGCTGCACCAGCTCCCGCCTAAGCCGCGCCCCGTAGAGCCCCAGCAGCGCGCAGCGGCCCAGCGACAGCGAGACCCAGATCGTCGACAGGGCGGCCTGCAGCGGCGTCGCTGCGGGCAACGCCGGCGGCACCTCGAGCGAAGAGACCACCGCGGCGAGCCCGACGGTGATCCCGGCCCAGGCGAACAGCAGCTGGCGGGGTGTCATCCGCAGCGCCGCGAAGGCGAAGACGATGAAGAGCACCGCCGCCAGCGGCATCGCGACCGCCGGCGAGAGCGCCGCGGCGGTCAGCGCGACCGCCGAGGCAGTGAGCAGCTACGGCAGCGTCAGGTATCGGTCGCGGGGGCGCCGGTTCCAGCGCAGGAGGAATGCGATGGCGAATCCGCCGCCGCTGAGCAGTCCACCGATCGCGACCGTCCAGAACGCCGCCTGTGCCGGCACGCCGGCCCCCCAGGACAGCAGGGCGAGCATCAGCGCGTCGACGCACCAGCTGCCGGTCGCGACCGCCAGCATGCGCAGCGGCGGCACGTCCCGGGCCGAGGGGTCGGCCGACGAGGAGGCGGTGTGCGAGGCAGCTGCGGTAGGGGGCGCGGTCGATCTCATGGGGGTGTCACGGTCGATCCGCCCGCCGCCGAGGTGCGCTGCGGACGAGGATCGACGACGGATGGTCTACAGGACAGCCCCGTGCGGTCGAGCGCGGGTCGCCGACCGGACGGGTCGAGCGGTCGAGCGGAGTGCCGGGGTCGGCCCCGGCTTGCACCACGACGGGGCCGGGACAGCGCCTGCCTCAGGCTTGCGGCAGACGCCCTTCGACCACCGTGTGTCGCCCTTCGACCCGGACCTCGACCTCGAAGCCGAGGCGGGCGAGCCGCCGCGACACCGCGCCCGGCGACTGCCAGCTCTCGTATCGGCCGTTCAGGTACGGCAGCACTCGCCCGGTGAGCTCGAACAGCCATCCGTTGCCGAGGATGTAGAGCACGTGGGCGAGCCGTGCCACGCTGCGGGCCCGCCAGGCCTCCCCTAGGTAGCCCAGGACCGTCCTGCGGTCGTGCAGGGTCAGCCAGATCCGTCCGCCGGGGCGCAGCACCCGCCGCATCTCGGCGAGCGCGCGGGGCACGTCGGTGTAGGGCAGCGAGACCCGGCACATCGCGAGGTCGACGGTGCCCGCGTCCAGCGGGATGCGCTCGGCGCCGGCGACCTCCAGCTGCAAGCGGTCGCCGAAGGTCTGTCTGCCGTGCACGATCGCCGCCTCGTCGACATCGATGCCGATGCACCGTCGCCCCTCGGTGCCAAGCGCGATCAGGGACTGACCGATGCCGCATCCGACGTCGAGGACTGTCGAGTCGCCGTCCCGAAGCTGCGGCAGCACGCGACGCGAATCGCCTTCGTCGAGGGCGATCTTCAGTTCTTCGAGGTGATAGGCGAGGTGCTTGGCCATGAGCCGGGGGCCGCGCGTCGGGTTCCTGGGACCGGCATGGTGACCGCAGCCGCGGCCCGCGGCAAGTTCAGTCGTGGACCGGCAATTCCACCGCCAGACCGAAGCGCTCGAACTCGACGATGCTGCCGGGCGGCGCGCCGAGCCTGCGCAGCGCATGCCGCACGAAGGGGACGCCCTCCTCCACGCTGACGAGCTCGAGGTCGAGTTCCACCGACACGATGCGGCGATCGCGGGTCGCCTGGGTGCCGCCGCCGACCACGCGCCCGAGCTTCTCCCGGCGAAGCGCCTCGTCGAGCGGGTCCGAGTACTTCACGGCGCGGGCGGCGGGGCTCAGCGGATCGGGCAGCCGCACGTGGACGGACACCGGCTCGCCGCACCGGCCGGTGACGGGGGCGAGCGCCGCCACCACGCCGAACACGGCGGCTCGGACGAACGAGCGGAGGCTGAACCGGACCAAGGCGGACTCCGAGCGGCGTGGACATGACGCGAGCATAGCCGCTGTCGGCCCTACAGGGTCCGTGTCATGAAGACGCTGTGCGGATCCTCGGCATAGTCGCCGAACGGTCCGCAGGGCTCGAAGCCGAACCGCGCGTAGAGGCGACGGGCCGGTTCGAAGGCCGGCATCGAGCCGGTCTCCAGGCTCAGACGCACGTAGGACCGGGCGCGAGCCTGGGTCATCAGGTGCCCGAGGAGCGCGGCCGCCACGCCTCGCCCGCGATGCGCATCGACCGTACGCATCGACTTCACCTCGCCATGCGCCGCCTCGAGCTCGCGCAGCGCCCCGCAGCCGAGCAGCGTGTCCCCTTCCCAGGCCGACCAGAAGGTCACGTCCGGTGCCCGCAGGCGGTCGACGTCCATCGCGTGGACGCTCTCCGGCGGCGACAGCGTGTGCATGTGACGCAGATGTGCCTCGAGGAGCGCACGGATGGGCGCGCCGGTCAGGTCGTCGAGCACGATGTGCATGGTCTGCGCGGGGTCCGCCCCGCCCCTATCGGTATTGCGCCGCGCTGATGAACTGGCCGAAGGTCTCGCACCAGATCACCACGGTCGTGAATCGGGCCGGGTCCACCGACGCCGGCACCGGGACGATGAAGTTCTCGAAGGTCTTGACATCGCCGACCCGGACCATCGTCGACTTCAGCCGCACGAAGTCGGCCTCGGTCTCGACGAAGGTCGGCGACAGGTAGAGCTTGTAGTCCGGCCCCGGGGCGAGCCGACCCGCCAGCACGATGCTGCGCGCTCCGATCGAGACCGTGCCCTCGCCCCAGTGCAGCGCGTCGCTGTCCTTCAGGTCGCGGCGGAACCGGCCGGTGAAGGCCGCCTCCCCCGCCTGGGCGGCCACTTCGGCGCCCGAGGGCGCGTCCGGGGCGATCAGGATGGGCAGCGCGTAGATGCCGAGCGCGAAACCGATCGCCAGAAAGCCGAGGTGCGAGACGACGAGGAGAAGACGCTTCATCGCGAGGCCCCGCAGGTCAGTACAGCCGAGCGGCGTCGCCGCCGTCGGCCGCCAGCACCGCGCCGTTGACGAAGCTCGCCGCGTCCGAGCACAGCCAGGTGATCGCCTGTGCCGTCTCCTCGGCGTTGCCCAGCCGGTTCATCGCCGAGTACCGGTTGGCAAGCGTCGCATAGCGTTCCACGCCCTTCTTCACCGGATCGACCATCTCGGACAGCGTGAAGCCCGGCGCGATCGCGTTCACCCGCAGTCCCGCCTGCCCGTAGTCGATCGCGGCGGTCTTCGTGAGCCCGATCACCGCGTGCTTGCTGGCGCAGTAGGCGGCGTGCCCGATGGTGCTCGGCTTGTAGCCGAAGATCGACGACACGTTGACGATGGCGCCCGTCCCCCGCGGCAGCATCGCGCGGATCTCGTGCTTCATGCAGAGCCAGACCGCGCGCAGGTTGATGGCCATCACCGCGTCCCAGCGTTCCTCGTCGATGTCCGCGACCGGCAGGTTGACCGGGCCGCTGATGCCCGCGTTGTTGACGGCGCAGTCGAGCCGCCCGAAGCGATCGAGCGTTCGCGCCACCAGCGCCTCGATGTCGGGCGTATGCGTGACGTCGGTCCGCACGAAGAGCCCCTCCCCGCCCAGGGCCTCGATCTCCCGCACGACCGCCTGACCGGCGTCCTCCCGGCGCGCGGCGACCACCACCCGTGCGCCCTCGCGGGCGAACTGCAGGGCGGCCGCGGCACCCAGTCCTGCGCTCGCGCCGGTGACGATCGCGACCTTGCCTTCGAAAGCCTTCATGGGAGGGGTCCGCGCGGAGCGGATTCGGTGGGCGAGATGCGATCGTAAGCCTGGGGGCCGGATCGCCGCGAGTCGCGTTCCGTCGCCCGAGGCCCCGGCGTCGCTCTCGGATCAGAGCGAGCGGCCCATCCAGGCGTGCAGGCCGGTCGCGACGACCAGCAGGAGGAACGCCGCAACGTCGATCCGCACGACACGCGCCACCGGCTCGTTCGCGCCGCCCACCAGCAGTGCGAGCACGACGAACGCGCCCGTGCTGATCAACCCTGCGGCGAGCGCCGCGCCGCGCAGGCTCTCGACGAACGCGCCCGTACCCAGCAGCACGCCGATCAGGCCGAAGAGCACGGCGCGATGGCGCAGCAGGATCTCCAGGCTCGGGTCGTCGACCCGGATGCCGTAGAGGGAGGCGAGCCGGTCGGACCCGGCCACGCCGACGACGGGCAGCAGGTGGATCGCACTGACGAGCAGCAGGATGGCTTGGAGGACGGGGCGCATGGCGGGACGGCGGTTGACGGAACCGCCGTTGTAGACCGTCGCGCCTCGCCACGCGATGACGCGGCGGGTCATCGCCGCGCCCGATGCGCCCGATGCGCCCGATACGTGCTCGTGGCGGCGTCTCCGATCCGGGACAGGGTCGCGGACCCGAGGCGTCGCTGCACGATCCGCCGCGCACTGGCACCATGACGGATACGGCGCCTCGCTCCGAACGCCGCCAACCCCCGGGACCCTGCGATGCGACTCTCCACGATGCGGCTGCGTGCCGCGGCTGCCCTGCTTGGCGTGTCTGCGGCCCCGGCCGCCATGGCCCACCATCCGATGGGCGGCGCCGTTCCCGAGACCGCCTGGCACGGCGTGCTCTCGGGCCTCGCGCATCCGATGATCGGGCCCGACCACCTGCTCTTCCTGGTGGCCGCGGCCGTCGCCGCCGCGTGTTCGGACCTGCAGCCGGCCCGTGCGATGCGGCTGCTGCTCGCCTTCGTCGCCGCCGGCATCGCGGGAACCCTGCTGCGGGTGCCGGGGATCGAGCTGCCTTTCGCCGAGGCCGCCGTCGGTGCGTCGCTGCTCGC
>Ga0105105_10000179_pt1 | contig 29589 bp, 45 predicted proteins | sample PPLLaktember2015_4_FD_79108 | JGI IMG/M metagenome (GOLD analysis project Ga0105105, IMG submission 79108) | Freshwater sediment microbial communities from Prairie Pothole Lake near Jamestown, North Dakota, USA - PPLs Lake P8 Core (1) Depth... | ecosystem: Environmental > Aquatic > Freshwater >...
CACCGTGGCGCACCGGCTTTTTGCTCAACCGAAACGAGATCAAACTTTCAGATTTGACCGGCCTTTTCAAAAAGCTCGCACCGTACGCGATTTTTGTGCATGACGGCACGAGCAAAATGAAAGCGAGGCCGTTTTTGCAAGAGGCGATTGACGCCACCGCGAAAGAGGTCGATAATATTTTCGGAAAGGCACTCGACAATATAATTTTTAAACTCGCAAAATGAGCTTTGTGTCATTACGATCGGCGATAAACTCAAAACTCTCGGGCATTACTCAATTGCAAGTCGTTTATCAAATTCACACGTCCGATCTCTCGGGCTTTCCGGCGGCGACTTTCGAGCCGGCCGGCAATGACTCGGATTTTTACACAAACACCGACAATTTGCGCGGTTACGCTTTCGACATCATCGTACATCAAGAAGTCGAAAATGCCGGACGCGGAAACGCGGTCTCAATCCTCGCGGCCGCCGTCGACGCGATCATATCAGCGTTTGACGCCGACTATAATCTCGGCGGCACGTGCGATTATTCTTTGGCTTTGCCGTCGTCTTTCGGCGAGTATACCGGCGCACAAGGCGCGGTAAAATACGCAAAATTAACTATTAAATGTTTTAAAGAGGTACAAGTGACGCCATGATAAAACCTATACCGAAATTCAAAGGTTATTTAGCAGACGAAAGAGGTCAAATCCTCTCTCTTTGGGCGCGCAAAATAATCAGAAACGAAAAAGGACAAGCGACTCGCACCGAAAGAGTGATCTCGGATTGCCCGAAAAAGCTCGCCGGCGCGCCGACTAAAAAAGGATATTTGAGAGTTTGTCTCATGAAAAATGGCAAGCGGTTTAATCGCTTTGTGCACTTGCTTATTGCCGAGACTTTTTTCGGGCGCAAATATCGAGGCTTGCAAACTCGGCATTTAAACGGCAATCCGGCCGACAATCGCCTCTCAAATTTGAAATATGGCACTCAATCCGAGAATTGGATTGACCGAAAACGTCACGCGGTCATGCCTTGAAACTTGCATTGCTTTTTGCCTCGGTTTATAATTCAATTGTAATTTCAAAAATATGAGCAAAAAACAAACTCAAAACACGGCCGACAACGCAACCGGCGAGCTCGTCGATTTCAACTTTCCGGCTTTCAACGTGACCGTGCAAGCGCACGACATACGAGAGGCCGAGGAAAAATTGCATGAAATTTTAAATAAATAACTTTCAAACAAAATGACTAAAATTTTAGGACGACAAGTCTCTTTCGGTATCGGAAAGGAAACGGTGCGCGGCACGGCCGTCGCCGCCGAATACTGGCTACCGTTTGCCGAGTGTGACATTGAAAACAAAGTCGAGACCGTGATCGACGACGCCTCTCTCGCAAGAGTCGAGGACTCGGACGGCATGAGTGTCGTTTCGACATGGGGCGAGGGCGCGATCAAAGGCAAGGTCAAAGACAAGTCAATCGGACTTTTGTTTTTGTCTTTGCTCGGAACTGATACCGTGGGCGCGGTCGAGGCCGGCGTCAAAGACCACGTTTTCACCGTATTGCAGACAACTCAAAGGCCGTCACTCACAATCTCTTTGAAAGACGCAAACCGTGACGAAAGATTTGCGAACGCCGTCGTCGACAATCTCAAGCTCGACGCCGAGCTCGGAAAATTTGTCATGTACGAGGCCGACATTTTGTCAAAAGCCTCGGCCGCCGGTGCAAATACCGTCGCGCACGCCGTCGAAAACGACTTTGTGCCTCAAATGGTCACTTTCAAAAAAGCCGTCAACCTCGCCGGACTCGGCGCGGCAAGTGCAATCCCGATCCGCAACTTTTCAATCACTTTCAAAAACAACTCTCTCAAAGAGGACGTCCTCGGCGCGGCCGCACCGAACGACATCGTCAATCAATCTCTCGCCGTCGAGGGTGTGATAACTCTCGTGCACAATGACACGACATTTTCAGCTATGCAAGCGGCCGAGACGTACAATGCTTTGAGATTTACGATTTTGCACACCGTCACGATCGGCGCGTCAAGCAAGCCGACAATCACGATTGATCTCGCTCGGGCGCGTGTTTACGATTACGAGCGCAACGTCGACATCAACGGGCTCGTCGAGGAGACTTTTTCTTTCAAAGGTTTTTACTCGATCGCCGACTCGCAACTCGTACAAGTGACCGTGCGCAATGCCGTGACCGCTTATTAAATATTTTTTAAAAAAAAGACATGACAAACGACTTTCAGCTCGTCGAGCTTGAGGACGCCGGACTCTCGGCGCACCTCGCTCGCAAAATCTCGTACGGCGAAAGCCGTGCGCTTGACGCGGCACTTTTCAATGCGACCGAGTCAAAGGCCGATCAGACCGGCAAAGCAGACGTCACCGTCAAAGGCGCACTCGTCCTCGATTGGACAATGCAAAAGATTTTGACCGTATGCAAAAAGCTCGTCGCGAAAGACGGCGCGGAAAAGCCGGTCAATCTCGAGACGATTGAGGCCTTGACTCAAAGCGACGGTCAAGCTCTTGAAATGGCGGTCGAAAAGATTTTGACGGGTATAAAAAAAAAGTAAAATCGGATCGCGACGAGATACGGTCGGCGGTTTTGTACGACATGGGCGGCCACGACGACGTGGCTCTTTTGCCGCAACTCGCGATCGCGCTCAACTGTTTGACTTCACAAATTTTGCTCGAAGATTATAATGACATCGAGAACATACTTTGCACGTTTGAAATGCAAGCGCGCAAGGCAAAAAAGAATAGTAAAAAATAAACCTCAAACCTATGGCAACCGAAAGAGAATTGCAAGTGGTCGTCACGGCGAAAGACGAGGCGTCGGCAAAAATGAAAGGTATCGGTGACTCGATACAAGGCGGCCTCAAAAAGGTCGCGATTGCGGCCGGTGTGGCCGGTGCGGCTCTCGGTGTGCTTGTTTATAAGTCGGTCACGGGGCTTGCCGATCTCGGCGAGGAATTGGACAACGTCTCAAAATCAACCGGCGCGTCGGCCGGTGCTCTTTCGTCTTTCAAAATGGTCGCCGAGGGCATGGGCTCAAGCCTCGACGCCGTCACGACGACCATGAGGAAAATGCAAGACAACACAATGACCGCGCTTTCCGGCAATAAACAAATGGCCGACTCTTTCAAGGCTCTCGGACTCAACGCGAAAGAGCTCTCGACAATGAAACCCGAGGGCGCTTTCATGAAAATCGGCAACGCGATTTCGGGCGTCACCGATCCTATGCAAAGGACGGCTCTTGCAATGAACGTGGCCGGCAAGGGCATGGGCGAATTGATCCCTATGTTTGACGGCGGCACGGCGTCTCTCGACGGTTTCGCAAAATCAGCAAAAGAGGCCGGCTTGTATATGGACGAAATGGCAATGCAAAAGGCTTTGGCTCTCGACGAGGCAATGGACAAGCTCAAAGCGACAATGGGCGGTGTGACTCAATCAATCGCGCTCGCGCTCGCGCCGGCGATCACGGATTTGCTCATTGCGGCAACACCTCTCATTGAAAAAATAACGGCGTGGATCAGCGAGCACCCTCAATTGACGGGCGGCATTATTGCGACAACGGCGGCCGTCCTCGGTTTGCTCGTGTTTTTGCCTTTGCTTGTCTCGGGTATCGGCGCGGTCGGCACGGTGCTCGCCTTTGTGGCGGCAAATCCGATCGTGCTCATTATTGCGGCGATTGCCGCACTCGTGGCCGCGATTGCTTTTCTTATCGCAAATTGGGATTTGGTCAAAGCAAAAGTGATTGAGGTGTGGCAAGCTATGCAAGATTGGATCACCGAAAAAATCCTCGCAATACAAAACGCGGTTTCGGGCTTTTGGACAAAGGTCAAAGAGGTGTGGACGGGCGGTCTTGACGCAATTTCAAAGGCATGGTCGGACACTTGGAACGGTATCAGCTCTTTTGTGACCGGCATACTTGGCACGATTTCGACTCTTATCGACAATACAATCGGACGAATACAAGGCGCAATCGAGTCGGTCAAAAACCTCGCAAGTGCGGCCGGCTCGGGTATCATGGCCGCCGGATCGGCGGTCAAGGCCGGATTTGTGCGCGTCGGTCAAGCCGTCTCGGGCGCACACAACGCGACGGGCGGCAATGTTTACGCCGGTCAAACTTCAATGGTCGGCGAACACGGTGCGGAAATGGTCACTTTTGGGCGCGGCGGCCGTGTGATACCGAACAACCGGCTCGGCGGTGGCTCGACAAACGTCACAATAATTTTGAAAGACAATACCTTGCTTTCAGACTCTCAAGACGTGGCCGTCAAAATCGGCGATCTCATCATGGATCGCTTGAGATTACAAACGCGCCTCGCGTAATTTTTAAAAAATGGCATTACGAGTCGACATCAACGGCGTCGATAAAACGAGCCTCGTGCTATGGCGCACACTCGTTTGGTCGCAAACACTCACGAGCGAGGTCGACACGCTCAATTTTCAGATACAAAAATTTGGATCGCGGACTTTCGCGCCGGCCGTCTTGGACGAGGTCGAATTGTACGAGGGCGGCGTCAAGGTTTTCGGCGGCAATATTGTCACGATAAACGAAAAAGTCGAAAGCGTCGACCGGCAAGTGTACTCGGTCACGGTCAAAGATTACTCGCACCTTTTGGATCGCCGGCTTGTGGTCGAAAAGTACAGCTCGACGCCGGTCGTGAACATTATTTGCGAGATTTTAAACCGTTACGTAAACAAAAACGACCGAGTCGAGATCGCGGATTTCGAGCCGTCCGAGATTTGGACGGGTGGCGTGGCCGACTTGGTGAATTTCCGCACCGGCACGCAAGGGTATAAATTGACGTCGGTTAATAACGCGATAGCAGACGCAAACAGATATATATTTTTGGATTTACAGCCGACGGGGTTTTCAACGGCCGACACGGTCGAATTTGACGCGTACGTGGACAATCACTCGAATTTGTCTATTTTGAGAGTCGATTTCGGCGACAATACTTTTGCAAATTATTTTACCGGCTTTTTTCAAACGCAATGCACGGCCGACGGGTGGACGACGTGCAAAATGCTCAAGAGCTCTTTTTCGGTCTCGGCCGGTGCGCCGTCATGGTCGACCGTGCGCCGTGTGCGCGTGCGCGTGCGATCGGTGGCCGGCACGACGGTCAACGTCACTTGCGACAATATGCAAGTGCTCAAGCCGGACGTTTTCACGAGAGACGGCGCGTCCGGCGCGTCTCAAGCGGTCGAGTATATGGCTTTCAATTACGAGTACCCGTCAAAATGCTTTCAGCGTTTGGCCGAGCTCTTTCAATGGCAATGGTACGTGGACGAAAACAAAGACATCAACTTTTTCGCGAAATTTGACAAGCCGGCCGCGTACAGCTTGAGCGATACCGGCGCAAAATATGTTTATCGGTCTCTTGAGGTCAACTCAAATGCCGATCAATTACGCAATGCGATTTACGTGCGAGGCTCGGACTATCTCGGAAATTTGACGGCCGACGACCTCACTCATCAGATCGACGGCACAAACACGATTTTCAAACTCGGGTATAAATATAACGTTTATACGTGTACCTTGAATTTGGCCGCCGTGCCGGTGGGCGTGGACAATATCGACAAATACACAAACAACCTCGGCGCAAAGCAGACGACAACGGGCGGCACGGCTCTCAAGGTGGGCGACGTGGCGGCGAACACGAAAGTCGCTCAAGAGGTCATTGTCACAAAAAACGGCCGGCGATCCTCAATCAGATTGCGCGTGCGCAAGGTGGGCGCGCCGGTCGACAATTTTCAAATTCAAATCTTTTCAGACTCGGGCTCGGACTCACCGAGCGCGGTCAACCTTTCGCCGATCGCGACTCTCGCCGGTGGCGCAATGACGGCGGCGTTTACCGAAAAGGTCTTTGCAATCACCGAGTCGGTCTCAAATAGTCTCAATTTGGACGTCAATGTAAAATACCACGTCGTCATTGACCGCGACGGCGGTCTTGACGCCGCGAATTATTACGAGATCGACGCAAGCGAGACGGCCGAATTTCAAGGCTATGTCAATTTATACGGCGGCGCGGTTTGGACTAAAGCATTGACGGCCGTTTATTTCACCGAGGGCATTGATTACGACGCTTTGTTTAATAACGACGAAAAGATCGTCACTTTCGCGATTGCGCCGGCCGCCGGTGACACCTTGTCGTGGGTGGGCTTGCCTTTTTTGCCGGTCTTTGTGCTATATAAAGATAACACGTCGATTGCGACCTATGGCGAATATCAGTACCGTATCATCGACAAGTCGATAAAATCAAAAGAGGGCGCGCGGCAAAGGGCTTTGCAAGAGGTTTTGTCATGGGCGTCGGCGGCAAGCGAGGCAAAATTCAAAACGTACGTCTCGGGATTGCGCGCCGGTCAAACGATCACGATTGAGTCGACGATCCGAGGTATTTCGCAAGACTTTATTATAAACAACGTCACCGCGAGCGCGCGCACAAACGGCGCGCTCGAGTACGAGGTGAATTGCCTCACGACGAAAACGTACGGCATTATTTATTGGTTACAAAATCAGATTTTGAAAGATAGTCAAGACGTCGAGGTCTCGGACGACGAGACCGAGGACAAAATCGAGGCTCTTGCCGACTCTTTCGGATTTTCGACATCGTACTCGTACACCTTGCTCGTCGGCAAAACGTGGGGTATTACGGGCGTCAACGATCTCGTGTGGAACGGCGGCGCGCTCGACATATGGGTATAAACTTTTTTTATTTCGCCTTTCGGTTTAAAATAAAAACATGACAAACAAACTCAAAATCAAAGACGGGCTCAAATTCAAAGGAAAATTTGTCTTGACTTTGCGCGATCTCGACGGCAACGTCGTCGAAAAGCAGATCGTCGACAACCTTGTCGTCAACGTGGGCAAGTATGTTTTCGCGAGACAAATCAACGGTGAATTTACATATACCGGCGCGATCAATTACTTGGCCGTCGGCACGGGCACGGCGTCGCCGGCCGCCACCGACACAAAACTCGTCACCGAGGTCGGCCGTGTGATACCTCTCTCTCAAAGCCGCACAAATGCCGTGATAACTTTTGAGTTTTACTTTTCACCGACCGAGGCGATCGGCAATTTGAAAGAGGTCGGCGCGTTTATCGACGGCACGGCCGTCATTGACACGGGGCAACTTTTCGACCGCGCAAACATCGACGTCACAAAAACATCGCTCAACTCTTTGACGGTCGAGCTTGTCGTGACGGTCGTTTGAGTGATAAAATAATTTTGACTAACAAAACAAAATGGCTGATAGCTCGAAACTAACCGCCGGACTCACCGCCGAGGTGGCACAATATAACGGTTTGCGAAAGGACACTTTGCACGCCGGTTATTACAACGTCGACTCGGTCGACTCGGACGACATTTTGCCGATCCTCGTCTCGTACGTGGGCGACGCCGGCGTGGCTGTTTTCGCACCCGAGGCGACCTCGATTTGTTATTTTGACGTACAAATACCGCCTCAAATTGACACCGGCCTCGCGTGGTCGATCAAAATTACTTTTGACATGAGCACAAGCGTCGCCGGCAATTTACGTTTACAGCTTGATTATTGCGCGATCGCCGACGCCGGCGACACGACACCGACGGCCGTGACTCTCAATGAGACCGTGGCCGCACCGGCAACTCTCGAGACCTTGAAAGTGGTCACTCTTTCGACTTTACAAATCCCGAACTCGGCACTCGCCGCCGGAAAATCGGTCACTTTCAAGCTCTCAAGGCTCGGCGCGGACGCTCTCGACACTCACACGGGCGACATGAGACTTTTTTCAATTCAATTGATACAAACTCAACTTTAAATTTTAAAATCAAAATACCATGAGGACAAACGGTGCAAATCAATCACTTTTGGGCGGCGTCTCGGCCGGCGTATATCCGGCAATCCTCGACGTGCACGGGCAAGACTCGGCCGCTTTTGAAAACTATCGAGCCGGCGACGCGACAAACGGGTACGCGATACCGTCGAATTTTATTGCCGCGCCTCAAGCTCTAATTACGGCAATGGCGAGCGAGGTCGCCGACAAATACTCGGGCGGCAATCACCTCGTAAACGACGCCGAGTCGACAAAATGGCGTTTCGGAAAGTGGGTAGCACCTCTCAAGGCAAAATATATCAAAATCTCGCCTCTCGGAAAGGCGCGCTCGGATTTAATAACCGACGTATGGCCGAAGACAAACTCGCTCGTGAAATCGGTCGCGATCAGCACAAGCAAAATTTGTTTTGTTTGGCCGGTATACCTCGCAAGCGGACAATATGCGTTTTATATGCGCGCGGCGTCTTTCGGCGCGGCCGGTGTCACGTGGGGCGCGGTGTCGAGAGTCGGCACGTGTATCTCAAACGACTCGGCGGCAAATCGGTGGGCGATTGCAAAGCAATCGACCGACAAGGTCATTATTTATTTTTCAAATCAAGCAAACTCAAATTATTTTTCGGCGATCGCTTTCAGTATTTCAACCGTCACGTACGGCTCGGCCGGCTCGATTTTACAGATCGCCGCGACAGCGTCGGCGGCAATATGGTCGGCTTGCAATGCCGGAACGGACAAATCGGTCGTCGCGACAAATATCACCGATTTCGCGTATTGCTGTACAACCTCGACTTTGACGATCACGGCCGGCTCGGGTGTCGATATAATCACGACGCCCACGGGATTACAAGTGATATTGCAATATATGGCGACCGATACGGTCATGGCTATTTATGGCAATGTTACGGCCTCGGGTGGTATGTATGCGCGCGTCCTCACGATCGCGACTCGCACGATCACGGCGAACGCCGAGGCGTCCGGCACGACCGGCGGCGGCGTGAATATGACCGCGCTCAACGTGCAAATGGCCTCGGCGACAATGGGTGTCGGTCATTATTACGGCTCGTCTTATAATAATTTTTACCTCGCTCTCTCGGTTTCCGGCACAACCGTCACAATTACGACTATCGGCGCGACGAATTTTCCACCTCACGGCACGACAGATATATCAGTTTTGGCCGCCGACACGACAAACTCGGAAATTTGGGGCGTGGGTGCGGAAAAGATTTATAAACTCAAAATTTCCGGCACGACTTTTGTTTGTGTCACGACCGGCAAAGAGGAATACGAATTTGAGTCATTGACTTTAGGACTTTACACGACAAATTTTTCGACCTCAAATGCTCATCAGCAATATATTTCGAGCTATGCGAACGGCAATGCCGTTTTGGCATATGGTCTTTATAATGGCTATGATCCTTTCAAAATCGTCTTGAACATGGCCTCGAAAATCCGCGTCGACATTACGATAAACGGCACGCTCGCGTATGACGCGACGGCGGCGGCGAACGGGCAAATTTGCGCGATCAATCAAGACATTTCGTCGCTCGGGTATGCCGAGGTCACACTCACAAACAACGCCGGATATTTCGCCGGTTTCATGCTCGATCAAATTTTAATTACTTGCACCTAAAAATATGACAGACGAAAAAATAATTGTGAAAGAGGTCATTACTTGCGATCTTTCCGAGGACGAAAGAGAGCTCGTTTCGGCGATCAAGCTCGTCGACAACGCGGACGGCCTCACTCAAACCGAAAAGCCGGTGTATCTTTGGGAGACCGGCAATGAAAATGATCTCAAGACCGCGAAAAAGCTCGTCGCAAAACAGCTTTTGAAAAAAGTGCTCGACGGCTCGGCAACGGCCGGCGAGATCAATCGTTATAATGCACTCAAATCATGATAAAAATAACACACCGCCTTTTTTTGACCGTCTTGCTCTTGCTCAACGTCTTTGCGACGTCGACTTTTTATTTTATTTACAATGACGTCGTGCGCGTCGAACTAACAAAGCAGACTTTGACGCTCGTCAACGTGTCTTTCGGACTTTTTGTGCTCATGCTTTGGGTGCATTTTGTCGTGACTTTGTTTTACGCGAAAAATAATAACGAGGTCATGGACTAACGGCGCGCCATGCAAGAGATTTTTTTTTATATTTTCGCGGCTCTCGCCGGCGGCATTGTCGCCGAAATCAACTCAAAAAAAGGGATCAAACAAACAAGCCTCACGCCTTTTTTCGTGCGCGGTTTCACGAGCATTTTGATCGGTGTGATTTTCGGGTGCTTGTTTGAGGCGGTCACGGGCAACGTCAAGCTCACGGTCGCGATCGCCGGCATTGCCGGACTCGGCGGCTTTCAATCGCTTGAGTGGATCGCCGGACTCGTGAAATCAGCGATTGAAAAGGCGTTTAAAAAGTGATATTCTTTGAGCAATAACAAAAGACAAATGTTTGAGGCAAACCGAAAACTCGAGGATTTGACACCGGCCACGCAATCGCGCGTGGTCAAGTGGCTTTCAGATTGCAAGGCGGCCGGACTCAAGGTGCTCGTCACCGAGACTCGCCGGTCAAAGCCTCGGCAATTTTGGCTATGGTCGAAAGGCCGGATCGTGACGAAAAAGCAAGAGGTCGACTTTTTGGGCTTTGACGATCCGAACATCGACTCAAACCCGAAAGAAAAGCAAGTGACGTGGACTCTCAAAAGCAAACACCTCGAGGGCAAGGCGGTCGATTTTTGTTTTTTGACGCCGGACGGCAAAGCGACGTACTCGGGCGATTGGTCAAAGGCTTTCGATATTGCCGAGGATTGCGGCCTTGTCTCTCTTTTCCGAAAGACCGGCGTCGACAAACCTCACCTTGAGCTCAATGAGGATTGGATCAGCGACGGCGACGCCGCAAAGGTGATCGAGCTCGAGGCCGAGTTTACGAAACGGGCGGCGGTGGCAAACGGCGCGCTCGCCTCGCTCAATGAGATCAAAAAAGAGCTTTCGGACGCAAAGGGCGTCACTTTCAAACCTTATAAAATAACTATTTTATAATGACGACTCAAAATGAAAACAATGTTTTGCAAAGCGCGAGTAAAATTGTTTTGCTTGCTTTTGCTGTTACTGCTTGCGTGGCTTTTCTTGCCGTCGTTTTGGTGAACGCAAAGACCGAGAGCGTCGTGCTCGCGGTCGTCGCTGTATTTTCCGGCGCGGTCTCGAGTGTCATGACGTACTATTTCAGCAAGCGCGCGGCAAAGGACGGCGACATCAAAGCATAAAACAAACACCGAAACCGAAATCAAAAAATCTCGGCCGAGTGTAAAAAAGACCGTACAATATACGGTCTTTTTCGGTGTATATTCGGCGAGTTTACGGCGTACATACGCGGAAAGCTCGCTTTTTATACGTGGGCGAATTTGTTTATCGAGAGAGGATTGCTCAAGACCTCTTTGACCTTGCGCGCTTGCCGGTACGAAATGCCGAAATGATCCGAAATCTCGTCGAGCGTCGCGTCCTTTGACGGCGTACGTTTCGCCATGCTCTCGATCTCGTCCTCGGTGAAAGATTGCCCGATCGCCGGCTCGGGATCATTGCCGACGCCTTTGATCGTCACACCGAGCAAAGCACCGAGCTTGGCAAGCAGAAAGAGGGCTATTTCGCACGCTCGGATCGTCAAGTATACAGTATAAGCAAGCACGACGACCGACGCGCGTGCGAGCATGAGTGCAAGCCGGCGCAAAATACGTCCGGCAATACGTTTGAGTTTATCGTTTTCAATCATTTTGTTTTTGTGTTATTAAATAAGAGCCGGCGCGCGGTTTGTCTTTTCCTCGCGCCGGCTTTCGATCACACCGAGAGGGCGACCGAGGCGGCGAACACGAGGCAAGCCGCAAGCAAGGCGAAAATGTCTTTTTTCATTTTGTTTTTGTTATAGGTTAATATAACATTATAGCATATCAAGCAGACAAAAGCAATGGTCATTTCAAAGGTGGGAAAATCACACCGCTATAAAGTAAAGACCGCTTGCTCGGAAACCGAGGGCGGTCTATACTTGGCTATGCTACATAACCGAAAAAATCATGCTTGAAAAATGGCGAGAAGTCAAAGATTACGAGGGGCTATATCAAATAAGCGATCAAGGGCGCGTAAAGAGTTTTTATAATGGCCGATACACTATTTTAAAAGTCGGAAAATTTTTGAAACCTCAAAAAAATGTTAGAGGCTATTTGCAAATTGGATTTTATAAAAATAACAAATTCAAAACCTATCAGATACATAATTTAATTGCGGCCGCTTTTTTAAATAAGTCTGATTTGAGTGAATTGGAAGTCAATCACAAAAACGGAATTAAAACCGATAACCGGCTCAAAAATCTCGAACTCGTCACTCACTCGGAAAATATAAAACACGCAATAAAGTTTGGCTTATTTAAGCCTTTTTTAACGTATGCCCGAAAAGAGGGCTTGTATAAGCCAAAAATCAAGGGTAAACAAATGTTTAATCAAATTGAGATAACGGCTTAATAGAGCCATTTTTAACACTTCATTTTTAGTGCTCGACTTGCCGTTTTTTGAGGTCGTGTTTTTGGCTTGTTTGAGCCTTGCGCAAAAAACAGTTTTCAAAAAAAGAGGTCAATCGTCGCGTGGGCTTGTATAAGCCGAAAAAGAGGGGTGCAAAAACCGAGTTTTGACCGAGAAAGCGAGACGTCGTTTTTTTGGCTTGTGTATCAGCAAAAACGCTTGTCGCCTTGTTTGACAAAAAAGTGACTTGATTTTTTGTATACATTTTTTATACAATCCCGAAAGTGCAAAAGTGGCGTTTGTGGCTTGTTTATCAGCAAAAACACCCGAAAAAAAAGTATTGTCGTTTGGTCATTTTCCTCTTGACAAATACCTCAAAGTATGGTATAATGTAGGTACAATGAAAGAGACGAAATGATCTTTGAAATGACACTTGAACGAGAGACGGCGCAAAACGGCAAATGCCGATTTCGACCGGCAAATCCGAAGTACAACGCCTTTCCTCTCGTAAGAGCCGCTTGAAAACAAACGAGATACCGTTGAAACGCCCGAAACGTCGGATCTCGGGCACGAGTGGACGACTCCGGCACATGCGCCGAACAGTAAGCCAACGCGCCGCACTCAAGCAGAAAGAGACCGCGCCACGTCAAAAAAGTCTTGCAAGTGAAAGCTCAAAGCGCAAGCCGAGAGAAAGGACGAACAAGACCGGCGTCGACTAGGGTACAACCCGAAATTGACTTGCCACCAATGGCACGGCCTTTTTTTTGTGCCTATTTTTGCCTAGTTTTACCGAGATTTGCATAGCTTGTCAATCTGAAAGTATTGCACTTGAGCAATACTTGTGTTTGAATGAGGGCGAGGCAAAAAAGACTTTCCGATCGTTAAGCTCGTAGACGAGAGACGCCGAGGACGAAAGCTCGCACTCTAGGCGGTGCGGCCTCATCTTTAACTCAAAACACATGCTTTTCAATGCTCTTTTTATAGGCTACTGGCTCGCGGCCGGCTATGCAATATACCGGCTCACCGTATATCTACAAAGCGACCGTCAAGACAACGCCGCAAAGCGCATTGCTAGGGCTCTTGAGGCTATCCCGAGGCCGGAGCTGGAAACCGATCAGAGCCTCGAGGACTGGCGCAATCGGCAAGACGAAATCGCTCAATCCTTTGACCTTTGAAAATGGACAAAATAACTCGATACCTCACAAAACAGCGCGAAAGCGGTTTTGCTCAAACTTTCGCTTTCACGACGTACGACGTCATTTTCGACGAGGCGAAATGGCCGGACAATGACAAGGCGAAAGCCGTCTTGAAATACTTGCAACGGCGTTTTTTGGGCGGTTTCAAGGGCGCACTCTTTTCACCGTCACAAATGCCCGAATTGATCCTCGACGTGCGCAAGGTGTACAAATCGCCGCTTTGCGACATGGCGCACAAATCCGGCGCGCGCGGATCGGGCAAAAATCAACACGCGACGGTGCAAAGGTATTTGCTCGAAAAGCACGCCGATTGCATTGCCGTCGAGTCGCCGGTATCAGACGGCAAGGCCGAGGGGTGCATTGACGTCTTGCTCATGCAAGTCTCGCCGGTGTTCAAACTCACGATTGCCGATTACAAGCCGGACGCCGCAAAGGAAAAAAAGGCCGCGACACAATTATTTTACTATCTCAAAGGCATGATCGCCGAGACCGGCCTCGACGCAAAAGACATTGACCTCGTTTATTTTGACGAGCAAAATTGCTTTGAGGCAATAAAACCCGAAACGATAAAATGACAAACTCAAACTCGAACGTCGTCGATTGGATCATCGCCGAGCTCAAAGCCGGCCGCTCGGTGCTCGTGCCGGTGAAACTGTATGACTCAATTCAAGCGGCCTTGCAATATAACGAGATCGCGCCGGCATTGCGCGCCCGTGTGATCGCCCGTGACGTCCGGCCGAACGAGGTGCAAAACTTATCAGATAAACAACCCGAAAAATGAGCAAAAAAAGATTTGTGATCGTCGAGGATTTTGACCTATCGAAAACGCCGGTCGGCTTTGTCGAGATCGACGAAAAATTTGCGCGATCCTTTCCGGCAATGTCACTCTCGCCGGCGTACACGGTGAAATTGAACGAAAAAGACGAAAGAGAGGTGGACGAGATTTTGCATTTTGGGCTTGTACCGACCGAACAGTATATCAAGGCCTTTGATAAAAATAACAAGGCGACCGAAATTTTATAATTTTTTCAAATGAGCAAAAAAGACTATCTCGTCAAAAAGGCAAAGCAAGCGGCGCGGCGCGCGGCTCGCGACCGAGTCGACAACCTCACACCGCCGGAAAAGAAAAAAAGTTTTTTTATTTTCGTCAAAGTATCAGCGAGGACAAAGCAATTTGTCAAAGAGGGCGCGAAAAAATACGGCACAATGAAAAAATATTTTTTGAGCCTCTTGCAAAAAGACGGTTACAATCTCGATGTAAACGATCAATGATTTGTGTCAAGTCAAATATATTGCTTTCAAGCAATACTTTGATAAAATAGAGTTTGCTCGGCTCGACGACCTCAAGGCTTTGGCCTTTGATTACGTCCGGCGGCACACTTTATTTTTTTACATCAACGTATATGCAAGAAAAAGACAACGTGCCCGAAAAGGGCGCACTCGCCACGACGCCGGCGAAAAAGAGCGTCGACGAGGTGAAAGCCTTGCTTGAGCAGACCGCGAAATCGTGGTCGGCTTATTTGGCAAAAGACATGGTCTCGGACTTTTCGGCCGTGCCGGTGCACGCGAAACTCGCGATCATGCAAACTTTGCCGAAAGATTGTATCGAGTATCGCACCGTCGGCTCGTCTCAAGTACCATATATCAAGCACGAGACCGCCGAAAAGGCTCTCAATTTCGCTTTCAATTTCCGCGTCGACACCGAGATCATGAGAGACGGCGGTCAAGAGATCACGGTCAACGGCAAAAAATGTTACGAGGCGACCGTGCAAGTCAAATTCACTTTCACCTTGCCGGACGGCTCAAAGATCACGCGTGCCGTTTATAGCGGTCATCGGCTATATGATAACGCGGCCACGACAAAGGCCGACGCGTACAAATCAGCATTGAGCAAGGCGTACACGATCGTCGCGCGCTCTTTCGGTATCGGCTCGAATTTCAAAGACGGCAAGACAATCACGCCGATCGCGAAAGCCGAGGCCGACGCGTACGAGCAAGTCGCGAAAGAGACACCGCCACACGTGACAAAGAGCTTTGCAAAAGACGATTTACCGTACTAATTTAATTTTTTAAAAAATTACACCTATGTTTGACGATAAAATTGAAATACCGAAAGAAAAAGAGCAAGCGATCAAGACCGACTTGCTCGAGCTCGAAAAGATCGCCGCCGGACTCATTGTGAAAACCGACGAGCAAATGGTCGAGGCCTCTCGCTTTTTGGCTCAAGTCAAAATGCGGATCAACCGGCTCAAAGACATCAAAGACGAGCTTGTCAAACCCATGAAAGACGCGGTCAAGCACGCCGACAATTGGTTTAAAATGCAAGTCGAGCCGTTTTTGACGCTCGAGTCTCAAGTCAAAGGCTCTCTCGCGGTGTATATCGTCGCAAAAGAGCGCGCGGCCGCGAAAGAGGCAAAGCAGACCGGCGAAATCATCGAACGCCTGAAAGCGAAAGTAAACACCGAGTTTGGTCAAGTCTCATCGACGAAACGGTGGGCATGGCGCGTCATGGACGAAAGCAAGGTCGCCCGAGAGTATTTGACCGTCGACAACGCAAAGGTCACTCTCGCGGTGCGGAACGGCGAAAGGACTTTGAGTGGTATCGAGATTTTTCAAGAAACCTCGGTGCGAGTATCGTGATAAACTTATTTGTGATAGTATATCAGTATGCAAAGAAAATGTACAAAATGCGGCGTCTCTCAAGACGAGACAAACTCGCGAAAGCGCGGAAAGACTTTTTACTCTTGGTGTAATGTTTGCGCAAACAAGGCGAGGCTCGTGAGTTATCACAAAAACCCGAAAAAATATCTCGACGCGACAATGAAAAATCGCAATAAGAATTTGAAAGCGTATTACGAAAGGCAAAAAGTCGGACGCCGGAAACTGAAAGCCGACGCGGTCAATCATTACGGCGGAAAGTGCGCTTGCTGTAATGAGACACAAATTGAATTTTTGACAATAGATCATATAAACGGCGGCGGCAATCAGCACCGAAAAGAGTTGAACGGCCGAAATATTTACTATTGGCTCAAGGAAAACGGTTATCCGGCCGGCTTTCAAGTGCTTTGCTGTAATTGCAATATGGCGAAAGGGTGGTACGGCGTTTGTCCTCACACTTTAATTCAAAGGCAATGACAAAGCACCCGAACATCGACCAAAAACTCAATCAGATTTTCGCCGTCTTGCTCGGCGTCGTGGACAACGTGACGTCGCACAAAGACGCTTTCGAGTCGATCCGCAAAATTGTAAACGACGAAAAATGATAAACGACGCCCGAAAACATTTTGAGGCCTCTTGCAATCAGCTTGAAAAAATCGGCGGTTTTCGGCCGAGGCTTGTGCGAGAGGCGGTGAAAGTTTGGCTCGTCGAAAATAAGTTTATCAGATCGAGCACGACCGAGCTCGACGAGACCGAACTCGAGAGGATCGCGGACTTGCTCGGCAAAATCGCGTGGCGTCATGAAAACACGCCGCCGGCCGAAAAGGGTATAATGACGATTGACTTTATAATCGAAAAATTGAAATGAGTCACAAGGTCTCAAAAGACGATTACATCAAAACGCGAGCCGCCGAAATGGGCATGACTCTTTCAGCTTTCAAGGCCTTTTTGAAAAAAACAAAAACAAAGATTGAAAAATGCGCTTGCTCACACCCGATTTGCAAAGGGTGGCTCGAGGTCAATCGCTATTTTAAAAACTAACTTTTCAAACATGACAAATTTTTTACTTTTTTTAAACTTTGCGGCCATGACGTCCGGCGTCGTTTTTTATTGGATCGAGTCGCGCCGACGCCGCAATGCCGAGGCCGCGATATTTGACGAAATCTCTCGCTCTCTCAATCATGAAAAAGACGATCTCGACAATCAGAAAAAACAGCATGACGCAATGGTCTTTTTACTCAAGCGGTCGAAATTTTTGCGGCAACTCATCGACGGCCTTTCGACAAGGCTCGACGTGCAAGAGACTTGCTTTGCCGAGTTTGGCTCGTTTATATCGCTTTTGACAACCGAGCTCGTGCCGGATCGTTTGAACGCGAAAGCACGCTTGCAAAAAATGTTCAATGCTCTCGAGCAAGCGAAAAAGGATTTTGACAATATAACGCCGGTGCAAAATGACGAAATTTAAACTTGAGACGATCGCCGATTGTGAAACCGAGCTCTTGAAAATCAAAGCGACCTCGTCTTGCGCGCACGTGCGAAACGAGGTCAATCAATTGCTTTGTATTACGTTTTCGTATAACAGCGCACCGGCATTGCCCGTCGATCCGGCCGAGCTTGAAATGGTACGGTCTCGCACTCTCGCGCTCATGCAAGGCGAAAAGCACCCGAGGCGAGTCGACGCCGACGACGAGATTTTATTTTAAAATTTAAAAAAAGACAATATGCAAAAACAAGAGGACGACAAGACGATCGAGAGGCCGTCGCTCACGGCTTGCCCGAAATGCGGATCACCGGCTTTCGATATTATTTTATTTTTCACCGGCAAGGTGGTCGCCTCGTCCGGCGAACGTCAAAAGAGAAAAAACCCGAAAGTCATCGACGTAATTTGCAAAAAATCGTCGTGCGGCTTTCGTGCCTCGGACGTGAAACCGCCGGCCGCGCCGCTTATTACAAAAATAAAATGATCGACGTCTTGCTCACACGATCGGATTTCGAGCGAGCACGTGCACGCGCGGAAAGGAAAAAAGCCTTGCTCGCCGGCTCGAAATGCACTTATTACATGAAAGCCGAAAAGGATTTGATCGGCTTGCTCGGCGAGATTGCTTTCGCGAAATACCTCAAGCAGATCGAGGCCGATTTCAGCGAGTACGGCGAGATCATGCAAAAGGGCGTCGGCGATCGGTGGGATTTTAAATTGAAAGCCGCCGGACAATATCATTATTTTGACGTCAAGACCTCGACTCGTTACGACACGATCGCGGTCAACGCAAGGCAAGCAGACCTCGCACGCAAGCACGGGGCGCGCCTTGTTTGCGTCCGGCTCGATCAAAAGGCCTCACGGGCTCAAATCATCGGCCACGCGTCGCCGGACGACCTCAAACGCGACTCGGCAAAGGATTTTACGTATAACGGCGCACGCGTCGAAATGTACAGCGTGCCGGCGTGGGCATTGAGGCGTTTTAAGGTCGACGAGATTGTCGTGTCGTGATTTTTAATTGTAAACTCAATTGTAAAGTGATCTTTTTTTATTGTAAACCTCGGCGAGTGTGCAAAACTTGTGCAAAGATTGTGCAAAACTCAAATCAAAAAAGAATATTGCCGAACGTCAATTGATTTTACTTGCGGCGGTTTCCGGCCGGTGGTATTTTTTACAGCGCACTCGTCAAAAACCCGTCACAAAAAATCAATCATGCACTTTCAACTTTTTAAAAATTTCGATAGGTCGGCCACGCAAGACATGATTGCCTTGACGGGTTTTCTTTGCGCGTGACCGGCCGCTCGTAGTTTTTAAATATGGTCAATCCTCAAAAAGAAAATGGCAACACACAAATCGCGAACGAGCTTTTGGACGCGATCATCGCCCGAGCAGATTTGAACGCGACCGAGCTCGCGTGCCTTTTTTATATTATACGCAAAACGTACGGGTGGAATAAAAAAACCGACGCAATCTCAATCTCTCAATTTGTCACAGCGACAAAAAGGTGTCGCCGCGCTGTTTGCTATGCTTTAAAACGCTTGAGATTACTAAAAATTGCACTAGTGCAAGATTGTGCACTAGGTAGCACGGTTTATGGCATAAACAAGCACTTTGACGAGTGGCTAGTGCAAGATTGTGCACTAGTGCACAAAAACGCACGTGCTAGTGCACAAACGCGCAAATTGCTAGTGCAAGATTGTGCACACACAAAAGACACTCTTACAAAAGACAATATACAAAAGACACACGTCGCCGATCCTCAAGCCTTGACCTTGTCAAAAATATTACTTGATTGTATTTTATTACATTATAAAAATTTCAAGCATGACGCAAAGACGGTCGAGAGGTGGGCACGAGACATTGAGTTATTATTGCGGATCGACAAGCGTGATCCGAAAGAGGCCGAGGCCGTGATCCGCTTTGCACAATCAAACAGCTTTTGGCGTCGCAACGTGCTTTCCGGCGAAAAATTGCGCAAGCAATACGATCGGATTTTCCTTGAGGCAAAAGGCGAGTACGAAAAGCAAAACGAGGGGCGAGTTTATATTTAAATAATTTTTTACTATGTCAAATTTACAAACCGAGATCAAAGAGTGGGTGCTCAAGCCTCGCAAAGACGATTGGCAAAGGATTTTTGTCACCGAGGATCAAGCGAAATATATTTTGAACGCGTGGAAACGCACACCGAACGCCGAGCTTTACGACAAACTCACCGGCCGGCTCGTCGAGGTCGTGTCGCGCACCGATTACAGATTGCGCCGGATCGACGTTGAGCAAAGAGACTCAACGGGCGACGTTTGGATTTGTGATTGCGGACGCCGAAACCCTTTGAACGTGTGGCCGCCGGAAAAGTGCGAGTGCAAGGGCAAAGGCTTATTGCTCAAATTGCAAAGGCAAGCCGAGGACGAAAAGCGGCAACTCAATCAGATCGCCGCGATTGCATAACTTTTTAAAATGCCGACATATCAATTCAAATGCGAGGTTTGCGGAAAAATGGTCGACGTAATACGCCGATTTTCCGAGGTGGACAAAAAAGCACCTCGGCATTGCAAAAAGAAAATGACGAGAGTTTTCACCGCGCCGAGTGTTCAATTTTTCGGCTCGGGTTTCAGCAAATCGAGTCTTTGAGTATACAAAATTTGAGCAAGGGATTGATTGAAAGAAAAGGCAAAATGTTTTAAAATCATTTTATAATTTTATAGACAATGGCAAATCGGTTTCCGAAACGTGGGCGCAAAATCAAACGAGGCACGAAATACATTGTCGACCGCGAGGGCAAGAAAATCGTGCGTCCGGCCGGTGCGACAATCAATGAAATCAAGCTCTTGGTCGCCGGTGTCAAAAAATCGGACGAGGGCATTGAGGGCGAGGTCATACAAAGCGAGTGTGACGAATACGGCCGGCAATATGCAATGACTCAAGAAAAAAGATTGCTTGTGATTGAGGCTTTTGCGTGGGGCTGTACGGTCGAGGAAAGCGCGCTTTTTGCAAAAGTTAGTGCGTCGACCTTGTACACCTTTTTCAAAGAAAATCCGAAATTTGAGGCTCATTGCCGCGAATTGCAAGACACGCCGATTTTACTTGCGCGCAAGTGTCTCGTCGAGGCGGCCGGCAAAAATCCTTTTTTCGCTTTGAAGTATCTCGAGAGACGCAAGGCCGACGAGTTTGCTTTGACGATCCGGCAATCTTTGACGACGCCCGAGCCGCCGGACGAGGACGAATTGAAATTGCTCGACGAGGTTTTAAACGACAATCTCGACTCATGATTTAAAAATTTATAATTTAAAAATTTAAAAATGAAAATACTCGAATTATTTGCCGGCACTTGCTCATTTTCAAAAGTCGCCGAGCAACTCGGTCACGTCGTTTTCACCTCGGACATCGACGCGCGTTTCGGAACTGATTACACCGTCGACATCATGGATTTCGATTACTCAAAAGTATTTTTCGGCGTGCCGGACGTAATATGGGCGTCACCGCCTTGCACTTATTTTTCGGTCGCAAGTATCGGCACACATTGGAATTGCGACCATACACCGAAAACCGCCGAGGCGGTCAAAGGCATGGCAATCGCAAAAAAGACGCTCGAGATCATCGCTCACTTTCAAGCTCTCAATCCGGCCTTGATTTTTTTCATTGAAAATCCTCGAGGAAAATTGCGCAAAATGGACTTTATGGCTCACTTGCCGCGTCACACGGTCACGTATTGCAAATATGGCGATACGCGCATGAAACCGACCGACGTGTGGTCGAACTCGAAAACGTGGACGCCTCGGCCGATTTGCAAAAACGGCGACACTTGTCACGTCCGCGCGCCTCGAGGTAGCAGAACGGGCACTCAAGGTCTCAAGGGGGGGGTGTTGAGGTCGGTCGTGCCGCCGGACTTGTGCAAAGAGATTTTACTTTCGATTTGAAATGACAAGCCGACGCGACAAAATCAAAGGCGCACTCGCGGATCGCAAATTGAGATTTTGGCTTTGCAAAAAATCCCTTTTTCTTTTCGGACTTTATTATTTTGGCAATTACTTTTTCCGGCCGGCCGCGCCGTTTCACCGCGTCATGGCGAAAGACGCCGAGTTTTCAGCGTGCAAATATCTCGTTTGGATCATGTTTAGAGGCTCGGCAAAGACCGTTTGGGCGAGGATCAAGGTTTTGCACTTGATTTGTTACGGCCTCAAACGCAATATTGCTTGGATTTCGCACGACCTCAAAAAATCAGCAAAACAAGTCATGGCGATCGCGAACGAGCTCAAAGCAAATAAAAAAATCGTGCGCGATTTCGGTCACTTGTTTTTTGAAAATCCTTTTGAGAAAAAGCTCAAGAGCAAGCTCAAGACCTTTTCCGAGTTTATCACAAGCAATGACGTTTACGTGAAAGCAATGTCAACGCAAGTCTCGACTCGCGGCGACGTGATCGCGGAATTTCGGCCGGATTTTTACGTCGTGGACGACATCGAAAACATGAGGACAGCGCGCTCAATTCAAACAACTCAAGGCAATATCGAGTTTTTGGGCGAGCTTTTGGGCGGCCTCAACGTCGATTGCGAGCTTATGATTTTAGCAAACCGTATTGCGCGAAACGGCGTCGTGTCGTGGATCGAAAGACATTTTGAGGACAACGTGCGAGCAATAATCCACGAGGTCAAACTCTTGAGAGAGGACGGCTCGATCACGTGGCCTCAAAAGTTTGTGCAAACAGCGAAAGAGGCGGCGCGTATCAATTTAAAAATCGCCGACAAAAAGCGGCACGTCTCATCGGTCGACGAGCTCAAAGCAGACCTCGGCTCGATCGGTTTCGAGCGCGAAATGCAAAACAACCCGAGCTCGGCCGCCGGCTCGCCGGTGCTTTTCGAGTGGATCAAGCGCGCGCCTTTGCCGGACATTGCGACGCTCGATCTCAAAGGCGCGGTCGATCCGGCAATCAGCGAAAAGCAGACGGCCGACTTTTTTTCTCTTTGTGTCTGCGGCGGTCACCGAGAGACCGGCAAAATTTACGTCATGAGATCGTACAAAACGCGGTGCGGCATAACCGAGCAAGTCAATCTCATCGTCAATTTTCACGGGCTCTTTCCGAAAGCGAAATGGCGAATTGAAACGGTCGCGTATCAAAAGGCTCTTTTGCAATTGCTTTCGGATCAAAAGAAAAATGGCGTTTACATCGCGGTCGAGGAATTTAAACCCGACATCGACAAATTGCGCCGGCTTTTGGCAATCGTGCCTTTCATTGAACGCGGCGACGTCGTGTTTTGCGAGGGGCGCGAAATCGACGAGCTCATCGCCTCGCTTTGCGCGTTTCCTTTTGCCGATCATGACGACGACGTCGACTCAATGATCTCGCTCATCGAGTCGTTTGTGCACACAAAAAAATCACCGAGCTTGCTCGTCAAATAGTTTGGTGCAATAATAAAAACAGATTAAAACAAAACATATGGCGATTTTTGATTTTTTGCGCCGGAAAGAAGCAAGCGTGCCTCTCATGGCAAGGCTCGTCTCGGGCGTCACCGGCATTTTCGCGTCCGAAAAAACGGCGTCGAATTACTATAACGGGTGGGTTTTTGCGTGCGTGCGAGCGATCGCCGAGGAAGTCGCAAACATCGACCTCGTTTTATACAAAACAGACTCGAAAGGAAACGACGAGATCGTCCGCGACCACGCCGTTTTGGACTTGCTCGCTCAAGTCAATGAGTACATGACGAAATACACGCTTTTCGAGCGTTTACAATCAAACCTCGAGCTCAACGGCAACGAGTATTGGTATCTCGAAAGCGGCAAGGGCACGACACCGAAAGCGATATACCCTCTCATGCCGTCTTGCGTCGCGCCGATCGGCGGCGTGAAAGATTACGTCGTCGGCTATAAATACACGATTGACGGCTCGTCTCAAACGATACCGGCCGAAAAGATTTTGCAATTTAAAAATTTCAATCCGAAAAGCGATATAATCGGCATGAGCACTCTTTCAGCCGCGCGCACCGCCGCCGAGACCGACAATTACGCAAAGACTTATAATAAAAACTATTTTCAAAACTCGGCAAGGCCGGACGTGATCCTCGAATATCCCGAGACCTTGTCACCCGAGGACGAAAAAAGATTGCTCGAGTCGTGGAACGATACACACTCGGGCGCGTCAAAGCAATTCAAGACCGCCGTCGCAAGCGGCGGCCTCAAAGTCTCGGCCTTTCAGCTTTCGCAACGCGACATGGAATTTTTAGAGCAACGCCGATTTTCGCGCGACGAGATCATGGGCATTTTCCGCGTACCGTCAACGGTGATCGGGCTCACGGTCGAGGCGACTTTCGCAAGCGCAAAGGCGGCCTCGTACTCTTTCAGCTTGCGCACGATCAAGCCGAAAATGCAAAGGATCGTCGACACCTTGAACGAATTTTTATTGCCGAGGTACGGCGAAACCGGCTTGCATTTTGATTTCGTCTCGCCGGTGCAAGAGGATCGCACCGTCATTTTGCAAGAGTACAAAGACGGCCTCGCGAACGGGTGGCTCACTTTGAACGAAATCAGACGCAAAGAAAATTTGAGCGACATCGAGGGCGGTGACACGGTCTTTTTGCCTTTCAGCTTGCAACCGTACGGCAAGCCGATCGAGGGCAAGCAGATTGCCGAGTTTGAGACAAAGAGCGAGATCAAAGAGCTCTCTCAAACACTCGCAAGAGACATCGCTCAAAAGTTTTTTCAATTGCCGGTCGTCAAAGAGATCGAGCGCGACAAAACAGACGCGAAAAAGGTCGCTCGCACAAAACTCGGCGAGGGCAAGGCGGCGAAACGCGACGAGCGCGGTCTCGAATATATCAAGCAATTTCAAAGCAAATTAAAAACTCTTTGGCAATCTCAACTCGAGAGTGCTAAAAAAGAGCTCAAGGTATTTTTAAATAAAAAAAATTGGAAAGCGAGCGTGCCGGCATTGATCGACGAGCCGAAAGAGATCAAGGCGACGATCGACCTTTTCACGCCTTTGTTTGCGGCGATTGCCGCCGACGAGGTCGAAAGCGCGGCCGCCGAGCTCGGTGTCGAAATGAGCGTGACACCGGCATTGCGCAAGTATATCGAAAAGAACACAAAAAAGTTTGCCGGCGAGATCACGAAAGAGACCTCTCGGCAAATACGGGCGACCGTTATCGCCGGACTCGAGCAAAATGAGGCGATACCCGATCTCGAAAAAAGAATTGAGTCGATACCGGCTTTCGGAACGGGGCGCGGACAACGCGCCGAAATGATCTCTCGCACCGAGACGATCCGAGCACAAGGCAAAGCCGAAACCGAGGTGTGGCGCGAAAGCGGCGTCGTGACCGGCAAAGAGTGGTACACGACCGCGAGCGATCAAGCGTGCGACGATTGCGCGGACTTGGACGGCAAAATCATTGAGATCGACTCGGAATTTTACGAAAAGGGCGACGTCACGTCGTCCGGCGCAAAACTCGATTACGAGGACGTCGGCAATCCACCTTTGCACCCGAATTGCCGGTGCGCTGTTTTGCCGGTGATCGTCCGAGATTGACTTTATTTTCGCACGGTTTAAAATCTTAATAGCTAACACAAAAACGCCATGAAAGAAAATCAATTGAAAATTTACTCGAAAAAACAAGCGGCCGAACTCATCAAAATCGTCGCCGGTGCGATCACAAAAGCACCGAAAGGCGAGGGCACGTTTGAGGTCATTGCCTCGACCGAGGGCATGGATCGTGACGGCGAGGTGATACTCGTGACGGCGTGGGATTTAAAACGATTTAATGAAAATCCCGTCGTGCTTTTCGGGCATGATTATTGGTCTTTTCCGATCGGCGCGGTGACGAGCATTGAGATCGTGGACGGCAAACTTGTCGCGAAAGGCGTCTTTGCACGTACCGAGCAAGGTCAAATCGCGCGTCAACTTTACGACGACGGCATTTTGAAAGCCGTCTCGGTCGGTTTCATTGTAAAAAACCGCGAGGGCAATAAAATCACCGAGGCCGAACTTTTGGAATTGTCTTTTGTGCCCGTGCCGTCAAACGCCGACGCTTTGAGTCTCGCAAAAATGCAAAAGCTCGAGACGATACTCAAGACGTCGATCGTAAAAAAAGAGGACGAGCCGGACGGCGTGGCCGCCGGTGTGAACGACGCAAGCGCGGATCAACACGTCGAGCCGCCACCGGCCGACGAGCCGCCGGTTTCCGAGCCGCCGGTCGAGCCGACAAAAGAACAGATCGAGGCTCAAATTCAAGCATTGCTTTCGGACGAGAATTTGACCGACGAGGAAAGAACGGCAAAATATAACGAGCTCAAAGAGCAATACGAAAAGGTCGGCGGCGAAATGCCCGAACTCAAGACGTATACACGTTACGAGCTCGATAAAATCTTTCCGGCTCTCGCGGAAAAGAACGAAAGCAATCAGCAACTTGCACTTGACTCTCTTGAAATCGTGCAAGACCTCACTCAAGACATCAAAAGCCTTTTAAACAACGCGGCCGAAAGGATCGCGGCGTCGACGGGCAATCAAAAAAACACGGTCAAACCTATGGCCTCGCAAGGGCAAAAGGACGGCCGGACGCTTTCGGCTAAAACCCGAAACGCAATCTCGAACTCGATCGAGAGCATGACAAAAGCTCTCAAAGACTTGAAAGCATTGCTCGACGAGGCCGACGCGGAAAAAAACGCAAAGCCTCAAGACGACGCCTTTGAGCTTTTGAAAGCCTTGCAAGGCATTGACAAGGTCGTCGAAACGGCCATTGTCACCGTCAAAACGAGGTTATATATTTAATTTTTAATTTTTTTATCAAATGGAAGATACACAAATGAAAGAATTTGAAGTCAAAATGGCCGAGGCAATATCGGGCGGCATTGAAAAGCACGTGCCGAATATTGTAAACAAAGCCGTTGACGAGAAAATTCAAGCCGAGGTCAAGAGACTTGGTCTCGACAAAATCGACCTCAAGCACGGCAACTTTCCGACTATCGGACAAGCCGACGAGGCCGCGAAATTGAGCAAGAAAGAAAGATTTGCGAGCTTTATCAAGGCCATTTTCCGCAAGGACATGGCGAAACTCGCCGAACTCAATGTCAAAGGCATGACCGAGGGCACGGACTCACAAGGCGGTTACCTTGTACCCGAGGAATTGGTCAATGAGATCGACCGTATTGTCGGCAATTACGGTTTGATCCGCACACTCTCTCGAAAAATCCCTATGAAAAGAGACGCGATCACTTTGCCGACTCTTGACGCCGTGCCGACCGTCTCATGGGCGGGCGAACTCGTCGAGGGTACAGACGGCTCACCGACTCTCAAGGGTGTGAAATTGACGGCAAAGACCGCGATCGGTCTTTCGGCCGTTTCAAACGAATTACTTGCGGACGCCGACGCCTCGATTTCCGATTTATTGCTTGATCTTTTCGGCGAGGCTCTTGCGAAAGAAGAAGATAAACAAGGCTTGATCGGAACGGGCGCGCCTTTCACGGGTATCATGCAACACGCCGACGTCAATCTCGTCACCGCGATTTCGGATCACGACGCTTTCAGCGAGATCACTCTCGACGATTTGCGCGACACCGTCACCGCGATCAAAGAGGGCGCACTCATGGGCTCTTGCTGGGTTATGCACCGCGAAATTTGGGCAATGTTACAAAAAATCCTCGAGGGATCACAACACGTGCTCATGATTTCAAACAACCCGAACTTGATCTCAATGAAACCCGAGGGCGGTTTAATTCAACCTATGGGCTATTTATGGGGCTATCCCGTTTATACGTCCGACCATATGCCGGCCGCCGCCGACACGGGCGTCTCGACAAAAATGTGTCTTTTCGGAAACTTCAAATACTTTTATTTCGGCAACCGTCAAGAGACAAGCATGGCGATCTCTCAAGACGCCTCGATCGGCGCGGTCAACGCTTTTGCGTCAAACTCGTCAATCGTGCGCACAATTGAAAGGTGCGGACTTGCGGTCGGTGTGCCCGACGCTTTCGCGGTTTTGAGGACATACAGCTAAACGACAAATTTGAGAGGCGGCAACTCGCCGCCTCTCTTATATCCGATTGCTTATCCTATAATCAAAAAAGACCATGAAAGTAAAAGTCACACAAACATCGTACCTTGCCGGCATATGTTACAAAGCCGGCTCGATTTGCGATCTTGACGAGGATCAAGCGCGCAATATACCTCACATCGACGCAAACGCGGCCGAGGTCGAGGCAATTGAAAATCCTCAAACCGAAATCGTGCCGGACGAGCCGAAAGGCAAAGCCGTCGAGGTTTCGGCCGACAAAATGGTCAAGAAAGCGAAAAGAAAATCGGCTTGATTGACCGTTTCAAATTTTATTTCATTACAAACTTTTCAAAATGAATACACTCATTGAAAACTACAAGCTCGTCAAATTGCTTGCCGTGCAAGACATCGCGTCCGCGACGACAACCGACGGCACGGGTGTCGATTGCGTCGGCCTCGGAAACGACGTGCTTGTGATTGTCTCGTATGGCACAATGACCGGCGTGCACACTTGCAACGTGAAAATGCAAGAGAGCGCGGTTTTGGGCTCGGGCTATGCAGACGTCACCGGCGCGGCTTTTACCGAGACAAACGCCGACAGCGACGATAAAACGGCGTCTCTCGGTTTCAAGCGTACAAAGCAATTTATACGCGTCGAGGTCGTCACGGCCGGCACGGTCACGGCAAACGTGATCGGCGTCGTGGCTTTGGTCGCCGCCGAACAGCAACACGACGGCGTGAACTCAAAGACCGCCGCGTAATAGTCTTTTGAGACTTTGAACGAGGCCGATTTCGGTCGGCCTCGCAAATAACTTTCAAAAAATAATTTTCAAAATATGACAGCTCTCGCGTATGCAATGGCGACAAACACTCAAGTCAAAACCTATCTCGGCATTTCAGCCGCGACATACGACGCTTTTCTTGAGGCTTTGATCGACGAGGCAACTGTTTGGATTGAAAACGAGATCGGCGGCCGCCGGATCAAAGCGGACGCGAGCGACGTGACCGAGTATCATGACGGCGGCGCGGACAAGTGCAAGGTTTTCGCGAAAATATACCCGATCACCTCGATCACCTCGATCTCTTATAAAACCGGCTCAAACTCGTCGCCCGTGTGGACGGCGTACAGCGTGGACGATTACGACGTCGATCTCACGACCGGCGTTTTGACCTTTTCATCATTGCCGGCCGGTATACAAAACATCAAACTTATTTACAAAGCCGGCTTTTCGAGCGTGCCGAAAGACCTCGAGCTCGCTTGTATCAAACTTGTCGCAAAGGAATTTGACAAGCGCAAGTCTCAAGGCGTGCTTTCGGAAAGTGTCGGCGGCGGCTCGGTGTCGTGGAACGAAAACGTCGATCCGAGCGTTTTATCAATCATACGAAAATATAGGCGTTTTTAAATATAATCAATGGGGCGATTTAATTTTACAGCAACGGCGACGAAAAAACGCCTCTCGTACGCGTCGAGCAAAGGCACGTACTCGGGCACGAGCACTTTTGACGGCTCTTTTGAGCCGATTGATAACGATAAAAACGCGATTGCTCTCGGTATACTCGGGCAAGCGTGGTCGTTTGTGACCGACGGCGACGCGGACATACTCGCAAGCGACATTTTGACGATCGCCTCGGTCGACTATCAAGTGCGAGGCGTCCGGCGTTTCAATCAAAAGCGAGTCGACGTGCTTGAGTGCATACTCGAAAAATCGACAAAAGCGTAAAACATGAGCAAAGCATTGACCGTCGAAATCAAAGGCCTTGCCGAACTCAAGGCGGCGTTTGCAAAATCGCCGTCAACTGTTATCGGCGAAATGAAACCGGCGATCGCCTCGGTGATCGTGGCTCTTGAACGTGACGCCGCGCCTCGGACACCGTGGCGCACCGGCTTTTTGCTCAACCGAAACGAGATCAAACTTTCAGATTTGACCGGCCTTTTCAAAAAGCTCGCACCGTACGCGATTTTTGTGCATGACGGCACGAGCAAAATGAAAG
>Ga0105105_10000181_pt1 | contig 29435 bp, 27 predicted proteins | sample PPLLaktember2015_4_FD_79108 | JGI IMG/M metagenome (GOLD analysis project Ga0105105, IMG submission 79108) | Freshwater sediment microbial communities from Prairie Pothole Lake near Jamestown, North Dakota, USA - PPLs Lake P8 Core (1) Depth... | ecosystem: Environmental > Aquatic > Freshwater >...
CCGCGGCCCGGGCGAGGCGCTCGGCCTCGAGCGCCGCCTCGTCGACCGCGGGATCGGTGGCGACCGGCTCCTGGGCGGGGGCGTCGTGCGCGGGGGCGTCGTGATCAGGCGCGGGCGCCTCGTGCGACGCCTGCGGCACGGCCGGGACCGCCGGACCGGCCGGCAGCGGCACGCCGCTCGGATCGATGGGCTCGATGGGCTCGATGGGGTCGATCATCGCGCTCACCGCAGCTTCAGCGACGACAGGCCGAACAGCACCAGCATCATCGTCACGATCCAGAAGCGGACGACGACCTGGGACTCCTTGACGCCACCCACCTCGAAATGGTGGTGCAGCGGCGCCATCCTGAAGATGCGGCGCCCGACGCCGTACCGCTTCTTCGTGTACTTGAACCAGGCGACCTGCATCATCACCGAGAGGGTCTCGGCGACGAACACGCCGCCCATGATGAACAGCACGATCTCCTGCCGGACGATCACCGCCACGGTGCCCAGGGCGCCGCCGAGCGCGAGCGCGCCCACGTCGCCCATGAAGACCTGCGCGGGATACGCGTTGAACCACAGGAACGCGAGCCCGGCGCCCGCGATCGCGCCGCAGAACACCACCAGTTCGCCAGCCCCCGGCACGTACGGGATCAGCAGGTACTTGGAGAAGACCGCGTTGCCGGTGACGTAGGCGAAGATGCCGAGCGCGCCGCCGACCAGGACCGAGGGCAGGATCGCGAGCCCGTCCGCACCATCGGTGAGGTTGACCGCGTTGCTGGTGCCGACGATCACCAGGTAGGTCAGCCCGATGAAGCCGAACACGCCGAGCGGGTACGACACCGTCTTGAAGAACGGCACGATCAGGTCGGCGCGCGGCGGCAGGCTCATCTCGAAGCCGGACGCGAACCAGCCGATCACCAGCTGGATCGCCTCGTAGTTCGACGCCGCCGGCACCGCGAACGCGAGATAGACCGCCGCGACCACGCCGATCAGCGACTGCCAGAAGAACTTGTCGCGCGCGGACATGCCCTTCGGATTCTTGTGCACCACCTTGCGGTAGTCGTCGATCCAGCCGATGGCGCCGAAGCCGAGCGTCACGATCAGCACCGCCCAGACGAAGCGGTTCGCGAGGTCGGCCCACAGCACGGTGGCCGCACCGATGCCGATCAGGATCAGCGCGCCGCCCATCGTCGGGGTGCCGGACTTGGTCAGGTGGGTCTGCGGCCCGTCGGTCCGCACGGCCTGGCCGATCTTGAGCTGGGCGAGCTTGCGGATCAGCCACGGCCCGGCGAGCAGGCCGATCAGGAGCGCGGTCAGCGTCGCGAGCACCGCGCGCAGCGTGATGTAGTTGAAGACCGTAAAGAACCGATAGTCCTTCGACAGCCACTGGGCGAGTTCCAGCAGCATCAGTGGTGCCCTCCGTCGTCCGCGGCCGCGCCGGCGAGCGCCTGCACCACCCGTTCCATCCGCATCGATCGCGATCCCTTCACCAGCACGGTGGTGCCGGCCTGCCCGAGCTCGCGCGCCCGGGCGCATGCCGCCTCGATCGAGGTGAAGTGCTCGCCCCCGTCGCCGAACGCCTCGACCGTCGTGCGGGTGGCCGTGCCGAACGCGAGGAGCCGCTCGAGGCCGCGCGCCTTCGCGTACGCGCCGACCTCCGCGTGGAACTGCGGCCCCTCTTCGCCGACCTCGGCCATGTCGCCGAGCACCATCAGCCGCGGGCCGCCGAACGCCGCCAGCACGTCGACCGCCGCGCGCACCGAGTCGGGGTTCGCGTTATAGCTGTCGTCGATCACCGTCGCGCCGGATTCGGCCTGCAGGCGGCGCAGACGGCCGGCAGCCGGACGGAACGCGGCGAGGCCGGCGGCGATGGTCGCGGGCGGCACGCCGATCGCGTGGCAGCAGGCGGCCGCGGCCAGCGCATTGCGCACGTTGTGGGCGCCGTCGATGGCGATCGACACGGCGAGCGGCACGCCCTCGATCGACAGCTCGAAGCCCCGGGTGCTCGCATCGGGGGCGGCGTGCACCGCGCAGCGCGGGTCGGTGCCGAATTCGAGCGTGCGGCGACCGGCCGCGAGCGCGCGCCAGATCGGCGCATGCACGTCGTCGCCCGGATACACCGCCACGCCTTCGGGGGGCAGCGCGGCGATGGCGGCGCCGTTCTCGTGGGCGGTCGCCTCGACCGTGCCCAGGAACTCCTGATGCTCGCGCTGCGCGTTGTTGACCAGGGCGACGCCGGCCTGCGCGATCGCCGCGAGCCAGGCGATCTCGCCCGGCTGGTTCATGCCGAGCTCGATCACCGCCGCGCGGTGGCGAGACTCGAGCCGCAGCACGGTCAGGGGCACGCCGACGTCGTTGTTCAGGTTGCCGCGCGTCGAGAGTCGCGCCGTCTCCCCGACGTGCGCGGCCAGGATCGCGGCGATCATCTCCTTGACCGTCGTCTTGCCGTTGCTGCCGGTCACTGCGATCACCGGCAGCGCGAAGCGACTGCGCCAGCCGGCCGCGATCTCGCCGAGGGCGCGTCGGGTGTCGGCGACCCACAGCGCGGGCGCGCGGCAGCCGTCGGTCCAGCGCTCGACGAGCAGCGCCGAGGCGCCCGCGGCCAGGGCCTGGCCGACGAAGTCGTGCGCGTCGTGGCGCTCGCCGCGCAGTGCGACGAAGAGCTCGCCGGGACGCACCGCGCGCGTGTCGGTCGACACGCCCGTCAGCACGAGCGACGGCTCGCCCGGATCGGCCGCGACCAGGCGCCCGCCGGACAGGTAGCCGAAGGCCTGCCGCAGTTCAAGCACCGGCGGCCTCCGTGCGCATGCGGCGCTCGAGCGCGCGCGCGGCGTGCTCGGCGTCGAGGAACGGATGGCGCACGCCGGCGATCTCCTGATAGGGCTCGTGGCCCTTGCCCGCGATCAGCACGACGTCGGCGGGCGCCGCGCGCGCCAGGCTCTCGGCGATCGCGCGGGCGCGGTCGGACTCGCGCAGCGCGCAGCGCGCCGACAGGCCGGCCTCGACGGCGTCGAGGATCGCCTCGGGCGATTCGCCGCGCGGGTTGTCGCTGGTCAGCACGACACGGTCGGCGCCGCGCTCGGCCGCCGCGGCCATCAGCGGGCGCTTGCCCGGATCGCGGTCGCCGCCGGCGCCGAACACGCACCACAGCACGCCGCCGCGGGCGGCGGCCACCGGCCGGAGCGCGGCCAGCGCGTTGTCGAGCGCATCGGGCGTGTGGGCGTAGTCGACCACCGCGAGCGGCACGCCGTCGCCGGCGCCGACCGCCTGCAGCCGGCCGGGCACCGGGCGGAGCGCCGCGAGCCGCGCCGTCACGTCCTCGAAGCGCGCACCGAGCGCGAGCCACGCGCCGGCGACCGCGAGCAGATTCGCGGCGTTGAAGCGACCGAGCAGCGGGGTCTCGAGGGTCGCCCGGCCCCAGTCGCCGTCGATGACGATGCGCGTGCCGGCGGCCGTCGGCGCGACCTCCGTCGCCACCAGCACGCGGTCGACCTCGCCAGGGGCCAGGTGACAGGCCGGGCTGCCGCCCGCATCGACGGCCGCAGCCTGGGCGTCGGCGCCGATCCGGTAGCCGACCCGCTGCACGCCGGGCGCGACGTCGGCGAGCATGCGCGCGTGCGCGGCGTCGTCGAGGTTCACCACCGCCGCGCGCAGCCCGGGCCAGCCGAACAGCGCCGCCTTGGCCTCGCCGTAGGCCTGCATGCTGCCGTGGTAATCGAGGTGGTCGCGCGTCAGGTTGGTGAAGACCGCGACCGCGATCCGCGTGCCGGCGAGACGGTGCTGGTGCAGGCCGATCGACGAGGCCTCGATGGCGACCGCATCGACGCCCGCCTGCGCGAACCGCGCGAAGAGGGCCTGCATCGCGAGCGCGTCCGGCGTGGTCAGGCCGGTGTCGTCCAGGGTCGTGGCACCGTCGTCGCCGAGCACGCCCGCGCCGATCGTGCCGACCACTGCGGCCCGGCGGCCGCTCGCCTGCAGCCCCTGCGCGATCCACTGGCTGCAGCTGGTCTTGCCGTTGGTGCCGGTGACCGCGACGACGTCCATGCGCGCGGTCGGCTCGCCGTGATAGGCGTCCGCGATCGGGCCGGCCAGGCGCTTGAGGCCGTCCACCGACCGCAGCGGCACGCCGTGCCCGGACAGGAGGCGTTCGTCGCCCGTCACGTTGCCCGTCACGTCGCCCGTCGCGTCGCCCGTTTCGGCGACGACGGCCGCCGCCCCGAGCGCGATCGCCTGCGCGACATGGCGGCGTCCGTCGGCACGCTCGCCCGGATAGGCGAAGAACGCATCGCCCCGCGAGACGCGACGGCTGTCCGAGACCAGCGCCGCGCCGGGCGGCAGCACGCCGCGCAGCCAGTGCGCGAGCGCCGCGGCCTGCCCCTGGACGGCCGTCACAGGCTCTCCTTGACCGGCTCGGCCGGCTGGATCAGCGTGGTGAACGGCGCGTCGGGCGCCACCCTCAGCGCGCGCAGCGTCTCGCCGGTGATCCGGGCGAAGATCGGCGCCGCGACCACGCCGCCGTAGTACTTGCCCGCCGTCGGCTCGTCGACCATCACCGCGACGACCACCCTCGGGTTCGAGACCGGCGCGAAGCCGACGAACGAGGCGATGTACTTGTTCTGGTAAGCGCCGTTCTCCTGCTTGTGAGCGGTGCCGGTCTTGCCGCCGACGCGGTAGCCCTGGATCTGCGCGAGCGGCGCGGTGCCCTGCGGGCCGGCTGCCATCTCGAGCATCTTGCGCACCTGCTGCGCGACCTCGGGCCGATAGACCTGCGCGCCCACCGCCGGCGCATCCGACTTGAGCATCGTCAGCGGGATCATCTCGCCGTCCCGCGCGAAGACCGTGTAGGCCCGCGCCATCTGCAGCAGCGAGACCGAGATGCCGTGGCCGTAGGACATCGTCGCCTGCTCGATCGGCTTCCACGACTTGTACGGCCGCACGCGCCCCGGGACCGCCCCGGGAAAGCCGATGTGCGGAGGCTGGCCGAATCCGAGCGCCGTGAAGCCCTCCCACATGCGCTGCGGCGGGAGCTGCAGCGCCATCTTCACCGTGCCGACGTTCGACGACTTCTGCAGGATCTGCTCGACGGTGAGGACGCCGTAGCGATGCGCGTCGCCGATCGTCGCACTGCCGATCGTCATCTTGCCGGGCGCGGTGTCGATGGAGGTGGTCGGGCGGACCTTCCCGGCCTCGAGCGCCATCGCCACCGAGAACGGCTTCATCGTCGAGCCCGGCTCGTAGGTGTCGGTGATCGCGCGGTTGCGCAGCTGCGCGCCGTTGAGCGCCGCCCGGTTGTTCGGGTCGTAGGTCGGCAGGTTCACCAGCGCGAGGATCTCGCCGGTGCGCACGTCGACGACGATCGCGGCGGCCGCCTTCGCGCGGTGCTCGCGCACCGCGTCGCGGATCGCGTTGAAGGCGAGGAACTGGATCCGCGTGTCGACCGACAGCGCGAGGTCGTCGCCGTCCTGCGGCTCGGTGCCGGAGCCGACCTGCTCGATCACGCGCCCGAGGTTGTCCTTGATCACGCGGCGGCTGCCGGGCCGGCCGGCGAGGCGCTGCTGCTGCGACAGCTCGAAGCCTTCCTGGCCGATGTCCTCGACGCTGGTGAAGCCGACCACGTGCGCGACGGAGTCGCCCTCGGGGTAGTGGCGCTTGCGCTCGTCGCGCTGGTGCACGCCCGGGATCTTCAGCTCGGCGACCTTCCTGGCGACGTCGGCGTCGACCTGGCGCTTGAGGTAGACGTAGTTCTTGCCCTCGGCCAGCTTGCGGTCGAGCTCGCGCGGCTCCACACCGAGCAGCCGCGCGAGCTGCGTGCGCTGCTGCACGGTGGCGTGGACGTCGTCCGGATCGGCCCAGACCGCCTTGGCCGGCAGGCTCGAGGCGAGGACCACGCCCCCGCGGTCGACGATCTTGCCGCGGTCGGCCGGGATCTCGAGCGTGCGCTCGTAGCGCACCGCACCCTGCTTCTGCAGATAGTCGTTGCTCAGCGCCTGCAGCCAGAAGGCGCGCACCGAGAGCGCGACGAAGGCGACCGCGACCATCCCGAGCACGAAGCGCGAGCGCCATGCGGGCAGCTTGGTGGTCAGCAGCGCGTTGCGGCCGAGCTTGACCGGGCGGCCCATCAGCGCACCTCCCGCACGGCGGCGACCGGCGGATGCGACGGCGTCGGCGCGGACGCCGGCGTCGAGGCCACGGACCCCGGGGCCGCGCCCGAGGCCGACGGCGAACCCGCCGGCGCGTTCACGTAGAGCGTGCGCTCGGGCGTGACCGGCTGCATCTTGAGGTCACGGCGCGCGACCGCGTCGATGCGCGAATGCTTGGCGAGCTGCGTCTGCTCGAGCTGCAGCTGGTTCCACTCGACCTCGTGCTTGCGCGCCATCGACTGCGCCCGCTCGAGCTCGATGAAGGCCTTGCGGGCACGGTGCTGCGAGGTGACGAGCAGCAGCGCGCAGGTCATCAGGACCGCGATCAGCACCGCATTGACCTTGGCCATCGTGCTCAGATCCTTTCGGCCACGCGCAGCACCGCCGAGCGCGAGCGCGGGTTGGCGAAGACCTCGGCGTCGTCCGGCAGCGTGCGCCCGATGCTCGCCAGTCGCGGCGGCGTGTCGTGCACGGGCACGCCGGTGACCGGGTCGCGGCGGGCCATGCGGCCCGCCTCGCGCGCGATGAACTGCTTGACCATCCGATCCTCGAGTGAGTGGAAGGAGAGGACGACCATCCGCCCGCCGACGTTCAGACGGCCGACGAGTCGCTCGAGGACGAGCGCGAGCTCCTCAAGCTCTTGATTGACGAGAAGCCGTAGAGCCTGAAAGGTGCGTGTTGCCGGGTCCTTCCCCACTTCCGGCCTCTTCTGCCGGCCGCGGACGACGCCCGCCACGAGAGCGGCAAGCTCCCCGGTGGTGCGGAACGCGGTGTCGCCGGCATCCCGGCAGCGAGCAGCAATCGCCTTTGCAACCGGAACAGCAAACCGTTCTTCCCCATAATCCCTCAGTGCCTCCGCGATATCCCGTTCAGACGCCTGAACCAGCCATTGCCTCGCCGACATGCCCTGCGTCGGGTCCATCCGCATGTCGAGCGGACCGTCGGCCCTGAAGCTGAACCCGCGGGACGGATCGTCGAGCTGGGGAGACGAGACGCCGAGATCGAGCAGCACGCCGTCGACCCCGCCGATGCCCCGCGCGTCGAGCACGGCCCCGAGATCGGAGAACCGCGCGTGATCGATCGAGAAGCGCCCATCCGTCCACCCCCGCCCGACCTCGACCGCCTCGGGGTCCCGATCGATCGCCACCAGTCGCCCCGCCGGCCCCAGCCCGGCCAGGATCCGGGCGGAATGGCCGCCCCGGCCGAACGTGCCGTCCACATAGACACCGTCAGGACGGATCGCCAGCCCTTCGATGCACGCCTGCGGCATCACCGACCGGTGAACCCCGGGGACCGCCGTATCGATCAAGGGCGCCGCCTAGATCGACAGACCGGACAGGGCCTCGGGGATACCGCCAGCGATCGCCTCGTTTTCCTTCGTCGTCAGCCTGGACTCGTCCCACAGCTCGAAGTGGGCACCCATGCCGAGCAGCACGATGTCCTTCACGAAACCCGCCGCCTCGCGCAGCTCGGGCGAGATCAGCACGCGTCCGGTGCCGTCGAGCTCGACGTCGATCGCGTTGCCGAGGAAGAACCGCTTCCACGCGCTCGCGCTGATCGGCAGCGCCGAGATGCGCTCGCGGACCGTCTCCCAGACGGGGCGGGGGTAGAGGAGCAGGCATCCGTCGGGGTGCCGGGTCAGCGTGAGCCGCCCCTCGCACTGACTCATCAGCGCGTCGCGATGCCGCGTAGGGACCGACATGCGGCCCTTCGCGTCCAGCGCCAGCGCGGATCGCCCTTGGAACATTCCCTACCTTGTCCGTTTGGTCGTAGGACACGTCGATCAGCACCTAAACAGCACTGATCTACCACTCTCAACCACATTTCTGCACCTTTTCCCACTGTACGGAAAAGCGGAATGTCGGTCAAGTTGACAGCGGTTTTCTTCAATCGGGACAAGCACTTAGGCGCGCTTTCTGAGAACTGGATCGATATCCAGTACTTGGCGCGAAAGCGAACCGAATCAGTCCCTTAACGGGAACTGCTCAGGTCGCGCATGAGGAGTGGAGCGGGTCTGTAGGCCGGATTCTGTACGCCGGTCTCCCGGCGGACGGTCATTCGTCTAGGCCCCCGGTTACCCGGGGGCTCGAGCCACCAACCCGCACGCTCGGAGGGGCGTCCTCCACGGTCTGCACCGAGCGCGTGCCTATTTGGTGTTGCTCCGGGTGGGGTTTGGCGTGCCGCCCCTGTCGCCAGGGACGCGGTGGGCTCTTACCCCACCGTTTCACCCTTGCCTGCGACCGCTTGCGCGGCCACATCGGCGGTCTGTTCTCTGTGCCACTGTCCGTCGCCTTGGGCGCGCCTTTCGGACACGCTCGCTGCGCCTGGCCGTTAGCCAGCACCCTGCCCTCTGGAGTCCGGACCTTCCTCCCGGGCATCGCTGCCCCGGCGACCGTCCGACCCGCTCCGACACGGATTCTATCCGCTCGCGGGGCGCCGACGGCCGGCGGGCGGCGGCGCCTCGTCCGCGCGCGGCGCCTCCCCTAAGCTGGTTTCCATCGATTGCGGCCCGTGCCGCCCCCCGACGGAGACCCCCGCATGACGTTCCACCCGATCCGCCTCGTGAAGGGCCCGCTGCTGGCCACGGCGCTGCTGGCCGCGTTCGCGGGGCCCGTCGGCGCCGCGGCGTCGGCCGGGCAGCCGATGCTCGACCTCGGGGCGCCGAGCGTGCATTCGCAGCAGGGCCAGCGCCTGAAGCTGCTGATGCCCTTCGGTTCGGCCCCGGGCGAGCCGGTGTCGGTCACCCGATTCGAGGTGGTGTCGGTGCAGGCCCCGGCCGGCTTCGCCGCCCCCGATGCGGCGGGGTTCACGATCTCGAAGCCGCCGAGCCGCAATCTGGTCCTGCTGCAGTCGCGCGAGCCGATCGAGGCGCCCGAACTGACCGTGACGGTCCGCGTCGCGGACCAGCCCGAGGGCATGCAGACCTGGAAGATCGGCGTGCCGCCCGCGCTGGCGTCGATGGCGCCCGCGCAGACCGGTGCGACACCGCTCGCGTCGGGCGCCGAGCGCCCTGTCCGCCGCGGTCCTACGCGGCGCGCGCGCGCCCCGCGCTAGCCTCTTCGCGGCTCTCCGTCGCCCGACGAGGGCGCACACAGGAGGCTGCATGGCGAAGCAGGACCGGCGTTACCAGGACGTCGTCGAGCAGATCGAGGCCATCCGGGTCGCGATGATGACCACCACCGAAGACGACGGCCGGCTGCGCAGCCGGCCGATGCACGTGATGCGCGTCGACGGCGACGGCACGCTGTGGTTCCTCACGAACGACGGCTCGCACAAGCTCGAGAACCTGGCGCACGTGAACCTGTCGTTCGCCGATGCCGACGACGCGGATTGGCTGTCGGTGTGCGGCTCGGGCGAGGTCGTGCGCGATCGCGCGACGATCGCGGGGCTCTGGTCGCCGATGGCCAGGCCCTGGTTCCCGAGGGGTGCGGACGACCCGGACCTGGTGGCGCTGCGGGTGAGGGCGGACGAGATCGAGTACTGGGACGCGTCGTCGAGCCGGATGATGCGGCTGCTGGAGATGGCGCGCGCCGCGGTCACGGGCACCCGATACGACGAGGGCGGGCACGGGACGGTCGACCCGCGCGCCTGATCGGGCACGGGGGTCGCCGCGACACGCGACGGCCCCGCGCTCAGCCGGCCTGGCCGCGCAGCGCCTGCGGATTGTCTTCCATGTAGGCCCGCACGATCGACGCGAAGTCGGCATCGGCGGTGAAGCCCATCGCGCTGGCGCGCGCGGTGTCGAAGCGCGCCGCCCAGGTCCGCACCAGCCGCATCACGTTCTCGTCGAGGGCGGGCTTGACCCGCGCGGCGACCGCGTCGCCGGCGACGGCCCGCAGGGCCTCGAGTTCCTCGTGCATCGAGACGGTGAGCCCCGGCAGGTTCAGGCTGCGGTGCCAGCCCCAATCCTGCGGAGCCAGCTCGAGCGCGCGCAGCAGCATGCCGACCACGGTCCGCGGCGAGGCGACCCACATCTCCGTCTCGGGCGGCACCGGGAGCGGTGCGTCGACCCCCGACAGCGGCTCGCGGATGATCCCCGAGGCGAACCCGGATGCCGCGCCGTTCGGACGGCCCGGCCGCACGACGACCGTCGGCACGCGCACCGCGCGCCCGTCGATGAAGCCCTTGCGGGTGTAGTCCTGGACCAGCAGCTCGCCGACCAGCTTCTGGATCCCGTAGGAGCCCTGCGGCGTCGGCGTGGTGGCATCGGTGACGACCGGCGGCAGCGCGCCGCCGAACACCGCGATCGAGCTGGAGAACAGCAGTCGCGGCGCGGTGCCGAGCGCACGGCAGGCCTCGAGCAGATGACGGGTGCCATCGAGATTGACCCGCATGCCGAGATCGAAGTCGGCCTCGGCGGTGCCGCTCACGACGGCCGCGAGATGCACGACCGCGCCGGTGTCCTTCGAGACCAGCGCGCGCACCTGGGCGGGGTCGGAGATGTCGCCGGCGACGTTCTTCACGCGCGGGTCGCGGATCGCGCCCTCGCCGACGTCGAAGCAGACGATGCGCGTGACCGGTTCGTCGCGGCCGCCCCCCGCATCGGCCAGTCGCAGCGCGCCTTTCGCGAGCACGCGGGCGATCAGCTGCTGGCCGAGGAAGCCGGCGCCGCCGGTGACGAGGATCTCCATGGTGCGTCTCCTGTGTGTATGCGTGTGTATGACGGATGCGCGGCCCGCGCCGCGTCGCGCTCAGCGGACGGCCGCGAGCGCCTTGTCGAAGAAGTCGTCGGCGCCGAAGTTGCCCGACTTGAGCGCGAGCCCGACCGGCACGTCGGTGCCGGCGAGCGCGGGCACGCCCGGATCGATCTCGGGGCCGATCGCGAGCAGGCGCACGCCGAGCGCCTGCACCACGGCGCCTGATGTCTCGCCTCCGGCGATCACCTGGCGGCGCACGCCGCGCGCGTACAGCGCGGCCGACAGCTCGCCGAAGCAGTGCTCGATCGCCGAGGACGCGCGCTGCGCACCGTGCTTCGCCTGCGAGGCGCGCACCGCCTCGGGGTCGGCGGAGCTGTAGACCAGCGGCGCCGCGCCCGGCGCCTGGGCGAGCACCCAGTCGGCGAGCGCGCTCGCGGTCTCGCGGCCGTCGAGCACCGCATCGACATCGACGCGACGCGCCGGCGCGTGGCCCGCGTAGCGCTCGACCTGGCGCCGGGTCGCCGCCGAGCAGCTGCCCGAGATGACCACCGCGGGGCCGCCGATCGCGGCGAGCGCGCCGGAGTGCGGTCGCAGCAGGCCCGCACGGCGGAAGTTGTCCGGCAGCCCGAGCGCGATGCCCGAGCCGCCGGTGATCAGCGCCGCATCGGCGCAGGCCTCGCCGAGCGTGCGCAGGTCCGCGTCCGCGATCGCGTCGGCGACCGCGAGCCGCACGCCGTCGGCAGCCAGCGCCGCGAGCGCCTCGCGGGTGGCGGCCGCGCCCCGCGCGACGCTCGGATGCGCGAGCAGCCCGACCTTGTGCGCCGTCTGCCGCTGGAGCCAGCGAGCGAGATCGGGATCGGTCATCGGCGTCAGGGGATGGTGCTGCATGCCGCTCTCGCTCAGCAGCCGGTCGCCGACGAACAGGTGCCCCATGTAGATCGTGCGCCGGTTCGTCGGGAACGCCGGGCAGACGATCGCGATCGGTGCGCCGAGCGCGTCGAGCAGCGCCTGCGCGACCGGGCCGATGTTGCCGGCGGGCGTCGAGTCGAAGGTCGAGCAGTACTTGAACAGGATCTGACGCGCCCCCTGCGCGCGCAGCCAGCGCAATGCGTCGAGGCTCTGCGCGACGGCGTCGGCGGCGTCGATGCTGCGCGACTTGAGCGCCACGACGACCGCATCGGCGTCTGGCGCGGGGCCCTCGCCCGGCACGCCGATGGCCTGCACGGTGCGCATGCCGCCGGCCGTCAGGGTGTTCGCGAGGTCGGAGGCGCCGGTGAAGTCGTCGGCGATGCAGCCCAGCAGCATGGCGAAGGTGTCTCCTGTCGTGGATGGGCGGTGACCGGCACGCCCCGCGCGGTGCGGGGGAGCTCAGGCCGGCGGCGGACGCCGGCGACCGGACCGGAACACGGCGGCGTCATTGTAGAACGCGGGGTCCCGGTTCGCGTCGCACCAGCCCGGAACGCCCATCACCGGCAGCGGGCAGAACGCGCGCGACCCGAGCCGGCCCGGCTCGAGCGAGCGCGCCAGCGCGCGGTCGACATCGGCCAGCGGCGTGTCGGCCGCGAGTCGCAGCGGCCAGGCATGGGCGGTGATCGCCTTGAAGGGTGCGTCGAGCTTCTCGAGCAGGGCGTGGCCGAAGGCGTGCACGCGCACCGACCGCTCGACGCGGGCCCGACCCGCGACGAACAGCGCGTTCCAGTCGAAGGCGCGCAGCGCGTCCTCCAGCGACGTGTCGAGACCGATCCACAGCGCTGCGTTCTCGTCGAAGAGCGTGGCCGCATCGCGCAGCGGGCCGCGCGCGGCGCCGGTTGCGGCGGTTGCGGCGGTTGCGGCGGTCTCGGCGGTCGCATCCGTGGCGCCCGTCGGGGACGCCGCGGCCGCCAGGACCGCCGCATGCAGCGCGTTGAGCCGGGCCTTGGCGTGCGGCCACACGAGCCAGGCGAGCGCGTTGAAGAGGTCGTGCCGGGCGCCCTCGGGATCGGTGCGCGTGGCGACCTCGCCCGCCTCGAAGATCCGGGCCTCGTAGGCCGGGCGCACGGACGCCGCCTGCCGCGGCCCGTCGGCCGTGTCCGCGACGAAGCGAAGCGGCCGGCCGGACTCCGTGCGCAGCCCGCCCTCGCGGGCCCACGCGTCGAGCACTCGGACCCGCGCCATCGGGTCCAGCGGCGCCAGTTCGGCGAGCCGCGTCGCGTGGGGGGCCAGCCAGGGCGACGTCATGGCATTCATGGCGGCGTTCGTGGCGGCCTCTCGGTCGACAGGTCGGCCGAAGCGGCCGCGGCGGCGATCAGGCCGCGGCGAGCCGCCACGCCAGTGCCTCGCCGGCCGCCAGCGGCACGATCGAATCGTCGCCGAAAGGCAGCGCCTCGGGCACCGTCCACGACTCGCGTCGCAGGGTGACCCGGGCCGTGTTGCGCGGCAGACCGTAGAAGTCGGGCCCGTGCAGGCTCGCGAACCCCTCGAGCCGGTCGAGCGCCCCGACCGACTCGAACGCGGCCGCATAGAGCTCGAGCGCGTGCGGCGCGGTGTAGCAGCCGGCGCAGCCGCAGGCATGCTCCTTGAGGTGCTTCGCGTGCGGGGCGCTGTCGGTGCCCAGGAAGAAGCGCGGACTGCCCGAGGTGGCGGCGTCGAGCAGCGCTCGCCGGTGGGTCTCGCGCTTGAGGATCGGCAGGCAGTACCAGTGCGGCCGCATGCCGCCCTTGAAGAGCGCATTGCGCTCGTACAGCAGGTGGTGCGGCGTGATGGTCGCGGCGATCGGCCCCGAGGCCCCGGCGACGTACTGCGCGGCCTCGCGGGTGGTGATGTGCTCGAAGACCACGCGCAGCCCGGGGAAGTCGCGACGCAGCGGCTCGAGCACCTGGTCGATGAAGATGCGCTCGCGATCGAAGACGTCGACCGAGGGGTCGGTCACCTCGCCGTGGATCAGCAGCGGCAGCCCGACCGCCTGCATCGCCTCGAGCGCGGCGCGCACGGCGCCCATCGAGGTGACGCCCGCATCGGAGTTCGTCGTCGCGCCGGCCGGGTAGAGCTTGACCGCATGCACGAACCCGGACTCGCGGGCCCGGCGGATCTCGTCGGGGGGCGTGCGGTCGGTCAGGTAGAGCGTCATCAGCGGCTCGAACCCGACGCAGGCCGGGTCGTCGCCGGCCGTCTCGCGCAGCGCCGCCAGGATGCGCTCGCGGTACTCGGCGGCCTGCGCGACGGTGGTGACCGGCGGCTTGAGGTTCGGCATCACGATGGCACGGGCGAACTGCCGGGCGGTGGCGGCCACCACCGCGTGCAATGCGTCGCCGTCGCGCAGGTGGAGGTGCCAGTCGTCGGGGCGGATGAGCGTCAGGGTGTCCATCGGGCACGCAGGGTCGGCGGGGAGCGGGAACCGGATTCTCCCATGCCGGACTCCGGGCCACCCGGACCACCTGGTACGACCCGTCCGCCCGGCCCGCGCCATTACCGCCCCGTTCCCGTCGATTCGCGCCGATTCGACGGCGCTCCGTCGCAACCGGCTGGCGGGCCCGCTCGCACGGAACGACGATGCGCTCATCCCCTGCACCGACCCGATACCGACATGACCCCGCTCCAGGCCCGCCTCCTCGAACCCGCGATCGCCGCCCACGTGCTCGCCGCCGTCCTCGCCCTGGCCATCGGCGCCTACGTGGTGGCGGGTCGAAAGGGCACCCCGGCCCACCGGCTCGCCGGGCGGTTCTGGGTGGTGGCGATGGTCGTCACCGCGCTCGGCTCGTTCTTCATCGAGGCGCAGCGCTTTCCGCTGCACACGCCGCTCGGCACCTTCGGACCGATCCATCTGCTGTCGGCCTTCACGCTGTGGAACCTGTGGCGCGCCATCGCCGCGATCCGCCGGGGCGCGGTGATCGCGCACCGCCGGGCGATGGTCGGCGCATTCGCGGGCCTCGTGATCGCCGGCATGTTCACGCTCGTGCCCGGGCGCACGCTCGGCTCGTGGCTGATCGCGATCGCGGCCTGACCGGCGTGCAGGCGATAATCGGGGCCCGAGCGCCCGCTGCGATGACCCGACGCATCCTCCTGATCCTGCTGGCCACGATCGCCCTGAACGCCGCGATCGGGATGCTGCTCGTCGTCAACGGGCCCGACCACCACGCGTTCTGGTCGACCCACGTGCAGTCGCAGGTGATCGGCCTGTCGATCGCGGCGATGTGCTGGGCGGTGGTGCCGCGCGTCGAGCGCAGCGAGGGGGATCCGAAGGTCGCCGTGCCGCTGTTCGGCGCGGCGATCGTGGGTGGTGCGCTGGGCGGCATCCAGCTCGCCGAGCTGGCGACCCGGGCGCTGTTCGACGAGCCGACGCAGGTCGCGGCCGGTCACGGCGTGATGTCGCTGCGCACCGTGCTGCTGTCGCTCACCGTCGGCGCCATCGGCACCGTCGTCTTCTACAGCCGCGAGCGGCTGCGGCATGCGCGCACGCGCGCGGAATCGGAGGGCTGGCGGGCGATCGCCGCGGAGCGGACCGCGGCGCAGGCGCAGCTGCAGGCGCTGCGCGCGCAGGTCGAGCCGCACTTCCTGTTCAACACGCTGGCCAACGTGTCGGCCCTGATCGATCGCGATCCGGCGGCCGCCCGGGGGCTGATCGACGACCTCGCGCGACACCTGCGGGCCACGCTGAGCCACGCCCGCGCCGAGTCGACGTCGCTGGGCGAGGAGCTCGACGTGACGGCGTCCCTCCTGGGCATCATGAAGCGCCGGCTGGGCGAGCGGCTGCAGTGGCGCTTCGACGTGCCCGAAGCGCTGCGCGCGGTCTCGGTGGCACCGATGCTGGTGCAGCCACTGGTGGAGAACGCGGTCAAGCACGGCATCGAGCCGCTGTCGGCGGGCGGCACGATCGAGGTTCGGGCGCGCAGGGAGCCCGACGGCACGCTCGTGGTCGAGGTCGCCGACACCGGTCGCGGTCTGCCCGGCACCGGCGATCCGGCGTCCGCGCCGGACCCGACGCCGCAGGACGGCTCGGGCACCGGCCTGGTCAATCTGGCCGCGCGGCTGCGAGCGATCTACGGACCGGCCGCCCGACTGGCGCTGCGCGAGAACGCGCCGCGCGGCACGGTCGCACGGCTGACGCTGCCGCCCCGACCGGCGGGCGCCGCGTGAAGCCCGTCGCGGGCGCCGCCCCGCGCGCCGTCGTCGCCGACGACGAGCCGCTCCTGCGCGACGCGCTGATCGACGCCCTCGCGCAGGCCTGGCCGGAGCTGCAGGTGGTCGCCGTCTGCGGCGACGGCGACGCCGCGCTCGAGGCGATCGGCCGCGAGCGACCCGACGTCGCGTTCCTCGACATCCGCATGCCCGGGCGCACCGGTCTGCAGGTCGCCCAGCAGGCGGCCGCCGCGCCGCACGCGCCGCTGTGGGTCTTCGTGACCGCCTACGACGAGCATGCCCTCGACGCCTTCGAGCGCGAGGCGGTCGACTACCTGCTCAAGCCCCTCGAGCCCGCCCGTCTCGCGCGCGCCGTGGAGCGGCTGCGCACCCGCCTCGCCGAGCGCGCGACCGGTTCCGCCGCGCCGGGTGCGGCGCCGGTTCTCGACGCCGAGGTCCTGCGCCGGCTGGTCGAGCTCGCCAGCGGTGCCGCGCCCGGCACGACCGGCACGACCGGGTCGGCGACGCCGCTGCGCTGGCTGCGGGCCTCGCTGCGCGACGAGGTCCGCCTGATCGCGATCGACGACGTCATCGTGTTCGAGGCCGCGGACAAGTACCTGCGCGTGCTCACCCGCGACGACGAGGCGCTGATCCGGATGCCGCTCAAGGAGGTCCTCGAGCGGCTGCCCGTCGACGAGTTCTGGCAGATCCATCGCGGAACGGTCGTGCGGACCCGCGAGATCGCCCGCACCACCCGCACGCTGTCCGGCAAGCTCGTCGTGCACCTGCGCTCGCGGCCCGAGCGCTTCGAGGTCAGCCGCCCGTTCGCCCACCTCTTCAAGGCGGACTGACGCGTCTCCGGGTCAGCGGGCCGCGTCCTGCGGCCGCGTCTCCCGGCCCGGTGCCGGCGGCGCGACGCCCAGGCGCGCCGCGATCGCCTCGGCGAGGGTCGCGGCGCCGTCCCCGGTGGCCGGCGCGCGAACCGGGCGGCCCCGGACCGCGGCGATGGCCGCTTCGAAGCGACCGGCGCGCACCGCCTCGAGCCCGACCGGTTCGAGCCGCGCATGCCGTGCGAGCCAGGCGCTCAGGTAGGGGGTCTCGGGCCAGTCGTCGCGGGGGACCGCCAGCGTGTCGCGGCCGGCGAATCCGGCCTCGGCGAAGGTGCCGTAGCCGGGCTTGGCGACCAGCAGGTCGCAGGAAGCGAGCAGGTCGGGGTACGACCAGCCGAGCGAATCGCCCCGCCGGACCGACGGGCCGTCGACCGCGTCGGCCGTCAGCACCACCGCGATCCAGTCCGTGGGCAGGCGCCACGAGGCGGTATCGAGCGCGAGCGGCATGCCGCCGAACGCGACCTGCATCACGCGGGTGTCCGGTGCCACGCCCAGTGCGGCCCGCAGCGCGCCGCGGCGCTCGGTCCCGCGCCGCGCGATCGGGGGCACGGGCACGCGGTTGGCGAACCGATCGAACGGCATGCCCGGCTCGAGCACGAACAGTGCATCGGCACGCGCATAGGCTTCGCGCATCCAGTCGGCGATCGCGGCGACATCGGCGCGCTCGGGGTGGCGGGCCTGCAGGACATCCGCCCAGTTCAGCGAGCAGGCCCCGAACGCGGGCAGCCCGAGCGAAGCCGCCGCCGCGATCGGCACCCAGCCGATGTTGGCCAGCACCAGGTCGGCGCGCAGCGCGCGCAGCGCATCGCGCTCGCCGGCCAGCAGCGCGTCGCGTGCGGCGAGTTGCGCGCGATACCGCTCGAGACTGGCGTCGTCGTCCACGCGCAGCGCGTCGTGCATCTCGAAACCGAACTCGGTGTCGTCGAACACCACGTCCGGCTCGGGCAGGCCGACGGCCTGGAAGCGCGCGCGGACCATCACCGCGGGCAGGGCCGTACGGACGGTCGTGCGCAGTCCGGGCAGCCGGGCGCGCAGCGCCGCCACCATCGGAATGGTCTGCGCCAGGTGGCCCCAGCCGTGCGACGCGACGCAGGCGACCAGGTGGATCGGGACGGTCAACGCGGGTTCCGCTCAGGCGACCAGGATCGCGCGGTAGTCGTTGACGTTGGTCCGGGTCGGACCGGTCACCACGAGGTCGCCGAGCCGGGAGAAGAAGCCCCAGCCGTCGTTGTCGTCGAGGCTGCGACGCGCGTCGAGCCCGAGCGCGGCGGCACGGGCGGCGCTGTCGTCGAGCATCAGCGCGCCGGCGTTCGATTCGACGCCGTCGATGCCGTCGGTGTCGGCCGCGATCGCCGACACGCCCCGCTGGTCGCCGAGCTCCTTGAGCAGGGCGAGCAGGAACTCCGAGCAGCGCCCGCCCCGCCCCGAGCCGCGCAGCGTCACCGTGCATTCGCCCCCCGAGATCAGTGCGACCGGCGGCGCGAAGGGCCCGCCATGCATGCGGATCTCGCGGACGAGCGCGGCCATCACCTGCGCCACGTCGCGCGCCTCGCCGGTCACGGTGTCGCCGAGGATGACGGCGCGCACGCCGGCCCGCTCGAAGACGCGGGCACCGGCCTCGAGGCTGCCGTGGGCGGTCGCGATGATCCGGTTGTCGACCCGCCCGAACAGCGGATCACCGGGCTTGGGCGTGTCGCCCACCTCGCCGCGGGCGCCGCGTTCGAGATGCGCGGCGACGCTGGCCGGCGGCGTCACGCCCCAGCGGGCGAGCACGTCGATCGCATCGGCATGGGTGCTCGGATCCGGTGCGCACGGGCCCGAGGCGATCGCGGACAGGTCGTCACCGGCCACGTCCGAGACCAGCAGCGCATGCACCCTCGCCCGCGTGGCCTGCGCCAGCCGCCCGCCCTGGATCCGCGAGAGGTGCTTGCGCACGACGTTCATCTCCTGGATCGGCGCGCCGGAGGCCAGCAGTGCGCGCGTCACCGCCTTGAGGTCGGCCATCGGCACGCCCTCGACGGGCAGCGACAGCAGGCTCGAGCCGCCACCGGACACGAGCGCCAGCAGCAGGTCGTCGGGCCCGAGCGCCGCGGCGCGTTCGAGGATCTCCGCCGCCGCCCCCTCGCCGGCCTCGTCGGGCACCGGGTGGCCGGCCTCGACGACGCGCAGCCGTTCGGTGGGCAGGCCGTGCGCGTAGCGCGTCACCACGAGCCCGTCCAGCGGCGCGCCCGCCGGCCAGGCCAGCTCGACGGCCCGCGCCATCGAAGCCGCCGCCTTGCCGGCTCCCACGACGAGCGTCCGCCCGCGGGACGGGTCCGGCGGCGCCGGCAGGTGGGCCGCGACCACGCGCAGCGGATCGGCCGCCGCGACGGCGGCCTCGAAGCTCTCGACGAGCAGGCGTCTGGGATCCATGGACGCGGACTCTAGCCCAGAATGCGACGCGGCCGCACTCGGCGGCCGCGTCGGTCATGCACGGGGGGCGGTCAGTCCGCGTAGATCCCGGCCTTCTTGATGATCGGCGCCCACTTGTCGATCTCGGACTTCAGGTGCTTGCCGAGCGCGTCCGGCGTCTGGCGGTCGGGGGTGACCGTCGTCGCGCCGAGGTCGGCGAAGCGCTTGTTCAGCGCCGGATCCTTCAGGGCGACCTGCAGCGCCGCGACCAGCTTGTCGAGCACCGGCTTGGGCGTGTTCTTCGGCGCGTACATGCCGTGCCAGATCGACAGCTCGAACCCGGGCAGGCCGGCCTCGGCCGAGGTCGGCAGGTCCTTGAGCGAGTCCAGGCGCTTGGGCGCGGTCAGCGCGAGCGCCTTGACCTTGCCGGCCTTGATCTGCTCGGTGGTGTTCGTCGTCTGGTCGCACAGGATGTCGACCTGGCCGCCGATCAGGTCCGTGATCGCCGGCGCCGTGCCCTTGTACGGAACGGTCGTCAGGTCGGTCTCGATCGCCTGCTGGAACAGCAGGCCGCACAGGTGCGAGGCCGCGCCGATGCCGGCATTCGCCAGCGTGGTCTTGTCCTTGTTCTGCTTGGCGTACGCGGCGAGTTCCTTGACGTTGTTGACCGGCAGCGTGGAGCGAACCAGCAAGGTCATCGGCACGTCGTTGATCAGGCCCACGTAGTCGAGGTCCTTGAGCGGGTCGAACGGCAGCTTGCGGTACAGCGACGGGGCGGTCGCCATGCCGATGTGGTGAACAAGGACCCGGTAACCGTCGGCGGGGGAGCGCGCGATGTCGGCGATGGCGATCGTGCCGCCGGCACCCGGCTTGTTCTCGATGATGACGTTGGCGCCGAGCGACTTCTCCATCGCCTGGCCGACCGAGCGGGCCACGGTGTCGGTCGGACCGCCGGCCGCGAACGGGACGACGATGGTGACCGGCTTGGTGGGGTACTGGGCTGCGGCCGCGGTGGCGACCAGGGCGAGCGCGAGGCCGCCGATGAGCTTGGACGGGTTCATGAGTCTGTGTCCCCTAGTGACTCGCCGCCGGACGGGTGCCGGTCGGTCGGATGGGTGTTAGGAAGCGGCCGCGACTGTATCGCAAAGTGACCCTCAGAGGTTGACGGAATGTGTCTCCCATGGGGGCTTCGGAGGGGACGCCGCGCCGGGAGCCCGGCGCCCGCCCCCCTCGCACAAGCGGTCGGGCGACCCCGGCTCAGCCGCCCAGGGCATCGGCGATCGCCCGGCCGATATCGGTGGTGGTCGCGGTGCCGCCCATGTCGGGCGTTCGCGGGCCGTTCGCGGTGACGGTCTCGATGGCCCGCACGATCGCGTCGTGCGCCTCGGCATGGCCGAGGTGATCGAGCATCATCGCGCCCGACCAGATCTGGCCGATCGGGTTGGCGATGCCCTGGCCGTAGATGTCCGGCGCCGAGCCGTGCACCGGCTCGAACAGCGACGGGAAGGTGCGCTCGGGGTTGATGTTCGCGCTCGGCGCGATCGCGATCGTGCCGGTGCACGCCGGCCCGAGGTCGGACAGGATGTCGCCGAACAGGTTGCTCGCCACCACCACGTCGAACCAGTGCGGATTGCGCACGAAGTGCGCGGTCAGGATGTCGATGTGGAACTTCTTGACGGCGACGTCGGTGTAGAGCTTGGACACCGCCTCGACGCGTTCGTCCCAGTACGGCATCGAGATGAAGATGCCGTTCGACTTGGTCGCCGAGGTCAGCTGCTTCTTGCGCTTGCGGGCGAGCTCGAACGCGTACTTGATGATGCGGTCGGTGCCGTGCCGCGTGAAGATCGACTCCTGGATCACGACCTCGCGGTCGGTGCCCGGGAACGCGCGGCCGCCGAGCGAGCTGTACTCGCCCTCGGTGTTCTCGCGCACGACGTAGAAGTCGATGTCGCCGGGCTTGCGGTTCGCGAGCGGGCACGGGATGCCCGGCATCAGCCGCACCGGCCGCAGGTTCACGTACTGGTCGAACTCGCGCCGGAACAGCAGCAGCGAGCCCCAGAGCGAGATGTGGTCCGGCACCGTGTCGGGCCAGCCGACCGCGCCGTAGAAGATCGCGTCGTGGCCGCCGATCCGGTCCTTCCAGTCGTCCGGCATCATCTTGCCGTGCCGGGCGTAGTAGTCGCAGCAGGCGAAGTCGAAGTGGTCGAGCTGCAGCGGGATGCCGAACTTGCGGGCGGCGGCGTCGAGCACGCGCAGGCCTTCGGGCATCACTTCCTTGCCGATGCCGTCGCCGGGGATCACGGCGATGCGATGGGGGGTGGTCATGGGGACGTCCAGTCGGGTCGGGGGGGACGGCGCGCGCGGCGCCGCCGGATCAGTCGAACCAGGCCTCGAAGCCGGTCTCGGGGCGGAAGCGGTTCTTCTCGAAGAGCAGGCGGGTCGGGCCGGGCATCGCGCGATCGGGGACCGGATGCGACGGGTCGCCCGGGTAGCAGATGATCCGGCCGGTCGCCGTCTCGAGCGGCTCGGGGCGGATCACCGGCGGGCGCCGGGTCGCGGCGTCGCGCATGGCCGCGTCGACGTCGGCGAACCGGGACAGGTGCGCCAGGGTCATGATCTGCGGGGCGGCCATGTCGATCTCGCCGGCCCAGTAGCGCTCGAGCGCGTCGCGCGGACCCATCCAGCGCGCGGCGACCGCTTCGCGCGGATCGGGCTCCGGCACCTGGCCCTCGGGCAGCCTCGCGATGAAGAACCGGGTGTCGAAGCGCTTGCGCATCATCGTCGGCACCTTGGGCGTGACCCAGCGCGACCACGGCCGCATCAGCGTGACGTCGAGGCGCAGATCGAGCGCCTCCATCAGCTCGCCCCAGCCATGGCCCTCGCGGTGCAGCGCGCGGGCCCGCGCGACCATCGAGGCGTCGACGCCGCACGCCATCAGGACGCCGGTCTCCTCGAAGGCCTCGCGCAGCGCGGCGACGTGCAGGGCAGCGGCCTCGCGGGCATCGAGCTCGGGCTCGCCGAGCTGGGCGTGCAGGCGGGCCGGATCGGCATCGAGGCGGGCGATCACCTCGTCGTCGGCGTCCTCGCGATCGAGCTTGCCGCCGGGGAACACATGGGCGCCGGCCAGGACCGTGTCGTCCACGGAGCGCTCCAGCAGCAGGACCTCGATGCCGCCGGCGTCGCGCAGCAGCACCAGGCTGGCCGCGGGACGGGGCGGGGGAGCGTCTCCGGAGTCCGTCGTGCGCAAGGCGTCGGTCATGCGCCGGATGTTACCAGCGCGCCGTCGCCGCCCGGACGGCAGGTGGACCCGCCTCGGAACGCGCCGCGCCGCTCAGGGACGGTCGCCGAGCTTGAAGCGGGCGACCAGCGCGTGCAGTTCGCGCCCGCTGGTGTCGAGCGACGAGGTGGCCGCGGCGACCTCCTCGACCAGCGCCGCGTTGCTCTGCGTGTCGGTGGTGAGCCGGGTCAGCATCGAGTGCACCTCGCTGACCCGGGTGCGCTGCTCGCGCGAGCCGTCCAGCACCCGGTGCATGATGTCGGCGACCGCACCGGCCGTGCCGACGGTGTCGGCGACCCGCTGGCCCGCCTGCGACGCGAGCGAGGAGCCGGCCTCGATCTCGCCGGTCGAACGGGTCACGATGCCCTTGATCTCGCGCGCGGCCTCGGCGCTGCGCTGCGCGAGCGTGCGCACCTCCGCCGCGACGACCGCGAAGCCGCGGCCCTGCTCGCCCGCCCGTGCGGCCTCGACCGCGGCGTTCAGCGCCAGGATGTTGGTCTGGAACGCGATGCCGTCGATCAGGCCGACGATCTCGACGATCTGACGGCTCTGGGCATGGAGCGACGTCATGCGGTCGACGAGGCCGCCGACGGTGCCTTCGCTCTCGCGGACGGCGCGCAGCAGTTCGTTCATCGCCGTGTCGGCCTCGCCGAGCGCCTCGACGTTGTCGCCGACCTGACGCGACACCGCGTCCATGTTGTTCGCCACCGCCTCGATCGACGCGGCACTCTGCTCGGTGCGTGCCGACAGGTCGGAGTTGCCGGTCGAGATCTCCTGCGCGGAGGTCGAGACCTGCTCGGCGCGCTCGTAGACCGCGCGCATCGCACCGCTCATCGACTGCAGCGACTCGCGCAGGCGGTTCAGCGCGGAGGCGACCTCGTCCTGGCCCCACGGATACGGCCGCGCGCTGAAGTCGCCGCCGGACAGGCGCACGATGTGGTCGGACAGCGTGCGCAGGCCACCCTGCAGCACGGTGTACATCGCCAGCAGCAGATAGAACGCCAGGCTCACGCAGGCGAACGAGAAGCCGAGCTTCTGGAGCCGGTCGGCCGACAGCCGTTCGATGCGGGCGGTCAGCAGTCCGTCGAGCAGGTTCATCGACGCGGCGTTGAGGGCGTACGAGGCCTGCAGGCCCTCGGAGGCGGTCGTCCACCAGACGTCCGCCTTGGGCGCCGCGCCTTGGGTCACCATCGCATCGACGGCATCCAGCGCAGTCCCGACGACAGCGAGCTTGGCCGTCGCGCCGAGCGGCTTCTCGAGGTCGGCGTTGCTCGCCGTGGCTCGACCCAGACCGGTCTTCTGGCGGTCGGCGCCGACGCGCGCCACGCTCGCGGCCGCGGCGAGCGCACGCAGCGGCGCCGCCTTCGCCTCGGCGGCCGCTGCCGCGAGCAACAGGCCCGCGTCGCGGGACCGCGCCAGTGCATCGACGAGGCCGGGCCCCTCGATGACCGAGGTCTGCATCAGATAGAACGCGTCGAGGTCGGGATCGAGCACGAGGTTCGAGGAGTCGCCGACCGCGGCGCCGGCCGCGAGCAGCGCGGCGATCGCCTCGTCGTGAGCGGCCGTGCCGTTCTTCGTGCCGGACGCGGTGGCGGCCTGCATCGTCCGACGCAGCTCGCCCATCCGGGTTCCGGTGGAGAGCTCGGCGCCCAGTTGCTTGTCGACCACCTCGAGCGCGTCGAGCGCGGTCTTCCACGCTCCGGCCGCGGCCTCGGTCCCCGGCGCCGCGGAGCCGTCGCCGGTCGCTGCGCGGACGGTCAGCGAGCGATGGTCCTGCGCCGCCGCCAGCGCGGGCGTCCAGGCCTTGAGCCATTCGACGCCGCGACGCTCCTGCTGCGCGAACTCGATCTGCGAGCCGGCGTTCGTCCAGTAGAACCAGGCGAGCATCAGCAGCGGCACGAGGAACGCGGTGACCACGAGGGTCGCCTTGACCGGCATCGTGAGCGTTCTCATGATCCGCACGCCCGGTGCCATGGGGCCGTGGAATGCGAAGAAGCCTCTGGAGGCCGATGCCGATTGCTGATCGCTGGACATGACTGATTCCGCAGGATGGGGCGGTCGAAGGTGATGCAGCTTTGCAGCCGCCTGCGCGACCCATGATCGGAATAGCGGCGATTCCGCGGGCCGTTTCCGATCCGTCGGATCCGAGACGGGCCGACCCCTCCGAACTCGCACCGCCACGGGGCGGGCGGGGCGGTTGCGGGACGGGTCGGGCGCCGCACGCGGCGCGTCCGCGACCGCTCGTCCGGATCTGCACGGAACGGGTGCGGCGCGCCCCGTCGCGGGCCGCATCGCGCGCGGCATGCGCCGCGTCGGGGCGGGTGTCTGCAAGGCACCACGCCGAGCCTCGCGACACCCCAGGGGAGGTCATCGCCATTCCCTTGTATTGGCCATTCCCATGCGCGTAGACTCCGTCGCCACGCTGCCCGCACCGACCGTCCGTCGGCCGCAGGGCTCGACCACGAACCCTACAGTGGAACCCACATGACCAAGACCGCCTGGTTCAAACGACTCGCGATCGCCGCTGCGATCGCCGTGCCCGCGATGGCCCCGCTCAGCGCTTCCGCCGGCCCGACGCTCGATGCGATCAAATCCAAGGGAATGCTGCGCTGCGGCGTGAACACCGGCCTGCTCGGCTTCTCGGCCCCCGACTCGCAGGGCAAGTGGACCGGCATCGACGCCGACTTCTGCAAGGCCGTCGCCGCCGTCATCCTCGGCGATCCGAACAAGGTCCAGTTCGTCCCGACGAACGCGCAGAACCGCTTCACCGCGCTGCAGTCCGGCGAGGTCGACATGCTGTCGCGCAACACCACCTGGACCTCGTCGCGCGACGCGACGCTCGGCTCGGTGTTCGCCGGCACGCTGTTCTACGACGGCCAGGGCTTCATGGTGAAGAAGTCGGCGAACATCAAGCGCGCCGCACAGCTCAACGGCGCCACGGTCTGCGTGCAGCCGGGCACCACCACCGAGCTGAACCTGAGCGACTACTTCCGCTCGAAGAAGATGACCTTCAAGCCGGTCGTCATCGCCGAGCTGAACCAGATCGAGCAGGCGTTCTTCGCCGGCCGCTGCGACGTCTACACGACCGACATCTCGGGCCTGGCCGCCACGCGCCTGAAGGCGCCGAACAAGGACGACTACGTCGTGCTGCCCGATGCGATCTCGAAGGAGCCGCTGGGCCCGATGATCCGCCGCGGCGACTGGGAGTTCTTCACGATCGTGCGCTGGACGCTGTTCGGCCTGATCGAGGCCGAGGAGTACGGCATCACGGCGGCGAACGCCGACAAGCTCAAGGCCGAGAGCAAGGAGCCGCAGATCCAGCGTCTGGTCGGCACCTCGGGCGACGTGGGCAAGGGCCTGGGCCTCGACAACGACTGGCTGGTCCGCGCGCTGAAGTCGGTGGGCAACTACGGCGAGATGTACGTCCGCAACATCGGCCCGCTGGGCATCGAGCGTGGCCAGAACGCGCTGTGGAAGGACGATGGCCTGATGTACGCGCCGCCGATTCGGTGATCGATCGGAACTGAAGTGGCAATCGGGTCCGCGGCGCGCACGTGCCGCGGACCTCGCGGAACGACTCCCCGGGGCAGGCCATGTTTCGCAGCGAACGCGTCCGCAGCATCCTCTACCAGGCCCTGCTCCTCGCAGGCGTGATCGGCCTCGGCTGGTACCTGGTCTCCAACACGCTCCACAATCTCGAGACCCGGCAGATCCAGGTCGGCTTCGCGTTCCTCTCGCGCGAGGCGGGTTTCGAGATCGCGGAGAAGCACATCGCATACGAGGCCTCGGACTCGTACCTGCGCGCCTTCCTCGTGGGACTGGCCAACACGCTGGTGGTGGCCGCGCTCGGCATCTTCTTCGCGACCATCATCGGCACCCTGATCGGCATCGCCCGGCTGTCGTCGAACTGGCTGCTCGCGAAGCTCGCCTCGGCCTACGTCGAGGTGATGCGCAACGTGCCGCTGCTGCTGCAGCTCTTCGTCTGGTACGGCATCTTCACGGAGCTGCTGCCCCCGGTGAAGGAATCAATCGAGGTCGGCGGCTGGCTGTTCGTCAGCCAGCGGGGATTCCGCTTCGCGTGGCCGGCCGAGCACGTCGCCTGGTCGGCCGCCGGCTGGGCGTTCCTCGCGGGAATCGTGCTCGCCTGGCTCTGGCGCGGCCACGCCCGCCGCACGCAGATCGCCACCGGCCGCCAGCTGCCGGTCGGCTGGCCCTCGCTCGCCCTGGTGCTCGGGCTGCCGATCGCCGCGTGGGCGGTGCTCGGCGCCCCCACCCAGTTCGACGTGCCCGAGCTCTCGGGCTTCGACTTCCAGGGCGGCCGCGTGATCTCGCCCGAGTTCACCGCGCTGCTGCTCGGTCTGTCGACCTACACCGCGGCGTTCATCGCCGAGGTCGTGCGCGCCGGCATCCTGGCGGTGGACAAGGGCCAGGGCGAGGCCGCGATGGCGCTCGGCCTCACCCCGGGCCAGCGCCTGCGCCTCATCACGCTGCCGCAGGCGCTGCGCGTGATCATCCCGCCGATGACCAGCCAGTACCTGAACCTCGCCAAGAATTCCTCGCTCGCCGTCGCGATCGGCTACCCCGACCTGGTGGCCGTGGCGAACACGACGATGAACCAGACCGGCCAGGCGATCGAGGCGATCGCCATCCTGATGGCGGTCTACCTGTCCATCAGCCTGTCGATCTCGCTGTTCATGAACTGGTACAACGACCGCGTGCGGCTCGTGGAGCGCTAGGAGACCGCCATGGCGAACGGCACCCTGTCCACCCTTCCCGACGCGGCCCTTCCCGCCGCAGCGGAACGTCCGCCCTCCGGCGGCGGCGGCGGCCCGATCGGCTGGATCCGCGACAACCTCTTCTCGAGCGCCTCGAACACCATCGTCACGCTGCTGACGCTGGCGGTGCTCGCCTACATCGTGCCGCCGGCGCTGAACTGGCTGGTCTTCAGCGCGGTCTGGGGCAATCAGCCGCTCGCCGCCTGCGACGCGGTGCGGGGCCAGGGCGCGTGCTGGGCCGTGGTCTGGGAGAAGTTCCGCTTCATGATGTTCGGGGTCTACCCGTTCGATCAGCAGTGGCGTCCCGCCATCGCGATCGTGATCCTGTGCGGACTGCTCGTCGTCTCCGGCATCAAGCTGTTCTGGCGGCCGAGCCTGGCGGCGATCTGGATCGCCGGCATCGCGGCCACCTTCTGGCTGATGGGCGGTGGCCTGGGGCTCGCGCCGGTGCGCAGCGAGCAGTGGGGCGGCCTGCCGGTCACGCTGATCCTCGCCATCTTCGGCATCGCCTTCGCGTTCCCGCTCGGCGTGCTGCTGGCGCTCGGCCGTCGCAGCAAGCTGCCGATCATCCGCTCGTTCTCGGTGATCTACATCGAGGTCGTGCGCGGCGTGCCGCTGATCACGGTGCTGTTCATGGCGAGCGTGATGTTCGCGCTCTTCCTGCCCGAGGGCGTGCGGATCGACCAGATGCTGCGCGCCCAGGTGGCGATCATCCTGTTCATCGCCGCCTACCTGGCGGAGGCCGTGCGGGGCGGCCTGCAGGCGGTCCCGAAGGGCCAGTACGAGGCCGCCGAGGCGCTCGGCCTGCCCTACTGGAAGATGATGCTGCTGGTGATCCTGCCGCAGGGTCTGAAGATCTCGATCCCGCCGATCGTCAACAGCTTCATCTCGGTGTTCAAGGACACCTCGCTGGTGGTGATCATCGCGATCTACGACTTCGCCTACGCGGTGAAGAAATCGGTCGAGACCGATTTCGCCTGGAAGAAGTACTTCATCGAGGCGTTCCTGTTCTCGATCGTCGTCTACTGGATCTTCTGCTTCGCGATGTCGAAGTACAGCCAGTGGCTCGAGCGCGACCTGGCCCGCGGCCACCGCTGACACACCCCGAACCGAGGATCGACCGATGAGCGCCGTCGCCCAGTCCGCAGCCCCCACCGCCGCCGCCACGGACGGCAAGCCCGCGATCCGCATCGCCGGCCTGAACAAGTGGTACGGCGAGTTCCACGTGCTGAAGAACATCGACCTGACGGTCGCCCGCGGCGAGAAGATCGTCATCTGCGGGCCATCGGGCTCGGGCAAGTCCACGCTGATCCGCTGCATCAACCGGCTCGAGCAGCACCAGAAGGGCAGCATCGTCGTCAACGGGATCGAGCTCACCGACGACATCAAGAACATCGACACCATCCGCTCCGACGTCGGCATGGTGTTCCAGCACTTCAACCTGTTCCCTCACCTGTCGGTGCTCGACAACTGCACCCTCGCCCCGATGTGGGTGAAGAAGCAGAGCAAGGCGCAGGCCGAGGCGACGGCGATGAAGTACCTGGAGCGGGTCCGCATCAAGGAGCAGGCGCCCAAGTATCCGGGCCAGCTCTCGGGCGGCCAGCAGCAGCGGGTCGCGATCGCGCGCGCGCTGTGCATGAACCCGTCGATCATGCTGTTCGACGAGCCGACCTCGGCCCTCGACCCCGAGATGGTCAAGGAGGTGCTCGACACCATGATCGACCTGGCGCGCGAGGGCATGACGATGCTGTGCGTGACCCACGAGATGGGGTTCGCGCGCGCGGTGGCCGACCGGGTGATCTTCATGGACCGCGGGGAGATCGTCGAGCAGAACACCCCCGACGCGTTCTTCAGCAACCCGCAGAACGAGCGCAGCAAGCAGTTCCTCAGCCAGATCCTGGACCGCTGACACCGGACGTCCGGGCCGCCCCGGCCCGGGTCGATCCGCGAACGGACGGCCGCCCTCGGGCGGCCGTCGTCGCTTCAGCGGGTGGATCGGCTGCGACGCGCGCCGCTGCCCGCCTTGGTGCCCGCGCGGCCGCCCTTGGCCGCTCTCTTGCTGCCTGCGCTCGCGGTGGCACGGCCGCCGCCGCTTGCAGCCGCGGCGCGGCTGCCGGCCGCCTTGCGCGCGCCGCCGGCGCGCCCGCCCGTGCCCGTGCCCGTGCCCGTGCCCGTGCCCGTGCCCGAGCCGGCCGCGGCCCGTGCGCCCGACTTCGCCGCGGCGCGCCCGCCCGTGGTGGCGGCCC
>Ga0105105_10000183_pt1 | contig 29419 bp, 22 predicted proteins | sample PPLLaktember2015_4_FD_79108 | JGI IMG/M metagenome (GOLD analysis project Ga0105105, IMG submission 79108) | Freshwater sediment microbial communities from Prairie Pothole Lake near Jamestown, North Dakota, USA - PPLs Lake P8 Core (1) Depth... | ecosystem: Environmental > Aquatic > Freshwater >...
CCGACGAACTGATCGGCACCGGCATCGACGTGCTGCTGCCGGACGCGGCCGGCGACGTGCACGCGGCACTGCGCGCCGATTCGCCGCGTACCGATTCGCCGCGCGCCGATTCGCCGCGTGCCCCGGACCGCCGACCGATGAGCCCCGGGCGCGACCTGCGGGGCCGGCGCCGCGACGGCACCGACGTGCCCCTGGAGATCGGACTGTCCGCGATCAGGCACGACGGCACGACATCGGTTCTGGCGACGGTCGTCGACGTCGCGGAACGCCAGGCCGAGCAGCGACAGCTCGAATCGATGCTGCGCGAGAAGACCGTGCTGCTCGACGAGGTCCATCACCGGGTGAAGAACAACCTGCAGGTGATCACCAGCCTGCTGTCGCTGCAGGCCCGCGGCGCATCGCCCGAGGCACGCGAGGCGCTCGCCGCCTGCCGCAACCGCGTGCACGCGATGGCGCTGACCCATCAGCTGCTGCACGAGAACTCGAACATCGCGCAACTGCACGTCGGCGAGTACCTCGAGCGGCTCGCGCGCATGCTCGCCGATGGACAGCGCTCGAACGCCACCGGCGTGATGCTGCGCGTCGAGGGCGCCGATGCGCCGCTGCACCTGGAGCTGCCGCGTGCGATTCCCTGCGGCCTGCTGGTCAACGAGCTGGTGACGAACGCCTACCGGCACGCGTTCCCGGACGGCCGCGCAGGCACGATCACCGTCGGCCTCGACGTCGTCGGCGACACCGCCCGGATCCGGATCGAGGACGACGGCATCGGCCTGCCGCCCGACCTGGACACCGACGCGGCGACCTCGCTCGGATTCCAGCTGGTGCCGCTGCTGGTCGACCAGCTCGGCGGGACGCTCGAGCGCCTCGCCGCGCCGGGCACCCGCTTCGAGATCCGCTTCCCCGTCGTCGCGGAGCGGCGGCGATGAGCGCCCTCGCCGGCAGCGCGCTGCGTCCGCGCCTGCGCCCGGCCTCCATCGTGGTCGTCGAGGACGAGCGGATCGTCGCGCTCGACCTGTCGCAGCGGCTCCAGGAAATGGGCTATCGCGTGATGCGGACGGTGGCCCGAGGCGAGGATGCGCTGCACGCCGTCGACGCCCTGCGGCCCGACCTGGTCCTGATGGACATCAACATCGAGGGCGCGCTCGACGGCATCGAGGCCGCCTGCCGGATCCGGGAGACCTCGCGCACGCCGGTCGTCTTCATGACCGCCTATGCCGAGGACGAGACCCTCGCCCGCGCGCAGTCGAGCCGCCCCTACGGCTACCTGATCAAGCCCTACGAGAGCCGCGAGCTGCACGCGACGATCCAGGTCGCGCTCGCGCGTCACGACGCGGATGCGGCGGTCGAGCGCAGCGAGGAGCGGCTGCGGCTCGCGATGGACGTGGCCGGCCTGGTCGTCTGGGACTGGGATCCGCGCACCGACCGGGGCACGCTCGCGCAGCCGGGCGCGGTGCCGGGGGACCTCTCGACCCTGCTCGCGGGATTCGCCGCGGCGGACCGGGCGTCGATCCGGACGACGCTCCTGCGGGGTCAGCCGGTCACCGGGGTCTGGCCGGTCGCGGGGCCGGTGGACGGGCCGGACGCCGGCGGGCGCTGGATGGAGCTGCACGCCAAGCCGCTCGCGGGCACGCGCCTCGGCGAGCTGCGCGGCAGCGTCGAGTCCGGCACCGCGACCCGGGTCGTCGGCGTGCTGCGCGACGTGACCGGGCGCCGCCACGCCGAGGAGCGCCTGCGCCAGGCCGGCGTGGTGTACGAGCGGATCGCCGATGCGATCGTGATGGCCGACAGCCGACGCCGCATCGTGTCGGTCAACCCTGCGTTCGTCGCGCTCACCGGCTGGACCGAGGCCGAGGTGCTCGGGCGCGACACCGACGCGCTGCTGCACGAGCCGCCCCACCCGGACGGGTTCTGGGAGGCGCTTGGGAAGGAGCCGGACGGCCTGTGGCGCGGCGAGGTCGGTCTGCGCCGGCGCGACGGCCGGGTCCTGGTCGCGCTGCAGACCGCCAGCCGCGTGCCTGAGGCCGAGGACGACGAGGTCCGCTACGTGCTGACCTGCTCCGACCTGACCTCGATGCGACGCGCCCAGGAGGAGCTGTCCTACCTCGCGCATCACGACGTCCTGACCGGCCTGCCGAACCGCGCGCTCCTCGACGAGCGGCTCGACCACGAGCTGCAGCGCGCGCGACGGCTGGGGCACGGCGTGGCGCTGATGTTCATCGACCTGGACGGCTTCAAGACGATCAACGATTCGCTCGGCCATGCGGCGGGCGACCGCCTCCTCCAGGAGGTGGGCCGCCGGCTGCGTGCGTCGATCCGCGACGCCGACACCGCGGCGCGGCTGGGCGGCGACGAGTTCGTCGTCGTGATGACCGATCTCGCCCAACCCGAGGACGCGAGCCGTCTGGCGGACAAGCTGCTGTCGCTGCTGGCCGAACCGGTCGACGTCGGCGGCCGCAAGGTCAAGGGGTCGGCCAGCATCGGCGTCGCCGTGTTCCCGCAGGACGGCGGCGACCGCGGGTCCCTGATGATGGCGGCCGACTCGGCGATGTACGCCGCCAAGGCCAGCGGCCGCAATCACGTCTCCTTCTACACCCGAGCGCTGGCCCGGCGGGCCCGCAGGCGGCTGGACGTCGAACAGGGGCTGCGCCGCTCGCTCGAGCGCGGCGAGCTCGCCCTCCACTTCCAGCCGATCGTCGCGCTGAGCGACAACAGCCTCGTGGCGGCCGAGGCGCTGCTGCGCTGGGAGCGCGAGGACGGCGTGTCGGTGGCGCCGCAGCAGTTCGTGCCGGTCGCCGAGGACAGCGGGCTGATCGAGACGATCGGCGTCTTCGTGCTCGAGCGGATCTGCGAGCACGCCCGCGCGTGGACCGAGGCCGGTCTGATGCCGCCGCGTTTGTGCATGAACGTCTCGCCGCGCCAGCTCGAGCGCGGCGACTTCGCCGGCCGCCTGCACCGGATGCTGGACGCCTCGGGGCTCTCGCCCGACCGGCTGGAGATCGAGGTCACCGAGACCGCGCTGCGCTCCGGGGCCGCCTCGCTGCGCCAGCTCGACACCATCCGTGCGCTCGGCGTGCGCATCGCCATCGACGACTTCGGGACCGGCTATTCCTCGCTGTCGGCGCTCAAGCACCTGCCGCTCGACCGCCTCAAGATCGACCGCAGCTTCGTGCAGGACCTGCCCCACGACACCGGCGCGGTCGCGATCGTCGAGACCATCGTCGCCATGAGCCGCACGCTGGGGCTGTGCGTGACCGCCGAGGGCATCGAGACCGACGCCCAGCTCGCCGCGCTCAGGCGGATCGGCTGCGAGGACGGCCAGGGCTTCCTGCTCGGCAGGCCCCTCGACGCCGTGACCTTCGCCGAGCGGCTGCGCGCCTCGGCCGGCGGCCCGACCCGCCCCGTCAGGCCGCTGCGCGGCTGACGGGGGCACCCGCCGGGCGCCCCGCCGGCGCGTGTAGACTGGCCGATCCCAGCCTTCCTGCCGGGTCGTCCCTCGCGATCCGTCCACACCGACCGATGTCCGACTCCGCCATCGCCGACGCCCTGCGGGGCGTCACGACCGCCACCCTCACCACGCTGCTGCTCAAGCACGGGCTGCGCAACACCTGGCTGCGCGGCGCATCGCCGCTGCGTCCCGGCGGACCGCGGGTGGTCGGGCGCGCCTTCACGCTGCGTTTCGTCCCCGCCCGCGAGGACCTGGCCACGCCCGAGTCCTGGTCGTCGCCGATCTCCACCCGCGCCGCGATCGAGGCGATGCCCGCCGGCTGCGTGGCGGTGGTCGACGCCATGGGCGTGACCGACGCCGGCATCTTCGGCGACATCCTGTGCGCGCGGATGGCGAAGCGGCAGGTCGCGGCGCTGGTGACCGACGGCGTGGTGCGCGATGCCGCCGGTGTGCTCGGCACCGGTCTGCCGGTCTGGTGCAGCGGCGCGGCCGCCCCGCCCTCGGTCGCCGGCCTGACCTTCGTCGCCTGGCAGCAGCCGATCGGATGCGGCGGCGTCGCGGTGTTCCCGGACGACTGGATCGTCGCCGACGGCGACGGCGCGGTGCTGGTGCCCGCCGCCCTCGCGCAGACGATCGCGGACGCGGCGCCCGAGCAGGAGCGCCTGGAGGAATGGATCATGGGCGAGGTCGAGGCGGGCGGCGTCCTGCCCGGCCTGTACCCGCCGAACGCCGAGCAGCGCGCACGCTACGAGGCCTGGAAGAAGGCCCGGTCGTGACCATCGGCCGAGCCCAGCCACGCGCCGGCGCGGGCCCCGGCCCTGCGCCGATGGACGTGCGCACCCGCGTGCTGGCCAACGGCCTGACCATCGCCTCGGTCCGCCTGCCGGGCTTTCGCACCGCGGCGGTCGGCGCCTTCGTGCGGGTCGGCTCCCGCGACGAGCCGGCCCAGCTCAACGGCATCTCGCACTTCCTCGAGCACATGGCGTTCAAGGGCACCGAGACCCGCGACGCGCGCCGCATCTCGCTCGAGATCGAGCGGGTCGGCGCCTCGATGAACGCCTACACCGCCAAGGACCACACCGCGTACCACACGGTGCTGCTGGCCGAGCACATGGCGGTCGCCCTCGACGTGCTGGCCGACGTGATCCGCCGCTCGACCTTCCCGGTCGACGAGATCGAGCGCGAGCGCCAGGTGATCCTGCAGGAACTGGGCGACGCGGCCGACGATCCCGAGTCGATCGCCCAGGACGAGTTCGACCTGAAGGCGTGGCCGAAGCAGTCGTTCGGCCGGCCGATCCTGGGCAGCGCGCGCTTCGTCAAGCGCGTGACGCGCGACGACTTCCTCGGCTACCTGGGCACCCACTATCGGGCCGCGAACATGGTGGTCGCGGCCGCCGGCGACGTCGACCACGCGCGGTTCGCCGACGAGGTCGAACGCCGCTTCGGCGACCTGCCCGCGGGCACGCCGGTCGAGCGCGAGATCGCCCGCTACGCGGGCGGCTACCGCCACGTCGACGACGACTACGAGCAGACCTCGGTCGCCCTCGGCTGGCCGGTGCCCGCGCGCACCGACCCGAGCTACCCGGTCTACGAGCTGCTCGGCGAGCTGCTCGGCGGCGGCATGTCGTCGCCGCTCTTCCAGTCGGTGCGCGAGCAGCGCGGGCTGGCCTACCAGATCGACGCGTGGACCGAGGGGCACGACGACTGCGGCACGCTGCAGGTGACCGCGGGCGTCGCGCCGCGCAACCTGCGGGTGTTCTTCGACGTGGTCTGCGACGAGCTCTCGGCGCTCACCCGACGGATCGCCCCCGAGGACCTCGAACGCACCCGCAACCAGCAGGCCACCCACCTCGCCCGCAGCCTCGAGCGGCCGATGGAGCTGGCCGAGACGATCGCGCGCGACCTGCTCGTGCACGGTCGCGTGCTGTCGCCGGACGAACGCATCGCGACCACGATGTCGATCGGCGAGGACGCGCTGGTGGCGGCCGCGCGCGACCTGCTGTCGCGCACGCCCACGCTGGTGCTGGTCGGACGGGCCGGACGCGGCGATCACCACGAGGCCGTCCGGCGCCGCCTCGGCACGGCGGCCTGAGCCCCGATCGCGGCGCGCGGCTCGGCGCCGGCCGAACGGAACCGAGCCCCTGCGGCCGCGCCGGAGCGCGGCGTATGATCGCCGCGCCATGATCCGCTTCGACCCCACCGCCCGCGGCCCGCTCGACGGCATCCGCGTCGTCGACCTGTCCCGCCTCGTCGCCGGCAACATGCTGACGCTGCAGCTCGCCGACTTCGGCGCCGACGTCGTCAAGGTCGAGCGCCCCGGCGAGGGCGACGACCTGCGTCGCTGGGTCGAGGGCGGCCAGCCGATCTACTGGAAGGTCTACGGCCGCAACAAGCGTTCGATGACCCTCGACCTGCGCAGCGACGCCGGGCTCGCGACCCTGCGCAAGCTGCTGGCGACCGCACAGGTGATGGTCGAGAACTTCGTGCCCGGCGGGCTCGAGAAGATGGGCCTGGACCCCACCGACCTGCTCGCCGCCAACCCGGCGCTGGTGATCGTGAGGATCTCGGGCTGGGGCCAGACCGGCCCCTACGCGCACAAGCCGGGCTTCGGCACCCTGGTGGAGGCGATGAGCGGCTTCGCCCACCTGAACGGCTTCCCGGATCGCCCGCCCGCGCTGCCGCCGCTGGCGCTCGCCGACATGGTCGCCGGCATGCAGGGCGCGTTCGCGACGATGACCGCGCTGCGCGTGGCCGAACGCGAGGGCCGCGGCCAGGTGATCGACCTGTCGCTGTTCGAGCCGATCTTCTCCACCATCGCCTCCGAGGCCGCCAAGACCCGGCTCACCGGCGAGGCGACGATGCGTGCGGGCAACCAGTCGACGCACGCCGCGCCGCGCAACGTCTACCGCTGCCGAGACGGCGGCTTCGTCGCGCTGTCGGGCTCGATGCAGTCGATGGCGATGCGGATCTTCGACACCCTCGGCCGGCCCGAGCTCAAGACCGATCCGCGCTTCGTCGACAACACCGCCCGGGTCGCGAATCGCGACGCGCTCGACGCGATCATCGGCGGCTTCATCGGCGAGCGCGACACGACGGAGAACCTCGCGCTCTTCGAGGCCGCGGGGGTCACCGTCGGGCCGGTCTGCGACATGGCGGAGCTGCTGGAACACCCGTACACCCTCGGCCGCGAGGCGATCGTGGAGGTCGAGGACCGCGAGCTCGGCTCGCTGCCGATGCACAACGTCGTGCCGAGGCTGGGCGCGAGTCCCGGCGGATTCCGCCGCCCGGCCCCCGGCCTCGGCGAGCACACCGACGAGATCCTCGCCGAGCTCGCCCGCCTGCCCTGACCCCGAGGACACTATCGTGCACGTCTCCACCGATGTCCGCGAGCTGCCGGTCTGGCGCTCGATCCTGTTCGTTCCCGCGGTCAGCGACCGGTTCGTCGAGAGCGCGCTCAAGGGCTCTGCCGACGCGCTGCAGATCGACCTCGAGGACAGCGTGGGCCCCGCGCAGAAGGACGAGGCGCGCACCCGCGTCGCCGCGATCGCGGACCGCTTCGCCGCCGCCGGCCGCGACGTCACGGTCCGCGTGAACCGGCCCTGGCGCATGCTGGTCCGCGACCTCGAGGCCACCGTGCGCGGCTCGGTGAAGGCGATCGCGATGCCGAAGGTGCCCGATGCCTCGTTCGTGCGCGAGCTCGCCGAGGTGCTCGCCGGTCTCGAGCGCGAGCGCGGCCTGCCTGTCGGGCACACGCGGATCATCACGATGGTCGAGGACGCGCAGGGCCTCGCGCACCTCGACGACATCGCCGCCGCCCACTCGCGCGTGGTCGGCCAGATCATCGGCGGCGAGGACCTCGCGGCGTCGCTCGGTTCGACCGTCGACGACGATGCGATGTACGTGCCCAACGTCCAGAACGTGCGCGCCGCCCGGCGCGCAGGCGTGCTGCCGATCGGGTTCATCGGCTCGGTGGCCGACTACCGCGACCCGGACGCGTTCCGCGCGCGGATCGTGCGCGCGCGCCGCCTCGGCTTCGAGGGCGCCTTCTGCATCCACCCCTCGCAGGTCGTGATCTGCAATGCGGGCTTCGCGCCCGACCCGGCCGAGGTCGTCGCCGCGCGCGAGATGCTCGAGGCGTTCGAACGCGAGGTCGGTGCAGGCCGCGCGGCCTTCGAATGGAAGGGGCGGATGGTCGACCTGCCGATCGTCGAGCGCGCGCGTGCGGTGCTGCGCCGCCAGCAGGCGATCGACACGAAGACGGCTCGCGTCGGCTGAGAGGCCCGGCGAAGGCGGGCGCACGACATCCGGGCGCCCCGGACCCGCAGCGTCAGTGCCGGTCCGGCCGGACCGTGATCACGCCGCGATCGCAGCCGCCGTCCGACCCGTCCGCATCGTCGCCCGGATCAGGTCGACCGCCTTCTCCGCGATCATGATCGTCGGTGCGTTGGTGTTGCCCCCGACGATGCGCGGCATGATCGATGCATCGACCACGCGCAGCGCCTCGATGCCGTGCACGCGCAGCGACGCGTCGACGACCGCATCCGGCCCCGGCCCCATCGCACAGCTGCCCACCGGGTGGTAGATCGTGTCCGCGCGTTCCCGCAGGAACGCCTCGATCTGCGGATCGGTGCGCGCGCCGGCCGAGGCCGGCAGCTCGACACCGCCGAAGCGCGCGAGCGCGGGCTGGCCGAGGATGCCGCGCATCAGCCGGAAGCCCCGGACCATCGCGTCGACGTCCTCGCGCTCGGCGAGGAACGCCGGATCGATCGCCGGCGCGGCCAGCGGGTCGGCGCTCGCCAGCCGGACGCTGCCGCGGCTCTTCGGCCGCAGCAGGCACACGTGGCACGAGTAGCCGTGACCGAACACCGTCTTGCGTCCATGGTCGACCAGCTTGCCGATCACGAAGTGCAGCTGCAGGTCGGGCAGCGCCTCCTCGGGGCGCGAGCGCAGGAACGCCCCCGCCTCGGCGAAGTTGGTCGTCAGCGGCCCGGTGCGCTGGTTCCGCCATGCCACGACACCGCGCAGCAGCCGCCCGACGCCCGCCACCGACAGGCCGAACAGATCGGTGCGGCCCGGCGCGTTCACCACCTGCACCACGTCCGGATGGTCGTGCAGGGCCTGCCCGACGCCGCGCAGGTCGTGCACGACCGGAATGCCGTGCTCCCGCAGGTGGGCACCGGGCCCGATGCCGGACAGCATCAGCAGCTGGGGCGAGCCGAACGCGCCCGAGGACAGCAGCACCTCGCATCGCGCGAGCGCGCGCCCGCTCGAGCCGTCGGCGAGCCGGTACTCGACGCCCGTGGCGCGCCGCCCGTCGAGCAGCAGCCGCGTGGCCTGGGCGCCGGTGATCACCCGCAGGTTCGGGCGCGCGAGCGCGGGCAGCAGGTAGGCCTTGGCGGCGCTGAAGCGCTCGCCGTTGCGATGGGTGACCTGGTACCAGCCCACGCCTTCCTGCGAGGGGCCGTTGAAGTCCGCGTTCTCGGTCAGGCCGGCCTGCACGCCGGCGTCGATGAACGCCCGCGCGAACGGATTGGGCGAGCGCAGGTCGGCGACGTTGAGCGGTCCGCCGGTGCCGTGCAGCGCGTCGGCGCCGCGCTCGTTGTGCTCGGCACGGCGGAACAGCGGCAGCACCTCGTCCCAGCCCCAGCCCGGGTTGCCGAGCGACGCCCAGTGGTCGTAGTCGGCCGGCACCCCGCGGGCATAGATCATCGCGTTGACCGAGCTCGACCCGCCGAGCACCTTGCCGCGGGGCTGGTAGCCGCGCCGACCGCCCAGCCCGGCCTGCGGCACGGTGTCGAACGCCCAGTTGGCCTGGCCGGTCTTGGCGAGCAGCGCCAGTCCGGCGGGGCAGTGGATCAGCACGCTCGAATCGGGCGGTCCGGCCTCGAGCAGCGCGACCGTGACCGTCGGGTCCTCCGACAGGCGCGCGGCCAGCACGCAGCCGGCGGAGCCGGCGCCGATGATGACGTAGTCGAACGTGGCGGGGGTGGCGGCGGTGGGCGTGTCCATGCCGCGTTTGTACCCGATCCTGCGGGACGGCGCACGATGCGCCGCCGCAGCCGCGCGGTGCTTCAGCCGATCGTCACCACCAGGGATAGAACGCCGGCATCCCGTCCGACACCCGGCCCTCGAACTGCGGCGGGCGCTTGCCGACGAACGAGGCCACGCCTTCGCGCCCGTCGTTGCGGCTGGTGTGCAGCATGGCCAGCGACTCGATCGCATGGGCGTCGGCCGGATGCGGCAGCGCCGGGTTGCGCATCAGCATCTGGCGCATCAGCGCGATCGAGACCGGGCTGCGCCGGTCGATGTAGCGGCGGGCGAGCGCGTGCGCCTCGGCGAGCAGCTGCTCGTGGGGCACGACCGCCTTCAGCAGGCCGCCCTGCAGCGCCTGCTCCGCCGTGAGGATGTCCGCCGAATAGACCCAGTCGAGCGCCTGCTGCAGGCCGACCAGCTTCGGCAGGAACCAGGTCGAGCACGCTTCGGGCACCACGCCGATCCGACCGAACACGAAGCCGATCCGGGCCCGGTCCGAGGCGAGCCGGATGTCCATCGGCAGCGTCATCGTCGCGCCGATGCCCACCGCAGCCCCGTTGATCGCGCCGATCACCGGCTTGGCGCACTCGTAGACCGCCAGCGAGACGCGCCCGCCGGTGTCGCGCACGCCCGCGACGATCGCCGGATCGTCCCAGCCCGCGCGCAGCGCCTCGAGGCTCGGGTCGAGGGTCTCGTCGAGGCCGAACACGTTGCCGCCGACCGACAGGTCCATGCCCGCGCAGAAGGCGCGACCGGCGCCGGTGACCACGATGGCGCCGACGGCGTCGTCCGCGCTCGCCCGCCGGTAGGCGTCGACGAGCTCGTCGGCCATGGTCACCGTGAACGCATTGAGCTGCTCCGGGCGGTTCAGCGTCAGCGTCAGCACGCGGTCGTCGATCTGCCAGCCGAGGGTGGTGTAGCTCACGGTCGCGCTCCCGGGATGCAAAAAGGCCAGGGACGGAGCCCTGGCCTTTCTGTGGTTGTTCTTGGTGGACCGAAGGAGGATCGAACTCCCGACCTCCGCATTGCGAACGCGGCGCTCTCCCAGCTGAGCTATCGGCCCTGAGAAGCCCTCAACTATATCCAATCAGTCTGGCTCGTGCAAATCCGCGGACGGACGGTCAGAGCCCCAGCGTCTTCGGCAGCCAGAGGGTGATGACGGGGAAGGCGATCAGGATCGAGATGCGCACGACGTCGGCCGCCACGAAGGGCATCACCCCGCGCCACATGGCGTTGGTCGGCACCTCGGGCAGCACGCTGCGGAGCACGAACACGTTCATGCCGACCGGTGGCGTGATCAGGCCGATCTCGACCACGCAGACGATCAGCACGCCGAACCAGATCGGGTCGAAGCCGAGCGCGACGATGACCGGGAAGAAGATCGGCACGGTCAGCAGGATCATCGACAGCGTCTCCATCGCGCACCCGAGCACCACGTAGATGGCGCAGATCGCGATCACCACGGCGATCGGATGCACGTCGAAGCCGATCACGAAGTCCTTCAGGTCGACCGGCATCGTCGTGTAGTTGATGAAGGTCGAGAAGATCGTGGCGCCGATCAGGATCACGAACAGCATGGCCGTGGTGCTCGCCGAGTCGCGCAGCACCTCGACGAAGGTCCTGAAGGTGAGCGCGCGGCGGCCGAGCGCGAACAGGAAGCCGCCCATGGCGCCGACGCCGGCGGCCTCGGTCGGCGTGAACAGGCCGCCGTACATCCCGCCGATGACGATCGCGAACAGCACCAGCACGCCCCAGATGTTGCGCAGCGCGCGCCAGCGTCCGGACCACGACGTGCGCTCGCCCGGAGGCCCCAGGCTGGGATCGCGGCGGGTCACGATCGAGGCGGCGGCCATGTAGAGCAGCGTCGCGACGATGCCGGGGATGATGCCGGCCGCGAAGAGCGCACCGATGCTCTGCTCGGTCATGATTCCGTAGATGACGAGGATCACCGACGGCGGGATCAGGATCCCGAGCGTGCCGCCGGCCGCGATCGCGCCGGCCGCGAACGAGTCGGCGTAGCCGAAGCGGCGCATCTCGGGCATCGCGACCCGGGCCATGGTCGCGGCGGTCGCCAGCGACGAGCCGCAGATCGCGCCGAACCCCGCGCACGCAGCGATCGTCGACAGCGCGAGCCCGGCGCGGCGATGGCCGATGAACGCGTAGGCGGCCTGGAAGAGCTCGCGCGACAGGCCCGCCTTCGTCACGAAGTTGCCCATCAGGATGAAGAGCGGCACCACGGACAGCGTGTACTTCGCGATGTCCAGGATCTCGGTGGTCGTCGACGCCAGGGCCGCGGGCCACGAGCGCATCAGCCCGATGCCCACGAGACCGATGGCGGCCATCGCGATCGCGATCGGCACGCGCAGCGCCATCAGCGCGAACATCGCGGCGAATCCCAGCAGCGCTTCGGTCATCGTCGGTCGGGGATCGGCAGGTCGGGAGGAAGGGACAGGATGTGCTCGCCGCGGCGGGCCGGCGCGGGTGCGGAGTCAGGCGTCGGCCGCGCCGGGCTTCGGAGCCTCGATCGGCTCGCGCGTCATCAGGTAGAGGTGCACCAGCCCGGTGAGGACCAGCAGGACGGCCGCCATGTACTGGAACGGCGCGACCGGCAGGCCGAGCTGCGCGGTGATGTCGCCCTGTTCCGCCGTGCGCCCGGCACGTCCGTACACGAGCCAGCCTCCGCCCAGCAGCAGCGCCGCGCAGATGCCGTTCGCCAGCATCGCCTGGTAGCGGCGCAGCCAGGCCGGCAGCAGGTGGTCGAGCAGGTCGAAGAAGACGTGCTCTCCCTTGAGCGAGGCGAGCGGCAGCCCGACGAAGATCACGACGAGCATCAGCAGCTCGGTGACCTCCAGGCTGCCGGGGATCGATGCGACGAACTTGCGTCCGACGACGTCGACGAAGGTCAGCACCATCATCGCGAACAGCGCGGCTGCCGCGACGTAGCCGAGCAGGCGTTCGAAGGCCTGACGCATGGTGTGCGCTCCGTCGACGTCGAGAGGCTCAGTTCTTCGCGATCTCGGCGCGGAACTCCTTGAGCACCTGCTCGGCGTTCGTCAGGCCCTTGGCCTTCGCGTCGGCGATCCACTTCTGCTCGAGCGGCGCCGTCTTGCCGCGGATCTCGTCGACGAAGGCCTTGGAGGCCAGCGTGTTGACGACGCCCGCGGACTGCATGAACGCGTTCGCGCGACGGTCGACCGCGTCCCAGCCCCGGCCGAAGAGGCGCGCACCGGCCTCGCCCGACAGCTTCTCGATCGCGGCCTGGTCGGCCTTGGAGATCTTGTTCCAGGTGCCCTCGTTCATCACGAACGCGAAGCTCGTGTTGTAGAGGCCGCCCGGGAAGGTCGTCTTGTGCTTGATGACCTTGTCGATCTTGAAGGACTCGACCGACTCGGCCGGGAACCAGGTGCCGTCCATCACGCCGGAGGACAGCAGCTCGTACGACTCCGGGGCCGGCTTGAGCGTGATGTTCGCGCCCAGCGCCTTGCCGATCTCGTTGACCATGCCGCCGCCGACGCGGAACTTCAGGCCCTGCAGGTCGGCCAGCGAGTTGAGCGGCTTCTTGGTGTTGAACACGATGCCCGGGCCGTGGGTGAACACGGTCAGCACCTTCAGGCCCTTGTGCTCGTTGCCCGCCTTCGACAGGTGCTTGTCGTACATGCGCTGGTAGGCGACCGAGTTCGCCTCGGCGGAGTCGCCAAGGAACGGCAGCTCGGCCATCTGCGTCAGCACGTAGCGGCCCGGCGTGTAGCCGTGGACGCTGTAGGACAGGTCGGCGAGGCCGTCGCGGACCGCGTCGAAGGTGCCGGGCGGGGCGACCACGGCCTTCGGCAGGATGTTGCACTTGACGCGGCTCTGGGTGGCCTGCGCCACCTCCTCGCACCACTTCGCCTGCGACTGCGACAGCGTGTGCGTGGGCGGCAGCCAGCTCGAGGCGGTCAGGACGACCTGCGCGGACGCAGTGCCGGCGGCGAACAGGCCGGTCCCGACGAGGGCAGCGGCGATCTTGGTGAGGTGCATGTCTCCGACTCCTTGCGCTGGCGCCCGTGCTCGGCGCGGGCTCGAACGATGAAACGGCAATTGTTTAGGGTTAAACCATTTTCCGCAAGGGGGCATCGGATCGACCGGCGCCTCCCACGAAGCCGCGCGACGGTATCACAGCCCGGAGGCGGGACGCTCACTCTCCCGGAGCGGGGACGGCGCGGGATGTCCGTGCCGCCTCGTGGTGCGCGAAAAGCGCCGCTGGAAAAGAAAAAGGCGCACGTCGCCGTGCGCCTTGAAATGGCAGCGTCGCTGCCTCTCCTCCTCCTCGATACGCGGTTCTCGAAGTGCCTCGCGGTGCACCGAGATTGAGCGGGATGCTAACTAAACGGTCATGAGGCGTCCATCATTTTTTCGCGCCCTGCGCCTCTCGCACTGCAGCATCGGGCAGCTCGACCGCCGGGACCGACAGCGTGTCGAGACAGTGACGCGCCATCGCGTCGATGACCGCGGGCAGGCTGCCGAGCGCCGGCTCCACCCGGACCGCGAGGCCCGGATGGCGCGTCGCGATCGAGGCGAGCCGTTCGGGCAGATCACGCAGCACATGGCCGCCGGCCGCGAGGAACACCGGCGCGACGACGATCGCGTCGACGCCGCGCGCGACCAGCGTGTCGACGGCGGCGGCGAGGTCGGGCGTCATGAACTCGAGGAAGGCGGGCTCGACCGGCGTATCGGGCGACAGCTCGGCGACCCGGGCCGCGAGCGCCCTGATCGTGTCGGCCCAGCGCGGATCGCGCGCGCCGTGGCCGAACAGCACGATGCCGGTCGTCATCGCATCCTCCCGACCCAGCCGAGCATGCCGAAGGCCACCGCCAGCGCGACCATGCTGGGGATGCTGACCGACAGCCACGCCGGCCAGGTGTTGAGCAGGCCGAGGTGCGAGAACAGCCCGTTGAGGAAGTGGAAGGCGACGCCGAGCATGATGCCGGCGAACACCTTGTAGCCGATGCTCCCGGCGCGCACCTGCAGGTACCCGAACGGCAGCGCGAGCGTCATCATCACGATGACCGCGAGCGGATAGACGATCTTCTTCCACAGGGCGATCTCGTAGCGCTCGGCGTTCTGGCGGTTCTCGCGCAGGTGTCGCGTGTACTGCACCAGGCCGAGCAGCGACATCCGGTCGGGCTCGAGCATCGCGACGCGGACGATGTCCGGACCGAGCTCCGACGGCCAGGAACGCTCGGCCTGCCGGACCACGCGCGAACTCAGGGTCGGCAGCCGGTCGAGGGTGCGGCCCGAGACGAACTCGGTCTCCTCGATGTCGGTCAGCCGCCAGTGCCCGTCGCCCGCGAACACCGCATGCTTGGCGCGGATCACGGAGCGCAGCGTGAACTCGGTGTCGAACTCGAAGATCTGCACGTTGTCGAGCGACGCATCGGGCTGCAGCACCCCGATGTTCACGAAGCGCAGCCGCAGCGGCCTGCCGTCCACGTCGCGCAGGGTGTCCTTGATCCACATGCCCGACCGGAACTGACCACCCACCGCCGTGCCGAGCGCCGTCAGGCGAAGGCTCTGCGCCAGCCGCTCGGCCGGCGGCGCGACCGCCTCGCCGATCAGGGCGGTGAGCACCGCGAACACCGCGCCCACCCCCAGCACACCGCGCAGCGCGAGCGTGCGACCCATGCCCGCCGCGCGCATCGCGGTGAACTCCGAATGCGACGCGAACTGCGCGAGCGCGTAGATCGCGCCGATCAGCGCGGCGATCGGCATCAGTTCGTAGACGTGGCTCGGCAGCGAGAGCGCGACGTAGCCGATCGCATGCTGGATCCGGTACGCCCCGCGCCCGAGGTCGTCGAGCTCGTTGACGAGGTCGAAGAACGCGAACAGCCCGAGGAAGCCGAACAGCACGAAGATCACCCCGAAGGCGATCTCGCGCGTCAGGTAGCGGCCGATGAGGGTCATCGCGACGCGCCTCAGGCAGCGGCCGGGGCGGCCGGCGGCGCGGCACGGCGGCGCCAGGGCGGCCACAGTCGCACGAGCGACGTGCGACGCCAGAACAGCCATGCGGCGACGACGAGCACGACCGCATGGGTGGCCACCAGTCCGGTGACGAACGACACCTTGCCCTGCGACACCCAGGCCTGCATCACGCCGGTCAGGTTGTTGTAGGTCACGTAGATGAGCACCGCGATGATGAGGTTGATCGACTGGCCCGCGCGCGGATTGACGAAGGCCAGCGGGATCGCGAGCAGCGCGACCACGACGCCGGAGATCGGCAGGCCGGCGCGCCAGACCAGCTCGCCGAGGTTGGCGCCGGCCGGCTCCGAGATCAGCTCCCAGGTGGTCTTCAGGCGCGACGACGGGTTGGCGATCGACGACGCCTTCGACTGCAGGCGCACGCCGTAGCGCTCGAACTCCATCAGCCGGTAGGCGTTGCCGCCCCACTCGCCGTCCCAGCGCCGGCCGTCCTCGAGCACCAGGAACCGGTCACCGACCGCATCGGTCGTGATCCGCCCCCCGGTGGAGGCGACCACGGTCAGCTTCGAGCCCTGCACCTGGGTCACGAACACGTTGCGGACCTCGGACTGGTCCTCGCTGATCGATTCGACGAAGAAGACGCGGTTGGCGCCTGCGGATTCGCGGAACTGTCCGGCGGAGACCTGCGACACGTCCTCGCGCTGCTCGAAGCGCTGGCGGTACTCGGCGGCCTGCCGGTTGGCCCAGGGCCCGACCACGAAGGCGACCAGCCCGATCACCGCGATGAAGGGCGCGGCGAACCCCAGCACCGGACGGATCCAGGCGCCCAGGCCCTGCCCGCTCGCGAACCAGATGACCATCTCGGAGTCCCGATAGGCGCGCGACAGCGTCATCAGCACCGTCACGTAGACGGTGAGCACGAGCAGCACGGGGATGTAGTTGATCGACGCGAAGGCGATCAGCGGCAGCACGTCGGCGGTGGAGACCCGGTTCGAGGCGGCGCGCCCGAGCAGGCGGATCAGGGTCGTGGTGACCATGATCGTGAAGAGCGTCGCGAAGACGGCGCCGGCGAGGTTGGTGAGGTCGCGCCGCAGCGCCCGCTTGAACAGCATCGTGGGGGCCGGTTGGCTCGCTGTGGCTCGCTTATAATCGGCCCCGCCCGGAACCGAGCCCCAGGACCTGCCGCGATGCAATTTAGCACAAAGACCTCCGCACCCGAGAAGACCAAGACGGGCTGCGCGATCCTCGCGGTCCAGGGCGGCAAGCCCGGAGCGGCCGCCCGCGCCATCGATGCGCAGTCCGGCGGCGCGATCGCCGCCGCGCTGGCTCGCGGCGATCTGCCGACCAAGTCGGGCGCCACGCTGCTCGTCGGCCTCGCCGGCCCGATCGAGCGCGCGCTGCTGGTGTCGGTCGGCGACGACGCGGCGCCGTCCGAGAAGACCTTCACCGAAGCGGCTCGCGCCGCGCTGCGCGCGCTCGCGACCACCGGCGCCAAGGACGCGGTGTCCTGGCTCGGGGACGTCCCGGTCGCCGGGCGCGACGCCGGCTGGCGTGCCCGCGCGCAGGCGCTGGCCGCCCGCGAACTCGGCTACCGCTTCGATCGGATGAAGAGCAAGCGGGACACCTCGCCGCGCGGTCCGGGCACGCTCGCCTTCGGATGCGAGCGCGCCCAGGCCGCCGCCATCACGGCCGAGCTGAAGACCGCGACCGCCCTGGCCGACGGCATGGACCTCGCCCGCGATCTGGGCAACCTGCCGGGCAATGTCTGCACGCCGGCCTATCTCGCGGACGAGGCGAAGAAGCTCGGCCGGGAGTTCGGCATGAAGGTCGAGGTGCTCGAACGCAAGCAGATGGAGGCGCTGAAGATGGGCGCGCTGCTGGCGGTCGCACAGGGCTCGGCGCTGCCGCCCAAGTTCATCGTGGTGCGCTACGAGGGCGCGGGCGCGAAGCAGGCGCCGGTGGTGCTGGTCGGCAAGGGCATCACCTTCGACACCGGCGGCATCTCGATCAAGCCCGCCGGCGAGATGGACGAGATGAAGTTCGACATGTGCGGCGCCGCCTCGGTGCTGGGCACGCTGCGCGCGGTCGCCGCGCTCGCGCCCAAGGTCAACCTGATCGGCCTGATCCCGACCTGCGAGAACATGCCCTCGGGCACCGCCACGCGTCCGGGTGACGTCGTCACCAGCATGTCGGGCCAGACGATCGAGATCCTGAACACCGACGCCGAAGGCCGGCTCATCCTGTGCGACGCGCTCACCTACGCCGAGCGATTCAAGCCGGCCGCGGTCGTCGACATCGCGACGCTGACCGGCGCCTGCGTCGTGGCGCTCGGCCACCATCACAGCGGACTGTTCACGAAGAGCGACGCCCTCGCCGCCGAACTGACCGGCGTCGGCCGCGACATGGCCGACCCGTGCTGGCGCATGCCGCTCGACGACGAGTACCAGGACGCGCTGAAGTCGAACTTCGCCGACATGGGCAACGTCGGCGGTCGGGCGGGCGGCGCGATCACCGCGGCCTGCTTCCTCGCGCGCTACACGAAGGCCTACGAGTGGGCGCACCTGGACATCGCCGGCACCGCCTGGAAATCGGGGGCGGCCAAGGGATCGAGCGCTCGCCCGGTCCCGCTGCTGACGGGCTTCGTGCTCGGCCGGGCCGGCTGAGCCGGGCCGATCCGGGCCGCCGGTCGGGTCCGTCGCGATGACGCGCATCGACTTCCACGTCAACGCGCCCGACCCGATCGGCTATGGCTGCCGCCTGGTCCGCAAGATCTACCGCGCCGGTCAGCACGTCGTCGTCTGCTGCGACGACCCCGCTCGCCTCAAGGCGTTCGACGAGGCGCTCTGGACCTTCGCGCCGCACGACTTCGTGCCGCACGTGATGGCGGGCGACGCGCTGGCGCCCGAGACGCCGGTGCTGCTGACCGCCTCGCCCGATGGCCTGCCCTGGCACGACGTGCTGGTGAACCTCGGCGACGCGACCCCCGAGGGCTTCGCCCGCTTCGAGCGCCTGGTCGAGGTGGTCGGTGCCGAGGCCGTCGAGCGCGGGCGCGAGCGCTTCCGGTTCTACCGCGACCGCGGCTATCCGCTGTCGCCGACGCACGACGTCGCCGCCGCCGAGCGGCGCTGAGTCCGGACATGGCCGACTCCCAGCCGCCCTCGCCGGCGCCCGCAGCGGCCGGGTCGCCCCCCGCGCGCGACGAGGCGATCCCCATGCTGACCGAGATCGTCCAGGTCCCCCGCTACCAGCCGGAGGAACTGCCGCGCGCGCTCGAAGAGGTCGACTGGTCGGTCCTCTCGGAGCGGGTCCGCGAGAACGTCACCGAGCGCCTCGCGCGGCGCTCGCAGGCGCTCCTCGACGCGGCGCTGCGGGACTCCCTGCAGGCGGTCGTCGACCGCGCGGCCGAGTCGCTGGCCACCGACCTTCGCGAGTCGGTGATGCGCACGGTCCGCGACCTCGTCGCCCAGGCGGTCAACGAGGAGATCACCCGCGTGCATGCCGAGATCGCCCGGCGGCCGCGCACCTGATTCCGAGCCCCTCCGGCCTATAATCGCCGGTTTTCCCCACGCGGTTCCCATCCGAACATGAACGCCCCGCAACCGCAGGGCGCGGCAGACGCTGCGCTCGCCAAGAGTTTCGAGCCCGCCGCGATCGAGGCGCGCTGGTATCCGCTGTGGGAGTCGCGCGGACTGTTCGGCCAGGCGCAGGCCGGCGCTCCCGCCGCCGGCGAAGGCCTGTCGACCCGCGCCTCCGGCTACTGCATCCAGCTGCCGCCGCCGAACGTCACCGGCACGCTGCACATGGGCCACGCGTTCCAGCAGACGCTGATGGACACCCTGGTGCGCTGGCAGCGGATGAAGGGCTCGGACGTGAACTGGGTCGTCGGCACCGACCACGCCGGCATCGCGACGCAGGTGGTCGTCGAGCGCCAGCTCCAGGCGCAGGGCCTGACCCGCCACGACCTCGGCCGCGAGAAGTTCCTCGAGCGTGTCTGGGAATGGAAGCAGCAGTCGGGCGCGACGATCATCGGCCAGATGCGCCGTCTCGGCGCGTCGGGCAACTGGGACTACGCGGACACCGACGGCGCGCGCGCCGGCTACTTCACGATGGACGCCTCGATGAGCGCGGCCGTCCTCGAGGTGTTCGTCTCCCTGCACGAGCAGGGCCTGATCTACCGCGGCAAGCGGCTGGTCAACTGGGATCCGACGCTGCAGACCGCGGTGTCCGACCTCGAGGTCGACAGCGAGGAGGAGGACGGCCGGATCTGGGAGATCCGCTATCCGCTCGCCGGCGGCGCGGTCGAGGTCGCGCTGCCGGCGACCGACACCGAGCCCGCGCGCACCGTGACCGTCGACGCGCTGGTGGTCGCCACCACCCGCCCCGAGACGATGCTCGGCGACACCGCGGTCGCGGTGAACCCGGCCGACGCGCGCTGGGCGCCGCTGGTGGGCCGCACGCTGCGCCTGCCGCTGTCGGCCGCCGATCCTGCCGCGTGGCGCGAGATCCCGATCGTCGCCGACGACTACGTCGACGCCAAGTTCGGTACCGGCTGCGTGAAGATCACGCCCGCCCACGACTTCAACGACTGGAAGCTCGGCGAGCGCCACGCGCTGCCGGTCATCAGCATCCTCACCCGCACCGCCACCGTCTCCGAGGACGCGCCCGAGGCCTATCGCGGCCTCGACCGCTACGACGCGCGCAAGAAGGTGCTCGAGGACCTGACCGCGCTCGGCCTGCTGGTCTCCGAGAAGCCGCACAAGCTGACCGTGCCGCGCTCGGCGCGCACCGGCGTCGTCGTCGAGCCGATGCTCACCGACCAGTGGTTCGTCGCGATGAGCGAGCGCGGCCACGCCAACGGCTTCTTCCCCGGCAAGTCGATCGCCGACGTGTGCCTGCAGGTGGTCGCCGACGGCCAGGTGCGCTTCGTGCCCGAGCACTGGCGGACCACCTACGACCACTGGATGGAGAACATCCAGGACTGGTGCATCTCGCGCCAGCTCTGGTGGGGCCATCAGATCCCGGCCTGGTACAAGGCCGACGCCGAGGGCGCCGCGATCCACGACGGCACGGTGTTCGTCGCCCGCGACGAGGCCGCCGCGCGTGCCCAGGCCGCGGCCGCCGGCTGGTCCGGCGCGCTGGTGCGCGACCCCGACGTGCTCGACACCTGGTTCTCGTCGGCGCTGGTGCCGTTCTCCTCGCTCGGCTGGCCGCGCGCCACCGCCGACCTCGACCGCTACCTGCCCTCGGCGGTGCTCGTCACCGGCTTCGACATCATCTTCTTCTGGGTCGCCCGGATGGTGATGATGACCACCTTCTTCACCGGCCGGGTGCCGTTCCGCGACGTCTACATCAACGCGATCGTGCGGGACGCCGAAGGCCAGAAGATGTCGAAGTCGAAGGGCAACACCATCGACCCGCTCGACCTCATCGACGGCGTGACGCTCGAGACCCTGGTCGAGAAGTCCACCGTGGGCCTGCTGCGCGCCGACCACAAGGCTCGGATCGAGAAGCAGCTGCGCAAGTCGTATCCGGAGGGCATCCCGGCCTACGGCGCGGACGCGGTGCGCTTCACCTTCGCGTCGCTCGCGACCTTCGCACGCACGCTGAACTTCGACCTGAACCGCTGCGAGGGCTACCGCAACTTCTGCAACAAGCTCTGGAACGCGACGCGCTTCGTGCTGATGCAGACCGAGGGGCGCGACTGCGGCTTCGCGCCGCACACGGCGGATCAGTGCGTGCCCGGCGGCTACATGCACTTCACGCCGGTCTCGCGCTGGATCACCTCCCGGCTGCAGCGCACCGAGGCCAGCATCGAGCAGGCGCTCGCCGACTACCGCTTCGACGTCGCCGCGCGCGAGCTGTACGAGTTCGCGTGGAACGAGTACTGCGACTGGTACCTCGAGCTCGCCAAGGTCGACCTCGCCTCGCCCGACGAGGCGGTCCAGCGGGGCACGCGGCGCACGCTGCTGCGCACGCTCGAGACGATCCTGCGCCTGGCGCATCCGATGATCCCGTTCATCACCGAGGAGCTGTGGCAGAAGGTCGCGCCGCTCGCGCACCGCTACGGCGAGCGCGGCGTGCAGTCCCTGACGGGCGAGGCGCTCGCGGCCGCGATCGCGGAACAGCGCCACTCGATCTCCACGCAGCGCTTCCCGGTCGCGGAGCTCGGGAAGATCGATGCTTCGAGCGAGGCGGCGGTCGCCGAGCTGCGCACGATGGTCGACGCCTGCCGTGCGCTGCGGGGCGAGATGAACGTCTCGCCGGCGCAGAAGCTGCCGCTGGTGGTCGCCGGTCCGCGCGAGCGCGCGGCCGCGCACGCGCCCTACCTGCAGGTGCTGGCGAAGCTGTCGGGCGTGGAGCTGCTCGACACCCTGCCCGCGGACTCGATCGCGCCGGTGCAGATCGTCGGCGACTTCCGGCTGATGCTGAAGGTCGAGATCGACGTCGCGGCCGAGCGCGAGCGGCTCGACAAGGAGATCGCGCGCATCGACGGCGAAGTCCGCAAGGCGACGGGCAAGCTGACGAACGCGAGCTTCGTCGACCGAGCGCCCCCTGCGGTGGTCGCTCAGGAGCGCGAGCGGCTAGCCGGCTTCGAGAGCACCGTCGCGCGGCTGCGCGAGCAGCGCGCGAAGCTGGGGTGAACGGCGCGGGCAGGGCCGGACCCCGCCCCGCTCAGCGGCGCTGGAGGAAGAAGGTCCAGACCTTGTCGGCTTCCGACTGGCCGATCATCTGGTTGCCGGTCTGACGGGCGAAGGCCTGGAAGTCGCGCAGCGAGCCCGGGTCGGTCGAGACGACCTTGAGCACCTGGCCGCTGCCGAGCTCGGCCAGGGCCTTCTTGGCCTTGAGGATCGGCAGCGGGCAGTTCAGCCCGCGGGCGTCGACTTCACGATCGAATGCGGTGGCGTCTGACATCGTCGGTATCGGCCGCCCGGAAGGCGGCCCGGTCGAGGCTGGGGGACCGCGATTCTACCCGTGCCGGCCGCCCGACCGGCGGCGCCCCGCCGAGGCGAGGGGCCGCGGCCGCACGGCGCTCAGGCCTCGCGCTGCGGCGCGGCGCCGCGTGCCGGCACGTTCAGGTGCACCGCATGCGCCGCCGGCACCGCGTAGCCCGCGCGCGAGAACTCCTCGCGGATCACCCGGTTGGTGTCGAACCAGACCTGCCAGAAGTGGTCGGTGTGGCAGTACGGCCGGACCGCGAGCTGCGCGCCCATCGGGTTGAAGTCGAGGATCTCCACGTCGGGCGCGGGCTCGGCGAGCACGTTCGGGATCGTCGACAGGCGGGCCTTCAGGCGCGCGATCGCATCCGCCGGATCGACGCCGTGGTCGATCTGCGCGAGCCGGTCGACGCGACGGTACGGCGCGGCCGAATAGTTCTTGAGCGTGTCGCCGAGCAGCTTGCCGTTGCCCACCAGCGTGACCACGTTGTCCGGCGCGATGATGGTGGTGGAGAACAGGCCGAGCTCGCGCACCGTGCCTTCGACGCCGCCGCCGGAGATGTAGTCGCCGACCTTGAACGGGCGCAGCACCATCAGGAACGCGCCGGCCGCGAAGTTCGACAGCAGCCCCGACCAGGCCGCGCCGATCGCGACGCCGGCGGCCGCGAGCAATGCGGCGAACGAGGTGGTCTCGAAGCCGAAGAAGCCGAGGATGCCGATCACCAGCACGATGTTCAGCACCACGCCGATGATCGAGGCGAGGTAGCGCTGCAGCGTCGGGTCGACCTGGCGCACGGTCAGCGCAGTCTGGATCAGGCGCACCGCCATGCCGATCAGCCAGCGGCCGGCCCACCACAGCGCGAAGGCGCCGAGCAGCTTGAGGCCGAAGTTGACGATGATCTGCTGGGCGGTATCGAGGGTCTCGGTGAACTGCATCGTTGCGGCTCCTGGAGGATGCGGACGCGCGGACGCGCGTCGACGGGTGGAGTCTATGTCGCCAGCTCGGCCGCTGTCGTGTCGACATGTGGCGCCGATGGCGCAGTGCGCACGGATCGTGTCGGCCCGCGCCCGAATCGGTCCGCATGGCCGGACGAGCGCCCGCCGGTCCGCCTCACGGCGCCCGCCGCACCGCCCGCCCCACCCCCACCAGCCCTGCACCGAGCAGCAGCGCCATGCCCCAGAACAGCCCGCCGATCCCGATCACGCCGCCCACCGCGCCGAACGCCGAGGGCAGCACCGTCTGCGTGCCGTTGACCAGCATCAGCCGCAGCCCCGTCGCCTCCCCGAGCCGGCTCGCCGGCGCCGAGCGCGCCATGATCGACAGCGTCATCGGCTGCGACACGCCCAGCCCCAGCCCCAGCACGAAGGACAGTGCCAGCAGCGCCTCGAGCGAGGTGAACATCGGGTACACCGCGTAGACGACGCCGGCGATCGCCATCGCGACCAGGATCGCCGTCCACTCCGAGACGTCCATCAGGAACAGCGGAATCACCATCCGCACCACCATCGTCGCGATCGCGAAGGACCCGAGGATCAGCCCGATGCCGGAGGCCGACAGTCCGATGCGCGCGCCGTAGAGCGGCACGAGGAACTGGTGGACGTCCCAGGCCGAGGAGATCAGCGCCACCACGATGTACAGGCGGCGCAGCTCGGGGGTGGCGAGCAGATCGCCGATGCGCATCTTCTGCGAGGTCGCGGGCGGGGCGATGCGCCCGCCGGGCAGCCGCTCGCGCAGGCGCCGCAGCCACAGCAGCGCGCCCAGCGGCAGCAGCGCCAGCACGCCGAACGCGAAGCGGTGGCCGAGCCCGTCGATCAGGAAGCCGGCGCTGGTGGGCCCCAGGAAGGCCGACACCGAGAAGCCGATCGCCATCAGGCTCAGGTTGTGACGACGGTCCTCGGGCGTGCCGAGCTCGCTGATCAGCTTCTGGATACCGAGGTGGAACGGCAGGAAACCCAGGCCGACCAGCACCGCTGTCGCGAACAGCGTGGTCATCGACAGCCAGACGAAGGGCAGCACGACGCCGACGGCGATCACCGCGGTGCCCGCGATCATCGGCCAGCGCGCGCCGATGCGGTCGATCCAGCGGCCACCGGGGATGGCGAGCAGCATCGGCAGCAGGCTGAAGAACGACAGCAGCATGCCGACCTGGAAGGTCGGTGCGTGCAGATGGAGCGCGGACAGCGTGAGCGACACTCGCACGCCGGCGAACGCGATGTGATTGAGGATCGACAGCGCGATCAGCGTGCGGACGCCGAGCGGCTGCGCCGGAGGCAGCCACCCGGGGTCGGCGCCCGCGGCGCCCTCCCCCGGGGTCGAGCCGGCCACGCTCACACGCGCTCGGCCACCCAGCCCTGGACCGAGGCCAGCGCCTTCGGCAGCGCCGCGGCGTCGGTGCCGCCGGCCATCGCCATGTCGGGCTTGCCGCCGCCCTTGCCGCCGACCTGCTGGGCGACGAAGTTGACCAGCTCCCCGGCCTTGATGCGACCGACCGCCTCGGGCGTGACGCCCGCGGCGAGCTGCACCTTGCCGTCGACGACCGCGGCCAGCACGATCGCGGCCGGACGCAGCTTGTCCTTGAGCTTGTCCATCGTCTCGCGCAGCGCCTTGGCGTCGGCACCGTCGAGCGCGGCCACCAGCACCTTCAGGCCCTTGACGTCGACCGCCTTCGACAGCAGCTCGTCGCCCTGGCTGGCCGCGAGCTTGGACTTGAGCCGAGCGAGCTCGCGCTCGGTGGCGCGGGCCGACTCGATGAGCTGCTCGATCTTGCCGCGCAGCTCGACGACCGGCACCTTGAACGCGCCGGCGGCATCGTGGAGCACGTTCTCCACACCCTGCACCCAGGCGAGCGCGACGTCGCCGGTGACGGCCTCGACGCGGCGGATGCCGGCGGCCACGCCGCCCTCGGAGACGATCTTGAACAGGCCGATGTCGCCGGTGCGCGCGACGTGCGTGCCGCCGCACAGCTCGCGCGACGAGCCGATGTCGAGCACGCGCACGGTGTCGCCGTACTTCTCGCCGAAGAGCGCCATCGCGCCGCCGGCGACCGCGTCGTCGAAGGACAGCAGCTGCGAGCGGGTCGACTCGTTGGCGAGGATCTCGGCGTTCACCAGCGCCTCGACCTCGCGCACCTGCGCGGCGGTCATCGGCGAATGGTGCGAGAAGTCGAAGCGGGTCTTGTCGGCGTCGACCAGCGAGCCCTTCTGCTGGACGTGTCCGCCGAGCACCTGACGCAGCGCCTTGTGCATCAGGTGGGTGGCCGAATGATGGCGCTGGGTGCGGGCGCGGCGCACGACGTCCACGCGCGCACTGACCTCGTCGCCGACCTGCAACGCACCCGACTCGAGCCGGCCGTGGTGACCGAACACCTCGGCCTGCACCTTGAGGGTGTCGTCGACCGCGAAGCGCGCGCCGTGCGCGCCCTCGAGCAGGCCCTGGTCGCCGGCCTGGCCGCCCGACTCGGCGTAGAACGGCGTGCGGTCGAGCACGACCACCGCGGCCTGGCCGGCGGCGACCTGCTGCACCGCAGTCCCGTCGACGTAGAGCGCGGCGATCCGCGCGCCGTCGACCTCGAGCTGCTCGTAGCCGTGGAAGTGGGTGACGATGCCCGAGTACTCGAGCGAGCCGCCCATGCGGAACTTGCCGGCGGCGCGCGCGGTCTCGCGCTGGCGCGTCATCGCGGCATCGAAGCCCGCCTCGTCGACCGCGACGTCGCGCTCGCGGCAGACGTCGGCGGTCAGGTCGAGCGGGAAGCCGTAGGTGTCGTACAGCTTGAACGCGGTCTCGCCGTCGAGCGTCTTCGTGCCCGAGGCCAGCGCCGCGTTCAGGATCTGCATGCCGTTCTCGAGGGTCTCGCCGAAGCGCTCCTCCTCCTGGCGCAGCACGTCGACGACGCGCGGCGCCGCCTCGACCAGCTCGGGATAGGCGTCGCCCATCGCGGCCACCAGGTCCGGCACCAGCTTGTGGAAGAACGGCTTCGTCTGGCCGAGCTTGTGGCCGTGGCGCAGCGCGCGGCGCGCGATGCGGCGCAGCACGTAGCCGCGGCCCTCGCTGCCCGGGATGATCCCGTCGACGATCAGGAACGCGCAGGCGCGGATGTGGTCGGCGATCACGCGCAGCGAGGGCGTGGCGAGGTCGGCGATGCCGGTCTCGCGCGCGGCCGCTGCGATCAGCGCCTGGAACAGGTCGATCTCGTAGTTGCTGTGGACGTGCTGCAGCACGGCCGCGATCCGCTCCAGGCCCATGCCGGTGTCGACGCAGGGCTTGGGCAGCGGCGTGAGCGTGCCCGAGGCGTCCCGGTCGTACTGCATGAACACGAGATTCCAGATCTCGATGTAGCGGTCGCCGTCCTGCTCGGGGCTGCCGGGCGGGCCGCCCGCGACCTCGGGGCCGTGGTCGTAGAACAGTTCGGAGCACGGACCGCAGGGGCCGGTGTCCGCCATCTGCCAGAAGTTGTCCGAGGCGTACCGGGCGCCCTTGTTGTCGCCGATCCGCACGATCCGTTCGGCGGGTACGCCGATCTCGTTCGCCCAGATGCCGTAGGCCTCGTCGTCCTCGCTGTAGACGGTGACCCACAGCCGTTCGGGCGGCAGCGCGTAGACCTTCGTCAGCAGGTCCCAGGCGAAGCGGATCGCGTCGCGCTTGAAGTAGTCGCCGAACGAGAAGTTGCCGAGCATCTCGAAGAACGTGTGGTGCCGGGCGGTGTAGCCCACGTTCTCGAGGTCGTTGTGCTTGCCGCCGGCGCGCACGCTGCGCTGCGCGGTGGTCGCGCGGCGGTACGGGCGAGGATCCTTGCCGAGGAAGACGTCCTTGAACTGGACCATGCCGCTGTTCGTGAACAGCAGCGTCGGGTCGTTGGCCGGCACCAGCGACGACGAACGCACGATGGCGTGGCCCTGCGATTCGAAGTACTCGAGGAACTTCCTGCGGATGTCGGCCGACTTCATGTCTTTGATTCGACTAGGTTTTCAGGTCAACCCGAGAGGGTATCACAGGGGCCGGCGCCCGGTTCGCGAGGCCATCGTCCGGACGAGGCCGCCCGGCCGCTCCCACCGGGCCGGACGAGGCCGCCCGGCGGGCGCGGCGGCGCGGGACGGGCGCCCTTCGAAAGGCGCTACCATCGACCGATCCCGACCCTGTTCTCCAGCCCAGCTCCATGCCCGCTGCCCTCGAAGGAATCCGTGTCCTCGACCTGTCCCGCGTGCTCGCCGGGCCGTGGTGTTCCCAGGCCCTCGCCGACCTGGGGGCGGACGTCATCAAGGTCGAGCGGCCCGAGGCCGGCGACGACACCCGGGGCTGGGGGCCGCCTTTCCTGAAGGATCGCGACGGCGACGACACCGGCGACTCGGCCTACTACCTCGCCGCCAACCGCAACAAGCGCTCGATCGAGATCGACCTCGCCAGCGAAGCGGGCCGCGACATCGTGCTCGCGCTGGCGCGGGTCAGCGACGTGGTGGTGGAGAACTACAAGGTCGGTGCGCTCAAGAAGTACGGCCTCGACTACGACAGCCTGCGTGCCGTCAATCCCAGGCTCGTGTACTGCTCGATCACGGGCTTCGGCCAGACCGGGCCCTGGGCGCATCGCGCCGGCTACGACTTCATCATCCAGGGGATCGGCGGCCTGATGTCCGTGACCGGCGAGGCCGACGACCGGCCCGGCGGCGGGCCGCAGAAGGTCGGCGTGGCCGTCGCCGACCTGTTCACCGGGATGTACGCCACCCAGGCGGTCCTGGCCGCGCTCTTCCATCGGGAGCGCACGGGGACCGGCCAGCACCTCGACCTGGCGCTGCTGGACGTGCAGGTCGCGATGACCGCGAACATGTCGTCGAACTTCCTGCACAGCGGCACGCCGCCCAAGCGCTGGGGCAACGCGCATCCGAACCTCGTGCCCTACCAGACCTTCAAGGCCTCCGACGGCTGGATCATCGTCGCGGTCGGCAACGACGGCCAGTTCCGCCGCTTCGTGGAGCTCGGCGGCGAACCGGCGCTGGCCGACGATGCCCGCTTCCTGCGCGTGCAGGATCGGGTCCGCAACCGCGACGCGCTGGTGCCGCTGCTGGCCGACATGGTGTCCCGGCAGAGCCAGGACGCCTGGATCGACGGCATGGAGCGCGCGGGCGTGCCCTGCGGCCCGATCAACGATCTGCGGCAGGTCTTCGAGAATCCCCAGGTCAAGGCCCGCGGCATGCGCATCGAGATCGAGCGGCCCGATGCCGGACCGGTCGCGCTGGTGGCCAACCCGGTGAAGGCGTCGGTCACGCCGCCGTCTTACCGGCTGCCGCCGCCGCGGCTCGGCGAGCACACCGACTCGGTGCTGTCGGGCGTGCTCGGGTGGGACGCCGCGCGCATCGCCGCCGCCCGCGCCGCCGGCGCGATCGGCCACGGCGGCGCCACGGGTGGCGTTGCCTGAACCGGGCGCCGACCGGCGCACGCTCGACGCCGACCGCGCCACCGCGGTCCCGACGATGCGCTCGGCGGCCCCCCTGCTGAAGACCTCCACGGCCGGCGCGCTGCTGGCCATCGCGGTGATGGTGGCGGCGACCGTCGGCGCCGCGATCTGGCTGTCGATCATCGACCAGCGTCGCCAGGCCCAGGAGCAGCTGACCCGCCAGGCGCATGCGGCGGCGCTGCAGATCCGGGCGCGCCTCATCGAGACCGAGCAGCTGCTGCTGCTCGAGGGCTCGGGCTACGCGGCCTCGGCGGACCGCTTCCGGCGCGACATGGAAGAACTGCTCGACGCCAATCCCGCGCTGCTGCGCGTCGAGCTGCGCGGTCGCGACGGCCAGTCGCTGGTCGGCGTCGACGCCGCGGCCCCCCGGCCCACCGTGGCGGCGGCGACGCGCACGGCGCTGTCCCCCGAAGCCGCCGCGGCGTTCGACAGCGCCGCACGCATGAACCGGCTGACCTACTCGCGGCCGTACTACGTCACCTTCGGCGCCACCGGATTCGACCTGATGGAGCTGGTCGTGCCGACCGGTGCGGTCGACGGCCCGATGATCGTCGCGGTCTACGCACCGCAGCGCATCCTCGACCATTTCCTGCCGAGCGACCAGG
>Ga0105105_10000184_pt1 | contig 29171 bp, 29 predicted proteins | sample PPLLaktember2015_4_FD_79108 | JGI IMG/M metagenome (GOLD analysis project Ga0105105, IMG submission 79108) | Freshwater sediment microbial communities from Prairie Pothole Lake near Jamestown, North Dakota, USA - PPLs Lake P8 Core (1) Depth... | ecosystem: Environmental > Aquatic > Freshwater >...
ACCGTCATTCTGGCTCGATTTTTTTCCGGTCATCGTGCAATAATCTGAAAAGCCTGCCCCTCGGCGGCTTCAAGACGAGTTTTAAACGAAAGGGCGTCCTGGGTGTTCAAGAATTTCCCGACATAGACCACGTAATACTTTTTTCCGTCGACGGTTTTATTCGACACGTCGACATTCTCCCCGAACTTTTTCATGTACTTGGCGTATTCCTTGGCGTTATCCTGCTCGGAAAATACTCCTACCTGTATCGAATAAACCGATCCCGTGATCTTTTCGGCGCTGGCATCGGAACTAATGTTATCGAGATTCGCGAACCGGTCCACCAGATCGGCCACCCCGATGGCATTATCGTACCGTTCTTTCAGCAGATTATAGTACAGAATAGCGTCGTCTACCCGTTTCTGCTCGATAGAATATTTCGATAACATGTACATCGCCGGAGCTGCCGCCTCGGGATAACCGCTGTTGGTCAGGCGGCGGCAGATGGTCTGTGCCTCGGCGTAATCCTTCTCCCCGTACAAACGAAAGGCCCTGTCGATTTCCCCCATGTAACCGTACATCTGCCCCCGGTTTTCCCGAATCATATTGGAATTCAAACGCGAGGCGTTTTCTTCCTGGGCTTCGAGGTTGAAAGCGTATGATGCTATGCGAAGGATCTGAGGTCGATACTTCCCGTTCTCCCAGCGCTGCAGATATGCCTGCGCGGTCGCCGCCGCCTTTTCGCTATTTCCGGACGCCAGATAGTACTGCGCGGTCAAATATGTGTTCCTCTCCAGGAGTTCCGGATTCAGCCCGGCCCTCACTGCGGCATCCAGAAACTGCTGCGAAACCTCGCCCTCCTGTTCGATCAACGCCTGGTAGAACAGGAGATTACCATCCCGAACCGAGGCGCTCGACGATTTGCCTATTTCGTCCCGGGCCTCGGATATTTTCCCCTTTTCAATTTTTTCAAGAATAGTTTCGGATTGTACCGACAGCACCGGAAATATAAGTGCTATGACATAAATGAAGTATTTCATCTTGCAAAGCTATCCACCGCACTGCATTTCGGGCAAAGCCACATTTTTTCTCGAGAGATATGGCCGCATTTCTTGCAGCGATATTGATATTCCAGAGTCCCGTACCGCCCGTCGAGACGATTCAAAAGCTCTTTCAGCCTGTCCTTTTCATTGGCGACCAGATACAGCTTCGCCAGTTCCATCGTCGGCAAATATGATTCAGGATGATTATCCGCAGCCGTCCGCAGGTGCTCTATGGCAGTGGTATATTCCCCTTTTTTGGTATAATAGTCGGCCAGGCTCAGGCGGGCATCGAGATTCGTCGGCGACACCTCAATAACCTCCCGGCATACATCGGAAATTTCACCGAATCTCCCCAGCTCGAAGAGACCCTTCTTTATCCGGCTGAGAACCAGGTGCGCATCTTCGGGAACCGCCACCAGCATTTTCCGCCAGATTTCGACGGCATCCTCGATCCGGTTTTCGGCAATGTACGAATCCCCTATGAATATATATGACGGTGTGCAGGTCGTATTCAGGCCGATTGCTTCCTTGAAAACAATCCTCGATTTATGGAATTTCTTTTCATCGTACAGCTTTTTCCCCTGGAAGAACCGATAAATCGCCAGCTCTCCTTTTCCCTTATCGCCGGACAGTTTTACCAGCTGCTCCTTCGTTTCATAAGCGGCATCCCAATCTCCCTGCTTGACATATACCTCGAGCAGTTTTTCGAGCGCCCGCCGATGATGTCCGTCGAGGTGGAGCAGCTCTTTAAGAGCCGATGAAGCCGACGACAGGTCTTTAAGCAGAATATAATCCTCGGCCATCGCCAGCAGCACCGAGATCTTTTCGTCGCGGGTCAGTCCTTGCCGAAGAGTCAAATCCTTGTGGACCTGAAGCGCCCGGTCCGCCTTGTCATATTTCCTGAGAATGTTCCCGATTCTGATATAGGCATCGACATTGGCGCTGTCATCGGAAACGACTTCGCGGAACTTGCTGAACGCCTGCTCGTCCCGCCCCTCCAGCAACGCCTTCAGCCCTTCGATGTAAATTGCGGGATCCTTGGCCTGCTTTTCCTTTATGGCGCGATTATAAAATAAATAAATCGCCGCTATCCCGGCAAAAGCCAAAAGGACAATAACTGCAATTGATTCCATTATTCTCTCAGCCCGCCTTTATCCAACAGGTTTTTTGTTTCGTTAATAGGGCGGTTCCTGAGAGCCGAAACTTCCGACTCCAGCCCTTTTAATTCCCTGCGCGCACGGCCAAGCTGATTGGTAAGTTTAAAGTAAATGGAAACAAACAGCAGGAAAGAAACCCCCGACCCGATAATGAACGACCAGAATACCACGGTTATCACCGGAACATTCAAACGCTTGGTCCAGACCAGGTTGACATCGACTGTTTGATCCGGGCCCGTGTTATGAAGCGCAAAACCGATTATGACCGCGATAATTATCAGGATCAGAAGCGACCTGAATACCCACATATATTCTCCTTCAAGGGTAATTAAAATCCTCGGCTAATTAAGGATTAATCCCCTCGCAAGTCAATTTATAAATATGGCCGACCCTCTCCGGACCGGACTAAGATTCCCTTCTTCCCCCGGTTATTCCTTTTCTCCCCCGAATTTCAAGGTATTAACAATACCCATAAACTCCTTTTCCAGATGGGAGAAATACCGGTCCTCGCAGATAAAATTAATCACCAGCAGGGTATTATTATCGGTGTTCCGGACAAAAGCTACCGCTCCGCCGTAATAATCGGTTACGACATCCGCCTTATCCGATTCCGAACCCTGCCGCTGCACCTGAATGGTATACTGCTGCCGCCCGCCCAGAATAATTCCTTCGTATCCGCCTATCGACTGCCGGGTCCGGCTCCGTTCCTGGAAATCGCCGAAAAGGATTTTAGTCTCACTGAGAATATTTTTCTTCTGGTCCGTTTTGTAATTATCAGACAGAAGACTATCGACGAAAACCGGCAACGACATGGTCGAAGTGTCCGCTATAACCGTGATTTTGGGAACCGTGGTGTAGTTCGGAGCGTGCTGAAAAGCCATCGGGACTTCATATTCTTTTTTCGTCAGGACTACCCGGATGTCCTGATCGTCTTTCTTTACCGAAACATCCCAGGCATCGGGAAAGGATAGGCTGAAACCGTAAATGGCATCCGTATAAACCCCTTTTTCGACTTCGCCCGCTTTCTTACTGCCACGCCTGGCGTCGGCAATGTTAACAACAACAAAAAAAGCCAAAAAGAGTATTAGTGAGTTTTTCACGAGGGCCTCCTCTTCGAGTTTTGCTTCCTCTTAACTATTTACAGATTATACAATTAGTAGTCAAGAGGCAATTGAAAAATCGAGAGAAAATGAGAGAAAGTAAAATCAGTTGGATTTTTTATACTGACGAAATAGCCCGCCCCATTCCGTTCTCGAAAACTTACGGATTATCGATTTCCCGACAATGGGATACCAGAACCAGTCATGGTATAGATTGCTGGCCATGGGAGCCCAAAAAACCAGCGGAGAATGCAAAAGCACTTTTTCCAGAAAACGAAGAGGACCTTTCCGAAGCATCTGGTCCCCCCAGATTACGAATGATTTTTTTACTTCGAAACCGAAATTCACTCCGGTTATGTCGAAACCAAGGATTTCGATCTTTTTCGGATCGGCCACCCCCAGTCCCCGTTCCTGGCACATTCGTAAATAGGGGATTTCCATGGGGTCGAATCCCATCATTTTTGCGGCAATGGCATCGATTGCCACCTGATCTTCCGAAGCCAGAATGAAATTCTTGCCGTGGGGAGTCATGGTTCTGGGCCCGGCCCCGTCGCCGCAGACGGTCCCATCCATCACCGCGAATATCCGGGGATGTAGCTCCCGCTGCATCAGCATCAAATCGACCAGAACCTCGTGCATATACTTGTGCGCATAATGGCGCACTTCCTTCAAAAGCCCCCCGAATGAATTTTTGATAGCCCCGGTGGTCGTGGCATGTCCATGAGTTTTTACCGTCGGCAGATGCACAATCTGTTTCCCAATGTACATTTTGGGAATTTCGATCCCTTCCGGAAAAATGTGATTCAGTTTTAATAGGTCGCTCTTGAAATCGTAAACGGTCCATTCCACTTCCGGAAGCGCCGTAAATCCCAAACCGTATTTTTCAAGCACCGGCATCCAGCAGTTATTGACCGCCCCCTTCCAGGGATCGGTTACCACCGTCTTGTTTTCCAGTGGAAAAAGTTTATCCTTGGGGAAGCCGTCTTCGACGAACGTCTTGACCACCCCTTCTAATTGCCAGGGTTGCGACGAACAGGACGGGAAATACTTCGTCCACGAAAGATTTAATTTGATTACGACATCCTGCTTGAAATCGAGGATATTCCTGTAATTGATTAATTCCAGCAGCTTGCGATAGTCGGTCAGGACATTATTCGCATCGGTTTTTAGGACGGCTACTTTTCCGGGACCCATCAGCTTTCGAATCCTATCGGTTTACGAGTGCTTACGTTAACATAATCGAGCGCCGTCACAAAGTCAAATTCCGATAACAGCCGGTGCAGTTTCCGAGCCATCGTCGACAAAGACCCGTACTGGCGGTACTTCTGGAACATGGTCAACCCGTCAATCCGGGGCTGCTCGACATCGATTTCCCAGGGATGAATATAAACCATCACGGGACGCCCCTTGGCATTCTGCTTCCTGATCATACTGGAAGTGTACCAATAGGGCGAAAGCCTCAGATATCCTCCCCCTCCGATCGGCATGTTCCGCCCGGCCAGGCGAATCGTCGACGCCGGCAATTCGTAGAGAGTCCTGCCGCTTTCCAGACCGAGACGGTAAATATCCCGCGGAGCATCCGGCTCTCCGTAGATATCGTGCTTTATCGGATATACCGAGGAATCATACCTGAAACCCAGGTCGGCCAGAACTTCCCATGCCCACGGAACCCGGGAATTGATCGACCAGCTCGGAGCGCGATATCCGAACGGTAAATGCCCCGAAGTCTTCAGGATTACTTCCATGGCCCGCTGAGTATCTTCACGGAACTTCTCTTTATCCAGTCTATCTACCCGATGATGCGCATAACTATGGCAGGCTATCTCATGACCGGAATAGGTCAATTCCCCGATGAGGTGCGGATAGTGTTCCGCGACCCACCCCAAAACGAAAAAAGTGGCGTGTACCCCGTGCTGCCGGAATATCTGCAATAGAGCAATGGTATTTTCTTCGATCCGGTGCTTCAATTTCGGCCATTCGGACTGGTCGATATTCCCCTTAAGATTCTCGACGACAAACCAGTCTTCGAGATCGACCGTCAGTATGTTGGAAACGATATTCATTCCAGATTATACGAAACAAGGGGCGTGAATTCGGCTATTCTTTGGTATGTTTATAGTGATAGCCGTAATAATTGTAATTGTAATAATACGGTAATGTCCGGGTCAGATTATTGACTATCACTCCGACCACTTTCCCGTTATGCGGATTTAGAGCCGCCCTGGCCCGCGATGCCACCGCCTTCTGAGTCGCCCCGGCCTTGACCACCAGGAGAACCGCGTCCAGCTCCTCCAGCAAAACCAGCGAATCCATCACCGGAACCAGCGGAGGAGAATCAACCACGATAAATTCATAATAATACTTCATCTCCTCGATAATCATATGCACATTGGGACCGTTTACCAAGTCGGTCGGATTTTCCACGAATTTCCCCGCCGTCAATAAATCGAGATTTTCTATCGTCGTCCGCCTTACGGCATTTCGAGGAGCCAGCCCGTCGAGAATAATTTCGGAGATTCCCTTATCCCGGTCGACCGCGAACAGCTTATGCTGGGTCGGCCGCCTCAAATCGAAATCCATCAACAGGGTCTTGCGGTTTTTATGACGTGCCGATGTCATCGCCAGAAACGAGGAAATCAGCGATTTGCCTTCCGACAACATAGCCGATGTAATCAGGAGGGTCTTTTTCTCCCCTCCCTTCGAGGACTTATTCAGGTTGTGAAGTATCCGGCGAAATTCGGTCGCTTCCGGCGATTCGATATCGAAGATTTCCGTGATCGGCGTCGGCGCTTTCTTCCTGGCCAATTCCGCTCCTATTTTATTTTCTCGGTTATATCGTAAACCACGTCGGTCAGTTTCAAAAATTCTTCGTGCGACAATTCCGCCGCCGCTTTGGCCTTCCGCAATTCCGGATTTATCTCCAGCGCCCTCTGGAAATTATCCATGGCGTTTTTCCAGCTTAACCGTGCGTGATACAGCCGACATACTCCCAGCTCATAATACAGGTCGACATACCCGGGATTTTTGGATATCTCCCGTTCGAGAGTACTGATTCTCCCTTCGATATCCCCCTGGCTCAGCCAGTCGGTATTGAGAAGATACCGCTGGAAATGCAGGGCTTTCTGCATCCGGCTCTTTTCCCGCTTATCCTGCCGTTTCTGCCTCAAGCATAACACGGCATACGAGATATCCCCGTCCCAGACCGCCTCGACCGCCTCATCGAAATCGGAAGTCTTGAAATACGGGTCGATCAGCGCCGCCTTTTCCAATAGCTCCCCGGTCTTATTCTGGAATTCGGACGCTATATCCGGATCTTCCTGTTTCAGGGCATTGGCGAGATGAGCCAGCGCCTTATTGAAATAAGCATCGCCATAATACACGTTCTTGCGGATCGCTTCGTCGAATTGCTCCATGGCGTCGCGCCAGTTGTCATTATCCAGTAAGGCCTCACCGAGATTGTTGCGGTAGTCGGCAAACGCCGGACGTATTTTCACCGCTTCCCCGGCCGCCCGAATCGCGGCTTCGACATTGCCCGCCGCCAGCTCGGTCTGCCCCAGGTAAAAGTAAGCCTCGTGCATATCCTCTTTCAGCTTGATCGCCGATCCGAACAACCGCGCCGCCTCGGCATACATTTTCTTATAGTACATTGCCTTGCCGAGCTGACACATCATATCGGGAGAACCGTTATTGAGGACTTCCCGGAAATTCTTCAACAGGAATTCCAGCTCCGCCTTCTTTTCCCCGTGGGCGTTCTTAACCAGTTCCAGAACCTGCTCCTCGGAAAACTCCCCCTCATGCGGAACGATATTGGAATCCACGAATTCCCCGTTGATATAAATCGAAGTCCTGATAATCCCACGTTCCGCATCGTTTTCGGTCCGGACCAGAAACTCTTTGTCGTCCTCGACTATTCTGCTGTTAAGTCGATATGCTTCCATAACAAACCTTCTTTTCTAAAATGACCCTGACATAATTTCTTTTATTCGTCGCCGCTGATATTGATGACCGAAAGCTGGTCGGCCAGAAGCAGGAACGTCCCTATTCCTCCCAGGACCCCCACCCACTCGGTCAACCCCAGACCGAGAATCGTCCGGCGGCGCTGATCCGGCAGCGGCGGAATATAAATTATATCCTCCGGCTGAACGATATATCGGTTCGGATACGCGTCAAGCGTATATTCCTTCATATTAAATTTCGTCACCTGCGAGCCGAGCCGATCCTTCGACATCACGCTTACCTTCTTTATATCGGCAGCTTCGACCGGACCTCCTGCCAAAGCAATCGCTTCCATCAAATCGAGGCTCCCCTGCAGATTCTGCACTCCGGGATGAGCCACCGACCCGACCACGTAATAGACCCGTCTCCGATCCTGGGTATCGCTGAGCGGATCGGATGGAAGCCCCGTAAAAGTCCGGGGAATATCGATGGTATCGTCACGGTTGATTTTGGGTAATTCGTTGATTTTTCCGGCCGCCACCAGGGCGCTGACATTTACTTCCTCGACTTTTCCGGCATCCTTACCCCCGCGCACTATCCGAACACGGGTCAAATCCCCGGTTTCATCGACCCCACCCGCTACATTGATAATCGTCCATAAATCGGGAATTTCCTCGAAAGTCAATTTGCCGGGGCTGGTTACTTCGCCGGTCACAAATACCCGTTGGTAGTTATATTCCAATACTCTGACCACGGCTTGCGAAATCGCCTTGTTATACCGCCCCATCTGACGAACTATCGAACGTTCCAGCTCGACCGTGGTCAGCCCGACCGCATCGATTTCTCCGATAATATCCAGTGTTATCTTGCCATCGAGGGTCACCCTTACCTGGGTATTGAGGTTGTCATCCTGCCAAAAATTGATTTCCAGGACGTCTTCAGGGCCGATTTTATACGGCTCCGCCCCAATAACCGGAATAGCTATAGCCAATAGCGGCGCTAACCACGCCATAAATCGGGGTATTTTTAATAACTTCATGGGATTAAAACCCTTCCATGGTTACCATAATATAAAGGTCGGCTCCATTTATACAAATTTTTAGGGTATTCTATTGAATTTAAATACGATACCGCAAGAATTAAATTCAGAATTATTCCATTGCGCGAGCTTCATTTGCGAGAGAAGCCTCGAACAAGCGGGAACAATTCCTCCCTTCTTCTTTGGCTCGCAGAAGGGCGCTGTCAGCCGCCTTGATAAGTTCTTCGACATTTTTGGCATCAACCGGAAAAACCGCCCCGCCAATCGATGCCGTATAGGCTATCGTCAGCCCCTTCTTTTCGATACTCAGGGGATTTCGGGCAATATTTCTTTGGATACGATCCATTAACAGCAAGGCTCGAGCTCGGCTGGTTTCCGGCAGAATCATGCAGAATTCATCCCCACCATAGCGGCATATCACATCCACAGCGCGAACCGACTCACTCAAGACCCTCGCAAAAGCTATCAACAAATGGTCCCCGGTTACGTGGCCGTAATTGTCGTTCACTTCCTTCAGATTATCCAGATCGAATATCAACAGCGACAGCGAATGCCCGTAACGGTGTGCCCGGAGAAATTCCTCCATCATCCGTTTTTGAAAATACCGGAAATTGTAAAGCCCGGTCAGCCCGTCGGTGTATGACATTTCCTGCGCCCGCTCGAAACGATTCAGATTCTCCACCAGAGGGAGTGCGTTATTCCAGAACTCCAAAAGCGACCCGCTCAACTGCTCCGGAATTTCATCGGTATCCCAGGCCAAAAGAGCCTTGCGATTCTCAACCCACGGAACCGAAGCCACGAACCGAATCTTCTGCTCAATAAGCTTATCGATTTTACCGCGAGCTTCCCCGCTGGATGTTGCTGCCAGTTTATTCAAATCGACGATAACGTTCTGTTCGGGCCGATCGTTGATATCGAGCAGAAAATCCCGCAGGACCCGGTCGGTCTCCCCTTTAACGTTCCAGTTCATCGTAAAAATGGCGTCTTCGGCGGCACCATCCCCGGTAAACAGCGCCAGTTTGGTCAAATTGGCTTCCTTGCCCACCGTCTTTACCAGTTCGCTGATGAGTTTTTTGCTGTTTTTGATTTTCAACAGGCGCAATAATTCCGGACGGACCCCCGCCTTGATTTCGCCGTCCAGATTCTCATACAGATTCGCGGCCTGAAGCTTGCTTTCGATTTTGCGAATCCGCTTATCCTGCTGGCGAATATGATCCGCCGCAGACAGGCTGTACGCCAGCGCCGACGTCAAAAGCAGCAGAGAAGGATTATCGTACGCCAGACTGCTTTTCAACAGGTAAACCCCGGCCAAACGGTTGCCGATTTTTACCGCGAAGAAATACCGGAAACCCAACCCGGCAATATCATGGAATTTTTCTTCACCCACAATTCTCTCAAACTGGGTGATTATGGCAACCTGCGAATGCGCCTTGAACATATTCAGTTTGTCGCTGTCAAGTGAAAAGCGAAAAGCCGCGAAATCGGGGTTTTCCAACCCGAAAAAATGCCGCAACTCCAAAACACCGCGGTTGTTAATGAGAAAAACTATTCGGTCGCACTTGAGATGAAAACGAAGAACCTCGGTCACATGATCGGCGATTTCCGAAATCCGTCCCGCCCGCGCATTATTCACCACCGCCGATAATAATTCATTGACCAGCTCTTCACCGAGATGAATGGCTCCCCGGAGTTCCTTCTGTCTCTTAAGAACCAGATAAAGAAGCAGGATTACCATTCCGGTGAGGGCGGATATCAGGTAAATTTCCCACATAGTCTGACCGTCTTTTTTAAAAAATTAAATGTACCGCTTACAATAAGATTGTCAACAAATTAATGCCGCGAATGGCAGCGCCGGGTTTACACCGATTTCGCGGATTCCCTGAATTCCGAGGCCGCCCTCCGGGCGACATTGAGGTTGTCATGAAGATCTATTATCCGGTCGAAATCGAATTCCAGAAAACTTTCCATGACATTCTGAATCATCCCGGCAAGACACAGATAACCCCCGTGTTCTTTAAAAAAAGAAGCATTGGAAATCAAGGCACTCCAGCCGGCCAGCGAAACATACTCCACCGCCGCCATATTGATAATAATACTCCTCTGACTTATCCCGGCCAGCGTATCCAGAACCTTTTCAAGCTCCGGAACCGTGACAGTATCGATGATCCCTTCGATTTCGACTACCGAAAACCCCTCTTCGCTGTTGTTTTCCGCGACTGAAATATTAATATGTGCCATATACCTAATAACGGCAATTCGACAACCAAAATACACAACAATTTTGAGAATAAAATTAGATGAGGAATCGGTCCGAATCGGCTATTTTCCCGGTAATCTCCGCCGGGACGATATCACCGTGTTGGTTAAAAGCATTGCAATCGTCATCGGCCCGACCCCTCCCGGTACCGGAGTAATATAAGAAGCCTTCGGCTCGCATTCGGCGAAATTGACATCCCCAACCAGGCTGTAGCCCTTCTTCTTGGTCGCATCATCGACCCGGTTCACCCCGACATCGATAATCACCGCCCCCTCCTTGACCATGTCTCCCCGTACGAATTCCGGGACTCCGATAGCCGCAATCAGAATATCGGCTCGCCGGCAAACCGCCGCGATATCTTTGGTCCGGGAATGTGCTATCGTGACCGTGGCATTGGCCCCTTTGGCTTTCTGCACCAGCAGCGCCGCCATCGGCTTCCCCACAATATTCGACCTCCCGATAATCACCACTTCCTTCCCGGACGGATCAATACCGTACCGCCGCATCAATTCCATGATTCCGTTGGGGGTACAGGGAAGAAATCCGGGATTGCCGATCAGCATCATTCCGACATTATGCGGATGAAACCCGTCGACATCCTTCGCCGGGTCAATGATGAGCGTAATTTCAAACTCTTTGAGGTGTTTCGGGAGCGGTGACTGCACTAAGATCCCATCGATATCGTCTCGATTATTCAGATCTCGAACGATTTCAGCCAGCTCCTCCTGTTGGATTTCGGCCGGACGGGTAATTACCTCCGAATAAATCCCGATCTTTTCGCAGGCCTTCGCCTTGCTGTTGACATACGTTATTGAAGCGGGATTGTCCCCGATCAAAACCGCCGCAAGACCGGGAGTTATCCCCTTCGCCTTTAATTCCTCGACTTCCTTCTGAAGTTCGTTCTTTATGTCTTCCGCAACCTGTTTTCCATCGATAAGTACCGCCACCTGACTACTCCCAGTCATTATCCGATTTTCCATAATCTATTCTGAAACGTTCGATCGCCTGCGCTTTGCCGGTTGAAGATTCCACCGTCACCAGCACACCGCTGATTTTAATATCGTCGCTGGCACAGGTGAATCGCTTCGGCATCCCGGTCAGGAATCGCCCCAGCGACGGCCCCACCGCCATTCCGATGATCGAATCGTGCGGCCCGGTCATACCGACGTCGCTGATAAAGGCGGTCCCTTTCCGCAAGATGGTTTCATCGGCAGTCTGGACATGCGTATGGGTTCCGATGACCGCCGACACCTTGCCGTCGAGATAGTACGCCATCGCCTGTTTTTCCGAAGTCGCCTCGGCATGAAAATCGACAATGATGACATCGACCAGATTCCGCATCTTGAGGATTTCCCGGTCGACCACCTGGAAGGGACAGTCGATCTCTTTCATGTAGGTCCGGCCCATTATGTTGATGATGCCGATCTTTACCCCGTTCGCTTCGTCGGTATAACTGCCCGAACCGGGGGCACCGTGCGGGTAGTTGGCCGGACGCAGCAGCCGGGGTTCATCATCGAGGTATTTCAAAATGTCCATCCGGTCCCAGATATGGTTGCCGGATGTCTGGCAATTGACCCCATACTTGAAAATCTTATCCGCCATTTCCGGAGTTATCCCGAACCCTCCCGCGGCGTTTTCGGTATTGGCAATAACGTAGTCCGCCCCGAATTTATCCTTGAGCGGTTTGCACATTTCCGAAAGGACAAAACGACCCGGTTTTCCGACCAGGTCGGCGAAAAAAATTACTTTGAATATGGCCATCACTATTTCGCAAATTCCGTGGCCCGCGATTCACGAATCACGGTCACTTTTATCTGACCCGGATATTCCATTTCCTGCTCGATCCTCTTGGCTATATCACCGGCCATGATGTTCGCTTCGAGGTCGTCCACGGTCTCGCATTCCACGATGACGCGGACTTCACGTCCCGCCTGAATGGCAAAAGCCTTCGAGACTCCCTTGAACGAATCCGCCAGTTCCTCCAGCTTTTCGAGCCGCTTGATATAAGCTTCCAGAGGTTCGCGGCGGGCTCCCGGGCGCGCTCCCGAAATGGCGTCGGCCGCCTGCACCAGCACCGGATACGGAGACTCCTGAGGAACGTCGCCGTGATGCGAAGCCACCGCGTTGATTACCACCGGATGCTCCTGCAGTCTCTGCAGGAAACTGGCCCCGATTTCCGTGTGCGTCCCTTCGGTCTCGCGATCGATTGCCTTTCCGACGTCATGCAGCAGTCCGGCCCGCTTGGCCAGATTGGGATCCAGCCCTAGTTCCGCCGCCATAATGCCGCAGAGGAACGCTACCTCCTTGGAATGCTGCAGGACATTTTGTCCGTACGAAGTCCGGTAATTGAGCTTACCCAGCAGCTTGATTGTCTCGACATGAAGGCCCTGAATTCCGACATCGAAACAGGCCTGCTCGCCGATTTCGCGGACGATCATATCCATCTCTTTCTGGGTCTTTTCGACGATCTCTTCTATCCGGGTAGGATGAATACGGCCGTCTTTGATAAGCTTTTCAAGAGACATCTTCGCCACTTCCCGGCGAATCGGGTCATAGCCGGACAAAATCACCGCTTCTGGCGTATCGTCCACTATCACATCGATTCCGGTAGCGGTTTCGAAAGAACGAATGTTCCGCCCTTCACGACCGATAATACGCCCCTTCATTTCCTCGTTGGGGAGATTGACCACCGAAACCGTCGATTCCACCACATGGTCCGCGGCGCAGCGATAAATCGCCGCCAGGATAATTTCTTTGGCCTCCTTCTCGGCGTTCCGCTCGGCGGAATCCTTGATCTCTTTGACCAGGGCCGCCGCCTCCCGCTTGGCCTCGGAAAGAAGATTCTCCTTCAATTCCGACTTGGCTTGCTCGGCAGTCATCTGTGCGATTTTCTCCAGCTTTTCATTCTGGAGTTTCAGGATTTTATCCAACTCCTGTTCGCGCAGCGCGATCCCCTTTTCCCGTCCCCCCAGGGTCCGCTCCCGCCCCTGAATGTCTTTTTCCTTTTTCTCAACGAAATCGGCTCTTTTTTCGAGCCCGATCTCTTTTTCCGACAGCTTTTTCTCTATCTTTTGAATTTCGTTACGCTTATTCTGAAGCTCCCGTTCGAAATTCTGCTTTACCTGATACCACTCTTCCTTGGCTTCCAGTAAAGCTTCCTTCTTCTTCATGGTAGCATCTTTTTCCGCTTCCGTCACGATTCTGGCGGCGGTTTCTTCGGCTCCGGCAATTTTCTTGTCGCCGATCCGGCGCAGAACTACCCACGCCAAACCGAAACCGACCAGAGCGGCAATAATACCAATCAAAATAAATAAGGCGTTGCCGTTCATGGGTCCTCCTCTCCCGGTAATACCGGGACAGATCTATATACAGTTTATGTCAATAAGAAGGAAGAGGAGACAGGGATTGAAGCGATAGGAAGCGGACGTCAATCGATCGAAAGACGTTCGTCAAGCATACCAAGAATGGTTTCGGCCCGGCTTTTCATTTCCGAAAGATCCGTATCTTTATTCTTCTTTTCGTCGAACAATTCACCGGCCAAATTGAGCGCGGCTAAGACTGCTATCCTGATCGGCGGCATATTTTTATTCTTCGAAGCGATCACTCGCATCGTTTTATTCAAATAATCCGCAACACTTTGAATGTATTCGGGATCATCGGTCCCGCGGATAGAATATTCTTCGCCAAATATATTAACTTTGACTACCTGCGCTGTATTTGTTAAATCAGGCATCCCTAATACGCTTTTATACTTTCCTAATTCGAATCCGTGTAATCTTCTAACTTCTTTTCTCTATACAAAAATAAATTTTCCTTAACTATAAAAGTCAAGCAAATTATGTCCGGTTTTATATCTTCTCCAGCACGCTCAGCCGGGTCATTATATTACCCAGTTTGGTCCTGACCGTATCGGTCATAACCATATCGCGACTTTCGGAATCGGACAATTTCGCTTTCAATTCCGCCAACTCAATCTTCAGGCGGCCGTTTTCATCATTCAAAATCTTGTTTTCGCCGCTGAGCCGGTCAATCAGAACCACCGCCTTCTTTATCCGGCCTTCCAGTAATTCGAGAGTCTCCTTCATTTCCATTTCAACCCTCGCGAATCTCCGCGCCGAATTCCTTCTTCAGGTTATCGGCAATGCGATTGTGAACCGCCTGCACCTCTTCGGCCTCCAGACTTCTCTCCGGAGAACGATAAATCATCGAAAAGGCCAGCGATTTCTTCCCCTCCCCGATTTGCTTTCCCCTAAATAAATCAAAAAGAGTGACTATTTCAAGTAAATGTCCGCCATTTTTCCTGATTGCGGCTATTATTTCTCCGACTTTTACGCCTTCATTCACCGTCACGGCCAGATCTCTCGGCGCCGCCGGGAATTTCGGAAGCGGTCTGTAGATCGCCTCCCCCTTCCGGTGAGCCAGCAATTCTTCAAAATCCAGCAGGCCCACGAATAACTTTTGTTTTACGTCGAAAAGCCGCGCAATATTGCTGTTTACTTCACCGATAACACCGATTTTTTGCCCCCCCATCAGTATTTCGTGCGAGGTGGACTCAACCAGTATCTTTGCGGTTTTAGGCCGATACTCCAATTCCGGAAGACGGCAATAACAGGTCAATGCCTCAATCGCCCCCTTTAAATCGAAATATCCCAGTTCGCGCCCTTTCCCCAGCCAGGAATCGGAAGTCCCGCCGGTCACCAGCAAACCAATCTGGTAATTCTCCACCGGAGGATCCCCCGGAAGATAAACTTTCCCTACAACAAACAGCTGCAAGTCTATGTTGCGGTGAGATATATTATGCCCCGCAGATTTAAATAGCGTATACAGCATGGTCGTTTCCATCACCTTGAGGTCCTCGGCGATCGGATTTATTACCTGAATCGGATTCTCAACATCTGAAATACTGGACAACAATTTCGGGTCGGCCAATCCCCCGGAATAAACCTCATCATAGCCCTGACCGGTCAGAACCTTCCGAATATTGTCCTTGAACGCCTCATCCTCAGGATATGGCGCGAACAACGGCCCCTTGTTCTCATCGATATACGGAACCGCCTCATACCCTTCCAGACGGATAATCTCCTCGGCCAGGTCGGCTTCCCGGGTAATATCGCTGGTAAAGGTTGGGACTGTCACCTCAAGGTTTCCCTTATCTTCCACCCCGAATTCAATTGCCCGCAGAATTTCGATCATTCTTTCTTTCGACAGCTTCGTCCCCAGCAGGACGTTTACTTTATCAGGACGAAGCGTTACTTTCTTCGGTTCGATTCTTTTCGGGTAGCAGTCGACTATCCCCGAAACCAGTTCCCCTTCGCCAAGCTGCGCCATCAAGGCTGCGGCACGGTTAATGGCATACTCCACCATATTCGGGTCTGCCCCTTTTTCGAACCGGGCCTGAGCTTCCGATGTTATCCCCAGCTTCTGCCTTCCCCTGCGAGTGGTCCGCGAATCGAAAAAGGCCGCTTCCAATAATATATTCCTGGTTCCATCGGTAACTTCGCTGTCGAGTCCGCCCATAATACCGCCAACTCCAACCGCCGCAGCCCCATCGGTAATCAGCAGGACATCGGGATTCAGAGTATGTTCCTTGCCGTCAAGGGTCGTGAATTTCTCCCCCTCTTTGGCCCGGCGAACCAGAATCTCTTTTCTCTTGAAAGTATCATAATCGAAGGCATGCAGCGGATGCCCCGTTTCCAGCATCACCAGGTTGGCTATATCGACTATGTTCGATATCGGGCGAATCCCGCTCAGCATCAAGCGTCTTTGAAGCCACCACGGCGATTCTTTCACCGTGATATTCTTTATTATTCGTGCCGCATATCGCGGACAGGCATCGGGATCGGCTATACCGACCTTAACATAATCCGATGCTTTCTCACTATTTTCATCTATTTCAAATTCCGGACGAACCATCGGCTTCCCCGACAAACAGGAAACATCTCTTGCCACCCCGAACGCCGACATCAAATCGGCCCGGTTCGGAGTCAAATCCAATTTCAGGATGGCGTCATCAAGCCCCATTGTCTTGAAAAACGGCTTGCCGACCGGAGCTTTCTCATCCAGTACCATGATCCCGGAATGATCCTCCGATATCCCCAGCTCCCGCTCCGAACAAATCATCCCGTGCGATTCAACTCCTCGCAATTTCGCTTTCTTGATTTTGAATCCGCCGGCCAGTTCCGCCCCGACTTTCGCCAGGACTATCTTCTGCCCCTTCGCCACATTCGGAGCCCCGCACACTACCGGAATTTTCTCTGTCCCGTCGGTAACAAGACATTTACTGAGATGATCCGATTCCGGAACCGGCCCGCATTCCAGCACTTCGCCGATGACGATATTGTCGAACGGAATCTCGGTCAGATACTCCACTTCCGTCTCCGCCCCGCTGAGCGTCAGGCGATCGGCCAATTCCTCCGGCGACCAGTCGATATTGACCAGCTCCTTTATCCAGCTGTACGGTAATTGCATTAAATGAACTGCCTTACAAAACGAATATCGTTTTCATACAGGAGCCTGATATCGCGAATGCCGTACTTCAGCATCGCAATCCGTTCCACCCCCATGCCGAACGCATACCCGGAATAAATTTCGGGATCGTAATTCACGTTCCGAAGCACGTTGGGGTCGATCATCCCGCATCCCAGAATTTCCAGCCATCCCGCGTACTTGCAGAGCTGACACCCCTCACCCTTGCAAAGGAAACAAGTTATGTCCACTTCCGCCGACGGTTCCGTGAACGGAAAATAACTCGGCCGGAATCTTAATTTAATATCTTCCCCGAAGAAATCTTTGCAGAATGCCACCAGGCAGGCCTTAAGGTCGGCCAGCGAAACCCCTTTATCGACCAGGAAACCCTCGACCTGGTGAAAAACATAATTGGACCTTGCCGATATCGCCTCGTTGCGGAAAGTCTTTCCGGGAGCGATAAACTTGACCGGAGGCTTCGTTTTCTCCATTACCCTGATCTGTACCGGAGAAGTATGCGTCCTCAAAAGTAAATTTCCCTCGACATAGAACGTATCCTGCATGTCACGGGCAGGATGGTCCGGAGGGAAATTCAAACCTTCGAAATTATTGTAATCGGTCTCGATGTCCGGCCCGGTGGCGATCGCGAACCCCATGCGCTGGAACGACTGTACTATCTGAGCCATTACCTTGTTGATGATATGAATCGCCCCCAGCCTCTGCGATATTCCCGGCAGGGTGGGATCGAACGTCGGATCGATTTTTAAGGTCTTGAATTTTTCGCCAATGGTCCCGGCCAGCTCTTCCAGCTCCTGCCGGGCGTTGTTGGCAGCGGCCCCTACGGCCTTTTTCAGCTCGTCGGGAAGATCTTTGAGACCGCGCAAAATGGATGTAACTTCCCCCTTACGGCCCAAAAACCGCAGGTGGACGGCCTCAAGCTCTTTGGGGGATTTTACCTCGGATAATGCAGCTTTGGCTTCGGCTAATAATTTTTTTACGTCGTCAAGACCGGACATATCCCCGCCCGGCTCTAATTATTCCTGGCCATTTCCGCGAGTCGCCCAAAGGTGGCGTTATCGCGGGCGGCGATATCGGCCAGTGCCTTGCGGTCAAGCTCGACTCCGGCCTTCTTAAGGCCGTTCATAAAGGTGGAATAATTCAGTCCGTTCAGCTTGGCGGCGGCGGATATGCGGGTTATCCAGAGACGACGATAGGTCCTCTTCTTGTTGCGACGGTCGCGATAGGCATACTTCAAACCCTTGTGCACCGTCTCGATCGCGGTCCGGTACAACTTGGAACGGCCGTTGAAACCGCCGCGAGCCCGCTTTAATACTTTTTTATGTCTTTTATGGGCCGCTACATTATTCATTGCGCGTGACATTTCAAATTTCTCCCGGAAAAATGGTCAGATTTTAATAGGGCAAAAGAACATTCATACGCTTCTTGTCCGCGCTGCTGATCAGATCGGATTTGCGCAGATTTCTCTTCCGCTTTTGGCTCTTCTTGGTGAGTATGTGCGAATGATAAGCCTTATGGCGTTTTATCTTGCCGCTCCCGGTCCGCTTAAAGCGCTTCGCCGCGGAACGGTTAGTCTTCATCTTCGGCATCCTGGCTCCTTTGGTCTTTCGTTTTCACTTTTGTGGCTATGGGATTCAATATCATCGTCATTCGACGGCCTTCCATCTTCGCTTCCTGTCCGACCGTCGCGATATCGGAAAGTTCCTTCGAAATTCTATCCATTATTATCTTGCCCTGTTCGGTATACGCCATCTCACGTCCCGCGAACCGCACGAACACCCGAACCTTGTTGCCCCCTTCGAGAAATTCCCGAACGTGGTTCGTTTTAAACCGGTAATCGTGTTCGTCTATTTTGGGCCGGTAGCGCATCTCCTTCATTTGCACTACGTGCTGTTTCTTCTTTGCCAGTTTCGCTTTCTTCGATTGCTCATACTGGTACTTCCCGAAATCCATGATTCGGCATACCGGAGGCTTGCTGTTCGGCGAAACTTCTACCAGGTCAAGTCCGTAATCGTTGGCGCGCTGTCGGGCTTCGTTTATCGGAAGAATCCCGATCTGCTCGCCGTCGGGTCCAATCAATCTTACCGGCGAGATTCTGATATTTTCATTGACCCGTACAAACTTTTTGCTTATAACGTCCTCCCTTAAGCTATTTCAGACTTAAGTGCTTTTTTCCTTATTTCCTCTTTCAGGATTTCTATTATCTCGTCGATCTTGAAAGAGCCCTTGTCCCCTTCTCCCTGAAGGCGGACCGAAACCGAGCCGTCCTCGGCTTCCTTGTTGCCTATTATAAACATATATGGCGTTTTCTGCAACTCGGATTCTCGTATTTTGTGCCCGATTTTCTCCGACCGGTCGTCCAGCGCCGCCCGGATTTTCGAAGCCTTCAGCTTCTTTAAAATCTCCTCCCCGAACGCGTTCTGGCTGTCGGTGATCGGAAGGATTTTTACCTGGGTCGGGGCCAGCCAGAGCGGGAATTTCCCGGCATAATGCTCGATCAATACCCCGAAAAAGCGCTCAATGGAGCCCAAAAGGGCCCGGTGAATCATATACGGACGTTTCAACTTGCCGTCCTGGTCGGTATAAGTCAGGTCGAACCGTTCCGGAAGACTGAAATCGAACTGGATGGTCGAACATTGCCATTCCCGTCCCAGAGCATCCTTGATTTTCAGGTCGATCTTGGGACCGTAAAAAGCTCCCCCCCCTTCGTCGACTTCAAATTTCATCCCCAGGATATCCAGGGCACGACGAAGCCCATTCTGGGCCTTTTCCCAGTCCGAAAGCTCCCCGATGGCGCTGTCCGGTCGAGTCGCCAGGTAAACGGCGATATCCTGAAATCCGAACGGCTTCAATATATCCATGCAGAATTTTATCAGCCAGACCAGTTCCTCTTCCATCCCTTCGGGAGAAACGAAATGATGAGCGTCATCCTGGGTGAATCCCCTGACCCGCATCAGCCCGTGAAGAACCCCCGGCATTTCGTACCGGTATACGGTGCCCAGTTCCGCCCAGCGCATCGGCAGGTCGCGATAGCTCCACCGCCGCGATTTGTACATAGTGATATGGAACGGGCAGTTCATCGGCTTTATCTGAAACTGCATCTGGTCGACATTGATCGGCTGATACATATTCTCATTATAAAAACCGGTATGCCCCGACCGATGCCACAATTCCAAATTCGCAATATGCGGCGTGAAGACCAGTTGATAACCCTTATCAATGTGTTCTTCCCGCCAGAAATTTTCAATCTCATTACGGATTATCGCTCCGTTCGGAAGCCACATTACCAGCCCGGCCCCGACATCATTGGAAATATGGAAAAGCTCCAGCTGTTTTCCCAGCGCCCGGTGATCTCTCTTCTTGGCCTCTTCCATCCGGAACAAGTAGTCGTCCAGCATGCTCTTCTTGGGATACGACACCCCGTAAATCCGCTGGAGCATGGTATTCTTCTCATCGCCGCGCCAGTACGCTCCGGAAGAGGCCGTCAGTTTGAAGGCCTTGATAATCCCGGTATTCGGAATATGCGGCCCCCGGCACATATCGGTAAAAGTCGACTGCTGATAATACGAAACCTTGTCGTCAAGAATATCCTCTTCGAGCAGTTCGACCTTGTACCGGGCCCCTTCCTTCTTGTACTTTTCGATTATCTCATTGCGGGAAATCTCATGGCGGCTGAATTCCGCCTTTTCATTGATGATTTCCTGCATTCTCTTTTCTATTCTCTCGAGGTCTTCCGGAGAAAACGGCTTCTCAACCTCGAAATCGTAATAGAATCCCTCATCGATCGGAGGACCGATCGCCAGCCTGGCCTTCGGGAATAGATCCAGCACCGCCTGCGCCATGATATGCGACGAAGAATGCCAGAACACCGAACGCCCTTCCGGGTCGGCGAAAGTCAATATCTGGACCGGAGCGTCGGTATCGACCGGAGCATCCAAATCCCGCACCGCGCCGTTCACTTTGACCGCTATGGCTTCCTTGGCCAGTTTCTGAGATATCGCCTTGGCAATATCGAAACCGGTCGTCCCTTTCGGGAAATCCTTCTCCGATCCATCCGGAAATTTAATTTTAACTGCTATCGTCATCTCTTCAATAACTTTAAACGGGTTACGGGCTTATTGTGATACGGCCCATACCCCGCTGATAATGGTGGGCGATACTGGAATCGAACCAGTGACCTCTTGCATGTCAAGCAAGCACTCTAACCAACTGAGCTAATCGCCCGGGCTTATTTTTTCGTTCGCAAGTCCTTAAATAATAAGCATTAATCATATGAAATAAATATCGTTGCTGTCAAGGGAAATCTTGAGCCCCAAAGGGATTTCGGGTTGCTTTTCACGTCCGATTTATGCTCAGACGCCGCTTATACTCCTCGCACCAGTCCTCCAGACTCGTCAACGCCGGCCCCAGAATCCTCTCCGCCTCGACACTGATTCCCGGCTCGGGATGCTTGTCCATCAGACCCATGAATTCAATCAGCCCCTTCATCTGCTTTCTGGAGCTGAAAAAAGCCGCGAAGCGGGCCATCCAGAGCGGTATACTGGAAACCTTGGCGCTCGGTATCACCAGTTCACAGAATTTAAACAAGGCTTCGGATACGCTCGCCTGGGTAATCCCTTTCAAATAAAGGCTGCGGTTCAAGGCTTCGGGAGTCTCAATAGACCGCACCACCATTCCGGCATAGTCGGCCGCCGCCATCCAGTTGACCGGCTTTTCCTGGTCGCCAAGAATTATCGCTTTGCCCCCCTGAATAAATAGAGGCAACGATTCGAAAAACCAGCAGCATTTGAAAATTGTATAAGGAATTCCCCCCTCTTTAACAGCCTTCTCGGCCATTAGTTTAGAGGCGATATATTTATATTTGGCCAGTTCCGGCTCCACCCGATTGCCCGATATCATCGTTAATCGCTCGATTCCCCGCTCTTTGGCCACCTCGACAATATTAGCCGTTCCTTCCCCTTCTACCTTCGCATACTTGCCGATATCGAATTTCACTCCGAGGTTTATATGAACCGCGCCGCACCCCTCCATGGCGCTGGCGAGGCTGTCCTTGTCTCCGACATCCCCTACCCTGATATCGAAACGCTCATCGAAAAACGACCGGGCTCGTTCCGGTGAATGGGTCAATATTCTGACCCGGTATTCCTCCTGCAGAAACTTGACCGCCACCGGCCGTCCCAGCATCCCCGTTCCGCCTATTATCAGAATCGTCCTGTCCATATTGGCCTCTATTCTCTTTCTCTATTTTACGGATTCTTATATACCCCTTAAGCTTGTGAAAAAAAGTATTTATTTCAAGTTTTTTCTTGATAAATATTGAAGCCCCTCATAATCCCTAAATTTAAATGGTTAAATCGCTTAGAAAGCTCAAAAAGTAGTTGCCAGCGCCCGACAACTATATATATTAGCGGAGAAGTTACATATAATATGGCTGGAATTGAACATGGCAAAAAATAGAATCGTAATTGTCGGAGCCGGAATCATGGGACGGGGCATTGCCGAAACCATTGCCTCCACCGGAACCGAAGTTATCCTGCTCGACCGCACTGCGGCCCGGGCTATCCAGGGTATCGAAAAAATCGGCGAAGATATCGACCACGAAATCGAAAAATGGGGTTTGACCGTTTCCGAGAAAAAGGCCATCCTTGCCCGTATCGCTCCCTCGACCGACCTCCAGGTCGTCAAGGAAGCCGGGATCGTTATCGAGGCTATCCCTGACAAGAAACGCCAGAAGCTCGAACTCTTTAAAAAGCTCGACGACCTTTGCCCCGATCATACCATTTTCATCACAAACACCGCGACCCTCTCGATTTCGGAACTCGCCGCGGTGACCCATCGGCCCGATAAAATCATCGGCCTGCACTTTTTAAACCCGGTCCCGAAAATTCCCCTCGTGGAAATCATCCGCGGACTGAAAACATCCGACGCAACCTACAACAAGGTCAGGGAATTCGCCGACCAGCTCGGAAAAACCTCGGTCCTGGTGTACGAATACCCCGGCTATGTCACTACCCGAATCATCGTGCCGCTGCTTAACGAAGCCATGCATGTCCTGATGGAGGGTGTTTCCACCGCCGACGACATCGATACCGCCATGAAACTGGGCTACGGCTTCAATATCGGCCCCCTGGCCCTGGCCGACATGATGGGCCTCGACGTCGTCATGTCCTGGATGGAAAACCTGCTCAACGAACTTTCGGAACATAAGTACAACCCCTGCCCCCTCCTGAGAAAAATGGTCCGCGCCGGACAGCTCGGCGTTAAAACCGGACAGGGCTTTTTCAAATACGATTCCGAAGGGAATCGCGTCAAGGAATCATCTGAGGAAGTCAGGGTAAAATCATGAAAATACTCGTAGTCAACTGCGGCTCGTCGTCGGTAAAATACCAGTTCATCGACATGCAAAACGAATTCGTCATGGCCAAAGGGATGGTCTCGCGTATCGGTATGTCCGGCTCGGTCCTGACCCACAAGCCCCACGACCGTTCCGAAGTCAAGGTCACCGGAGATATCCTCGACCATATCATCGCGATCCAATATATCATTTCCATTCTCCTCTCGGAAAATCACGGAGTCATCAAGGATAAGAAAGAAATCGAAGCGGTCGGCCACCGGGTCGTTCACGGCGGTGAAAAATTCGCGGAATCGGTCATGATCGACGGCGACGTCCTCCGCATCATCCGCGACCTGATCGACCTCGCCCCGCTGCATAACCCGCACAATATCCGGGGTATCAACGCCTGCATGAAGGCCCTCCCCGATATACCTCAGGTCGCGGTTTTCGATACCGCCTTTCACCAGACCATGGCCCCTGTGGCATACCTCTACGGTATTCCGTACGTTATGTACAAAAGACACAGCGTCCGCCGTTACGGTTTCCACGGCCCTTCGCACTATTTCGTATCCCAACGGGCCGCTGCGATGCTGAATAAGGGATACGATGAAATCCGTACCATTACCTGTCACCTCGGCAACGGCGCCTCGGTTACGGCGGTCAATCGCGGAAAATCTGTTGACACCTCGATGGGCTTCACTCCCCTCGAAGGACTCCTGATGGGAACCCGCTGCGGCGACATGGATCCCGCCGTGATCCTCCACATCATGGGCCGCGAAGAATTATCTCTTCACGAAGCCAATACTCTCATGAACAAACATTCCGGGCTGTCCGGTATTTCCGGCGTCTCTTCGGATATGCGGGAAATCATCGAGGCCATGAACGAAGGTCACACCAACGCCAGAGTGGCGTTCGAAATATACTGCTATCGCTTGCGCAAGTACATCGGCGCCTATACCGCCGCTATGGGCGGATTGGACGCTCTGGTCTTCACTGCCGGAGTCGGCGAAAATTCCGCCGTGGTCCGGGAAAAGTGCGTGGAAAACCTCGAGTTCCTCGGGATTAAAATCGACCCCGAAAAAAACCGCGCCGCCGTCGGAAAAGAAATGGACATTTCTTCTCCCGATGCCGGCGTCAGGACTCTTTCCATACCGACCAACGAAGAACTGGTTATCGCACGAGATACTCTGCGCCTGATCAATTCACAAAGTCAGTAGATATCGCAATACATAGGAGGCAGCTTGAATAAAATATTGGAAAAAAAAGAGCTGTGCGAAAAAGTCCACCAGTTCCGAATCGATGCTCCCAGACTGGTCGCTAAAGCCAAAGCCGGCCAGTTCGTGATTCTGCGGAAAGATGAAAAAGGCGAACGCATTCCGATGTCGATCGGCGGTCTGGATCGCAAAAACGGAATCCTGACCGTGGTCATACAGGAAGTCGGGAAAACCTCGGCCGCCATGAACACCATGAAAGCCGGAGATTATTTTCTCGACGTCGTCGGTCCCCTCGGTCTTCCTTCGCATGTCGAAAAATTCGGCAATTGCATCTGTATCGGCGGCGGCGTGGGCATTCCTCCTATTTACCCCATCGCCCAGGCTCTCCGCGACGCCGGTAACCATGTCACCACCATCATCGGCGCCCGCACCAGGGGCCTCCTGATTTTCGAAAAGGAACTCGGCGAAGCCTCCAACCGTATCCTGATTTCAACCGATGACGGCTCCTACGGCACCCACGGTTTCGTCACGACAATCCTGAAAAAACTGATCGACGACGGCGAAAAAATCGACATGGTGATATGCGTCGGTCCCGTCCCGATGATGAAAGCGGTCGTGAATACCACCCGCGAACCGAAAATCAAGACCTTCGTCAGCCTGAATCCCATCATGGTCGACGGTACCGGAATGTGCGGCGCCTGCCGCGTCACGGTCGGCGGCAAAACCCGTTTCGCCTGTGTCGACGGTCCCGATTTCGACGGGCACGAAGTCGATTTCGACGAAATGACCAAGCGCATGAAGATGTACGTGGCCGAAGAAAAAATATCGTACGATCGCTTCAAGGCCGATCACAACTGCCGCCTTGAAAAACAAATCGAGCAACTTAATAAATAACGCGGGCAATACATATGACAGACGAATCCAAGAACCAGAATCAGCTCTCGCGTAAAGAGAGAATGGCCATCCCCCGGCAGAAAATGCCGGAACAGGACCCCAACGAACGCAAAAAGAATTTCCGCGAAGTCCCTCATGGGTTGACCCCGGAAATGGCCATCATGGAAGCCCGGCGATGTATCGCCTGCCCCAAACCGAAATGCAAGGAAGGCTGCCCCGTCGAAGTCGATATCCCCGCTTTTATCGCTTTGGTGGAGCAGGGGAAATTCTCCGAAGCGGCCCGCAAAATCAAGGAAAACAATGCCCTCCCGGCTATCTGCGGACGAGTCTGCCCGCAGGAAGAGCAGTGCGAAAAAGTCTGCGTCCTGACCAAAAAATACGGCTCGGTTGGCATCGGCAACCTCGAACGCTTCGTGGCCGACTATGAACGGGAACATAACGAAATCGAAATTCCGAAACTCCCTCCGAAAACCGGAAAACGGATCGCTATCGTCGGTTCCGGACCGGCCGGCCTGACCGTCGCCGCCGACCTCGCCCTGTTGGGCCATGATGTGGAAATTTTCGAAGCCCTTCATAAAACGGGCGGAGTCCTTATCTATGGTATCCCGGAATTCCGTCTCCCCAAAAACATCGTTGCCAAAGAAGTCGATTACCTGAAACAACTCGGCGTAAAAGTCCACACCAGCTATGTCATCGGGAAACTCGACACTGTCGACGAACTGATTGAAAAGGAGGGCTTCGATGCCGTCTTCGTCGGAACCGGAGCGGGGCTCCCCAATTTCATGAAAATCGAAGGGGAGAACTTGAACGGTATCTATTCAGCCAACGAATTTCTAACCCGCTCGAATCTGATGGCCGCGTATGATTTCCCTGACTGCGACACCCCGATAAAAGTCGGTAAAAACGTCGCCGTCCTCGGCGGAGGCAACACCGCCATGGACTCGGTCCGTACCGCTCTCCGGCTCGGCGCCGAAAACGCTTACATCATCTATCGCCGCAGCCGCACCGAACTTCCCGCCCGTATCGAAGAAATTCATCATGCCGAGCAGGAAGGAGTGCAGTTCAATTTCCTGACCGCGCCCATCAAGTACATCGGCGATGAAAACGGCTGGGTGAAAGCGATGGAATGTATCCGCATGGAACTGGGTGAACCCGACAGCTCCGGACGGCGCCGCCCGGTAGTTATCGAGGGCTCCAACTTTGTCCTTCCCATCGATACCGTGGTGGTCGCCATCGGCAATTCCTCAAATCCCTTAATTCCCCAAACGACTCCCGGACTCAAAACCAATAAATGGGGGAATATCGAAGTCGATCCGAAAACCATGCTGACTTCCCGCCCCGGAGTATTCGCCGGAGGCGATATCGTCACCGGTGGAGCCACCGTGATTCTGGCCGCCGGAGCCGGCAAGGTGGCGGCGAGGGCCATCCATCGATATGTCATGGGGATGCCGCTGATCGACCCGGAAACGGAAAAGGCCGAAAAAGCCGAAACCGCCGAAGCTTAGAAACGATTATTCTCGATTCCATAAAAGGCCGCCGTCAGCGATTTCGGCGGCCCTTTTATTTCTTTACATTTTGGAAAATTGTGTTATTCTAAAGCACCCCTCTGCCGTTATATATAAAAGCGTTAGTTAAAAATCTTTCTCCAAGAGGCCTTCAATGGTTTGGTCCAGGTTACTCATCAGGTCAGCTTGCATCGCATTACTTTTAACATTTTTCGCTATCGGAGCATATGCCGAAGACCGCATCGCCTTCCTGCATCTTAAAATCGAGGGGAACCGAATCACCCTGCTCGATACCAAAATAGTCCCCGGAAAACTGAAAGAGCTGCGCGGTATAACCGAAAAATCGGGCTTGAAATTCGAAACGGTCAGTCTCGATAATAAAATCACGCCATATAAAATAATGAATAATCCCCTGGTGCGGAAATTCGAATACGAAAATCCCGAAAACCCCGGCAAACTCATTTCGAAAATCATTGTCGAAGAAAGCGCCGAATTCACCATCCGCATCAATTACGAAGACAATCTCGACCACCTCAATTTCTATACCGTGGAAATGCAGCCGAACAAAGCCAACGCCTCGGCCACCTTCCTCGATAAGATATCGCTGACCTCCCCAAAGGAGGAAAGCCATGAATAAGCATCATGCCGGAATCCTCCTCTGCTCGATAATTATCGTCCTGTCATTGCTCCCTTTGGCCAGCGCTCAGCCCATCCTCACCCAATTGGTCAACAACGGGCCGACCTCGAACCGCATCAACATCCTGGTCCTGTCCGAGGGATATACCATCGGCCAGCAGGCGACTTTTGAGAGCGACGCGCTCGATATGGTTAATTACCTGTTAAGCAGTCCCCCCTTTTCCGAATATGAAAACTATTATAACGCCTTTTCTCTTTATGTTACTTCAACTCATCCCGGGTCCGATCACCCTTCGTCCAGCATCTTCCGCGACACCTATTTCAACAGCACTTACGACAGTTATGGTATAACTCGCTTGATCACCATTCCTCCGAACAATTTCAACTCCAACTACGCCGATGGTTACGGCAAAGTGGTCGACCTGATGAGCACTTACCTTCCTGAAACCGATATCATATTAATGATAGTCAACGATACCCAGTACGGCGGCTCTGGCGGCTTCCTTGCCATATCATCGATCAATTCCGCCGCACCGGAAATCGTCGCCCATGAAATCGGGCATTCTTTCGGCGATTTGAATGACGAATACGAAGACATCACTCCCGGTTATTCCGGCTCCGAATCTCCCAATACCACCGCCCAGACCGATCCCAAATTAGTCAAATGGACCGATTGGATTGTAGAGGATACGCCCGTCCCTACCCCCGAAATCGCCGCCTGGGCCAACCGCGTGGGGCTGTTCGAAGGTGCCTGTTATGAGCCGACCGGATGGTACCGCCCCATGCTCAACTGCAAAATGCGTTCGCTCGGCCCCGCTTATTGCGAAGTCTGCAAACAACAGTTTGTCCTCACGCAGTATCAACTGGTCTCTCCCGTCGACGAATACTCGCCGGTTACTCCGACAATCTCCCTCGATTATGAGGAAAGCCGGATGCTCGACGTCGTGGCCATGACACCGGCCACCCATGAAATTGCCTTTCAATGGTATCTGGATAATATCCCGATTGAAGGAGCGGTCGGCTCGACTTTCAATGCTACCGGAGCGACCGTGGGATTGGGGACTCATGAAGTTAAGGTTCTTGTCCGCGATATCACCGATTTTGTCCGAAACGACCCGTTCGGTCTTTTGAATGAAGTACTAACCTGGACTATCGATGTCACCACCGACTACATCTGCGGCGATGTCAATAACGACGGCGTCGTGGATATTCTCGATATAACATATATGGTAAATTTCAAATTTAAAGGGGGCCCCCCGCCCGCGATTCTGCTGTCCGGCGATGCCGACGGTAACGGCGTGGTCAACGTCCTCGATATTATCTATCTGATCACTTTTAAATTCAAGAGCGGCCCCGCCCCGGAATGTTGATTTAATTCCATCGAACGACTAATAAATAGCGGGATGAATACTGAATTCATCCCGCTTTTATTATGAAGCGATTGCCTGCGCTTACTTCATGTTCTTCACGATCGCCTCGGCATACTGCGATGTCGAAAGCTTCTTCGCTCCCTTCATCAGCCGTTCCAGATCGTACGTCACCGTCTTTTTCTTGATGGTGGTTTCGATCGCCTTGGTGATCATATCGGCGGCCT
>Ga0105105_10000186_pt1 | contig 28975 bp, 28 predicted proteins | sample PPLLaktember2015_4_FD_79108 | JGI IMG/M metagenome (GOLD analysis project Ga0105105, IMG submission 79108) | Freshwater sediment microbial communities from Prairie Pothole Lake near Jamestown, North Dakota, USA - PPLs Lake P8 Core (1) Depth... | ecosystem: Environmental > Aquatic > Freshwater >...
GGCGCCGGCGGACCGTCGCGTGCCGGGGCAGTACATCGTCACGCTGCGCGAGGACGCCGGGGCGACCGGCAAGTCGATCGACGACAAGGCGGACCGCAGTCTCAAGCGGGCCGGCGGTGGCATCGTCCACGAGCGGTTCGCGAAGGCGATCCAGGGCTACTCCGCCACGATGTCGGAGGCGGCCGCGCAGGCGCTGCTCGCCGATCCGGATGTCGAGGGCATCGAGGAAGACCAGCTCGTCGCGGTCGGCGCGGTCGTGCAGAACGCAGCCACCTGGGGGCTGGACCGGATCGACCAGCGGGCGCTGCCGCTGTCGAGCTCGTACCGCTACGAGGGCTCGGCGAACACCGTCACCGCCTACATCGTGGACACGGGCATCCGCGCCTCCCACGCCGAGTTCCGCAGCGCGCCGGGTGCCGCGACGAGTCGGGTGCGTCCCGACCTGGGCTACAGCGCCATCGCCGACGGACGCAAGACCGACGACTGCAACGGTCACGGCACCCACGTCGCGGGCACGGTCGGCGGCCTGACCTACGGCGTGGCCAAGCAGGTCACGCTGGCGCCGGTCCGCGTGCTCGCCTGCAACGGCAGCGGCACCTTGAGCGGGGTGATCGCCGGCCTCGACTTCGTGGCGCGCAACGCACGCAAGCCGGCGGTCGCCAACCTCTCGCTGGGCGGGGGCGCGTCGACCGCGCTCGACACCGCCGTTGCGAACGTCGTGGCAGCCGGCGTGCCGGTCATCGTGGCGGCCGGCAACAGCAGCGTGGACGCCTGCACGGTGTCCCCGGCGCGTGCACCGACCGCCATCGCCGTCGGCGCGTCGACCAGCCGGGATGTGCGGGCCGGATTCTCGAACTGGGGGCGCTGCCTCGCGCTGTTCGCCCCGGGCGAGGCGATCACGTCATCGGTGATGGCGAGCGATACCGCGGTCGCGGTCTACAGCGGCACCTCGATGGCCGCGCCCCACGTGGCCGGTGCGGCGGCGATCCTGCTCGGCGCGACGCCGACGCTGACGCCGGCGCAGGTCGCGGAGCGGATCAAGGCGCTGGCCTCGCCGAACGTGGTCACGGACGCCGGTCCGGGTTCGCCGACCACGCAGCTCTTCTCCAGCCCGGGTGCCGAGCAGACCGTGCCGGCACCGGTCCGGATCTCGGTTCGAGCGCTCGGCGCCACCCGCAGGGCGGTGGACGCGAACTGGTGGACGGCGACCGTGACCGTCGCGGTGAAGAACGCGAGCGGCGCGGCGGTGTCGGGCGTCAAGGTGTCCGGCGGCTTCAGCATCGGCGGCGCGCCGCTCCAGTGCACCACCACCAGCACCGGCACCTGCACGGTCGGCACCCTGCGCCTGAGCCGCAAGGGCACGCCGGCGACGGTGTTCACCGTGGTCGGCCTCGGCGGAACCGGCATGGTCCACGACACGACGGTGAGCGCCGCTCGGCAGATCCGCGTCGGGCGGCCCTGATGGAGGGGCCCCGATGCGGGGGCGCTGACGGTGGCGCGTCGACGGTGGGGCGCTGACGCTGAAGCGCTCACCCTAGGTCGACCGGGGAGGGTCGACGACGGCGGGTCGATGATCGTGCAGCGCCGATCGCGGGGCGTTCCGCCGCCGGGCCGGGCGGGTCAGCGCGGCGCGGTGCGCGCCAGCCAGCGGACGAGCGCGCCGGCCGATGCCTGCGCCGCCTCCTCCTGCGGCAGGTGTCCGACGCCGGGCAGGCGCTCGAGCGTCGCGTCCGGCAGCGCGCGCAGGTAGTCCCCGGCGTTGGACACCGGGATCATCGCGTCGCGCTCTCCCCAGACGAGCAGCACCGGCACCCGGATCGTCGCGAGCCGCGGCACCGGGTCCTCGAGCACCGTCTGGCGCATCCGATGCAGCAGCGCCTCGCGGTTGCCGGGCGCGAGCATCAGCTCGTGGTACCGCGTGAGCAGGGCGTCGTCCAGCATCGCGGGGTCCGCGAAGGCCGGCTCGAGGTTGGCTTTCAGCGCGGCACGCGGCAGCACCCAGCGCATCGCCGTCAGCACCGTCGGCACCTCGGGTGCCCGCCCGTACTCGAAGCCCGGGCTCGCGAATCCGTCCGGTGCGACCAGGACGAGGCGTTCGATCCGATCCGGGTGCTCGGCGGCGAAGCGCCAGGCGATGCGCCCGCCGATGGAGTGGCCGACGAGCGTGACGCGGCTCAGGCCGCGGGCGTCGAGCAGGGCGACGAGCAGCGCGAGGCTGCGCGCGTCGCCGTAGTCGCCGGTCGCGTCGGGCCCGGACAGGCCGTGGCCGGGAAGGTCGATGCGCAGCACGCGGTGGCGCTCGCGCAGCGCTGTCGCCCAGGTGTCCCAGGTGTGCAGGCTCGAGCCGAAGCCGTGCAGCAGCAGCACCGCGGGCGCATCGCGCGGCCCCTCGTCGCGCACGTGCAGGCGCGTGCCGGCGATGTCGACGAGGTCGGCGGGCGAGGCGAGCCAGCGCGCCTCGAGCGCAGCGCGGTCGCGGTCGGGTGTCCAGAGCCAGGCCGCGCCGCCGACGAGCAGTGCGAGCAGGATCGAGAGCAGGAGCCGTTTCAAGCGGAGTCGTCCCTCATGCCGCCGGGGCCGCGGCGGAGCGCCGCGGTCGATCCGATACGATCGATCGCGCAGCGGGCATTGTCGCGCGGAGCGCGGCCGTCGCCCGCAGCGCGCCGGACGCGCAGGGCGATCGGCAAGGGGAGGGTGTGGATGTCCGGTTCGGGAAGGTCCGACGATGGCCTGGCGCTCGTGTTCGACACGCCCGCGAGCGTGACGGCCTGGCGGGCGATCGACGATCGGGTGATGGGGGGTGTCTCGCGCAGCCGGATGCGCCACGATCCGGCGGGCCACGCCTGCTTCGAGGGCACGGTCTCGCTCGATCGCGGCGGCGGCTTCGCATCGGTGCGCGCACCGGTGAGCGCCGTCGGCGACGCCGCGACCCGGGGCTGGCGGCTCGAGGCGTTAGGAGACGGCCGTCGCTATCGGCTCGCGCTGGTCACGGCGGATGTGGTCGACGGCGTCGTCTACCAGGCGGACTTCGCCCCGGCGGCAATGGCCTGGTCGATGGTCGAGCTGCCCCTGTCGGCCTTCGTGGCGCGCTTTCGCGGGCGCGGCGTGCCGGATGCGCCCCCGCTGCGCGCGGCGCACGTGCGCCAGGTGGGGCTGCTGATCGGTGATCGGCAGGCCGGTCCGTTCGTGCTGGCCCTTCGGCGCATCGAACCGATCCGGGGAGACGGCTGAGCCGCGGGCGCGTTCGGCCCTGCGGCCGAGGGCGCGCTCGTCCCTACGGCTGAGGCCGCGCGTCGTGTGCCGGCGCAGGCGTCTCGCCAGGCGCTCGGTCGGTCCTGAGCGGCGGGGCCCATCGGTCCTGCGGGACCCACTTCGGATCGGCCGGATCGCCGCGGTAGTGCGGCGACATGATCTGCACGCCGTTCTCGTTGAAGACGTCCTGGATGTTCGCGTGCAGCGCGCTCAGCACCTCGGCGCGCGGGCGCGGCTGATCGGGCACGGCCTGGCAGACCAGGCGGTACTGCGGGTAGAAGTCGGACAGCGCGGTCTGGAAGACCTTCGGCTCGGGGGCGACGAGCACGCCGGGCGTGCGCCGTGCGGCCTCGATCAGCATGGCGTGGACCTGCCGCCACGGCGTGTCGTAGCCGATGGTGACCTCGGTGTCGAGCACGAAGCCGCGGCCCTGCACGGTGCGCGAGTAGTTGCGCGTCACCGTGCCCATCACCATCGAGTTCGGCAGCGTGAGCTCCTCGCCCCGGCCGGTGCGCATGCGCGTGGTGAAGGTGCCGAGCTCGACGATCGTGCCCTCGTTGCCGTCGATGTTCACGAACTCGCCGACGCGCAGCGTGCGCGTGTACATGAGCACGAGGCCGCTGGCGCCCTGGCCGATCAGGCTCGAGCCGCCCAGCGAGATCATCACGCCGACGAGGACCGACAGCCCCTTGAAGGCTTCGGTCTCGGAGCCGGGCAGGTACGGATACGCCATCGCGAGCGCGAACAGCCAGATCGCGACCGCGCCCAGGCGCTTGGCGGGGCCGACGGTGTCGACGTCGAGCCAGTCGAGGGTGCCGGGCGTGCGCGCGGCCCGGTCGAGGAAGGCGGCGAGCCCGCGCGAGGCCATCGCGGCGAGGCCGAAGATGGTGACGGCGACCAGCAGGTCGGGCAGCGCGCCGAGGATGCCGCCGGCCAGCGTCGACAGCAGTTCCAGCAGGAAGCGGTTGAGGTGATCGCCCCACGGCCGGGTGTACGCGAACCGGCCGAGCACGAAGCCGAGCCACTCGTAGGCGATCACGGCGAGCACGGTCCAGCGCAGGCCGCCGAGGGCCAGCCGGACGGTGGCGAGCAGCCGGTCGCGCTGCAGCAGCTCGGTGCCGCGCACCTTCAGGCGCTCGGCGCCGGTGTGCGCGAACCGCAGCAGGCGGCGGGCGATCGCCCGGAACGCTGCGCGAATGGCGAGGGCGAGCCCGACGGCCACCAGTGTGGCGGCCGCCGCGGTCAGCAGCCCGCGCACCAGGCTCGAGAGGTCACGGGCCTCGCGGGTCGCCGAGATGGCCTCGCGCAGGCGCGCGACGGCGACCGCGGCGGCCTCGTCCGCGGTCTCGCCGCGGTGCCGGTCGGCGTCGTCGGGCTGCACGATGAAGGCGAATCGGCCGTCGACCTTGACGACGACGCCGAAGGGGAGGGTCTCGGTCTCGACGTCGCCGGGGCCCCCGAGCGCGAGGGTCTCGTCGATGGCCAGCCGTGCGCGGCGCGCGCGGTCGGCGGGGGTCGTCGCGAAGAGCGGAGCCCGCATCGTCACGATCGTGCGGTTGAAGACCTTGAGCGTCGCCTCGGGCAGGGCGCCGGGTGGGGCCGCCGGGGCCGCCGCCGTCGCAGTTGCCGCCGCCGTTGCCGCCGCCGAGGCCGCCGGGCTCGCGGCCGGCGCGGCCGGCGCTGACGGGGCCGCCGCCGCAGCGGACGGGACGGCGTCCTGTCCCGCCGTATCCCGAGCCGTCGCGGGACCGCCCCCGAACGAGGCCGCGACCACGAGGATCGTCGCGAGGACCGCGCCCCGAGCGCGGGCGATCAGGCGCCCGAGGCGCACGCGCATCACCATGGATTCACCGGAGATCGTGTTCGCCCGACTGTGCCACGAAAGCTCGGCCGCGACGATCAAGGCCGAGCGCGATCGGCGCCCCGGGGCCGTCGACGGCCGCCCGGATGCGGTCCGCGGGCGTGCTACGGTTGCGCACCCAGGCGGGGCGACCCCCGCGGCCGGAGAGGAGATCCGAATGAAGCCCCTGAAATACCTTCTGGTCGCGGCGGCCCTCGCCGCGGCCGCCCCAGCGTATGCCTGGCCCGACCGACCCGTCCGGGTCGTGGTCCCCGCGCCGGCCGGCAGCTCGCTCGACGTGATCGTCCGCGGCATGGCCGAGCCGCTGCGCATGCGCTGGGGCCAGCCGCTGGTCATCGAGAACAAGGCCGGGGCGGGCGGCATGATCGGCATGGACACGGTCGCCAAGGCCGCGCCCGACGGTCACGTGCTGGGCATCGGCTTCAACGGGCCGATCGCGTTCGGCCCGTTCATGTACAGGAAGATGCCCTACGACCCGGCGAAGCAGCTGGTCCCGGTGGTGCTGACGACCTCGCAGCCGAACGTGCTGGCGGTGTCGGCGAGCAATCCGGCCAACACGGTTCCGGAATTCGTCGCCTGGGCGAAGGCCCAGGGCGATCGGGTGAACTACGGCTCGGTCGGAGCGGGCAGCTCGTCGCATCTGACGATGGAGCTGTTCCGTCGCGCGGCGGGTTTCCAGGCCACCCACGTCGCCTACAGCGGCTCGCCGCCGGCCGCGACCTCGCTCGCCGCCGGCGACACCCAGGCGCTGATGGCGGTGGCGCCCGCGCTGCTGCCGATGATCCAGTCCGGTCGCGTCAAGCTGCTGGGCGCGACCAGCCTCAAGCGCAGCGAGGTGCTCAAGGACGTGCCGACGCTCGCCGAGCAGGGGTACGCCGGCTTCGAGGCGCTCGCCTGGAACGGCCTGTTCGCGCCGGCGGGCACGCCCGCCGAACTGGTCCGCAAGATCGCGGCGGATGTCGACGCGGTGCTGCGCGATCCCGCGGTCCGCGACGCGCTGGCGAAGCAGGGTCTGGTGGCGGGCGGCGGCACGCCCGCGGAGTTCGCGGCCTTCATCGACGCCGAGTCGCGCAAGTGGGGCGCGATCATCCGCGAAGCGGGCATCACGCTCGACTGAAGGGCGACTGAAGGGCGACTGAAGGGCGACTGAAGGGCGACCGAGGGGCGTCTACCTCGGTTCGCGGTCGACGGTGCGCCGCGGCCGGTCGACGAAGGCCCGGATGCCGGCCTTCGATTCCGGGGTGGCCGCCACGTTGCAGAAGTTCTCGACGGCCGCAGCGACGCCGTGGCGATAGCCGTGGCCGGTGTCGTTCTCGCGCACGAACGCTTCCCGCGCCATCCGCATCACGCGCGCCGGCTTGGCCGCGAGCACCTGCGCCAGCGCGTGCGCGGTCTCGAGCGCGGTGCCCGGTTCGGCGATGCGGCTGGCGAGCCCCAGCTCGAACGCCTCCTGGGCGCCGAACGAGCGTCCGGTGAACAGCAGGTCGAAGGCGCGGTGCTTGCCGATGATGCGGGGCAGGTGCGTGAAGTGGATCGCGGGGATCACGCCGACGTCGATCTCCGGATAGCCGAGGTCGGCGTCGCGGTCGACGACGATCAGGTCGCTCGAGATCGCGAGCGTCATGCCGCCGCCGCGCGCGGTGCCGTTGACGGCCGCGATCGACGGCTTGCCCAGGCGGTACTGCAGGTCGGTGAAGCGGGTGTAGAGCCGCTCGAGCAGGGCGCGCACGCCGTCGCCGTCGGCGCGCGAGAACTGCTTGAGGTCGAGCCCGGCGCAGAAGCGCCCGGGGACCGCGCTGCCGAACACGACGGCCCGCGCATCCGCGTCGGCCGCCGCGCGCTCGAAGGCCGCGAGCAGTTCGTCGAGCATGCCGACGGTCAGCGCGTTGACCGGCGCGTGATCCATCAGGATCTCGGCGACGCCGTCGGCGACGCGGTAACGGACGGAACGGGCAGGGGAGCTCATGGCGGGGTTTCCTGGAGGGCGGGCCGGCGGTGACGCGATGGTGCCACGAGCACCCCGCGCCGTCGCCGCGCCCGCCGACTCGCTCAGTGCGAGCGCGCCTTGAGCTCCAGGCGACGGCGGTGCAGCACCGGCTCGGTGTAGCCCGACGGCTGCGCCGCCCCCTCGAACACCAGGTCGCACGCGGCGCGGAAGGCGATGCCGTCGAAGCCGGGGGCCATCGGCCGGTACGCCGGGTCGCCGGCGTTCTGGCGGTCGACGACCGCGGCCATCCGCTTCATCACGTCCATCACCCGGTCGCGGCTCGCGACGCCGTGGACCAGCCAGTTGGCGATGTGCTGCGAGGAGATCCGGCAGGTCGCGCGGTCTTCCATCAGGCCGACGTCGTTGATGTCCGGCACCTTCGAGCAGCCCACGCCCTGGTCGACCCAGCGCACGACGTAGCCCAGGATGCCCTGCGCGTTGTTGGCGAGCTCGGCGTCGATGTCGGCGTCGCTCCACGACGGCGAGGCGGCCACCGGCACGCGCAGGATGTCGTCGAGCTTCGCCCGCTTGCCGCCGCGTGCGATCTCGGCCTGGCGAACCAGGACGTCGATCTTGTGATAGTGCGTGGCATGCAGCGTGGCCGCGGTCGGGCTCGGCACCCAGGCGCAGTTCGCGCCGGCCTGGGGATGGCCGATCTTCTGCTGCAGCATCGCGGCCATCAGGTCGGGCATCGCCCACATGCCCTTGCCGATCTGGGCACGGCCCGCCAGCCCGCAGGCCAGGCCCACGTCGACGTTCCAGAGCTCGTAGGCCTGGATCCAGGGCTGCGCCTTCATGTCGGCCTTGCGCACCATCGGGCCGGCCTGCATCGAGGTGTGGATCTCGTCGCCGGTGCGGTCGAGGAAGCCGGTGTTGATGAAGGCCACGCGATGGCGCGCGGCGCGGATGCATTCCTTGAGGTTTACCGTCGTGCGGCGCTCCTCGTCCATGATGCCGATCTTGACGGTGTACTGCGGCAGGCCGAGCGCGCGCTCGACGTGGGTGAAGATGGCGTCGGCGAAGGCGACCTCCTCGGGGCCGTGCATCTTCGGCTTGACCACGTAGACCGAGCCGGTCGTCGAGTTGCGCGGGCCGGCGGTGCGCTTGAGGTCGTGCAGCGCGATGGTCACGGTGCACATCGCGTCGAGCAGCCCTTCGTAGACCTCCTGGCCGTCCCGATCGAGCACGGCCGGGTTGGTCATCAGGTGGCCCACGTTGCGGACCAGCATCAGCGAGCGGCCCTTGAGCACGCGCGGCGCGCCGTCGGCGCCGGTGTATTCGCGGTCGCCGGAGAGCGTGCGCTGGAACGTGCCGCCGCCCTTGGCGACGGTCTCGACCAGGTCGCCCTTCATCAGGCCGAGCCAGTTGCGGTAGGCCAGCGCCTTGTCGTCGGCGTCGACCGCGGCGACCGAGTCCTCGCAGTCCATGATCGTGGTGATCGCGGCCTCCAGCAGGACGTCGGCGACGCCGGCGGCGTCGGTGCGCCCGATCGAGTGCGCCGCGTCGATGCGGATCTCGACGTGCAGGTGGTTGTGGCGCAGCAGGATGGCGGTGGGCGCCTCGGCCGTGCCGCGATACCCGACGAAGGTCGCGGGCGAGGCGAGGGCGACGGTGCCGGTCGCCGTGCGGGCGTGCAGCGCGCCGCCGACCACGCTGTAGCCGGTGACGGCCGAATGGCTGCCGGAGGCGAGCGGGGCGACCTCGTCGAGGAAGGCCTTCGCCCAGGCGATCACGCGGGCGCCGCGTGCCTCGTCGTAGCCGCCGGCCTGCGGTGCGTCGCCCATCGCGTCGGTGCCGTAGAGCGCGTCGTACAGGCTGCCCCAGCGGGCGTTGGCGGCGTTCAGCGCGTAGCGCGCGTTCATCACCGGCACCACGAGCTGCGGGCCGGGGATGCTGGCGATCTCGGGGTCGACGCCCGCGGTGTCGACGGAGAAGTCCGGGCCTTCGGGCACCAGGTAGCCGATCTCGCGCAGGAAGGCGGTGTAGGCGGCGGCGTCGTGGGGCTGGCCGGTCCGGGCGGCGTGCCAGGCGTCGAGCTTCGTCTGCAGCGCGTCGCGCCGGGCGAGCAGCTCGCGGTTGCGCGGGCCGAGTTCGTGGACGAGCGAGGACAGGCCCTTCCAGAACGTGTCGGCGTCGATGCCGGTGCCGGGCAGCGCCTCGTTGACGATCATGTCGTGCAGCGGGCGAGCCACCTTCAGGCCGTGGAGTTCGATGCGTGCGGTCATGTGGGGGTCTCGTTCGGGTTCGTGGAAGTGAGGTTCGGAAGTCGGATGGGAAGTCGGATGGGAAGACGGATGGGATGGCGGGTGGACGAAGGCGTCCGGCGCGGGCCGTGGCGGGCCCGGCCGCTCAGGTGCGTCGGGTGGCGACCGCCACGACCTCGGTCAGCAGGCGGCCGGTATGGTCGGGCTCGGTATCGAGGTGCTCGGGCGGCGCGCCCGCGCGGTTGATCCAGAAGCTCGTGTAGCCGAACCAGCGTGCGGCGATGGCGTCCCAGGCGTTCGACGACACGAAGAGGATCTGCCGTGCGCGGCACCCGAACGCGGCAGGCCCGAGTTCGTAGATCGCGGGCAACGTCTTGAAGGTCTCGACCTGCTGCGAGGACAGCACGTGATCGAACAGGCCGTCCATGCCTGCGCTCCGGATCGACACCTCGATCATGTCCCGATTGCCGTTGGTGAGGATGGCGAGCGGCAGCCCCGCGGCCTTCAGCGCCCGCAGCGCCCCGATGTTCTCGGGAAACGCCGAGAGGCTCGAGTACTGGTTCATCAGCCGGCTCTCGCCGTTCGCGTCGAGGGGCAGGCCGAGGCGCGCGGCGCTGTGCCGCAGCGCGTCGCGCGTGATGTCCCAGAACGGCTTGTAGCGGCCGGACATCGCCCGCAGCCACGAGTACTCCAGCTGCTTGGCACGCCATGCCTGCGACAGCGCGTCGCCGCGACCGGGCCAGAGCTGCTCGGCGAGGCTGGCGACCGAATGCACGTCGAACAGCGTGCCGTAGGCGTCGAAGACGACGGCCTTCAGCGGGGGGGAGGACGGAGGGGATGCAGCCATGGCGGCATCCTAGTCGGTCCATTCATGCGGAAAAAGAGCCTAATCGGGATTTCAGAGCGGACTTTTTTGCAAAGATGGCGATGAGTGAGCGCTTCTGCTCTCCGAAAAGGGGTCGGTCGGACGCTGCGCGGGCGTCGGGTCGACCTTCAGCCACAGCCGATGTGCCCGTTCGAACAGCGGAGCGGGTGGCCCGAACGCGGCCGGGTCCAGGGCGGCCGTCACCCAGACACGGGTGTCGTGCTCGGCGCCGTCGTGGACAGGATGGGCACGCTGCCCGCTCAGCCAGTCGTGGACCGCGCGGTAGGCGCCGGGGTCCTGCTGCAGGGTCCACGCGAGTGCGACGAGGTCGGCGAAGCCTTCCTCCCGGCGGCTGGCCTCCAGCGCCGCGTCGGCGGTCCCGAAGGCCGCGGGCCCGGTGCGCCAGTCGCCTCGCGCGTGTCGCCAGCAGTGCCCGAGCTCATGCGCGAGCATCGCCTCGACGAGCACCGCGGGGAGCGCGGCATCTCGCGTCGCTTCGGGCAGCGGCGTGCCGCCGGGCCCGCGCATCGTCAGCACCAGCTTGCAGCGGCCCGCGACGAAGGCCGTCGCCAGCGGCGGCTCGCCGACGTTGGGCTGGGGCTGTACCACGACGTCGAGCGGGAGCCGTTCATGCCGGGCCAGGGCGAGCACCGGATGCGCGGCCTCCAGCCACGCCCGCTCGGAGGCGGTGATGGGTGCGCCCGGCGGCGGCGCGGCCTGCACCGGCACGCACGCGAGCATGCCGACAGCGGCCGCTCGACCCCACCCCGAATGCCGATCCCACCCCCACCTCGACCCCTGCCGTTTCGCCATCGCCGTGCCCTGCCGGATGCTGCGTCGAGCCGCCAGTGGACCCGCCTGCCGACGGCCGAGCTTGCCCCCGCGCGCCCGGCTGCAGACGGGGCCGACGGGCGGCGGGTCTTCACCGGCCGGACCCGCCGGGCGCCGAGTCCGGGACCGGCGCGACCGGCGGGGCCGGCATCGCCGGCATCGCCCAGCGCGTCCCGGCCAGCAGAGCGATCGTCGCGAGCACGAGGCCGATGGTCGCGAGGAGCACCACGTCGGGGGCGCCGAGCGCATCGGCCAGCATGCCGACCAGCCTCGGCAGCACGCCCATCCCGATGTAGAACATCGTGTAGAAGAGGCCCAGTCCGATCGCACGCGCCGCCGGCGACAGGAAGCGCGCGGGGGCCGCGACCAGCACGCCCGCCGCGGAGCCCGCCAGCACCCCCGCTGCGCCGAGACACGCCATGGGCGGCGCACCGAGCTGCAGCGCGATCAGGCAGACGGCCCAGCCGGCCAGGCCTGCCACGGCGATGAACCACGGCCGCCCGAATCGAGCGATCAGCAAGCCGGCTGCCGGGATCGAGAACGCCAGCGTCACGCTCAGGGTCGACGTGATCGCGCTGGCTTCGGAGACCGGCAGCCCGCGCAGCGCGAAGAAGGTCGGCAGGAACCCGACCATCAGGACGAACGCGACGTTGTACGTCGTCCAGGCAGCGGCCGACAGGAACAGGCGCAGGCCGTCGCCGCGGGCGAGCGCCGACAGGGTGAGCGCGCCGTTGGCCGCGGCGCCGGGCGCGGGCCGGTACAGCCCGAACACCAGCAGCAGCGACACCAGTGCGAGGGCGCCGGTCAGCGCGAACGCCATGGACGGCGAGGCCGCGACCGCCACCGGGCCGAGCACGAGCAGCCCCAGGCCGATGCCGATCGGCCAGGTGTTCACGAAGATCGCCATCGCCAGTTCGATCTCGCGGCCCGCGAACCAGTCTGCGACCATCTTCGAGGCGGTGACGTTGAAGAGCACGCCACCGATGCCTCCGAGCAGGCGACCCGCCTTCAGCGTCTCGAGATCGCCCGCGAACGCGCACAGGGCGGCTCCGGCCACCATCAGCGCGGTGCCCGCGATCGCGATGCGGCGATCGCCGAAGCGCGCGCTCAGGAGCCCTCCGGGCAGCGCGAGCAAGGCGCCCGGCAGCAGGAACAGTCCGACCAGCCAACCGATCTCGGCGAGCCCGAGGCCCCATTGCTCGCGCAGCAGCGGCGCGGTCGCGCCGATCGCCTGGAACTGGAAGCCCATCGCGACACGGGCCGCCGAGAGCACCCAGAGCGCACGCCATCGTTCTGTCACGGATCACGCTCCGGTCGGGTCTGGGAGGCGACCCGCGAGGCGGCCGCCACGGACGACTCTAGTGCCTGCGGTGCGGCGCGGCATCGTCCGAATGACGGAGGATGCCGCTCGGCTATCATCGAAACCCCGCGCGCGTGGCGCTGACGGCGACGGCGCTCCCGATCGATGACCCCCACTCCCGCGCTGCCCCCTCCCGTTCCCGGCGCCGTGCGCCGCGACCTCGTGACATCCGCCGGCCGGATCGCGCTCTGGTGCGCCGGGGACGGACCGCCGATGCTGCTGGTGCACAGCATCAACGCCGCGGCGTCCGCCTACGAGGTCAGGCCGATCTTCGAAGCGATGCGTCGCACGCACCGTGTCTATGCCCCCGACCTGCCGGGCTTCGGCGCCTCCGAGCGGGGCGACCGACCCTACAGCGTCGCGATGTACGTCGCCGCCATCGAGGCGTCTCTCGACGCGATCGCGGCCGAACGCGGTGCCGCGCCGGTCGACGTGCTCGCGCTGTCGCTGTCCTCGGAGTTCGCGGCGCGCGTCGCGGCGGGTCGGCCCGGGCGTGTCCGGACGCTCACGATGGTCACGCCGACCGGACTCGATCGCCGTTCCGCGTCGCTGCGGGCTCCCCCCGGCACCGACCGGGAGGTCCCCGGCATGCACCGGATCGTGTCCTTCCCGCTCTGGAGCCAGGGCCTGTTCGATGCGCTGGTCAGCCGGCGCAGCGTCCGGTACTTCCTGGGCCGCACCTGGGGCTCGAAGTCGATCGACGAAGGCCTGTTCGAGTACAGCTGGGCCAGCGCCCATCAGCCCGGCGCGCGCTTCGCGCCGCTCGCCTTTCTCTCCGCGCGCCTGTTCTCGAAGGACATCCGCGACGTCTACGAGCGGCTCGCGATGCCGGTCTGGGTGCCGCACGGCACGCGTGGCGACTTCCGCGACTTCAGCGGCGCCGACTGGACCGCCTCGCGGCCGAACTGGCGTCTGCGGGCCTTCGAGTCGGGGGCGTTGCCGCATTTCGAACATCCCGAGGCCTTCGAAGCGGCGCTCCGGACGTTCGTCGCGTCGACCTGACCGGCGCCCCGGGGCCGGCTTGCACGTCGGCGGCCCCGCCCCGACAATCGCCGTCCCCGTCGCACGAGTCGCCCGCCCGCATGTCCGAAGCCCCACCGTTCGCGTCGCTGTCCCCGATCGAGGCCCGTGTCCTCGGCGTGCTGGTCGAGAAGCGCCACACCGTCCCCGACACCTACCCGCTGACGCTGAATTCCCTGGTCGCCGGCTGCAATCAGAAGACGAGCCGCGACCCGGTCATGGAGCTGACGGAGGCGGACGTGCGGGCCGCACTCGACGCCCTGCGTGCGCGCTCGATGGTGATCGAGTCGAGCGGGGGACGCGCGATGCGCTACGAGGAGAACGCCCGGCGTGTGCTCGGCGTGCCGTCCGAATCGGTGGCGCTGCTGGCGACGCTGATGCTGCGCGGACCGCAGACCTCGGCCGAGCTGCGTGCGAACTGCGAGCGGATCCATCGCTTCTCGGACCTGTCGGCGACCGAGGGCTATCTCGACGAGCTCGCGGCGCGGGTTCCGCACGCCTATGTCGTGCGCCTGGCGCGTCAGCCCGGCTCGCGCGAGAGCCGCTGGGCGCACCTGCTGTGCGGCGAGCCCGACGAGCCCCGGGCGCCGGCCTGGACGCCGGGCGCCGCGCCGGTTCAGCCCGCCGCGGCGTCGCGGGTCGGCGAGGACGCGTTCGATGCGCTCGTCGCCCGGGTCGACCGACTCGAGGCGGAGCTCGCGGCGCTGCGCGAGCGCCTGGGCGACGCCTGAGGCCGGGACCGGCGGCGCTCGGTCCTCGGATCGGCTGCGCGCGGGAGGTCCCTGCTGCCTGGGGCGCGCTCAGGCGCGGCAGGCGTTCGCCAGGCGCTGGCCTTCGCGGGTGTCGAGCAGCATCGAGGTTCCGGGGATGACGATCCAGGCGAGCCCCGAGTTCGCATCCTCGTAGCGCAGCGCGCCGCTGCGTGCATGCACCGCCTGGAGCGTGTAGTCGCGGCTGCCCCAGCGCAGCACCGCGGTCCGCATGTCGGCCGAGACGTCGCGCACCTGCACGCTGCGCCCGAGTTCGCATCGGTACGCGCCCGCGGGCATCGCGATCCGGTAGGGGTTGAAGCCGGCGGGAACGGCGGCCGGTCGGCCGGCGGGAACGTCGCGGCCGGCGTTCTGGCCGTCGGCACGCCGGACCGCGACCGGCGCGTCCGAGTAGGTGTAGGTCGTCACGCTCGGCCCGGCTGTGGCCGCGGCTGAGGCCGGGGCGGGTCGGGGGGCCGTGACGTTCTTCGCGGCCGTGCCGCGGCCCGCGCGCGTCGTTCGCGCGGCGCGCGACGCGCTCGTCGGCTTCGCGGCAGCGCCGCCGGCTTGGCGACGGGCGCGGGCATGTCGATGATCAGGCTCTGCAGCGCGACGTCGGGCCCGTCCGGCAGCGAGCTCAGCAGCGCCGGCGGCTCGGCGATCGCCGGCCCGGGGCCGAAGGGCGTCGAGCAGCCGGCCGAGGCGGCGGCCAGGGCGACGGCGAAGATCATCGTGGAGCTCGGTGAGCGCGGCATCGGATCCTCCGGATCGATCGGGTGCACGATACAGGCTGCGTGCGGCGGGTATCGGCGGCAACCCGCCGGGGACCGACGGTCGTCGGGCGTCGGCGGGAGGCGCGCCTGCCGGCACATCGGCCCCGCCCGAACCCCTGTCCGCGCTCCTGCCCGACCCCCTGCACCGCCCCGACCGGAACGCTTCATGACGACCCTGGACTGCTACTTCGACTGCTCGAGCCCCTGGACATGGCTCGGTTTCCGCAACCTGCAGCCGCTCGCAGCGGAGTTCGGGGTGCCCGTCCGCTGGCGGCCGATCCTCGTCGGCGGCGTGTTCAACGCGGCGAACCCGAGCGTCTACGCCTCGCGCGAGAACCCGGTGCCGGCCAAGCAGGCATACATGCAGAAAGACCTGCAGGACTGGGCGCGGCTCGCGGGCGTGACGATCCGGTTCCCGCCGACCGTGTTCCCCGTCAACAGCGTCAAGGCGATGCGCGGCTGCCTGTGGCTCGAGCCGCACGGGCTGCTGGTGCCGTTCGCCGAGGCGGTCTTCGAGGCGTACTGGACGCACGATCTCGACGTCTCGCAGGACGCGGTCCTGGCCGGGATCTGCGGGCGTCTCGACATCGACCCGCAGGCGTTCTTCACGGGCATCGGCACGCAGGCCGTCAAGGACGCACTGCGGGCCAACACCGACGCGCTGATCGCGCGGGGCGGCTTCGGCTCGCCCACGATCTTCGTGGGCGAGGACATGTACTTCGGGAACGACCGGCTGCCGCTGGTCCGCGAAGCGCTGGCGCGCGCGGTTCGCTGAAGGCGGGGCCCGCCTTCGGTCGTCCGGCTCGTCGGACGCCGGGGCGCGCCCTCAGAGGGCGGGCTGGGCCGTGCGCACGGCGGCGCCGCGCGCGGCCGCCAGCGACTCCCGGTACTGGGTGGGCGATGTGCCCGCCCAGCGTCGGAACGCACGCGCGAACGCGCTCTGCTGGGAGAAGCCGAGCTCGAAGGTGATCTCCCCGATCGCCCGGCGCGGATCCTCGATCATCCGCAGCGCCATGTCGCGACGGGTCGCGTCGACCAGCTGCTGCCAGGTCGTGCCGGCGTCGGCGAGCTTGCGGTGCAGCGTGCGACGGCTCATCGCCAGGTCGCTCGCGACCTGCGTGGCGGTGACCTCGCCGCTGGCCAGGCGACGGTGAAGCTGCGCGCGACAGCGTGCGACGACGTCGCTGCGATCGAGGCGGGCCAGGTCCTCCGCCAGCATGCGATCGAGCAGGCCCGCGATCTGGCGATTGCCGGTGGCCAGCGGGGCGTCGACCGCGGCGCGCGGCAACACGATCGCGCGTTCGGCGGCGCCGAACCGCACCGGGCAGCGGAAGAAGGCCGAGTAGGGCGCCGTGGCCAATGGCTCGGGGCGGATCAGGCGCACCTGGACCGGATTGAGATCGCGGCCGGCGTTCATCCGGCACATGTCGAGGAGAACGGAGAACTCGATGTCGGTGATCGCTGCGGCGACCACCGGGTCGCTGCGCGGATTGCGCAGCACGACCGCGAGCCCGTCCGCGTCGTCGCGCAGGGTGATCGCGGTGCGCTGCCCGAGGAGCTGCCAGTAGCGCTGCAGCCGCTCCAGGCCGCGACGCAGCGTGGAGCTCGCGAGCCAGGCGTGGCCGAGCGCGCCCAGGCTGCCGGGGTGCCAGCACTCGGCCGCGAGCAGTCCGAAGGCCGGGTCCGGCACTCGGGCGGCGAGGTCCCGCACGAGGGCGTCGATCGCGTCCTGGGAGAGCCGGGCGCTCGGGTCCGACAGCAGTCCGCGGTCGATGCCGTGCTGCGCGAACAGCGGCCCGGCTTCGATGCCGAAGCGGCCGATCAGCTTCTCGACGACCTGGATGCAGGTCGCCATCGTCGTGTCCAAGCGTCCCTCCAGGTCGATCCAGGCACCGGGCACGATTCTGGCACAGGGGGTCAAGCCGCTGGCTGCGTCCGTCGGGCGGGGCCGTCCGGCCGGATCGACACTGTCCCGGAGCGAGGAGCGCGAGCCGATGGCGAGACTTGAACCGAAGGCGAGGCATGAACCGATGGCGAGGCCGGAACCGATGGCGAAGCCGGAGCCGATGGCGAGGCCGGAACCGATGACGGTCGCGGGGGCGACCCGGACTTTGGGCGACGCCGCCTGGTGGGCGGTGCTCGTCTGGCTGTCGCCGGCGACGGTGGTCGCCCGGGCCGCGGCATCGTGCGCGGTGCCGACCGGGACGTCCGCGTTCCGTGAAGCGGACGCTGCCGAACACGGCGGCTCCGGACCGGCAGCTTCGCGGCCGCGCTGATCGCGCCAACCGCAGGGGCCGATCCCGGCACGCGCGCGGGGAGGTCGGTCGTCGCGGTTTGCTAGTCTTGCGTCGAGGCGGGTTCCCGAACCCGCGGATCCGACGGAGGACGACATGGGACAGATGATGGATTTCGAGCGGCCCGACGGCGGCCGCACCCGCGGCTATCTCGCCAGTGCCGGTGCCGGCCGCCCCGGGATCGTCGTGATCCAGGAGTGGTGGGGTCTGAACGACCAGATCTGCGGGGTGGCCGACCGTTTCGCCCGCGCCGGCTACAACGCGCTCGCGCCCGACCTCTACCAGGGGCGCGTCACGCAGAAGCCCGACGAGGCCAGCCACCTGATGACCGGGCTCGACTTCCCCGGCGCCACCCACCAGGACATCCGCGGGGCGGTGCGACAGCTCGCGGCGGGCGGCTCGAAGGTCGCGGTGATGGGCTTCTGCATGGGCGGGGCGCTGACGGTCGCCTCGTGCGTGCACGTCCCCGAGGTCGCCGCCGGCGTCTGCTTCTACGGCATCCCGCCCAAGGACTTCGCGGATCCGGCCGCCATCGCCGTGCCGTTCCAGGCCCACTTCGCCGACCGCGACGACTGGTGCACGCCGGCGGCCGCCGACGCGCTGGAGCAGGGCATGAAGGGCGCGGGGCGCGCCCCCGAGGTCTACCGCTACGCGGCCGCGCACGGCTTCTTCAACGAGCGCCGGGGCGACGTCTACGATGCGGCGTGCGCGCAGCAGGCCTGGGACCGGATGGTCGCCTTCCTGCAGCGCACGCTGTAGACGCGCCGTGGCCGGTTTCGAGGATGCGGCGGCACGCTGGAACGGACGCTACGCCGCCGAAGGCTTCCTGTTCGGCACCGCACCGAACGACACGCTGGCCGCACAGGCCGGACTGTTCGCCCCCGGCGACCGCGTGCTGTGCGTGGCCGACGGCGAAGGGCGCAACTCCACCTGGCTGGCCGGGCGCGGCTGCGCGGTCACCGCATTCGACCTCTCGGAGGTGGGGCTGGCCAAGGCCGCCGCGCTGGCCGCGGAGCGCGGCGTCGAGGTCGACTACCGGCGCGCGTCGATCGACGCCTGGGGCTGGGACGATCCGGGCACCGGCGCCCCCTTCGATGCGGTCGTCGCCGTGTTCGTGCAGTTCGCGAATCCGTCGCAGCGGGCCGCGATGTTCGAAGGCTTCGGGCGCGCGCTGCGTCCGGGCGGCCTGCTGATGCTGGTGGGCTACGGTCCGCTGCAGATGGACTATCGGACGGGCGGGCCGGGGATCCTGTCCCACCTGTACGACGAGCCGATGCTGCGCGAAGCCTTCGCGGGCTGGCGCATCGAGCGGCTGCACCGTGCGCAGCGCATGCTGCACGAGGGCGGCGGACACGACGGGATGTCCGACGTGCTCGAACTCGTCGCGCGGCGCACCTGAGCCCGCACGACGAATCACGCAACGACGAGGAGACTCCATGGCCGACGGCGAGCGCTTCATCCGCCTCGAGCAGCTGCACGATTTCCGCATCGCGATCACCTGGGACGAGACGCGCCCGCCGATCGTCGGCGACGAGCCCCCGCCGCTGGGGACCGGCGAGGGCCCCAACCCCTCGCAGCTGCTGCTGGCCGCGGTCGCGAGCTGCATGACCGATTCGCTGTTCTTCGCGCTGCGCAAGTTCGCGCTCGATGCGTCGCCGCTGTCGACCGAGGCGCGTGCCGAGGTCGGACGCAATGCGGAGGGCCGCCAGCGCGTGCTCGCCCTCGACATCCGTCTCGCGCTCGGCCGGCTGCCCGAGGACGAGGCCAAGCTGACGCGCGCGCTCGCCCAGTTCGAGCAGTTCTGCACGGTCGGCCAGAGCGTCGCCCAGGGCATCGCCACGCGCGTGACCGTCCGGGCCCCCGATGGCCGCGTTCTCCACGGAGCCGCCGAATGAGCCTCGCCTTCGAATCGGCCGATCTGCCGCCCTCGGCCCACGCGCTGCGCACGAAGGTGCGGGCGTTCCTGCGAGCGCAGCGCGAGGCCGGCGCGTACGAGCCGCGCTGCTCGGGCTGGACGGTGTTCGACCGCGCGTTCACGCGCGCCTGCGGCGAGGCCGGGCTGATCGGTCTGACCTGGCCGGCGCGGTGGGGCGGTCAGGAGCGCTCGACGCTCGAGCGCTACGTCGTCGTCGAGGAACTGCTCGCGGCCGGCGCGCCGGTGGGCGCGCACTGGATCGCCGATCGCCAGAGCGGCCCGCAGATCCTGCGCCACGGCAGCGATGCGCTGCAGGCCGAGGTGCTGCCGGGCATCGTCCGGGGCGAGGTCACGTTCGCCATCGGGATGAGCGAACCCGATTCCGGTTCGGATCTGGCGAGCGTGCGCTCCAGGGGCGAACGGGTCGAGGGCGGCTGGCGCCTGACCGGACGCAAGGTCTGGACGACCGGTGGGCATCTCGCCGATTACATGATCGGCCTGTTCCGCACCGAACCGGCCGATGTGCAGCGCCGGCACGCCGGTCTCACCCAGTTCGCGGTCGACCTTCGCACGGCGGGTGTCACCCGCCGCCCGATCCGCAACCTGTGCGGCCGGGACGACTTCAGCGAGATCACGTTCGACGACGTCTTCGTGCCCGATTCCCATGTGATCGGGCAGGTGGGCGATGGCTGGCGCCTCGTGACCGGCGAGCTCGCCTTCGAGCGCAGCGGTCCCGAGCGGTTCCTGAGCGTCTTCCCGCTGCTGGTCGCGCTGCTGCGCGCCGGCCCGCGCGACGACACGCCGGTCGCGCGAATCGAGCTCGGCCGTGCGGTCGCGCACCTCGCCGCGCTTCGGCGCATGGCGCTGTCGGTCGCCGCCAAGCTCGATGCCGGCGGTGACCCGGCCACCGAGGCCGCGCTGCTCAAGGACCTGGGCAACGCGCTCGAACGGGAGATTCCGGAGCGGCTGCGAGCGGTGCGGTTGCGCGATCCGGCTTCGCCGCAGTCGGCCGCCTACCGGGCCCTGCTCGACGACACCGTGGCCGATGCCACGTCCTACACGCTGCGAGGCGGCACCCCCGAGGTGCTGCGCGGCATGATCGCCCGCGGGCTGGGGCTGCGATGAGTGCGCACGAATCGATGATCGCCGATGCGGTCGAGCGGATGTTCGCCGAGGCGATGCCGTCGCGGGGTGTCGACACGACGCTCTGGGCGACGCTCGTCGAGGCCGGCGTGCCGCGCCTGCTCCGGCCCGAGTCGCAGGGCGGCGCGGGCGACGCCTGGCGGGATGCCGCCGGTGTGCTGCAGGCCGCGGGCCGGCACGCGGCGAGCGTGCCGCTCGCCGACACGCTGCTGGCGCACGCCCTGCTGGCGCAGGCCGGGCTCGATGCCGACGGGCGGCCGATCCGACTGGCCGTCGCCGGCCCGGACGGTCGGCCCGATCCGGCCGACGCCGACGCGCTGCCTGGCGCGCACCGCCTGGTGCTCCAGCCCTGGGGCGAGGCCGCCCGGTGCATCTGGATGGAGTCTGACGGCGCCCCCGCGTACGAGTTCGAGCTTCCCGATGCGCCCCGGGTCCGGGCGCGCCTGGCGCTCGCGGGCGCCTCGATGCTGACCGGCGCGCTGCGCACGGCGATCGACATGGGCGTCGAGTACGCCGGCCTGAGGAAGGCGTTCGGCCGCCCGATCGGGCAGTTCCAGGCTGTTCAGCATCCGCTCGCGGTCGCGGCCGAAGACGTCGCGGCCTCGCGCGCCGCCCTCGACTGGGCGGCCGCCGGACTGGAGACGGGCGGGAGCTCGGGCGAGGTGGCGGCGGCGGTCGCCAAGGCGCGCGCCGCAGAGGCGGCCGGCCGGGTCGCGGCCATCGTCCACCAGGTCCACGGCGCCATCGGCTTCACGGCCGAGCACGCGCTGCATCGCTCCACACGGCTGCTCTGGCACTGGCGCGACCGCTGGGGCGACGAGCACGACTGGCACGCCCTGCTCGGTGCCCGCGCGCTCGCCGCCGGCCCGCAGGGCCTGTTCGACCTGCTGGACGGCGTCGAGTCGCGCTGAGCCGATCTACTTCATCGTGCCGCCCTTCGCGGCGGCCCGGTCGCCCGCGCCGGAGCGGGCCATCTCCAGGTGCTCGCGCAGCGCGGGGAGCATCTTGCTCGCCCACTGCTTGAGCTCGGCGTCCTGGCCGCTCTTCGCCTGGCGCTCGAAGAGCGTGACCGCCTTCTGGTGGTCGGCCACCTGGCTCTTCATGTAGGCACGGTCGAAGTCCGCACCGGACTGCTTCTGCAGCGCCTCCATGTCCTTGCGGTGGCTCCGGGAGAGCTCCGACGGCGGCGTGACGCTGCGCGTCGAGGCCAGCTTCATCAGCTCGGTGTTCGCGGCGCCGTGATCGTCGATCATCCGCTGCGCGAACTGCTTGACCATCGGATCCTGGGCCTTCTGCACGGCGAGCTGTCCGGCCGCCACTTCGGCCATGCCCGACTCGGCGGCCTCGGTGATGAACTTTCGATCGGCGCTGGAGAGTTTTGCCGAGGCGGCACCGCCGCCCGCGTCCGCGCCGATGCGGCCGCCCCCGGCGGGCGGTGTGGCGGGGGCCGTGGCGGGGCTCGCCGCGCCGGTACCGGAGCCGGGCGACGCGGCCGAGCCTTGCGACCAGGCAGGACCCGCGGTCGCGATCGCGGCGGCGATCGCGGCGGCCATCAGTGTCGGGGTGGAGTGCTTCATGGGGTGCTTCCTCGGAATGAGTGAACGTTCGGGAAGTCAGGTGAGGCAGTCGACATGCCCGCAGCGCGAGCGGGAACGCGGCTTGCGTACCCATCGGGTCACACGAAGCGGAGGCGACATGAGCGCGAGCAGCACCCTCGATCCCGACGCCGGCGACGGGCCCGGCACGATCCGTCCGCCCGGGCACGACACCGGCGCGCTCGGTCCGAGCGACCTGTCCGACACCGGTTCCGACAGCGTCGGGCCCGGTGGCTTCGATCCGGAGATCCTCGCGTCCGACACCGACTCGGTCGGCACCGGCGTGACGCCGTCACCCGCGCGCCGGCACGGCGGCGCCGAGGCGGTCGATGTGGGCTTCGACCGTGTCGTCGGGCCCGACGAGGCCGGGCTCGGCGACGGGCTCGATCAGGCCGAGGAGGCGCGCTACGGCGTGACCGACGAGGCCCGAGACGCTGCCTCCGACGATCCGGACGATCCCGACGCGCGGTGACGGCGCCGGGCGCGGCTCACTCGTCCGCGCGGGCGGGTGCGCCGCGCTCGAATCGACGCTCGAGCAGGTCCGCATCGTCGAAGTGACGGCGCCCGACGAATGCGGTCGCATGGCGGCCCCATTGCCGCATCGAGCCGGCGTCCGCGATGCCCATCGGCCAGAACAGCCAGCGTTCGGCGCGCTCGGTGCCGGGCACGCGGCCACGGGGATCGAAGAGGCTGCGGGTCCCGCCGGCGGCACGGGGCAGCGTCCGCAGCGCATCGTCGTCGTCGAGCCCGTAGCGGGCGTCGGCGTGCGCGGCGGCTTCGACGGTGTCGATCCCCTCGACGGCATGCGTGCGTGCGGCGAGCCGGACCCGCACGCGCGCGCCGACCGGTACCTCACCGAGCCGGGCGGGCACGAATGCCCATTCTTCCCCGGGGACGGGCGCGGGCAGCGTCCGGCGCTCGCCCACCGGCACGAACAGGTGCCAGCATCCGCAGGCATGGATCGAGTCGATCATCGCGATACGGCCGTCCGCGTCGAGCGTCAGTCGCAGCAGCACGCCGTCGAGGTGTCCGGCCAGGAGATCCAGCGGCCCGGCGGGCGCGCGCCTCGGGAACCACGCGGTGTAGACCAGTTGCACGCGTACCGCCCCCTCCCAGCGGGTGTAGGCGATCCGGCCGTAGACGGTCGGCCGGTCCGTGTCGATCCGCGTGCCCTCGCGTTCGTCGCGCAGCACCCGGCCGAAGCGGTCGTCCCGGCCGCTGCCGGCCAAGGCGTACACCGGCGCGTGAGCGGCCAGCAGGGCGGCGCGCTGCGTGGCGTCGAGCATCGGCACGCCGAGCGCGTCGCGCGCGAAGCCGCCGCGTGCGCGTCGCGACGCGTCGTCCGCAGCGGCCACGGCCGCGGGCACGGGTGCCCCCGGGTACGGCGGGGCGAAGACCGTCGCGCCCTCGGCCACGCGGCCGGCCTGACGGGCGAATGCGGCCCGCATCTCGGCCTCCTCGCGGCGCACGCCCGCTCCGAATGCGAGCGAGGCGAGGGGGTAGAGCCCGAGCGCACGCTGCCAGTCGACGTAGTCGTCCGGCACCCGCACCGCCGATCGGATGCGGGCGAGCCGATCCGCATCGAGCGCGAGCGACGCGGTCTGCGCCCGTCCGCAGTGCGCCACCGCGGCGGCGATCGCATGCGTCGGCAGGTCGGTCCCCGAGTCGGACTTCGGGTGACCGACAGGGTCCCGATCGGCCCGCCCCGCGACGCCCCGATGCGTGCTCGGCAGGACCCGTGTGGCGAGCGTGGCGGCCAGTGCCTCGCGGACCTCGGGGGGCAGGTTCGCCACTTCGACGCGCCGTGCGTCCGCGTCGGCCGAACGCAGCCGCTCGAGCCAGACATGCAGGGCCTCGCCGGCGAGCGGCTCGGTGGCGAACGAGGCGTCGAAGCGGTCCGCGCGCAGCCAGCGCGCCCCCGCCACGCGGGCCTGCTGCGCGTCACCGACCCTCGCGGCCAGGACGGCCTCGTCGAGTCCGTCGGCAAGGGTGCGGCACACCGGCTCTGCGCCTGCCGCGGTGTCGTCCGGCGCGGTGGGCAGCCCCGAACAGGCGCCCAGCAGGAGCGCGAGGGCGAGCGAGGACGCGAGCAGAGCGGGACGGACGGACATCGGGACAGCCCGGCGACGAACGGAAGGGCGATGCTAGGCCTCGAGCCGGCCCGGCGCCACCCGGGCAGCCGCGGGTCGACCTGCTAGAGTGCCGCCAGGATCGAGGCGGAGAGCGGGACGGGCGATGGACGGGGTGGCGGCGAGCGCGCGCCAGGCGGTCGGGCTGGTGCTCGACGGCGAGGGCGGGCTGTGGCCGATCGTCGGCCTGAGTCTGCAGGTGAGCGGGCTGGCGACGCTGCTGGCGGCCGTGATCGCGCTGCCGCTGGCCGCCTGGCTCGCACTGACGCCGTTCACCGGGCGGGGTGCCGCAATCGCGGTCCTCAACGCGCTGATGGGCCTGCCCGCGGTCGTCGTCGGACTGCTCGTCTACCTGCTGCTGTCGCGTGCCGGTCCGCTCGGCCCGTTCGGACTGCTCTTCACGCCGACCGCCATGGTGATCGCGCAGTCGGTGCTGGTGATGCCGCTCATCGCGGCGCTCGGCCGCCAGACGCTCGAGGACACGCTGGCCGAATGCGGACCCTACCTGCGCTCGCTCGGCGCCAGCCGGGTTCAGACCATCGCGACCCTGCTCTGGGAGGGCCGCTTCTCGCTCGTCACCGCGATCCTCGCGGGCTTCGGACGCGCCGCGGCCGAGGTCGGGGCCGTGATGATGGTCGGCGGCAACATCGACGGCGTCACCCGTGTCATGACGACGGCGATCGCGCTCGAGACCAGCAAGGGCGACCTGCCGCTGGCGCTCGGTCTCGGGCTCGTGCTCCTCGCCGTGGTCGTGGCGGTCAACGCATGCGCGTTCGGCGTGCGCCAGTATGCCCTGCGTCGCTTCGGCTGATCCCGGGTCCGGGATGACCGGCCCGATGCTGCGCGTGCGCGGCCTCGCACTGCGTCTGGGCGCCGTCGAGGTGCTCGCCGGGGTCGACCTGGACGTGCCGGTCGCGGGTCGGACCGTGGTGGTCGGGCCGAACGGTGCCGGCAAGAGCACGCTGCTGGCGGCGCTTCACGGCCTGCTCGCCGCGACCGCGGGTTCGATCGAGGGCGTCGATGCGCGGGGCACGCCGTCGCACCCGAGGCTCGCGCTGGTCTTCCAGCGTCCGGTGATGCTCCGGCGCAGCGTCCGCGCCAACGTCGAGCACGCGCTCGCGGTCGCCGGTCTGCCGGCCTCCGAGCGGGCCGGGCGCGCCGATGCGGCGCTCGCCGACGTCGGGCTCGCGTACGCGGCCGCACGGCCGGCACGACGCCTGTCCGGCGGCGAGCAGCAGCGCCTGGCGATCGCGCGCGCGCAGGCGCTCGGCCCCGACTGCATGCTGCTCGACGAACCGACGTCGAGCCTCGATCCGGCCTCGGGTGCCGCGATCGAGCGTCATCTGATGGCCCTGTCGGGGCGCGGCATCGGGCTGGTGATGACGACGCACGACCTCGCCCAGGCGCGCCGCGTGGCGCAGCGCATCGTCCTGATGCACCGGGGGCGCGTGATCGAGACGGGCGAGGCGGCGGACTTCTTCGCGGCGCCTCGCACGACGCTGGCACGGCGCTTCCTCGCGGGCGAGTGGCTCGACTGACGCCCGCCGGGCACGGCGGATGCGTGCGGCTCCGGGATGACCATGCCCGCCAGGAGCCTCCCATGAACCGACGCGCGACCCGGACCCTCGTCGAGCGGGCCGGCGGCGCCGACCGCCGCGGCGACGATCCGAGCCAGCCGAACGACCGCGACGAATCGTCGCGGGACGCAGCGCCCCTCGAGTCGCTCGCGCCCGTGCAGCGCGAGCAGATGGAGCGCGCGCACCGGGATGCCGAGGGCCCCACCGTGGACACCGACTGCCACGGCGTGCGAGCCGGCCCCGACGGCTGCCGTCAGCCGAGTGATCCGACGATGCTGGACGACGTGCTCGTTCCGGGCGGGCGGGATGCCGAGAACACGCGGACCGCATCGCACGATCCGGGCCCGACCTCCACGGGCCCGGACGGCACGACCCGGGACTGAACCGCGGCGGTCGGTCAGCGGCGCTCGCGTTCCTTGCCGACCTGGTTGCCGATCACGCCGCCGACGGCGGCGCCACCGACGGTGCCGAGCGCGCCTCCGCCGATCACGTTGCCGACCACGCCGCCGGCCGCCGCGCCGCCCACGGTGGCCTTGTCCCGGGAGCTGAGTCCGTCCCACGTGCTGCAGCCCGCGGTCGCCCCGAGCAGGCCCATCGCGGCCGCCAGGGCCGCCTTCCGGATGCGCGTCATCATCGTCTCCTCGAATCGCGCCCGGCGGGCGCGGATGCCTCGGACAAGGCAGGTTCCGTGCCCCGCCATCCCGCCATCCCGCCATCCCGCCATCCCGCGCTCCCGCGCTCCTGCGCTCCCGCGCTCCTGCGCTCCCGCGCGGGGCGGGTGCGCGATCAGCGCGGCGGCAGCCCCGCCATCGCCGCCGGGTCGACCCATCGGTCGAAGTCGTCCCCGCCGACACCCTCGGCGAGCGCCGCCTCGCGCAGCGTCGTGCCGGCGTCGATCGCGCGATGCACGATGCGCGCCGTCGCGTCGTAGCCGATGTGCGGAGCGAGCGCGGTCGCGAGCATCCGGCTGCGCGACAGGTGCGCGGCGATCCGCGGCGCATCCGCCTCGATCCCGGCCACGCAGTGCACGGTGAACGAGTGCGACGCATCGGCCACCAGCCGCGCGCTCTGCAGCGCAGCATGCGCGAGCAGCGGCTTGTAGACGTTGAGTTCGAGCATGCCGCCGGCGCCCGCCATCGCCACCGACGTGTTGTTGCCGATCACCTGCACGCAGGCCATCGCCAGCGCTTCGGCCTGCGTCGGATTCACCTTGCCGGGCATGATCGAGCTGCCCGGCTCGTTGGCCGGCAGGCGCAGCTCGCCAAGGCCGGCGTCGGGACCGCTCGCGAGCAGGCGCACGTCGTTGGCGATCCGCAGCAGCGCGACCGCGGCTGCGGTGAGCGCGCCGTGGGCGGCGACCACCGGGTCGTGCGCGCCGATGAGCGCGAAGCGATCCGACGCCGGCTCGAAGGGCAGGCCGCAGTCCTCGGCAAGTTCGCGCGCGACCGCCGTGCCGAAGCCGGGCGGCGCGTTGAGTCCGGTGCCGATCGCGGTGCCGCCGATCGGCACCGGCATCAGGTCCGCGAGCGCGGGCACGAGGGCACGGCGCGCACGCTCGATCTGGCTCGCCCATCCGCCGAACGCCTGGCCGAGCGTCATCGGCACCGCGTCCTGCAGGTGCGTGCGGCCGATCTTCACGATCCCCCGGAACGCCTGCTCGCGTTCGCGCAGCGCGGCCGCCAGCGCGTGCAGCGCCGGTTCGACCGCGCGGGCGAGCGCGATCGCCAGCGCGACGTGGATCGCGGTCGGGATCACGTCGTTCGAGGACTGCGCGCGGTTCACGTCGTCGTTCGGATGGACGCGCGCCGTCTCGCCCAGGCGCGCCGTCGCCAGGCTGGCCAGGACCTCGTTCATGTTCATGTTCGTCTGGGTGCCCGAGCCCGTCTGCCAGATCGACAGCGGGAACGCGTCCGGATGGCCGCCCCGGATCACGTCGTCGGCGGCCGATTCGATTGCCGTGGCGAGCGCGGCGGGCATCGTGCCACCGGCCCGGTGCGCGCGCGCGGCGGCCCGCTTGACCCGCGCGAGCGCGGCGATGAATTCGGGCGGCCAGCGCTCGGTGGAGATCGCGAAGTGGACGAGTGCGCGCTGCGTCTGCGCGCCCCAGGGCCGGTCGGCCGGAACGGCCACCTCGCCGAGGCTGTCGCGTTCGATGCGGACGGCGCCGCCGCCGGGGGGCTGGATGGGATTCACTGGGAGGACCTCTGGCTCGCCGCGGCGGGGGGAGGAGGGGAGGGTGCGCCGGACCGCCCGGAGGGCGCCTCCGACCCGGAAGGCCGCCCGGCGCCGTAGCGTGCGCGGCACGGCGACGGCGGATCGCCCTCGCCGAAGTCGAGCAGCGGCAGCAGGGCGGCGATCGGGGTGAGCAGCGTCCCCAGCACGACCGACGCGATGACGGTGCCCGCCACCCGTGACCGGTCGATCGACAGGCTCGGGTCCGCGAAGGTGCCGGCCACGTCGATCGGTGCCCGCAGGGTCAGCGGCGAGGCGTCCCGGGGTGCGGCTCGCAGCCGCATCGCGATGCGTTCGTCGCCGAGGTCGACCTCGCCCTGTCCGGTGAGCAGCGTGTCGCGGGTGTCCACGAACAGCACCTTCGGCCGCGCGACCCCCCGCTCGATGGCCAGCTCGGCCAGTCCGCAGTCGAGGCGGATCGCCCGGTCGCCCCCGACCAGGACCGCGAGGCTCTCGGCGATGTCGAGCCCCGCGAGCTCCAGGACGAGCCGGCTGGCCCGCCCCGCGCCGAGCGCGATGCGGGCGCGACCCTCGGCGCGACCCAGGACCTGGGCGACCGAGTCGCCACGGCCCTCGATCGCGAGCTCGGCGTTCATCCGGGCCGCGACCGGAGGCTCGCCGCGCACCGGTGGCAGCCAGCGTTCGAGCGCCACCTGCCGCAGACTCAACGCGGCCTTCACGCGTCCGGGCGTCGCGGTCGCATCGACGCGTACCGAGCCCGCGAGACGCCCGCCGGCCACGGTCGCGCCCAGCTCGCCGATCGCGAGCACGCCGCCGTCGAGCTCGAGCGAGGCGGCCAGACCGGTGACCGGTGCGGTACCGCCGCCGAGTTCCAGGCGGGCGATGGCGATGGCCAGCGTCGCCTCCATGTCGCGCAGGCTCGGCAGATCGAGCCGCACGTCCGGCAGGACTCGCCCGCGTCGCCGCCCCGGTTCGCCGAAGCCGACGCTGCGACCGAGGTCGGCGATCCGCATCCGGGACGACTCCAGCGAACCGTCGAGCCGGGCGGGGGTGTCATCGCCGGCCGGCACGAAGGTCACGTCCCCCCTGAGGTCGCTGCCGCCGATCCGGGCCCGTTCGATCGTCAGCGCCCAGCGTCCGTCGCCGTGCGTGACGCGCCCGTCCAGACGGAACGGCGGCGTGCGCGGCAGCACCGCGCCGAACATCGCCCCGAGGGCCGACAGCGCC
>Ga0105105_10000189_pt1 | contig 28722 bp, 22 predicted proteins | sample PPLLaktember2015_4_FD_79108 | JGI IMG/M metagenome (GOLD analysis project Ga0105105, IMG submission 79108) | Freshwater sediment microbial communities from Prairie Pothole Lake near Jamestown, North Dakota, USA - PPLs Lake P8 Core (1) Depth... | ecosystem: Environmental > Aquatic > Freshwater >...
AAATCACTGGAAGATCGATGAAAGTCGTGAGAGAATATATTAAATTATATTATGATCTAAATCCAGAAACAAAAATAAATAAGTAAAAATTACCAGGCGACAAATGTCGGTATAGTAAATAAAATTTAGTGATGCTATTTAATACTCTAAATAATTTATTTATTCATTATATAGGGGATCATATTATGTGTTCAAGAAAATTTAAATATTTTTTATTGTTTTGTTTACTTTTTTCAACATCATTTATTAAGCTTATTGCACAACCAGCTTATGTAAAGATGTATGACAGAATCCCGATGAAAGTTCAGCTTTGGGGTTCTCAGTGGAATACTAGGAATTACATTAAACTTAAAGAAATGGGTGCAGATATTGTGATGGCTGAACAAATGGATACGGCAGATTATACTTCCCTGTATGATCGCGGAATAAAGATAATACCTCTTCAAACCACTTTGACAGTAAATTACATTGCAAGATATTCAGAGGGTGCTTACACAATCTGGGAGGCAGAAGGCAAAATATCGCAAGATGGTGATGCAGAATTAGAAAGAGAAACAAGTAAAACTTATATAACAAATAAAAATGGCAGAAACTCAATTGCAACTTATCATGGTGTTGCATCTGATACAATATTATGGGGTCCTGGCTATTACCAGCAAAGATGGTACACAATAGACAGTGCCCAGATTAACTATACTGCAACATTTCATCTATTAATTGATTCAATTTCCTATCCCTCAAATTATCCATCGATTGAAAATAATGAAGATGTTGTCTGTACCTTGCAGGTTACAACAACTGAATTAGTCTATGATACAACCTTATGTAGGTGGTATAAGGGGGATGTTTTTGTAATAGATACCCCAAGAATAATTAAAGTTAAAGATTTTGCGGGATTTGGCGTTTGGGATACTCTTAATTTAGGTTACAATTTAATGAGTGTGCCGGTTCCAAAATATTCTGGTAATGAAAACAAATCATTAAAGAAAGATGCAAGTTCTGATCCACCTAATATCATCAGGTATATTGAGTTTAAGATTATCTGGAGCGGACTTTCTTATGTTCAGCTTTTTACTGACAAAATTGTTTTACAAGATGAAAGAGGTAGAGATTTAAGTGTTAATCCCTTAACAAAGGACCAAATTTGTAAAATGTCTCAAAATTTTTATACAGGTTGGTCGCCAAATTTTGAGACAACAGTATTAGGCTGGCACACAAAAGATGAACCTGATTGGATAGACCACTTAGAACCAATAAGGTTTATAAACCATTTAATAGATTCAGCTAATGGAGGTAACAGGCAGTTATTTATTACAATTGCAAGCAACTGGAATGGAAGGTTTGGTGACTCTAACTTTGGATCTGAAAATGTATCAAAAGTTGAAGAGATACTTAAAAGAAATAAAATGCAGGGTAACCAGATAAATTATTACCTTTATGATTATCCCTGGAATGAAGCTGATCCACAGTATTTGGGTGGCGCAACAAATATAGAAAATATGATTGATTGGCATCTCAATAAAATAAACAAACTAGACACAGTATTTGTGTTGAGTTTACAAACTGGTCTTTGGAACGCTAAAGAGGGGCTGTTGGAGAAAATCCCAACAAAAGAACAATTTCTTTATAATTTAAATGTTGGTTTATTGTATGGTGCAAAAGAGATAGATGTAAGCAATTACTTTTATAAGTTTAATTTTTATGATGACACAACAAATACAAGCGCACTTTACAACTACTTTGATAACTATTATACGCCATTATGGTTCACGATTAGAGATACTGTTTCGCCTCGATTAAAAAACTCGTTCGGAAAAACTTTAAGAAACATATATCAGAAAGAGCAAAATCCTAAATTACAACTTCCAGTAACACAAACAATTAACAGTACTTACAACTGGCTTTCATCGATTACGTATTTAACTGGCGATAACTCATCAGGTACAGATTTTATAGATGTTGGATTCTTTGAAACTTATAACGGCTCTGGTGATGTTCCATATTTTATGGTTGTAAACAGGTGGTATAACACAGCAGCACAAGGAGATTTACTTAAAATAAGCATCGATAAAACAAACACAGGTTATACAAATTATAATGTTACCAACTTTATTGAAAACACAAAGCAAACTATAGTTAATCAAGGTTATATCACAATGCCTCACATTCCTGGTGAAGCAAGACTATTTAAAGTTTACCCGGTTCTTAAAGATGGAGGTAGCTTGGTTGTAAGTGAAACAACTCATCCAAATGATGTACTGCTCGGTGATATGACAATCGAAAACGGTGCAACACTAACTATTAATGATACGTATTACGCCAAGGCAAACATAAAAGTTAAAAGCGGTGGTAAAATTGTTGCAGGTCCCAACGGAAAAATAATTTTTGATCTGAATAAAGGATTAATTATTGATGGAAACGCACAGGTTAATGGAACTTCAAATAATAATAGATTAACATTAGAATTTAATTCCAACACATCAGTAGGTGTTGAGGTTTGGTTTAGTAAGGCACTAACAATGTTTTACTGTGATATTAAAAATGCAAGTGTTGGAATAAACGCTGAAAATGGCAGTACAGTAAACATTTCTAATGTTAATTTCACAAATTGCCTAAATAGTGGCGTCGCGTTATTTCAATTCGGGAATGGAGATTCGTATTCAACACTAAACACACCAACAATTTATAGGTGTACCTTTAGATGGTGTGGTATGGGTATTTCAGCAGTTAATTGCTCAGAAGTGGTAATTAAAGAAAACTCAATCATTGAATGTGACCTTGGTGTCTATCTTAATATGGTAAACTCTGCATACATAACCTCAAATAATATTTTAGGTTGGCAATCTAACACTGGTTCTACTATGCCGGGTATATCAATGCAAAGTTGTGGCGGCTATCTTAGAAATAATTTAATAAGGTATCATAATTTTGGAGTTTTGCTTGCCCATTCTTCACCTGTCCTGGGTGTAAACACAATCGCATATAATTATAAATGTGGACTCTTCATTGACATAGGATCATATCCAAATCTTGTCCAGCAATTGGCAAATCCAACTTGCTGGTATCCAATAGGTGGCTGCAATATTATTAAAAATAATGGAACTTTTATGTATTTGCCTCCATCAACTCCACAAATTATTCCGGATGGCGCAGAAATATTCTTAAATATTGCCGATGTGAGATTAAGTTACGGTTATAATGAAATAAGTGATGATAGAGCAGGAATTCCTGAGTATCTAACATTGCCTTTAATCAAAGGAACCAGAAGTCGCGGGGCAAGAGAATTTTTTGTTGATAGAAATTATTGGGGCGAAGTTGGACCATCTTTATTAAGATTTGGAACACTGAATGCAGTTTATGATCCAGCCGCTGAATATTGTCCTCTACCGGATATGCCCTGCTCAGGCAATGAAATAATCATTCAAACCACTGATGGCATTGCAGTAGATACAATCGGTTCAAGAGAAAGGGATTCAGGTGAGCTTGCCGCTTTGGAAGAAAGTTATGCCCTAGCTGATAAATTATTTTATTCAGGTGATCTTGAAGGGGCAAAAATAATTTATGAACAGATAGTAGCCGGACCCTATACTTCAGAGGAAAAGCTTTACGCTTATAAAAAACTTTATGAAATTGGCGAGATACTTAAAAAAGATGCTGCTTATTTTACAGCACTGCAAAACTCTTTAAATTCAATTCTATCTGTAGAAACAGATACACTTCTTATAAAGACTTATAATCAGAGCTCTATTCTTTGTGATGTAAGCAAAGAAGAATACATTACAGCAATAAGCAAATTCGATAACATCATTCAGCAAAATCCAAATAGTGAGGAAGCTGTTTATGCTGAGATAGATATAATGACAACTGCATTAAATCTCGATACTACAAATACAGGTCTTGGCAAAATTGCTGGCGGTAAATATCTTGTTAAAGGAACATCAGATTATTTAACAAAACTTAACAACTTGCTTCAAAACAAGTTTGGGATAAACTCAGAAGAAAAAGAGCAGATAATTCCCAAAGAGTATTCATTATATCAGAACTATCCCAATCCATTCAATCCAACAACAACAATTAAATTTGATTTGCCTAAGGATGGATTAGTAACACTTGATATATATGATATTCTTGGAAGAAGAATTACTACACTCATAAATGAAAACAAAATTGCAGGAAGTTATGAGCAGATATTTGATGCTTCATCACTTGCAAGTGGTGTGTATGTTTACAAATTGCAAGCTGGGGATTTTATTAATTTTAAGAAGATGCTGCTTTTGAAATAATGGCAATATAAAACCAAATATTTAACATTAAAGGCGATTTTAAGCAATCGCCTTTTTAATTTTATTATAACAACGGCATATTTAAGCCAACTCTAAAATTATTTCCATTTCTAAAATTCAACTTCCACATAAACTCCAGCTTAAACGGAAGTAATCCCTGTCCAATTCCAAATCCCAATTCGTAAAATGGATGTTTAATTGATTTTACAGAATTGGTTAAGATTGAAGCGGTTCTATTTGTAATATCTGCTAACGCTGCATTAAAAATTAATGATAACATTAATTCTGAATTTTTTAAACCAGGAATATTCGTTGCTCTAAAAATTTCATCTCTAAACTCATGAGTTAGATTCAGAGTTATAATTTTATCACCAACTATTTCATTAATGTTAAGAGTTCTAAAAGTCTGGCTGTTAAATAAGATATCAATATTACCGGGTAATGAGTAAAGATCCTGGTAAGCAGATGTTCCGTCATTCCATCTTGCAAACAGATTGAGATTTAGAAAAGCCGATTTAAATGTTCGTAAAAAAACAAAAGTATTAAATTCATAAGTTGTAAAATTTAATCCGCTGTTAAATAAACCTTTGTTAGAGTAGGTAATATCGCCTGAAAAAAGTATGTATGATCTTCCAAGTGACGTTCTTCTTCTAAAATACCCATCTTCAATGTAATCCCTTAAATCAATATCAAAACCAAGTTTAAAAGAGTTAACTCTTGTTTCATAAATCGGAGGATTAATTCTGTATGCCTTGTCTTTATTGAAAAATGAGAAGTTTGTGTTAACAACAGCATTGTTATCTGTCTTGTTCTTAAATCCTAATTTCATCTTCAAAACAGGCAATACTTCAGCTTCTATACCGAGTTCAATTCCTTTTGAATAATAGTAATCTCTAAACTCATTTTTGGAAATTAAGGCAACGAGAGTAGAAAACAGCTCGCCGTATTTATCAGACTCCTCAAATAAAACTTTAAGTTTATTAAAGGCTTTGAGTTTTACTTCCCACGTTCTGTAATTACCGAGTAAATATCCGGCACTAAAATCTTGCTTAAATTTCTTATCAGAAAATCCATAAGATAATTTTAATGCTGAGTTAAACCTTTGATTAAATGCGTTATCAACAAAAAGACCAAAATCTAAAGCATGTCCTTCTACTCTCGAAAAATGATACATTCCGAGTGGAGCGCTAAAAGAAACATTTTTTGTTAAACTTATTCTTGAATCAAGAAAAGAAAAATTATCCAGAAATTTTTTAGGAACATTTTCAATGCTATCTATTCTGTTATATGCAACTTCTTCTTCAAAAGTATTTGGAATAGTTTGAATGTTATTCCAGTATAATGAATCAATATAATCAGCATCCGGCAGTACAGTAACAATTGCTTTATCAAAAATATTTTCTGAAATATTACTGTTGATGTAATAATTAAACATTATTGTATTAAGCTCAAAGCCAAAACGAACCAATCCTAAAACATTCGCTTTAACAAATAAACGATAGTCGACTGGCATAACAATTCCATTATACTCATCAAACTGCTGGTAAACATTAACAGTATCAAACAAATTACCGGTATTGGCAGCACGGTTAAGAATCAGATCAACCTTCACCAAATCAAATGTACTGTCGGTTATAAATATTTTTCCTGAAAACCCGGGGTCTGCTGAATTATCCGGCTCTATATGAATCTGATAAATAGTTCTATTGTTTTGAGCTAAAATATTTTCAATGTAGTAGTAATAGTAATTTAGCGCATTATCAGAAATTGGTCCCGGTAAATCTTTTCCAATAAAATTTACATTGTTATCATAAAAATTCTGGATGAGTCTTCCACCAGTTAAAGTATTAATTGATGGAGGAAAATTAGCACTCTGCTTTCTTGCCAGAATAACTGATTTAAATTTATCGGGATGCTGAAAATAATTGCGACTATGATTTTCAAGTATACCAGAGATAATTAATTCTGTTGTATCGCTTCCACCTAATCCAACACTAAAACCATTGCCACTTGCAGAAATATCTTCTGTGGTTCTTATAAGTCCCTTTGTGTATGCTTCAACCTCGTAGCTGTTAAGTTTACTATTTCTAATGTTCTTTTTTTCGATTGCCCTGCGAATAATTTCGAGAGCAGGATTTACACCCGGTTTTACAAGAACTTCCGATAAAATGATTTCAGATTGTCGTAATGCAAAATTTACTTCGTTTAAATTTTTATTAACAGCAACATTTAATGTATCGGAATAGTAACCAATGAATGATGCAATAAGTTGATAAGTACCTTGTTTAAGTTTCAGTTCAAATTCACCATTTACATTTGATGATGTTCCCAAAGTAGTTTCAGCAACACGAATATTTGCAAAGCTGAGGGAAGATTTGACGTCGGCATCCACAATTTTTCCCTTAATAGTAAATTGCTGAGCGTTTAATATTGATGTTAAGATAACGAGATGTAATAATGTCTTAATAATCATTTTGTGCTTTTTTATTTGGTTGTTGTTACAAACATAAAAGATTGGTGAAATATGAAACTATTTATTCTAATATAAGGTTTAATTCAATGACTATCGGTGATATTTTTTTGATGCGAAAACAAATCTTATTACTATTTTTACACTCAAACTTTACCTAATTATTTATAAGGAAACAAAATGAATCACTTAAAAACCGGTTTACTAATAGTTCTTTTAATTACCATTTCTTTCCAGCTAAATCTTTTTGCTCAAGAATCTGATAGCAACAAAACTGTTGATCCAAATGTAGTTTTAGAAAAATATCTTAATGCAATTGGCGGAAGAGATGCCTTGGTAAAAGTTGAAGATAGAACTACAATTATGCGCGGTACAGCTATGGGGCAAACTTTAACAATAATAGTTAAACAAAAAGCCCCCAACAAAATGCGTCAGGAAGTTAAGGCTGGCGGTATGGATCAGACAATTATTTTTGACGGGGAAAAGGGCGTAATGAAAGCCGCAACCCAAAATGTTGAGGTAACTGGAAAGGAATTAGAACAGCTAAAAATTGAAGCAACAATGGAGTTGCTTTTAGATGTTGAAGGAAATGGAGTTAAACTTACTTTTGAAGGAACTGAAAAAATCAAAGATAAAAATGCTCATAAAATCAAAATGATTTTGCCATCGGGTATAAGATGGTTTACATACTTTGATGTTGAATCGGGCTTAAAAGTTAAAGAACAAAAAGAAATGCAAACACAAATGGGTTTAATTGAACAGGTTGTAACTTATGACAACTATACTGAGGTTGATGGAATAAAATATCCATTCAAACTTACTCAATCATTTGGTCCACAATCTGTTGAAATGATAGTTAGCAGTGTAAAGGTAAACAAAGGACTTGCGGATGATATTTTTAAGATAGCTGAATGATAAAAAGAAAATATTCAGCTATTGTTTTTGATTTAGGACAGGTGCTTCTTCGGTTTGATTACAAATTCTTTGTTGAAAAAGTTAATCAGAATAAACCTGGAATTGGCGAGCAATTTTTAGACTTGTATAAAAAGAATTACGATGTTCATCGTGATTTTGAAAAGGGATTGATATCTGAAAAAGATTTCATAAGTAAAATGCTTGGGTATCTTGAGCATGTCATTGATGAAGAAACATTTTGCAAATATTGGTCGGATATCTTTTCACCTAATGACGATGTAATTGCGCTTTTACCAATACTTAAGAAAAACTACAAACTCTATCTTGTATCCAATACAAATTCTATACATAAAAAATTCGGCTATAAGCATTACGAATTTTTGAAACTATTTGATAAACTTATTCTTTCTCACGAAGTCAAATTCATAAAGCCAGAGAAAGAGATTTATCGTGAAGTTGAAAAGGTTTCGGGCTTTCCATCTGAAGAACATATTTTTATAGATGATATTTTAGAATATGTTGATGCCGCCAAACGAATTGGCTGGGATGGGATTCAATTTGTAGGATATGATGATTTGTTGAATAATTTAATGATTAGGGAAATATTATGAACGAGGTTATCAATGATCAGCAAGGCAGTCGGTTTGTGCTGGATGTAAATGGACAGGAAGTTTATGTTCTTTATACCGAAGATAAAGAAACACTTGATCTTTACTCTACCTTTACACCGCCCAAATTACGCGGACAGGGTTTGGCAGAAAAAGTTGTTCTTGCTGCTTTTGAATATGCGAAAGAGAAAAACTTAAAAGTTATTGCAAGCTGCTGGTATGTTAGAAAATTTATTGAGAAACATAACGAGTATAATGCGTTGTTAAAATAGAATTACTGAAGTCATTATTGGCGACTTATCAGAGTCGCCTTTTTTATTAAATGTAACTTATATTTACATCTGTAATCATTAATCATAATTATTATAATGCACAATAAAAATATTTCTAAAGACTGGCTAACACATTTTGAAAAATCAAATCAACTTGAATCTCCTGATTACGAAAACACTTTAAAGTATTTTCAGAAGTTTGCGGAGACATCACCTTATATAAAAATCAAGACTATCGGTCTAACTCCGCAAGGGAGGGAATTAAAAGTTATTATCGTTTCTAAGGATAAAGCTTTCACTCCCGAGCTCGCAAAGAAAACGGGAAAAGCAATTGTACTTATACAAAATTGTATTCATCCCGGCGAAGTTGAAGGCAAAGATGCATGTATGCTTTTGCTCAGAGAAATTCTTATCACAAAGGAAAAACAATCTTTTTTAGAAAATACAATTTTATTAGTCATTCCGGTTCTAAATGTAGATGGACACGAAAGAATAAGTCCGTTTAACAGACCAAACCAAAACGGACCAAAGAAAATGGGCTGGCGAACAAATGCTCTAAATTTGAATCTTAACAGAGATTATTTGAAAGCTGATTCCCCGGAAATCAGATCCTTTCTAAAATTGTTCAACGATTGGCTGCCGGATTTTATGATTGATAATCACACTACTAATGGAGCCGATTATCAGTATCATGTAACGTACGGAATCGAAACTCATCAGAATATAGATATCGGGTTAATAAGCTGGATTGATAAAAAACATTTACCACATCTATTAAACAGTGTTGAAAAGGATGGATTTATTATTGGTCCGTATATGGAATTTAAAGCGGGTACAATTGAAAGTGGAATTGTTGATTTGCCCGCACCGCCCAGACTATCTCACGGATATTGTGCTACACAAAACAGAGTTTGTCTTCTTGTAGAAACACACAGCTTAAAACCTTTTGCTAATCGTGTTTTCTCCACAAAGTCAATGATGGAACATTCCATAAGTTTTGTAAATGATAATCATAGAGAGCTAATATCATTAAACAAGCAAGCAGATAGAGAAACAGTTAGGTGCTATTTATCTACAAAAAAGAAATTCCCTTTGGTTCTTAAAGGAAATGGAAAATTTGATAAATATCTTTTTAAAGGATTTGAATGGTATGATGAGTATAGTGATTTAACAGGGTCAACTGTACGGAAATACACAAACAAACCAATAGAAATTGAGATTCCGATTTTCAATAAAGCAAACTCAGAAAAAAAAATCAGTGTGCCGGTTGCTTATTTAATTCCACAGCAATTTTCAAAAGTCATTGATGTAATAAGAGCTCATCAAATAAAATATAATATTTTGAAATCCACAAAGACTGTTAAGGTTGAAAAGTACAGATTTGAAAATGTACAATTTGCACCAAGACCTTATGAAGGCAGACAACTTCCATCATTTAAGTGTAATCCTTTTATGGAAAAAATTGATGTTGACGCTGGGACTTTGATTGTTTACACTAATCAAAGACAGTTAAGAGTAATTGTGAATCTATTAGAACCAGAAGCGCCGGATTCCTTTGTTAAATGGGGATTCTTTAATGCATTCTTCGAGCGAAAAGAATATGCAGAAGCTTATGTGATGGAACCGTATGCAAAACAGATGATAAAGGATAATCCTCAACTGCGATCTGATTTTTATAAAAAACTAAATGAAGATGAATCGTTTAGAAATAGCAGCGGTGAGAGATTAGATTTTTTTTACAAGCGTTCGCCATTTTATGATAAAAATGAAATTGTTTATCCTATTATGCGATTAATAAATAAATCTAATATTTGATTTTGATAAAATTAAATTTAATCTTTATGCAGTAATTAACTAAGTGAAACTTAGTGTTCTTAGTTCCTGAGTGGTGAAGTGCATTTTATCACCAAGATACTTAGAACACACAGAACCACTAAGGAGAAAATCATGTTAACAATTCTTTGCATATCCAGTTATGAAAAAGGTTTTGACTTTATGCGCGAAGCAAAAGCTCAAGGCTGCCGAGTTGTACTTCTAACATCGAAAAGTCTTGAAAATGCAGACTGGCCAAGAGAAAGCCTGGATGAGATTTTTTATATACCAGACAAAAATAAAGATTGGAATATGCGGGATGTTATTTATGGAGTAAGTTATCTTGCTCGAACTGAACAAATAGATAGAATTGTTGCGCTTGATGATTTTGATGTTGAACGAGCTGCCTCTTTAAGGGAGCATTTAAGAATTGCTGGAATGGGAGAGACAACCGCAAGACACTTTCGTGATAAGCTTGCAATGAGAATGATTGCAAAAGAAAAAGGAATTCCTGTCCCGGAATTTTGCCACATTCTAAATCATAAAAAGATCAATGAATTTGCGGATACTGTTCCATTTCCATATATGGTAAAAGCAAGAATGCTCGCCGGTTCCTACGGATTAAAGAAAGTACACAACAAACAGGAAATGTGGGATAGAATTAATTTTCTCGCAGACGAGCAATCTTTCTTTTTGATTGAACGGTTTGTTCCTGGTAGAATCTACCATGTTGACACAATAATTAGTGAGCGAGAAGTTGTTTTTGGATTAGCAAGTAAGTATGGCACTCCACCATTTGAGGTTGCACATCAAGGAAGAGTTTTTACAAGCCAGACTCTTGATAGTAAATCTGAGGAAGCAAAAGAAGTATTAGAATTAAATAAAAAAGTTTTAAAAGCTTTAGGATTGCTGCGCGGAGTTTCACATTCAGAATTTATTCGTGCTGAAGATGGAAAACTTTATTTTTTAGAAACATCTGCACGAGTTGGCGGAGCTAATCTTTCTTCTCTTGTAGAAGCAGCTTCAGGGATTAATCTTTGGAGAGAATGGGCAAAGATTGAAATCCTAAACGGTGAAAAGGAATATAAATTACCCAAAGTTAAAAACGATTTCGCGGCAATACTTACTTCCCTTTCCAAGCAAGAATGGCCAAATCTAGAAGCCTATAATGATCCCGAAGTTATCTGGAGATTGAAGAAAGAATATCATGCAGGGTTGATTGTGAAATCTTCAAACAAAGAAAGAATAAATCAATTACTTGAAGAATACACAAAACGATTTTATACTGATTTCTTTACAACAGCCCAAATGGCTGAAAGACCAAGCGATTAAAATTATTTTCTGTCACCCTGAGTGTAGTCGAAGGGTGACAATCCATCTTCTTAGGTGTCTTTAATTTCACGAATTGTAAATTAAATGTAAAACCCGCTTTGGGCACTTTCATTGCCTTTTTGTTAATGCAAATCATTTTTATTATTTAATTATAAAATCAAACGATTACACATCCAAAATTGAATTATGAAAATGGAAATACTTAGAAAAGATAACAACACAACTCAAAATGAAATTGCGGCTAAAACCGAAATTCTAAATCATCTTGAAGGAAAAGTAAAAGAGTGGATGGACGATCATATTGATAAAAGAAAATTGTGGTTTTCAAGTGATTTTCTTCCTGCAGATGAAAAGATGAATGACGATCAGGAAAGTAATATTAAAAAATTAAGAGATCGTTCACGTGGTGTTAAAGATGAAGTACGAGTTGCAGTTGCATTAAATCTTTTAACGGAAGAAGGATTGCCTCACTTTCACAGATTGATTGCACAGCATCTTGGTGATAGAAGTTTTTGGTCCAAATGGAATAATATGTGGACTGCGGAGGAAGACAGACATGGAGCTGCAATAAGAGATTATGTTCGTGATGCCCGCTTATTTAGTTTCCGTGAAGTTGAATTGATGCAGTTTCATTACATAGAAAGCGGATTCAATCCTGATTGGGACAAAGATCCATACAAGGTTTTTGTTTATACAACTTTGCAGGAAAGAGCAACTCAGGTTTCGCATAAAAACACAGGTAAACTTGCCGGACAGGATGAACCCTTATTAAATGGTATTTTAAGTAACATCGCTGCGGATGAGGCAAAGCATTATACTTTTTATAGAAATGTTTTTAAAGAAGTTCTTAAACTTGATCCAAACAGTGCAATGCTTTCCGCGGCTGATATCATGCCCGCGATAGATATGCCTGGAATTTCAATGCCGAATTTTCGAGACATGGCTGATGTAGTTAGAAGAATTGGTATATACGGACCGAGAGACTATAAAAAGATTGTTGAAGAAGCAATTAAGTTTTGGGAAATTGAATTAATAACCGGACTGAATGATGTTGCACAAAAAGCCCAGGCAAAAATTCTCTCCATTCCTAAGCGATTAGAAAAAGTTGCAGAGTACATTGAGAAAAGAACTGAATCAAAGACTTTTAGTTTTGATTTTATTTACAATAGAATTTTAGTGTTTGAAAAGTAAAGATGAGACCTGCAAGATCTTTACTATATTATTGTTTTTGTTCTAAAAACTAAAACATCATTTGCTTTAAAAATATGTCTGCCAGTCTAATTACTATAAAATAATTAGTAATTCTCTGGAATTAATGATTGATCACTTACCGGGGTTCTAACATATCCAGTGTTTCTTTGTCGTGGTGGAAGTTCTATTTTTTCAAACTCAAGTTCTTTATAAGGAATTTGTTTTAGTAAGTGGCTTATACAATTTAATCTTGATCGTTTCTTATCATCTGCATTTACGACATACCAGGGGGCAAGCTTAATATCTGTATGTGCAAACATTGAGTCTTTAGCTTTGGAATAATCAACCCATTTCTTACGAGATTCAACATCCATGGGGCTGATTTTCCATCTTTTGGTTGTGTTTCTTATTCTGTCTTTAAATCTTTTTTCCTGTTCGGCATCAGAAACTGAGAACCAATATTTAATAAGAGTTGTTCCCGAATGAATTAGCATGCGTTCAAACTCTGGGCATGATCTTAAAAACTCACTATATTCATCTTGGGTACAAAATCCCATCACACACTCAACTCCAGCTCTGTTGTACCAGCTTCTATCAAACAAAACCATTTCACCAGCAGCGGGTAAATGAGCAACGTATCTTTGAAAATACCACTGTGTTTTTTCTCTTTCGGTTGGAACTCCCAGAGCTACAACACGACAAATTCTAGGATTAAGAGTCTGCGTAATTCTTTTTATAACTCCTCCCTTACCGGCAGCATCTCTACCTTCGAAAATGACCACAACCTTTAACCCTTTTTCTTTTACCCAACTTTGCAGTTTAACAAGTTCAACCTGAAGTTTTTGTAATTCTTTGTTATAAAACTTACTCTTTAATTTTTTCTTATAAGATACTTTTACGTCATCGTCAACTTTATTTAACCTATTAACTGATTTGTTTCTAATCTTTTTGATTTTTACTTCAACTTGTTTTTTAGACATTTAACTATCTCCGTGTATGAATAAAAGCACTACTACTTGTTTAGAAAATTTAATCGTAACAAATAATCGATGGGAAAGTAATATAGTTTAATAAAGTGCTGTTTTTGAAGAATATTGAGGGGAATCTAGTAATACTTCAGAGAAAACTATTAATAGTACTAAGGCGTAGGCTAGGTTAAATTAGATTTGATAGCTTTTATTAAACTGTTCTTGAATACTTTGCCTTATCTTCTTTCCGTTCAATGTAGCCATCAAAGTTTATGGCAATGTTACGGATGAGCATTCTTCCCATATTTTTAACTTTTATTCCGCCATCAGAAATTTCAATAAGATCATCTGCTTCCATTTCTTTTAAGTTGTTTAATCCCCACGCAAAATATGTTTTAAAATCTATTTTAAATTGTTGTTCAATCGTTTCAAAGTTTAACTCGAAGTCGCACATTAATTTCATAATTACTTCTCTGCGTAAGTGATCATCATCTGTTAGTTGATATCCTTTTGCTGTTGGAAGTTTTTCATTATCAAGAGCTGAGTAATACTCTTTTTCAGTTTTATAATTCTGTGCGTAAACATTTTTGAGTTGGGAGATGGAAGTTATTCCCATCGCGTAAAGATCAGCTCCTGCATTTGTGCTGTAACCTTGAAAGTTTCTATAAAGTTTTTTCTCTCGCATTGCAACTGATAATTCATCATCAGGTTTTGCAAAGTGATCCATTCCTATAAAATCGTATCCAGCGTTAACAAGTTTTTCAATTGTCATCTTTAGGATTTCTAACTTTATTTCGGCTGCAGGAATATCTTCAGGATGAATGAGCGCCATATGTTTTTTCATCCAAGGAACATGAGCATAATTAAACACAGCAATTCTGTCCGGATTTATTTCAATTATTTTATCAACAGTTTTTGCAAATCCTTCAACAGTTTGAAATGGCAAACCATAAATTAAATCAAGGTTAATACTTTGATAACCAAGTTCTCTTATCCACTGAACCGCTTGTGTAGTTATGTCTTCCGGTTGAATTCTGTTAACGGCTTTCTGAACCTTTTCATCAAAGTCTTGAACGCCCATACTGATTCTGTTAAACCCATTGTTGCGCAATGCTTCAAGATGTGCTTTAGTAAGTTCACGTGGATCAATCTCACAACTAATTTCCGCATTTTCTTTAAAGTTAAATGACTGGTTGATGTAAGAAGCAAGTTCATTTATTTCGTTTGGATTTAAATGTGTCGGTGTTCCTCCGCCCCAATGATGTTGTGCAACTTTTCTATCAGTTAATAGATATGTCCTTGTAAGATCAATCTCTTTCTTAAGATACTTTATGTACTCTTTTATTCTGTCTCTATTACGAGTAATTATCATATTGCAGCCGCAGAAATAACAAAGTGTATCGCAGTAAGGTAGATGGAAGTAAAGCGATAAATCTGGAAGGTTTTTTCCGTAATTGGTTTTTACAATTTCATTAAGATAATCTTCGTGAGTAAATGCTTCGTTAAACTGCGGAGCCGTTGGATAGCTTGTATAACGAGGTCCCGGTTTATCATATTTTTTAAATTTTGTTAAATCTATTTCAAACATAAAATCTCCTCTAAGGCAATCTACCACAGAGACACAGAGGCACAGAGATTATAAATAACCATTTAACATTCTCTTAAAACCCTCTATTAATCTTGGCACATTAAAATTTATTTATAATCCTAACTTTTTATCAGCTAGCTTTAAATAAGTTAAAAGTTGGGCATCATAAACTGGATTCATTTGCTCAACTGATTTCAATTCAATAATAATTTCATTTTCAACTAGAATATCTATCCTGTAATCGGCATCTAACTTTTCACCTTTATAATTAACCGGTAATAAAACTTGCCTCTGAAATTTAATTCCCTTCAAAGATAACTCTTTGCATAAACAAACTTCATAAACACTCTCTAATAAACCTGGCCCTAAATTCCTATGTACTTCAATTGAACAATCTAAAATTATCCCACTTAATTTATTTATTTGCTCCTTTTGCATTAGCTCTGTGTCTCTGTGCCTCTGTGGTGAAAAACTTTGCTTTCTTCTTTTACATATTGTACAAGTGCTTTAACATTTTCCGGATCGATATCAGGCAAAACACCATGACCAAGATTAAATACGTGCCCATTCCCTTTCCCGAAAGAACTTAATACATTTTTTACTTCATTTTTAATATAGCCTTTATCCGCATACAAAACAGTTGGATCAAGATTACCTTGCAGTGCAACTTTATGTCCTACTTCTTTCCTAACTTTTCCAAGATCCATTGTCCAATCAAGACCAAGCACATCAGCACCAATGCTTGCCAACTTGCTAAGATTATAATGAACACCTTTAGCAAAGAAAATTACAGGCTCATCTTTTCTTTTTATTCTAGAAATTATCTTTTCAACATACTGTAAAGAAAACTCTTCAAAATCTTTTTGTGAAAGTATACCTCCCCAGGTATCAAAAATCTGAACAGCATTACAACCAGCTTCAATCTTTGCTGAAAGATAATCAGCAATTGTTTTTGATAATTTATCAAGAATTGAATGAGCAAGCTTTGGATTGTTGTATAACATTTTTTTTACTTCAGAATAATTCTTTGAACCTTTACCTTCAACCATATATGTAAGTAGTGTCCAGGGAGAGCCGCTAAACCCAATTAGTGGAACCCGATTATCCAAATTCTTTTTTGTTAGAGCAACAGCATCGAGAACATATTTTAATTCTTTAGTCGGATCGGTATCTTTTAATTTTTTTGCATCATCAGATGTACGAATTGGATTTGGAAATACGGGACCCTTACCCTCATTCATTTCAAGGTGCATTCCCATTGCTTCGGGAATTACAAGTATATCAGAAAAAAGAATTGCTGCATCAACACCAATAATATCTACAGGCTGAATTGTAACTTCAGCAGCGAGCTCTGGTGTTTTGCACATTGTTAGAAAATCTGATTTTGCACGAACAGTTCTGTACTCGGGCAAATATCTTCCAGCCTGCCGCATAATCCAGATTGGTGTACGTTCAACATCTTGTCGTCTACAAGTTCTAAGAAATAAATCATTTTTTAATTCGCTCAAAATTTTCTCCGTTATTTTTCTGACTTTTGATAAAACTCACTCATTTTGTTTGCCAATCCTTTAATTGTATACTCATCCGGCATAATACTTACTTTAACTTTGTGGTTTTCTATTGTTGTTTTTGTTGTTGGACCAATTGCTGCTACATCGTAATTCTTAAAAAATGAAACTGGACTATTAATATTCATTATCAATAAAAAGTTTTCAAATGTAGATGGACTTGTAAAAATAAAAACATCTGGCTTGGTTGAATTTAATTGTTCAATATTTAGCTGTACAGATTCTTTTGACGGAAGTGAAACATTGTAAATGGGAACCGTAATAATTTTTGCCCCAAGTTCTTCTAATCCTTTGGGTAAATCTTCTCTGCCAATTGCGGATCGTGGAATGAAAACTAGTTTATCTTTCAAATCATATTTGGATAATTCTTCAACGACACCTTCACCAGAAAACTTCTTTGGTACGATATCAACATTTATTTTGTTTTCTTCACAAACTGATTTTGTTTTATTTCCAACTGCAACAACTTTAATTTTTTCAAAATCGACTTTTTTATTCAACTCACTACATCGTTTAATAAACATTGTTACAGCGTGTGCTGAAGTGAAGACTACAAAATCTATTTTTTGTGAAGACAAGATCACTTCATCAAACTTATCCCAATTGTTTGGAGGAACAATTTCTAATGTTGGGAAAACAATTACATCGGCACCAAGTTCACTAAATATTGCAGCTGATTCTTTTGATTGTTCAATTGTTCGTGTAAGTACAATTGTTTTATTTTTTAATGGTCTTACTTTGTTATTGTTAAAACCCGAATACAAACCATGAAGAATAAAATCAAAAAGCTTTTCTCGTTCTTCAACCAGCTTTTCGCTAGTGTATTTGTTTTCAACACCACGTTGAACTGCACCAAATATACTTCCAAGTACAAGCTTAACTGTAAAACTTTCATCAACATCACGAAATTGATTCTCTCTTTTCCCCTTGTAAATAACGTCACTCAAAATCGATTTTAGTTCATCGCTCATTCCACGAAGTTCGTCGCAAAACTCATTCTGTGCATTCATATATTCTTTCTGATACATCAAAAAGAAGTTTTGATACTTCATCATGAACATATAAAGGTGAATTATGTATGAGTGCAATGAATCAATGATACTTATTTCAGATGCTATTTTATTTTTTAATGATGTGTTAAGATTCTCGAGCTTAGAACTCATTATAGTAAAATATAATTCTTCTTTCGAACTGAAATAATTATACACAGTCCCCTTAGCAACATCAGTTAAGCGTGCTACATCATCCATCATAACTTCATGATAATTCTTTTTAGAAAATAATTCGGCAGCAACTTCAAGCATTCGCTCGCGTTTTCTTTCCTTTCGTTTTATCTTTTCTTCTTTAACTATCATGTTGTTACTTTATTTGCCAGCTATCCTGGTATATCACCGACGAATTGTTTGGATCAATAACTATTTGTTCTCCATTCGCTCTATAACCAAAATCTCCCTTTCTTTCCTTCAAAGTGCTTAACAAATGCCAAACATATTTATTGTATTTTGATTCCCAGGCAAAATCGATTTTCCAATCTTTAATACCTTTTGGTAAACCATTTTCAATTGCTATTTGTCTTGCAATTTTTTCATCAACAACAAAATCACAATCATTTGGATTTGTGTTACAACTAGGAATGCCAACCACTTCGTATTGCGTTAAAACCTTTCCAGTGCTGTCAACCGTAAATCTTATTAACTCATCAACAAATTGCTTTTCAGGCATATAGAATTTGTAAACCATTAAATAGTTTGGTGCGATGTGTTTTGACTGCAAAAAATCTGCTGTGATATATTTTTTAAAGAATTCGTCTCCGGTTTTTGAGATAATAAACTGGTCAGCTTTTTTCAATACTTCTATCGGAATTTGCGCTTCTTCTTTTTCATTGCAAGGGATACAATTACAACCATTTATCAAAAATGAAAAAGATAAAGCAATTATTACGATCTGCATTAATTGAATGATGATAAATAATTTACCTTTCATTTAGCTCTCGCAGTTTGATAAACTTCTTTTAAAATTTCTTTAGCGCCGGCTTTTAATAGATCTTTTGCAAGAGTTTTACCTAGCTTTTCCGGATCGTTTTTACTTCCACGTAATTTTTTACGATAAGTTATTGAACCATCTAATGATCCCACAACCGCATCAAGATAAAGTCCGCTTGATTTAACTTCTGCAAAAGCACCAATCGGAACCTGGCATCCACCTTCTAATGCTCGAAGTAATGAACGTTCTGCAATCACAGCCTTATAAGTTTCATCGTGATGAAGCGATTTTACAATTTCTTCAACTACTTTGTTGTCTTCTTGAATTTCAATTCCCAATGCACCTTGCCCAACTGCCGGAAGAATATCTTCTTTGGGTATGAATGAAGAAATGTGTTTTTTTAAATTTAATCTTTCAACTCCTGCACGCGCAAGAATAATTGCATCCCACTCTGACTCTAGAAATTTCTGAATTCGTGATGGAACATTTCCGCGCAAATCAAGAACTGTAAGATCAGGACGAAGATGAAGTAACTGAGATCTTCTTCTCAAAGATCCTGTTGCAACTACTCCAAACTCAGGTAGTGAGTGAATTGTCATTCCCTTTTTTCTTGCAATCAAAACATCTTCAACTTCGTGGCGCTTAGTTACTGCGGCAAGTTTTAATCCTGCAGGAATTTGGGTTTGTAAATCCTTTAAACTGTGAACGGCTAAATCAATTCGTTTCGCGAGGAGTTCAACTTCAAGTTCTTTAGTAAAGAGAGATTTGTCTCCAATTTTTGAAAGTGCAACATCAAGAATTTTATCACCTTTTGTTTTGATGATGCTGATTTCAACGTTTACATTTTTATTTTTCTTTTCAATCTCGCGTTTAATGTAATTTGCCTGCCACAAAGCAAGCTCGCTGCCGCGTGAACCGATTACAATTTTTTGTTTCAAGTTATTTCCGATTTTTATAAAAATGTCTTACCACTAAAACACAAAATATCACAAAAAAGATGAGTGGACTTTGGTGCTTTTGAGTTTTTGTGGCTATGTCTATTCTTTTTTATTTAATCCAAATAAATCTCTTATCACGGAAATCTTCGCAGCTGTGTCTTCAGCCCGTAAATCTGATTCAGAGATTTTTCTTAATTCGATTGTAGGATGATGAAGGATTTTATTTATGATCCTCTTAGTAATAATCTCCAATTTTTCTTTATCATCTTCAGAAAACTTATTTATATTCTTTTCAACTTCTTCAGAGCGTACGCTTTCAAAATAATCACGTAATGTTTTTATTGTCGGTGCGGCCTCTAAAGAATTATACCATTCAAAGAAATTATCAAGTTCTTCCTGGATGATCTTTTCAACTTTCGGAATTTCTGATTTTCTCTTGCCAAGATTTTGTTCAACGATAATATTTAAAGAATCTATATCATGATAAAAAACATAATCAATCTTTTTGGATTCGGGGTCGATATCACGCGGAATTGCAATATCCATAAGCACCATCGAAGCATAATTACGCTTCTTCATTGCATCTTCAATATCTTTCTTTGTGATAATCAGTCCCTCGGCACTTGTAGCACTTACAATTATATCAAATTTGTGTAAATGCTCTTTAAAGTTTGAAAATGGAAACACAGCCGTTTTTAATTCTGCTGCAAGTTTTTCTGCTTTTTCAAAAGAACGATTTGTAAGTGCAAGCCTCCCGATACCTCTATAACGTAAATGTTTGGCTGCAATCTCTCCTGTTTCGCCTGTTCCAATTATTAACGCAGATTTTTTTTGAAGATTAGAAAATATTTTTTCTACAAGTTGAACAGCTGCATAACTTACAGTTACTGCACCTTCGCTAATTGTTGTTTCATTAATTGCTCTTTTGCCAACACGCGTTGCCGCATCCATTACATGGCGAATTAAAACTCCAGCAAAGTTCATCTCTTCAGAAATTAAAAATGAATCTTTCACCTGTTTGAAAATCTGGTTGTCGCCAATCAATAATGATTCAATTCCACATGCAACACGAAAAAGATGTTCAATAGATTCACGAGAAATGAAATGTTGAAAGTTTTCATCTTTTACTTCAAAACTTGATTTGTAATTTTTAATCAAGTTCTCTAAATCTTTTAAACTTGTTTTATCACTCTTTGGAATTGCATATATCTCTGTTCTGTTGCAGGTAGAAATAACAATCCCTTCTGCAAAAGCACTGTCCTTTGTCTGCTGTATAAACGCACGAATCTCATCCTCACTTAGATGAAGCGCCTCTCTAAGTTCAACAGGAGCAGTGCGATGATTTATTGATATTCCAAGAAGATTCATAATCTAATAGAATGAGTGAAAACTTTTTCCTAAAAAATTTGTGAGCATTGTTGATAAAATTGCCAGACAAAATCCAATGATAGAAAGAATAATTAATTTCTTTCCGCGCCATTTACCTAAAAATTTATTGATAAGTCCAATTCCGTATAGTATCCATACTGCAAATGTTCCTATAAGCTTTGGATCAGCAAAAGTAATATTTGGGAATGCTTGCGGGAGCCAGATTATTCCGATGATTATTGTTATAGTTAAAAATGCAAATCCAATAATTGCAGCAATAAAACTTAATCTTTCCAAAATTTCTAAACTTGGTAACCGATTAAATATCAAACCAAACTTATTTAGTTTAATTTCATTGTAGAGGATAAGATATAAAACTCCATACACCGAGGAAATTGTAATTCCCGAATATCCAATCAATGCACTGATAACATGAATACCAAGTAAGTTACTTCTTAAAACTTCTTTTACTTCGGTTAGATCCTGAATAAATAAAGTTGATATCACTTGGAAGATTATTGAGATGATTATTATAAAAGGGCCTGTGCCACGAATATCGGTTACCAATTCCAAAATAAAATAAGCAAAACTAATTGAGCAAGCGAGTACCGTAAATATCTCAAACACATTAGTAATTGGCGGATGATCAAATTCAATTGTTCGTAACAACAGATATAGAAAATGAAATATGAGTGTTAAGAAAAGAAAAAGTCGTTTAGAATTCTCAAACTTCTTACCGCCTTGCTGAAAATCATAAAAATAAATAGCAAAAGTTGCTACATAAAAAAACGGAAGTAATACGTTTATTGTGTGTATCGTTGGAAGCATATTTAATTATTTATCTAATTATTTATCTAATTATTTATCTAATTATTTGACTTATGAGTTCAAAAATATAAAATTGCTCACCAATTACAAATGACTAATTGGTCTATTTATCGTTGCCCAGAATAATCGGAAGTCCATCTTTTCCTGAGCCAATAACAATAACTTTTGAATTTTGCGAATTTGCAAGCTTTTCGGTTGCTTCAATTCCCTTCCATCTAAGTATTTGATCGCTTAAACCCTGACTAACTATAGTCTGAAAATCTGAAATTCCTTTAGCTTCTATACGTTTTCTATCAGCTTCCTGCCTTTCTTTTTCAAGGATAAATTGCATTCTCTGACTTTCCTGTTCGGATTTTAGTTTTTCTTCAATCGCATTTTTCAATCCGATTGGCAAAGTAATTTGTCTTAACGGAGTTGAAAGTACAATTGCTTCTTTCATTTCAGGAACTTCAGCAAGTTTAGTTTTTATTTCGCTCTCAAGTTTTTCACGTTCTGCAGTGTATAGGGCTTTGGCTTCATACTTTGTTGTTACACCACGTACAACAGATCTGAAATTTGGTGTTACAATTTTCTGAAGATACTCTTCATAATCTCCTGCGGTTTTGTAAATCTCGTTTACTTTATCCATACTTAAACGAAAGATTAGACTCAATTCCAGATCTATACTCAGTCCCTCTTTTGAAGGAACGTTCATACTTTCTTTTAACTCCTGTTTACGGGTGTCAAACTTAACAACATTAGCAATTGGATTTACAAAATTGACTCCCGGTTTTAAAGTGTTGTCACTTACAGAGCCGAACATATCTATAACGCCTGCAAAACCGGCTGGAATTACAGTAAAGCATTGTGCAAAAGCGATTACAATCGCCATGACCATTCCAATTAACGAAAAAGTTGCCTGTGCTTTTATATTGTATTTCTTTGCATTTTTATAGATAAAAAAAGCTGCAACTGCTGCGATAAGTGCTATTATAAAAAGCATTTCATTTCTCCTTAAGATTAGTTATTCGTGTAATAAAATATACCATTAGAGAGTCTGAATTGAAAGAAGCGGAAACCATAATTATAAACAGTTTCCACCTAAATTCGTTCTAATTAATGATAGTTTTAATCAGTTTTAACTTTTGTGGTTTAGATTTGGAAATTTTAATTGCACTGGCAATTCTTTTCTTCGTATTTAAATTCCTTCATCAAGTGATTTTAACGCTCATAAGAACACTTTTGTTTTTTGATAAAAATATCAGTTATAAAATCTAGAATTAATTCAAACTTATAAAGAGTTTCAAAGTAATGTCTCAATCCACTAACAGAAAACATTGGAACTTTTAATCCTTCCGTAGCAGAGTAATTGAAACATGAATTAATTAAAGAAGCTTAGGGTTTTCCATAAACTTGATAAGGTGGATATTCTTGCAAAATCTAAACATTATGCCAAGTTTCTATTTAGTTTATATTTTTAATTTTTTTTGCTTTGTCATTTAACATTCAATGTTCTTAATACTTTTATTAAATTTGAATAACTTAAGTTCAAGTTTAACCCTTCTGCTGGTTAGGTCGGTTCAAAATCAAAAATAAATATAAAAATGAATAAAAAAATTATAGTAATTGGTGCAGGAATCTCTGGTTTAACAACAGCTTATCTTTTATCAAAGAAAGGATTTGATGTTATAATATTGGAAAAGAATACTTCTGTTGGTGGATCAATTGAAAGTGTGTTTGAAAATGGATTTTTATTTGATCGCGGACCAAATAGTGCCTTAGAAACAACTCCTGTTATTGGACAATTAATACGTGAACTTAATCTTGAAAACGAACTTTTATACGCAAGCAAACAAGCAAATAAAAGATATATTTTGCGAGATAACATTCTTCATTCTCTGCCAATGTCTCCACAAGGATTGATTAAAACAAAATTGTTTTCCGCTAAAGCAAAATTACGTTTGATGGCAGAGCCTTTTATTGGAAGGTCGAACGATGGATATTATCAAAGCCTTGCTGAGTTTGTTAAACGAAGATTGGGACAGGAGTTTTTAGATTATGCAATCAATCCCTTTGTTGCGGGAGTTTATGCTGGCAGACCTGAAGATTTAAGTGTTAAATCTGCTTTTCCAAAACTTTATGCGTTAGAAGAAAAATATGGCGGATTGATAGTCGGAACTGTTCGCAGCATTCGCGAAAGAAAAAAACGCACAGAGGTTGCAAAACAATCTGCAAAAATGTTATCCTTTAGAAGTGGAATGATTGCTCTTCCAAAAGCTATTGAAAAATACTTTGGTAACAATGTTTTACTTGCCAGCGAGGTTATTTCGGTTGATAAAAATGAACAAGGCTATTCTGTTTCATATCAACAAAATGGAACAATAAGTAAAATTGATTGTGATGCTGTGTTATCTACTATTCCGTCTTATACCTCTAGTTCGCTTTTTACAAAGTACGATAAAGATTTTAAAACACATGCTGATGCAATTTATTATCCGCCTGTTTTAGTTTACTACTTGGTTTATGATAGAAAAGATATCAAACAAGATTTAGATGGATTTGGATTTTTAATTCCTGCTAAAGAAAATAAAAGTTTTCTTGGCGCACTTTGGAGTTCTATAATATTTTCAGACAGAACGGATGAAAGTAAAGCGGCATTTACATTATTTGTTGGCGGATCAAGAAATCCTGAATTTGTAAAAGAAGAAAGAACTTCGTTGCTTTCAAATGTTAGAAAAGAGCTTGAGGCGTTAATGGGCATTACTTCTGATCCTGTTTTTACCTCAGAAAGATTTTGGGAAAAAGCGATTCCGCAATACAATTTGGGATATATTGAACACGAAAGATTTTTTGATGATTTTGAAAAAAGAAATCCGGGTTTATTTATAAGTGGTAATTTCCGTGGCGGAATTTCAGTCGGAGATTGCGTAAAGAATGCAGAACTTGTTACAGAGAAAATTTTAAAACAATTATAATCCTCAGCGACTCTGCGTCTTCGCGGTAGAAAAGAATTAACCGCAAAGACGCAAAGACGCAGAGTTAAGAAGGAGAAATAATGTCAACATATCCAACAATCCGCCATCGTCGTTTACGATACAATCCACTTGTGCGTGATTTGGTTAGAGAAACGGTATTAACAAAAAATGATTTAATATATCCTTTGTTTGTTGTACCCGGAGAGAAGGTAAAGAAAGAAGTCAAATCAATGCCGGGAGTTTTTAATCTATCTATAGATGAACTTCTTAAAGAATGTAAAGATGTTAGTGATCTAGGAATTCCTGCAGTAATTTTATTTGGAATTCCGGAACACAAAGATGAAGTTGGATCTGATGCGTATAGCGAAAATGGAATTATTCAAAGAGCTGTACGTGCTGTTAAAGCCGAAGTAAAAGATTTATTAATTATAACCGATGTTTGCATGTGCGAATATACATCTCACGGACATTGCGGTGTTTTAAGCGGTGAAGAAATTTTAAATGATGAAACCGTTTCTCTATTGGTAAAAGAAGCGGTATCACATGCAGAAGCGGGTGCAGATATTATTGCTCCCTCTGATATGATGGATGGAAGAGTTGCTGCGATTAGAAAAGCATTGGATTATAAGGGCTTTTCAAAAATTCCAATTATGAGTTATGCGGCAAAATATTCATCCGGATTTTACGGACCGTTTAGGGATGCAGCAGAATCGACTCCAGCGTTTGGCGATAGAAAATCACATCAGATGGATATTGGAAACATTAACGAAGCCTTGCGCGAAGTTGCCGAAGACATTGAAGAGGGTGCAGATATTGTGATGGTAAAACCTGCAGGACCATATCTTGATGTTATCAGAAAAGTTAAGGATACTTTTGGTATGCCAACCGCAGCATATCAGGTAAGCGGCGAGTATGCGATGATAAAAGCTGCGGGCGCCAATGGCTGGATTGATGAAGAACGTGTAATGGTTGAAGCTGCTTTTGCAATTAAGCGTGCTGGTGCAGATATGTTTTTAACTTACTTTGCCAAAGATCTGGCAAGGTGGATTGATAAAACAAGAAAGTAATATTTAAAATCAAACTACCTGAAAAAGTAACGGATATTCTTGTGGTGCGACAGCATAACCAGATTGGCGATATGCTTTGTTCACTAACACTTTATAAGGCGTTAAAGAAAAAATATCCTGACGCACGGGTTACTTTAGTTGCTGCAAAAACAAATTATAAAATCCCATTCTTTGATATTAATCCATATCTCGATCATGTTATTGTTTTTGATAAGTCATCTCTTAAAACAATTTTGAAATTTATTAAGGAATTAAGAAGCCGAAAATATCAGATAGGAATTGTGCCTTCTACAATAGCAATATCTAGAACATCGCACATAATTAATTTGCTTTCCGGGGCAAAAATTCGTGTTGGTGTAAAATCAATAAATGGGGAAAAAAATCAATCTCACAAATATTTAAATGTAAAGTCAGATTTTAGCTGGGATGGGATTCATCAAGAAGAACGCAATTTGCAGTTAGTAAAACAAATTGGCTGTGAACTGACCCTTGTTGAAACAAAGAGTATTGCTATTATCGTAAATGAAGAAGATAATAAAGAAGCAACTGCTTTCATCGAAAAACACTTCATAGATAAATCAAAAAAGATTGTAGCTGTACAGCCTGGCGCAGGTCAGATTCAAAACTTATGGGGTGTGGAAAATTATTTTTCTCTGCTTTTGCTGCTTCATAAGAAATATCAAAATTACATTTTACTTACCTGTGGTCCGACGGATAAAGAGGTTGTAAATTCTTTATCAGAAAAATTACATAGAAAGAATATTGGCTGTGTGATAGAGAGCCTTCCACTTAAACAGCTTGGCGCAGTATTGAAGCAAGCTGATCTTTATATTACAAACAATACAGGAACAATGCATATTGCCGGCTATTCCGGGGCGAAAATGATTTCACTCTTTGGTCCTTATTGTCCAAATGAATGGGCACCAAGGGGAGATAATCAATTGTCTATCAAATCAAAAGACGAAAACATTAATAGCATAAACGTTGATGATGTCTTTGCTTTGGCTCAGACTTTTTTATCCCAAAATATAAAGTAGGAAATTAAATATATGTGGATAATTGGAAGAGTTTTAATTGGTATTGTTGTTCTAATACTATTGGAATATTATTTCACAAGAAAATTAAATCGTGTTTTTAAATCTCTATCTCCAGGTTACTCAACCAAGAAAAAGAAAATAATTTTATACACTTTTCTTGTTCTGTTAAATTTATATCCAGCTATTCTAATCTTTAATGCTTTATATGCGGCGATAACAAAACAATCTGTTTCTTTTCCTCAAAACATTTTTGCTGACTACTTGCTTCTTTACCCTTTCTGGATTTTAATTATTTTAATATTGCAGGTAAGTGTGCTTTTCTTTTTTGTTGATCTTCTAAAGCTGATTTTTTATCCTTTGTACAAAAGACACAAAGAAAAATTATATCGTTTCCAAGTAAAAATATTTTTAGCACTTACAATTTTTTTTATAATATATATTCCTGCAAGAATCATTTACGATTATAGTTCAGTTGATATCAGAGATGTTGAATGCGGAAAAAAAGAACTTCCAAAAGAATTTGAGGGGTTTAAAATTGCTTTTATCTCTGATGTTCAAGCGGATAGATACACCGACGAAAAAAGATTGCTGCGTTATGTTGATAAAATAAATGAATCCAACCCAGATTTGGTTTTAATTGCGGGAGATGTGATAACTTCAACACCTGATTACATTGAAACAGCTGCAAAGTATATCGGAAAAATAAAATCAAAATACGGCACCTATTCCTGTATTGGAGATCATGATAATTGGGCATACAGACAGGATTATGTAAGAAGCCTGAGCGAAGTAAGACAATCCCTAAAAGATTATAAAGTTGAAATGCCTGATAACGAATTAAGATTTATTGAAATTGATTCATCAAGAATTGGAATTTCGTTTATCACCAACACCTATGTTTCAGAAATTTCAGAAACTACCCTTCAAAACCTTGCTTCATCAAATAGGGCTGAATTTAAAATATTTCTTACTCATCAGCCTCAAGATTTTTTGATTAATAGCGCAAGCAAAAACAATTATGATCTTTTTCTTGCTGGTCACACCCATGGTGGGCAAATAACTTTAGTGTTCCCATTTATTCAGCTAACGCCAACCTTGATTGAAACACGATATATTAAAGGGGATTTTTATTTTAACAATATGCTTGCTATTGTTTGCGGCGGATTAGGAATGTCACTTGCGCCGGTTAGATACAATTCAACTCCTGAAATTGTTTTAACTACACTGAGAAATGAATAAATAAATGTTAACGCTTTCCGAAATTTATATTTACCCCATTAAATCTCTTGGCGCAATCAGTGTTGATTCTTCGATAGCTGAAGAACGTGGATTAAAGTATGATCGGCGTTATTTGCTTGTTGATGAAATTGGATTGTTTATAACTCAACGTGATTTTCCACAATTGGCGTTATTTAATTTATCCTTTAGTGAAAATGGTTTTAATGTTTTAAATACAAAAGATGGTTCACACGTAATTGTTCCATTTGAATCTAAATCCAAAGAAACAATTAAAGTTACAATTTGGGATGATGTTTGTAAT
>Ga0105105_10000191_pt1 | contig 28406 bp, 21 predicted proteins | sample PPLLaktember2015_4_FD_79108 | JGI IMG/M metagenome (GOLD analysis project Ga0105105, IMG submission 79108) | Freshwater sediment microbial communities from Prairie Pothole Lake near Jamestown, North Dakota, USA - PPLs Lake P8 Core (1) Depth... | ecosystem: Environmental > Aquatic > Freshwater >...
GACGCGTTCAACCTCGCCGTGCTCGGCAACACGCTGTGGCTGGGCCTGAAGGTCACGCTGCTCACGCTCGCGATCGGCTATCCGCTCGCCTGGTTCTACACGCTGGCCGCGCCGCGCTGGCAGGCGCTGCTGATGCTGCTGATCGTGCTGCCGCTGCTGACCAGCGCGGTGGTGCGCACCTTCGCCTGGGTGGTGATCCTCGGTCGCCAGGGCATCGTCAACACGGTGCTGACCGGCTGGGGCTGGATCGATGCGCCGCTCAGGCTGCTCTACACGCCGGGGGCGGTCACCGTCGCGCTCGCGCAGATCGAGCTGCCGCTGATGGTGCTGCCGCTGATCACCGCGCTCTCGAACATCGACCCGGCGCTGCGGCAGGCCTCGCTCGCCCTCGGCGCCGGGCGCTGGCGCACCTTCGTGCAGGTGACGCTGCCGCTGTCGATGCCGGGCCTGCTCGCCGGCTGCCTGCTGGTGTTCGCCTCGTCGGTCAGCGCGTTCGTCACCCAGACGCTCGTCGGCGGCGGGCGCCAGATGTTCATGCCGTTCTACCTGTACCAGCAGGCGATCCAGGCCAACGACTATCCGTTCGCGGCGACCATCGCGGTGATCCTGCTGGTGTCGGTGCTGGCGGTGGTGACCGCGGTCAACCTGCTCGCGCGACGCAGCCGGGGGTTCGTCCATGGCTGACGCGGCGGCGCGGGCGGGGCAGGGCGGCGCGGGCGCCGGCACCGATCCGGCCGGCGCGGGTCGCGTCGCCGAGGAGTCCCTGCGTTCGCGGCTCGAGCGTCACTCGTTCGCGCTCGTCTTCGGCGTGCTCTGCACGGTCTCGATCGTGCTGCTGATGGCACCGACCGTGATCGTGGTGGTCACCTCGTTCACCAGCGGCTTCTCGCTGAAGTTCCCGCCGCCGGGATGGTCGTGGCGCTGGTACCTCGCGCTGTGGAACGACTCGCCCGAGATCCTCGGCGCCTTCGTGCTGTCGCTGCAGGTCGCGGCGATCGCGACCTCGGTGTCGATCGTGCTCGCGGTCGCGGCGGCCCTCGCGATCGCTCGCCGCCGCGAGGCCTGGGCCCGGTGGGTCGAGTCGCTGTTCCTCTCGCCGCTGATGCTGCCCACGCTCGCGCTCGGGCTGGCGCTGCTGATGCTCTTCAACCTCGCCGGCACCGGGCTGTCGTTCGCCACCCTGGTGATCGGACACGTCGCGATCACCGCGCCCTACGTGTTCCGCACCACCGCGGCGAGCCTGCTGCAGCTCGACGCGAGCCTGCTCGAGAGCGCGCGCAGCCTGGGTGCCTCGCCGGTGCACGCGTTCCGCACGGTCACCCTCCCGCTGATCTCGCGCGGCGTCGCCGCCGGCGCGTTCATCGGCTTCATGTACTCGTTCGACAACGTCGCGGTGTCGCTGTTCCTGTCGGATGCGCGCAGCGAGGTGCTGCCGATCCGCATGTGGCACATCATCGAGTCGAACCTCGACGTGCGCGCGGCCGCCGTCTCGGGCGTGCTGATCGCGGCGACGCTGCTGATGATGATCGTGATGGAGCGGCTGGCCGGGATCTCGAGGCACCTGCGATGAGCGCCGGGGCACGATCGCGGGGGGCGGGCCGCTCCGGTCGCTCAGGGCGCGGGCGGTGCGACCGAGTCGCCCCCCCAGAGGCGGCGCAGGGCGAGGTACTCGCCTTCGAGCGGGCCGGGTTCGATGGTCGGCGTCCAGCCGGTCATCGCGCAGAAGGCCTCGAGCGAGTAGTCGCCGAGGTCGGTGCGGCGCAGCGTCGCGTGGCGCAGCGCCAGCACCACCCGCGAGATGCCGGCCAGCTTGAGCGCGCCCGCGCACATCGGGCACGGCTCCATCGTGCAGTACAGCGTCGCGCCGCGGGTCGAGAGCGGGCCGTGTTCGGCCTGCGCGGTCCGGATCGCGTCGGTCTCGGCGTGCTCGGTGACGATGCCGCGGCTCACCTGCCGGTTCTGGCCGGCGCCCAGCAGGCGACCGTCCCGGACCAGCACCGCGCCGGTCGGCCAGTCGCCGCGCGCGTGCGCCTCGTGCGACTGGTCCATCGCGGCGCGCATCCATTGAAGATCGAGGTCGGCGGGAGAGCTCATGTCGGATGTCCGGCTGTGCGTCAGTCCCGCCAGTGTGGAGACAACCGATGACGAATGCCAGGACGACGCTGCTGCGCGGGGCGACGGCGCTGCTGGGCGAGGCCCAGGCCTACGACGCGCGACCGCTCGACGTGCTGGTCGCGGGCGGGCGGATCACCGCGATCGAGCCCGCGGGCACGGTCGCCGGGGCCGACGAGATCGTGGAGCTCGGCGGACGGATGCTGGTGCCGGGTCTGGTCAACGGGCACCAGCACTCGCACGAGCACTTCCAGCGCGGTCGGACCGAGAACCTGCCCCTGGAACTCTGGCAGCACCTGGTGCGCACCCGCGTGCCGGTGCCGCTGACGCCGCGGCAGGTCTACCTGCGCACGCTGATCGGTGCCATCGAGAGCCTGCGGACCGGCTGCACGACGCTGGTCGACGACCTCGCGGTCGGCGCCGCGGTCGACCGCGAGCGGATCGACGCGACGATGCAGGCGTACGAGGACTCGGGCATCCGCGCGCTGGTCGGCTTCGCGATGATGGACAAGCCCATCATCGACAACTTCCCGTTCGCCGACGAGGCCTTCCCGCCCGGGCTGGCCGCGGAACTGCGCGCCGCGCCCCGCCCGACGCAGCAGGACTACCTCGGACTGGTCCGCGACCTGGCGCGCACGCGGCATCCGCACGCCTCGCGGGTGGGCGTGCTGGTGTCCGCCTCCGCGCCCCAGCGCTGCACCGACGCGTTCCTGATGCAGGTCCGCGCGGTGGCCGACGAGCTCTGCCTGCCGCTGATCACGCACGTGCAGGAGACCCGGCTGCAGGTGGTGACCGGCCAGCTCTTCTACGGCGTGCCGATCGTCGAGCACCTGGACCGGATCGGCTTCCTCAAGCCCGCCACCAGCCTGATCCACGCGGTGTGGCTCAATCCGCGCGAGATCGACGCGCTCGCGCGCAGCGGCGCCACCGCGCAGCACAACCCGTGGAGCAACCTGCTGCTCGGCTCGGGCGTGCAGCCGGTGCGCGAGCTGCTCGAGGCCGGCGTCAACGTGAGCCTCGGTTCGGACGGCTCGTGCTCGACGGTCACGGTCAACATGCTCAACGTGCTGGGCAGCGCGGCGGCCGTCTCCAAGCTGCGCGGCGACCGTCAGGACCGCTGGCTGTCGGCCCGCGAGGCGCTGCGCGCCGGCACGATCGGCGGCTCGCGCGCGCTCGGCTTCGGCGATGCGCTCGGCGCGATCCGGGTCGGCGCGATCGCCGATCTGGTCGGCTACCGGCTCGACACCGTCACCTTCGCGCCGCTCACCGATCCGGTGCGCCAGCTCGTCTATGCCGAGCGCGGCGCCGGCCTCGACTTCTCGATGGTCGACGGCCGGGTCGCGATCGCGGGCGGCCGGATGCGCGGCATCGACGAGGCCGCGATCCTCGCCGAGATCGAATCCGAGTACCGCTCGCTGGCCGGTCAGTACGAGGCGGCCGAAGCCTCGGTGGCACCGGTCCTCGAAGCGGCCGAACGGCTGTGGCGCCGCTCGCTCGCGCTGGCGATCCCCGCCGACACCTACGCGGCCCGGCTGCCCGACGCGCACTCGGGGCCGCAGCCGTGAACCGCCCCTGATCCTGAATCCGTACCGAACCGCCTCCCCCCTCGTCCTCCAACGGAGAAGCACCATGGTCAGTCCCGTCCGCCGCTCGCTCCTCGCCGCCGCCCCCGCGGTGGCCGCCGCCGCCGCCCTCGGCGGTCTTCCCCGGTCCGCCGCCGCGCAGGCGGTGACGCTCGCCCAGATCAAGGCCTCGGGCGAGCTGCGCATCGGCTGCGAAGCCGCCTACGTGCCGTTCACCTACCGCCAGGACGGCAAGATCGTCGGCTACGACGTCGAGCTCGCCGAGCTGTTCTGCAAGTCGCTGGGCGTGAAGGCCAACTTCATCGACACCGCCTGGGCGGGCGTGATCCCGTCGCTGTACGCCAAGAAGTTCGACGTGATCATGTCGTCGATGAGCTACACGAAGGAGCGCCTCGAGCGCGTCGCCTTCACCATCCCCTATGCCGAGGCCTCGCAGGCCCTGCTGGTGCGTGCGGCCGACGCCGACAAGATCAAGGCGCCCGCCGACCTGAATGGCCGCGTGCTCGCGGTCAAGCTCGGCTCTCCGGGCCAGGTGCTGCAGGAGAAGATGGCCGCGACGCTGAAGGCCGCCGGCGGGGCGGGCTTCAAGGAGCTGCGCACCTTCGACGACCACCCCTCGGCCTACGTCGCGCTCGCGCAGAACCGCGTCGACGGCGTGCTCAACACCGTGCCGACGCTGGCCATGGTGCTCAAGGACGCACCGGGCAAGTACGCGATCGTCAAGGGCATGGGCGCCGACAACTGGGCGGGCATCGCGGCGCGCAAGGAGGATCCGGAGATCGTCGCCTTCCTCAACGAGGAGCTGAAGAAGCTCAAGGCGAGCGGCGCGCTCTACGCGCTGCAGGAGAAGTGGTTCGGCTTCCGGATGACGCTGGCCGACGCGGTGCCGAGCTTCTCCTGACATGGTCTTCGACTGGGGCCTGGTGGAGAAGTCCCTGCCGCTGCTGGCGACGGGGTGGCTCACCACCGTGAAGATCTGCTCGCTCGCGATGCTGCTCGGCGTGGCGCTGGGCGGCGTGCTCGGACTGATGTCGCTCTCCCGCCTGGCGCCCGCGCGCTGGGCGGTGATGGCGTACGTCGACTTCATCCGCGGCACGCCGCTGCTGATCCAGATCTTCCTGGTGTACTTCGCACTGCCGGTGGTCGGCATCAACCTGCCCGAGTTCTGGGCCGGCGTGATCGCGCTCGGCCTGAACGCGGCGGGCTTCATCGCCGAGATCGTGCGGGCCGGCGTCGGATCGATCGAGCGGGGCCAGGCCGAGGCGGCGCGCTCGATCGGGATGCGCCACGGCCAGATCCTGATCCACGTGCTGCTGCCGCAGTCGCTGCGCGCGGTGGTGCCGCCCACCACCAACGAGCTGATCACGCTGGTCAAGGGGTCCGCCCTGCTGTCGGTGATCTCGGTCTACGAGCTCACCCGGGCCGGGCAGGCGATCATCGCCGTGCACTTCGCGCCCTTCGAGATCTTCCTGATGATCGCCGCCTACTACTACGCGACGATCAGCGTGCTCGCGTGGCTGTCGCGATGGCTCGAACGCCGGCTACCGGCATGGTGAGGCGGGCATGGTGAGGCGGGCAAGGTGAGGAGGACGGCATGACGCTGCTGCGTGCGGAAGGCATCACCAAGGCCTATGGCGGGCGCACCGTGCTGAGCGGTGCCTCGCTGTCGGTCGACGAGGGCGAGACCATCGTCGTCATCGGGCCCTCGGGCTCGGGCAAGACGACGCTGCTGCGCTGCCTGAACTGGCTGGAGACGCCGGATGCGGGCTCGGTCGTGCTGCGCGGCGAGGCGATCGGCCGCGACGCCTCGGGCCGCGCGCTGTCGGAAGCCGCGGTGTCCCGCCAGCGCAGCCGGATCGGCTTCGTGTTCCAGCGCTTCAACCTCTTCGCCCACCTGTCGGCGCTCGACAACGTGGCGATCGGACCGCGCCGGGTGCTGGGGGCCACCGCCGACGAGGCCCGCGAGCGGGCCCGGGTCGAACTCGACCGCGTCCACCTGGCCTCGCACGTCGACAAGCGGCCCAGCCAGCTCTCCGGCGGCCAGCAGCAGCGGGTGGCGATCGCCCGCGCGCTGGCGATGCGCCCGGAGCTGATCCTCTTCGACGAGCCGACCTCGGCGCTCGATCCGGAACTCGTCACCGAGGTGGTCGACGTGATGCGCGAGCTCGCGGATGCGAAGATGACGATGGTCGCGGTCACGCACGAGATGCGCTTCGCGCGGGCCGCCGCCGACCGCGTCGTCTTCATGGACGAGGGCGCGGTCGTCGAGACCGGCACGCCCGAACGGATCTTCGACGCCCCCGAGACCGACCGCACCCGGCGGTTCCTCGCCCACCTGCACGCATGAGCCCGAGCATGACCGACACGCCTCCGACCGTCTTCGACCTGCTGCTCACCGGCGCGACCGTCGTCACCGTCGACGACGCCGCCACCGTCGTCGAGGACGGCGCCGTCGGCATCCTCGACGGCCGCATCGCCTGGGTCGGCGCGGCGGCGGCGCTGCCGGCCGGGGCGCGTGCCGCGAAGCGCGTGGCGCTGCCGGGCCGGGTGCTCACGCCCGGCCTCGTCAACGTCCACACGCACGCCATCCTGACGATGGTGCGCGGCGTCGCCGAGGACCTCGGCTTCGCGCCCGCCTACACGCCCGGCATCCCGCACGGTCACGACGTCACGCCGGAGGAGGCGATCGCGCTGGCCCGCCTGGGCGCGGTCGAGGCCCTGCTGTTCGGCTCGACACTGATCAACGACACCTACGTGCACGCCGACCTCACGCTGCCGGCGATGGCCGATCTCGGCATGCGCGTCTACAGCTGCGGACGGATCCACGACGCCGACTTCTCGCTGATCGGCGACGGCCGCTGGGAGTACCACCGCGAGATCGGCGAGCGCACGCTCGGCGAGGCGCTGGCACTGGCCGACCGCTGGCACGGCGCCTATGGCGGGCGGGCCGGCGTGCAGCTCGCCGCGCACGCGCCGGACACCTGCTCCGACGACCTGCTGCGGCTGATCGCCACCGAGTCGACGCGGCGCGGACTGCGGGTGAACACGCACCTGGTGCAGAGCCGCAAGGAGGTGGAGCAGGTGGTGCGCCGCTCGGGCATGACGCCGCCGCAGCTGCTCGAGGAGGTGGGGCTGCTGAACGACCGGCTGCTGGCGGCGCACTGCATCTGGATGGACGATGCCGACATCGCGCGCTGCGGGCGCGCCGGCATCAACGTCGCCCACATCCCCAAGGGCAACGCCACCGGCGGCACCGCGGCACCGACCTCGAAGCTGCGCCGCGCCGGCGCCCGGCTGACGCTCGGAACGGACAACATGCACGCCGACCTGGTCGAGGTGATGCGCTGGGCGCTGGCGATCGGCCGCATCCAGGAGGACCGGGTCGACGCGTTCTGGCAGCCCGAGGACGTGCTGCGGATGGCCACCCGCGACGGCGCGCGGGCGATGGGGCTGGCCGACGAGGTCGGTGCGATCGAGGTCGGGAAGAAGGCCGACCTGGTGGCCTTCGACTTCCGCCGGCCGCACCTGGTGCCCTGCATCGACCCGGTCGGCAACCTCGTGCACGTCGCGCAGGGCCGCGACGTCGAGCACGTGTGGGTCGATGGCGAGCAGGTGGTCGAGTCGGGCCGCCCGGTGAAGGCCGACCTCGAGACGATCCTCGCCGACGCGCAGCGCGCCTCGCAGGCCCTCTGGCAGCGGGCGCGGGCGGGCGCATGAAGCGCGGCCGCGACTTCCTCGGCTACGGCGGGCGCTACCCGGCCTTCGCCTGGCCGGGCGGTGCCGGCCTCGCGGTGTCCTTCGTGCTGAACGTGGAGGAGGGCGCCGAGCTCGCGGTCACCGCGGGCGACGCGCGCAACGAAGGCCGGCACGAGGTCAACAACGAGATCGTCGGCGCGCCGGACCTCTGCATGCAGAGCCACTTCGAGTACGGCGCGCGGGTGGGCTACGGCCGCATCACCGGCGTCGTCGCCGACGCCGGCATCCCGCTCACGCTCAACGCCTGCGGCCGCGCCCTCGAGGCCACGCCCTGGGTCGCGCGCGACGCGGTCGAGCGCGGCTTCGAGGTCTGCTGCCATGGCTGGCGCTGGGAGACCCACGCCGGCATGGCCGAGGACGCGGAGCGCGCGGCGATCGCGCGGACCGCGGCGACCGTCGCACGGCTGACCGGACGCGCGCCGGTCGGCTGGCACACCAAGTCGTCGGCTTCGGTGAACACCCGCCGGCTGCTGGTCGAGCACGGTGGCTTCCTCTACGACAGCGATGCCTACAACGACGACCTGCCGTACTGGCTTCAGGTCGGGGACCGCCCGCACCTGGTGCTGCCCTATGCGTTCGACACCAACGACATGAAGTTCTTCGACAGCTTCGCCTTCGTCCGTGCCGACGACTTCGCCGACTACACGATCGAGGCCTTCGAGTGGCTGCTGCGCGAATCGCGGCACTCGCCCCGGATGATGTCGATCGGCCTGCACACCCGCATCCTCGGGCGCCCCGGCCGGATCGGCGCGCTGGCCCGGCTGGTCGACCACGTGCGGGGCCGCAACCGGGCCTGGTGCGCGACGCGCGAGCAGATCGCGCGGCATTTCGCGGCCGAAGTGCCGCCGGAGCGGGCATGAGCGCCCCCGGCGCGCAGACCGCCCGCGGGCTCGCCGCGCGGGTCGCCGCCCGCGAGCTGCGCGCGGTCGACGTCGCGCGCGAGGCGATCGCGCGGGTCGAGCGGATCAATCCGGACCTCAACGCCCTCATCGGCTTCGACCCGGCGGCGACGCTGGCGGAGGCCGCCGAGGTCGACCGCCGACTCGACGCGGGCGAGGTGCTGCCGATGGCCGGCGTGCCCTTCACCGCCAAGGACAACCTCTGGGTGGGCGGGCGCCGCGTCTCGCAGGGCTCGCGCCTCTTCGAGGACTTCGTCGCGCCGCGCGACGCCTGGGCGGTGGCCCGCTGGCGCGCGCTGGGCGCGGTGCTGCTCGGCATCACCAACTGTTCGGAGTTCGCCTGCAAGGGCGTGACCACCAACCCGCTGCACGGCTGGACGCGGCATCCGATGAACCCCGCGCTCACCCCGGGCGGTTCGTCGGGCGGTGCGGTGGCCGCGCTCGGCGCCGGTCTCGGCCTGCTCGCCCTGGGCACCGACGCGGGCGGCTCCACGCGCCGGCCGGCCGCGCACTGCGGCCTGGTCGGCCTGAAGCCCAGCAGCGGGCTGATCCCGCATCCGTGGGGGTTCGCCGAGCCGAACTACGGGCAGTCGGTGATCGGCGTGATGGCGCGCGACGTCGCCGACTGCGCCTGGGCCTTCGACACGCTGGTCGCCTTCGATGCGGCCGACCCGGCGGGCGTGCCGGTGCGCGTCGATCTGGGCACCGCGGCCGCGCCCGTCGAGCCGGGACGCACGCTGCGCCTGGCCTGGAGCCCGCGGCTGGGCATCGACCTCGCGGTCGACGACGACGTGCTGGCGGCGCTGCAGGCCCGCGTCGACATGCTGCGCGCCGACGGCTGGCAGGTGGTCGATCGCGACCCGGCCTGGCCCGAGGGGGTGCGCGAGTATCCGCTGCTGGCGCTGCAGCAGGCCGGCCTGCATGCGCTCTACGGGCATCGGCTCGCCGACGCCCGCGACCGGATCGACCCCGACCTGGTCGCGCAGATCGAGGCCGGCGCCACGCAGACGCCGCAGTCGCTCGCCGCGGTGCTGCGCCTGCGCGAGCGCATCGTCGCCTGCGTCGGGCGATTCTTCGACGACGTCGACCTGCTGCTGTGCCCGACCACGCCGGTGACCGCGTGGCCGCTCGGGCAGCTCGGGCCGCCGATGATCGGCGGGCGTCCGGCCGGTCCGCGCGGCCATGCGGCGTTCACGCCGCTCTTCAACGCGGCCGGCGTGCCGGCGTGCTCGGTACCGGCCGGCACCGTGCGCGGGCTGCCGGTCGGACTGCAGGTGGTCGGTCCGCGCTTCGAGGACGCACGGGTGCTGGGGCTGGCGGCGGCGATCGAGCGGCTGGGCGCGCCCGGCTGACGGCGCCGAGGCCCGGCCCGCGCACCGCACCGTACCGGCTGCTACGATCGCACGATGAGCGCCGCCCCCCGCCCCCGCATCGCCGCCCTGTACGTCTACCCGATCAAGTCCTGCGCCGGCATCGCCGTCGAGTCGATGCGCTTCGATGCGCTCGGCCCGCTCGACGACCGCCGCTGGATGCTCGTCGACGACCGCGACGAGTTCGTCACGCAGCGCGACGTGCCGTCGCTGGCGCTGGTGCGGCCGGCGCGGGTCGACGGCGGGCTGCGGGTGCTCGCCCCGGGCATGCCGGCGCTGCAGGTCGCGGGCACCGGCGGCGAGCGGCGCTCGACCTTCTGCTGGGACGACCGGTGCGCGGGCTTCGACGAGGGCCCCGAGGCGCGCGCCTGGTTCAGCGAGCTGCTCGGGCGTCCGGTGCGCCTGCTGCGCTTCGACGCGACCGCGCCGCGCGCCGCGAGCCGCAACTGGGTGGGCACCGACGTCGGCCGTCCCGGCGCGCTGACCCGCTTCTCGGACGGCTTTCCGCTGCTGGTGGTCTCGAGCGCCTCGCTCGCCGCGCTCAATGCCCGCCTCGAGCAGGCCGGCATGCCGCCCGCGACGATGCAGCGGTTCAGGCCCAACGTGATCGTCGACGGGCTGGATGCCTTCGGCGAGGACCTGCTCGACACGCTCGCACGCGAGCGCCGGGGCGAGGGCGACGGGCCGACGCCGACGCTGCGCATCGTCAAGCCGTGCACCCGCTGCACGGTACCCGAGGTCGATCCGCGCACCGGACGCCACGAGCCGGGGCTGCTGCAGGTGCTCGCCACCTTCCGCTCGGACCCGAAGCTCGGTGGTGCGGTGACCTTCGGGCAGAACGCGATCCTGGTCGACGGCCTCGACGGCGCGCTGCGGGTCGGGGACGCGCTGCTGCCGTCGTACCGCTGGGACTGACCGGGGCACCCGTCCGGGCGCGGCCCCGGTCGCTGCCCCGTCGCCCGCCCGACTTCGCGTGGGACGTTGACCGGCGTCAACGCCGCGGCGCGGCGCGGGCCCCAGGCGGGGCTATGCTCGTGCGGACATGCCCGAGCCCGCCGTCGATCGAAACCGTCCCTGGCATGCAGTCACTGCCGACGACGCGCTGAAGGCACTCGGCGGCGACGCCGAGACGGGGCTCGCCGCGACCGAAGCGGCCCGCCTCCTCGTCGTCCACGGTCCGAACGCGCTGCCCGAGGCGGCGCCGCGCTCGGCGTGGCGAGGCTTCCTGCTCCAGTTCCGCAGCCCGCTGGTCTATCTGCTCGGCGTCGCGGCGGTGCTCGCCGGCCTGCTCGGGCACTACGGCGATGCGCTCGTGATCGCGGTGGTCGTGCTCGCCAATGCCGCCATCGGTTCGCTGCAGGAGGGGCGTGCCGAGCGTTCGATGGCAGCGCTGCGACGCCTGGCGGGACTGCGCGTGCGCGTGCTGCGCGACGGCGTCGAGCAGACCCTGGATGCCGGCGAGCTGGTGCAGGGCGACCTGCTGCTGCTGGCCGCCGGCGACGCCGTCGGTGCGGATGCCCGGCTGCTGGAGACCGCCGGCCTGCAGACGGCCGAAGCCGCGCTGACCGGGGAGTCGGCGCCGGTCTTCAAGTCGATCGAGCCGCTGCCCGAATCGACCGGCCTGGCCGACCGGTCGACGATGGTCTGGTCCGGTACCCAGGTGGCCGCGGGTCGCGGCCGTGCGGTGGTCGTCGCCACCGGTGTGCAGACCGAGGTCGGGCGGATCGCCGGGCTCACCGAGCGGGCCGAGGAGCCCGCCACGCCGCTCGAGGTCCGGCTCGATCGCTTCGGACGCGCGCTGGCCGGTGTCGCGCTCGCGCTGTTCGCGGCGGTGATGGCGCTCGGGATGATGCGCGGCGTGCCGCTCGGCGACCTGCTGATGGTGGCGATCAGCCAGATGGTGTCGGTGGTCCCCGAAGGCCTGCCGGTGGCCATGACCATCGCGCTGGCGGTCGGCATGCAGCGGATGGCCGCGCGCGGGGCGATCGTGCGGCGGCTCTCGGCGGTCGAGACGCTCGGGTCGACCACCGTGATCTGCAGCGACAAGACCGGCACGCTGACGCGCAACGAGATGACGGCGGTCGCCGTGTGGCTGCCGCCCGCGGGCACCCGGGCGGCCCGGCAGGTCGAGGTCGAGGGGATCGGCTGGGCGCCGGTCGGGCGCCTCGTCGAGGCGGGCGTGCCCGCCGACCCGAACGATGCCGCGCTGTCCGCGCTGCTGCAGGCGGGCGTGCTGTGCAACGACGCCACGCTGCAGCCGCCGGTCGACGGCGACGGGAAAGGCGGCGGCGTCTGGTCGGTCACCGGCGACCCCACGGAGGCGGCGCTGCTGTCGCTCGCCGCGAAGGCCGGTGTCGACCCGGACGCGCTGCGCGCGCGCCTGCCGCGCGGCGCCGAGCTGCCGTTCGATGCCGACACGAAGCTGATGGCCACCGGTCACCCCGTCGACGGGGCCGGCTGGAGGGTGGTCATCAAGGGCGCACCCGAGGCGGTGCTGCGGCTGGTCGCGTCGTCCGAGGACGGGCAGACGGTGCGCGACGCGCGGGCCGCGGTCGATGCGATGGCGGGCCGTGCGCTGCGGGTCCTCGCGTTCGCGCAGGTGAGCGCCGAACGCTTCGACCCGGCCGACGGCTTCGAGGTGCTCGGCGCGCGGGCGCGCCTGCTCGGTCTGGTCGGCCAGATCGACCCGCCGCGCGACGAGGCCCGGGCGGCCGTCGCGCGCTGCCGTGCCGCGGGCATCCGCCCGGTGATGGTCACCGGCGACCACAAGCTCACCGGGCTCGCGATCGCCCGGCAGCTCGGCATCGCCGACGCGGGCACGCTCGCGGTCGACGGTCTCGAGCTCGAGCGGATGGACGACGCCGCGCTGCAGCGCGTGCTCGGGCGCATCGCGGTGTTCGCGCGCGTGCAGCCGGTGCAGAAGCTGCGGATCGTCGAGGCGCTGCAGGCGAGAGGCGAGGTCGTCGCGATGACCGGCGACGGCGTCAACGACGCCCCCGCGCTCGCGCGTGCCGACGTCGGCGTGGCGATGGGCATCACCGGGACGGAGGTCGCCAAGGGCGCGGCGCGCATCGTGATCACCGACGACGACTTCGCGACCATCGTCGCCGCGGTCGAGGAGGGCCGGGTGGTCTACGGCAACCTGAAGAAGGTGATCCTGTACCTGTTCGCGACGTCGGTCGACGAGGTCTGCCTGCTGCTGATCGCGCTCGCCGCCGGCTGGCCGCTGCCGCTGCTGGCCGTCCAGATCCTGTGGATCAACATCGTCACCGAGAGCACGGTCACCGTGAACCTGGTGATGGAGCCCCCCGACGGCGACGAGATGCGCCGCCCGCCGTCGCCGCGCGACGACCGGCTGCTCGACCGTGCGATGCTGACCCGACTCGCGGTGCTCGTGCCGACGGCGGTCTGTGTCTGCGCCGGCTGGTTCGCGTGGCGGCTGTCGCAGGGCGCGCCGATCGAGGTCGTGCGCACCGAGACCTTCACGCTGCTCGTGCTCACGCAGTGGTTCAACGTGCTGAACTGCCGCTCCGCGACCCGTTCGGCGCTCCATGGCGACCTGCTGCGCAACCGCTGGCTGCTCGGCGGGCTCGCGGCCTCGGTCGTGCTGCAGGCGCTCGTGATCTACGCGCCGCCGCTGCAGGCGCTGTTCCACACGGTGGCGCTGCCGGCCGGCGTGCTGGCGGTGCTGGCCGCGCTCGCCAGCACGGTCCTGTGGGTGGAGGAGGCGCGCAAGCGCGTCGTGCGCTCGCGCCGCCCCGGCTGAGCGCCCGCTACGGGTACAGCCCGCGCAGCTCGCGCGCCGACAGCACCCGCTCGCACGCCACCACGAAGGCCGCGGTGCGAAGCGGGATCGCATGCCGCTCGGCGTCGGCCCAGATCCGCGCGAAGGCGCCGATGAGGATCTTGTCGAGCCGCGCGTTGATCTCCTCCTCGGTCCAGAAGAAGCTCGAGAAGTCCTGCACCCACTCGAAGTACGAGACCGTCACGCCGCCGGCGTTCGCGATCACGTCGGGCACCACCGTGATCCCGCGGTCGCGCAGGATCAGGTCGGCCTCGGGCAGCGTCGGGCCGTTGGCGCCCTCGAGGACCATCTTCGTGCGCAGGTGGCGGGCGCGCTCCGCCGTCAGCACCCCCTCGAGCGCCGCGGGGATCAGCACGTCCGACTCGACCTGCCAGAACGACTCGGCGTCGATCGCATCGGCGCCCGGACAGCCCGCGACGCCGCCGTTCGCCTCGGCATGCGCGATCAGCGCGCGCACGTCGAGGCCCTGCGGGGCGAACACCGTGCCGCTCGCGTCCTGCACGGCGACGACCCGGGCGCCGTGCGCCGCGTAGAGCTCGGCCGCCGATGCGCCGACGTTGCCGAAGCCCTGGACCGCGACGCGCGCGCCTTCGAGCGGCAGCTTCAGTCGCCGTGCCGCTTCGCGGCCGATCACGAACACGCCGCGACCGGTCGCCTTCACGCGACCGAGCGAGCCGCCGAGCGCGATCGGCTTGCCGGTGACCACCCCGGTGGCGGTCGCGCCGACGTTCATCGAGTAGGTGTCCATCATCCACGCCATCACCTGCGCATTGGTGTTGACGTCGGGCGCGGGGATGTCCTGCATCGGTCCGATGACGATGCCGATCTCGCTCGTGTAGCGGCGCGTGACCCGCTCGAGCTCCTTCATCGACAGGCGTGCCGGGTCGCAGCGCACGCCGCCCTTGGCGCCGCCGTAGGGCAGGTTCACCGCCGCGTTCTTGATGGTCATCCAGGCGGCCAGCGCCATCACCTCCTCGAGCGTCACGTCGGGGTGGTAGCGCACGCCGCCCTTGCCCGGGCCGCGGGACAGGTTGTGCTGGACGCGGAAGCCCTCGAAGTGCGAGACCGAGCCGTCGTCCATCTCGATCGGGATGTCGACGACGAGGCAGCGCTTGGGGCGCTTGAGGGTCTCGACCCACCGCTCGAGGTGGCCGAGGTACGGGCGGACCCGTTCGATCTGGTCGAGGTAGGTGGCCCAGGGGCCGTCCGGCGCGAGGCCGGGAGCGTAGGACAGGGCGGTCATCGCGGCTCCTCGTGGGGCGCCGCGGACCACCGGGACGGTCAGGCGCGCAGCTGCCGCAGGAAGCTTACGATCACCGAGAGGTGAGCGGGATCGTCCGTGTGGGCGCGTGCGGTGCGCAGGCGCGACGCGAGGTCGGCGCGGCCGATCTTCGCGAAGGCCGTGTTCTTGTCGGCGGGGGCGATGGGCAGGCCGCTCTCGCGGAGCATCAGGACGTCGGTCGGCAGCAGCTCGACCATGGCGGGGTGGATGATCATGTCGTGTTCTTCGGTTTCTTTGTGCTTGTAGGAGGCTTATCGGTCGCGGCGCCGCCGAGGGCAAGGGAGGAACGCACGTTGCGTGCCCGGCGGCGGCTGGCGGCCTGCAAGCGGTCGCCCGAAGGCTCGTGCCTGTCGCTGAGTCGCCACGCCGGGTCCGGACCTGACGGCGCGATCCGTCCGGGTCCGACCCCCGCGCGGCGGCCGCGCGGCGCGCACCCGTCCGGCGTACCTTCGGCGGCTCGGCAGGCGGGCTCGCGCGCCGGCCCGTCGCGCTCCGATGCCGGAGGCGGCGGTCCGCGCGTAAGGTCGGCCTGTGGACCTGCCCGACTGGATGCGCGACGCCGCCTACGCCGAGATCGCGTTCCGGCTCGTCGCCGCGCTCGCGATCGGCGGGCTGATCGGCCTGGAGCGCAGCTACCACGGCCGTCCGGCCGGATTCCGCACCCACGCGCTCGTCTGCATGTCGACCGCGCTGCTGATGCTGGTGACGGTCTACGAGACCCGCTGGTTCCCCGTCGCCTTCGAGGGGCGGGTGGTGCTCGACCCGACCCGGATGGCGCAGGGGATCATGACCGGCATCGGCTTCCTCGGCGCCGGCACGATCATGCAGCAGGGCCTGTCGGTCCGGGGCCTGACCACCGCGGCCTCGATCTGGGTGACCGCCGCGATCGGGGTGCTGGTCGGCATCGGGTTCCTCTTCCCGGCGCTGCTGGCCAGCGTCCTGACGCTGGCCACGCTGTCGCTGTTCCGCTGGATCGAGAGCCGCATGCCGTCGCAGTTCCATGCGCAGTTCGTCGTGCGCTTCGCCGGCGACCAGGCGATGCCGGAGCCGCGGTTGCGCGAGCTGCTCGCCGACAGCGGCTTCACCATCGCGAACCTGAGCTACCGGTTCGATCGCGAGGTCGACTTCCTGGAGTACCGGATGACCCTGCGCGGCCGCCGCGCGCAGGATGCGCGGCGGCTGGTCGACGCGCTCGGCGGCGTGCCGGGCCTGCGCGAGTTCCGGATCTCCCCGACGGGCGACTGACTCCGATGGCGGGGCGCGCGGGTGGGCCTATCCTCGGTGCCGGTGAACCTCCTCCTGCCGATCCTCGGCGCGGTGCTCGCGCCCCTACTGGCCGGGATCCCGGCTGCGGCCGTGGCCGCCGAGGCGCTCGCGCCCGCCCCGCTCGACGACGTCGTCGTCTCCGCGTCCCGGACCGCGCAGCGCGCCTTCGACGCGCCCGCCTCGATCCAGGCCGTCGACGGCGACCAGGTCCGCGCCTCGGGCCCGGGCATCGGACTGTCCGAGTCGATGTCGCGGGTGCCGGGCCTGGTCGTCCTCGACCGGCAGAACCACGCGCAGGACCTGCAGGTGTCGATCCGCGGCTTCGGTGCCCGCTCGACCTTCGGCATCCGGGGCGTGCGCGTGCTGGTCGACGGGATCCCCGCGACCATGCCCGACGGACAGGGCCAGCTCTCGAGCGTGGTGCTGCCCGCGATCGAGCGCGTCGAGGTGCTGCGCGGCCCGCTCGCCCAGCTCTACGGCAACGCCGCCGGCGGCGTCCTGCAGGTGTTCACCCGCGAGGGCGCGACGCCCGCCAGCGTCGGCGCCGACCTGTACGGCGGCAGCTGGGGCACCGTGCGCGGCGGGCTGTCGGGTTCCGGGCGCTCGGGTGCGTTCGCCGGCCGCGTCGACGCCACCACCTTCGAGACGGACGGCTGGCGCGCCCACAGCGCGGCGACCCGGCGTCAGCAGGACGCGCGCCTGTCGTGGGACGCGCCGGGCGGCACCCGTGTCGGGCTCGTCGCCAACGCGTTCCAGCTGCCGCGCGCGCTCGATCCGGGCGGACTGACGCGCGCGCAGCTCGAAGCCGACCCCCGCCAGGCCTCGCCCGCCGCCCTCGCGCAGGACGCGCGCAAGTCGGTCACCCAGGAGCAGGCCGGACTCACGGTGGCGCACCGGATCGATGCCGACGCGAGTCTGTCGGCACGGCTGTACGGCGGCCGCCGCGGGCTCGACAACGCGCTGTCGGTGCCGCTGTCGGCGCAGCTCGCCCCGACCTCCTCGGGCGGCATCGTCGAGCTCGACCGGCGCTACGCCGGCCTCGGGTTGCAGTGGTCGCAGCGGCTGCGGCTCGCCGGCGCCGCGCTGGAGTTCGTCGCCGGCGTCGACCTCGACGCGATGAGCGAGGAGCGCCGCGGCTACGTGAACGACGCGGGCGTGCGGGGCGCGCTCAAGCGCGACGAGACCGATCGGGTGCGCAATCGCGACTGGTACGCGCAGCTCGCCTGGCACCTCGATCCCGCCTGGACGGCGACCCTCGGGGTGCGCTCGAGCCGCGTGCGCTTCGATACCGCCGATCGGTTCGTCGCACCCGGCAACCCCGACGACAGCGGCCGCGCGGACTACGACGCGATCAATCCGGTGCTGGGCCTGGCCTGGCATGCGGGCGACACGCTGAACGTCTACGCGAACCTCGGCCGCGGCTTCGAGACGCCGACCTTCGCCGAGCTCGCCTACCGCCCCGGTGCCACCGGCCTGAACTTCGAGCTGAACGCCGCGCGCTCGCGACACGCCGAGATCGGCGCCAAGTGGCGGCCCACGGCGGGCGGGCGACTGGACGTGGCGCTCTTCGACATCCGCACCGACGACGAGATCGTGGTCGCCACCAACGCCGGCGGGCGCTCGACCTTCCGCAACGGCGGCCGCACGCATCGGCGCGGGGTCGAGCTCGCCTGGGCGCAGCGGCTCGCCCCCGCCTGGCGGGCCGAGCTGGCGCTCACCGCGCTCGAGGCCACGTTCGTCGACGGCTTCGGCCGCGGCGCGTCGGCGGTCGCCGCGGGCAACCGGCTGCCGGGCGCGCCCGACCGGCGCGCGTTCGCCGAGCTCGCCTGGCAGCCGTCTGCGGTCAGCGGGCCGTTCGCGGCCGCTGCGATCGTGCACGGCGGCCGGCTGTCCGTCGACGACGCGAACACCGACGCGACGGCCGCCTGGACGGTGCTGAACCTGCGCGCCGGCCTGCGCCAGCGGGTGGGGCGCTGGCGGTTCTCGCAGGTGCTGCACATCGAGAACGCGACCGGCCGGACCTACGTCGGCTCGGTGATCGTCAACGAGGCCAACCGGCGCTTCTTCGAGCCGTCGCCGGGGCGGAGCTGGTATGCGGGGGTGTCGGTGGGGTACGTGTTCGACTGACGGACACGCGGGCCCGGACGACCTCAGGCCGACCGGGCACGCCGCGCCTTGCCCAGCACCTCAGCGGCGCATGCCGGAAAGCGACGCTCGTTCCTTCAATGCTTGTGTCCGCCTGCAGCCGCGTCGCGAGGGCGTTGCACCCAGACCGTCACCTCGCGTTCTCCCGCGCGTTCGAAGCGCAGCGACAACCGGAAGCGCTCGCCATCCTTGAGCGCCGTCTTGAGGTCGACCAGCATGAGGTGCACGTCTCCGCCATGCCGCACGTTCGGCGAGGCGCCCGGCGGCAGTTCGAGCGACTCGAGTTGACGCATCCGCATCACGTCGTTGCCGTCCACGACGGCACGATGGATCTCGACCGAACTCGCGACATCCGTCCGGGCGCCGACGAGCCGATCGCCGTCTCGGCCGCCGTTGCGAAGTGCGCGGAAGTAGACGGCCCCCGTGCGTGCTCCCGGGGGGGTGGGCGTCGCATACGGGTGATCGATGATCACGCTCCCTGCCTTGAAGTCGTGCGGATGCGCGGTGGGCGCGACCGAGGCGAGAGCGGCCGTGACCGCAAGCCAGACCATGAGGGACCGCGCCGAGAGGAGACCGTGCGGCGGGCGATGCGCGAAGCGGATCATGAGGTCGGTTCCTGTCGTCCGCGCCGCAGCACCTTCGCCAGGTACCGTCCGGTGTAGCTGCCCTCGGTCGCCGCGATCGCCTCGGGCGTGCCGGTCGCCACCACCCGTCCGCCGCCGTCGCCGCCCTCCGGGCCCATGTCGATCACCCAGTCGGCGGTCTTGATGACGTCGAGGTTGTGCTCGATGACCACCACGGTGTTGCCGTGGTCGCGCAGCGCGTGGATCACCCGCAGCAGCAGCGCGATGTCGTGGAAGTGCAGGCCGGTCGTCGGCTCGTCGAGGATGTAGAGCGTGCGGCCGGTGTCGCGCTTGGACAGCTCCTGCGAGAGCTTCACGCGCTGCGCCTCGCCGCCCGACAGCGTGGTGGCGCTCTGGCCGAGCCGGATGTAGCCCAGGCCGACCTCGAGCAGCGTCTGCAGCTTGCGCGCGATCGTCGGCACCGACGCGAAGTAGGCGTGCGCGGCGTCGACGGTCATGTCGAGGACCTCGGCGATGTTCTTGCCCTTGTAGACCACCTCGAGCGTCTCGCGGTTGTACCGCTTGCCGTGGCAGACGTCGCAGGGCACGTAGACGTCGGGCAGGAAGTGCATCTCGACCTTGATCATGCCGTCGCCCTCGCACGACTCGCAGCGCCCGCCCTTCACGTTGAAGGAGAAGCGCCCGGCGCCGTAGCCGCGCTCGCGCGCGGTCGGCGTCTCGGCGAACAGGTCGCGGATCGGCGTGAACAGGCCGGTGTAGGTCGCCGGGTTGCTGCGCGGCGTGCGGCCGATCGGGCTCTGGTCGACGGCGATGGCCTTGTCGAAGTGCTCGAGTCCGTCGATGCCGTCGTGCGCCGCCGGCTGCGCCTGCGAGCCGTACAGGTGACGGGCGACCGCATGGTGCAGCGTGTCGTTGACCAGCGTCGACTTGCCCGAGCCGGAGACGCCGGTCACGCAGACCAGCAGCCCGACCGGGATCGACACGTCGACGCCGCGCAGGTTGTTGCCGCGCGCGCCGCGGATCGTCAGCGACTTCTCGCCGGGCGGCACCCGCGCGGTGGGGACCTCGATGGCGAGCGCGCCCGACAGGTAGCGGCCGGTGAGCGACTTCGGGTCGGCGGCGATCTCGGCCGGCGTGCCCTGCGAGACCACCTCGCCGCCGTGCACGCCCGCGCCCGGACCCATGTCGACGACGTGATCGGCGGCCATGATCGCGTCCTCGTCGTGCTCGACGACCAGCACCGAGTTGCCGAGGTCGCGCAGGTGGCGCAGCGTGCCGATCAGCCGGTCGTTGTCGCGCTGGTGCAGGCCGATGGAGGGCTCGTCGAGCACGTACATCACGCCGGTCAGCCCCGAGCCGATCTGCGAGGCGAGCCGGATGCGCTGCGACTCGCCACCCGACAGCGTCTCGGCCGATCGGTCGAGCGACAGGTAGTCGAGGCCGACGTCGACCAGGAACTCCAGGCGGCTCGCGATCTCGCGGATGATCCGCTCGCCGATCGCGGCCTTCGCCCCCGGCAGCTCGAGCGTCCCGAACCATGCGCGGGTCTGGCCGAGCGTCCACTTCGAGACGGTCCAGATCGGCTGATCGTTGCCGCGCGAGCCGACGCGCACGCTGCGCGCCTCGGGCTTCAGGCGCGTGCCGTCGCAGGCCGGACAGGCCTTGACGTTCAGGTACTTCGCGAGCTCCTCGCGCACGTGGGCGGAGTCGGTCTCCTTGTAGCGCCGCTCGAGGTTGGGGATCACGCCCTCGAAGGGGTGCTGACGCGTGCTCGCCTTGCCGCTCTCGGTCAGGTAGACGAACGGGATCTTCTGCGTGCCCGAGCCGTGCAGGATCACCGCGCGCACGTCCTTCGGCAGCTGCTCGAACGGCGTGTCCACGTCGAAGCCGTAGAACGCCGCCAGGCTCTGCAGCATCTGGAAGTAGAAGTGGTTGCGCCGGTCCCAGCCCCGGATCGCGCCCGCGCCCAGCCCCAGGTTCGGGAAGTGCACGACGCGCGCCGGGTCGAAGAACTGCACCGTGCCCAGGCCGTCGCAGCCGGGGCAGGCGCCCATCGGGTTGTTGAACGAGAACAGGCGCGGCTCGAGTTCGCGCAGCGCGTGGCTGCACACCGGACACGCGAAGCGGTTCGAGTACAGGTGCTCGCGCGCCGTGTCCATCTCGAGCGCGATCGCGCGGCCGTCGGCGATCCGCAGCGCCGTCTCGAAGGATTCGGCGAGCCGCTGCTTCATCGCCGGCGCCACCTTGAGCCGGTCGATGACGACGTCGATCGAATGCTTGCCGGTCTTGGCGAGCTTCGGCGGATCCTCGAGTTCGTGGATCTTCTCGCCGGCCTTGCCCTCGGTCTTGACGCGCACCCGCACGAAGCCCTGCGCACGCAGGTCCTCGAAGAGGTCGACGTGCTCGCCCTTGCGGTTGGCCACCACCGGCGCGAGCACCATCAGCTTGGTGTCCTCGGGCAGCTCGAGCGCGGCGTCGACCATCTGCGAGACCGACTGCGCCTCGAGCGGCTGCTGCGGATGGTTCGGGCAGTAGGGCGTGCCGACCCGCGCGAACAGCAGCCGCAGGTAGTCGTGGATCTCGGTGACGGTGCCGACCGTCGAGCGCGGGTTGTGGCTGGTCGCCTTCTGCTCGATCGCGATCGCCGGCGACAGGCCCTCGATCAGGTCGACGTCGGGCTTCTCCATGAGCTGCAGGAACTGGCGCGCGTAGGCCGACAGCGACTCGACGTAGCGGCGCTGCCCCTCGGCGTAGAGCGTGTCGAAGGCGAGCGAGGACTTGCCCGAGCCCGACAGCCCGGTGATGACCACCAGCGCATCGCGCGGCAGTTCCAGGCTGACGTTCTTCAGGTTGTGCGTGCGTGCGCCGCGGATGCGGATCGAATGCGAGGCGGCGGCGGGCCGGCGCCCGCTCAGGCGCGCTTCGGCCAGAGCCTCTGCCCGGGCTTCGGCCTGCGCTGCGGCCTGCGCTTCGGCCCGTGCTTCGGCCTGCGCTTCGGCCCGTGCTTCGGCCTGGGCCTTGGTCTGAGCTTCGGTCTGAGCTTCTGGCCTTCGGTCAGTGCCCCCAGCGCCCTCGCCCAGGCTGTCTTCCGCTCGTTCGTCGTCTTTCGGCATCGGGGCTGCCCGCAGCGGTGCGCAGCGGGCCGTTAATGGGCAACCTGCTAATATAGCCGACTCGGGCACCTCGTCCTGTCCTGCGGTCGTCTCCGCCGTTTTCCCCGCCCCTCGCTTCTTCCGCCGGCCCCCCTTCCGCCCGCCCATGTCAGCCGACACCGCCGCCGTGTCCGCGCCGGACGACCGCCGCATGACGCCGCTCGAGCTGCGCGCGAGCCTGTCGCTCGCCTCGCTCTACGCGTTCCGCATGCTCGGGCTGTTCCTGATCCTGCCGGTCTTCGCGGTGCACGCGCACACCTTGCCCGGGGGCAACGAGCCGCTGCTGGTGGGCCTGGTGCTGGGCGTCTACAGCCTGACGCAGGGGCTGCTGCAGCTGCCCTTCGGCATGGCCTCCGACCGTCTCGGACGCAAGCCGGTGATCATCTTCGGGTTGCTGCTGTTCGCCTTCGGCAGCCTCGTCGCGGCCCAGGCCACCGACCTGACCTGGACGATCATCGGGCGCGCGCTGCAGGGCACCGGCGCCATCTCGGCGGCGGTCACCGCCTGCATCGCCGACCTGACGCGCGACTCGCAGCGCACCAAGGCGATGGGGCTCGTCGGTGCCTCGATCGGCCTGACCTTCGCGCTGTCGCTGGTCGTCGCGCCCCTGCTCTACGAGTGGGTGGGCATGGCGGGGATGTTCCACCTGACCGGCGCGCTCGCGGTCGTCGGCATCGCCGTGGTGCTGTTCGCGGTGCCGCCGCTGCCGCTGCCCGTGCGTGCGGCGGGCGAGGGCGTGCAGCGCACCCGGTTCCGCGAGGTCGCGCTCGACACCGAGCTCATGCGGCTCAACGTCGGCATCTTCGCGCTGCACTTCGTGCAGATGGCGATGTTCGTGGTGCTGCCGGCCTGGCTGGTCGAGCGCGCGCAGCTGCCGCTGGCCGACCACTGGAAGGTCTACCTGCCGGTGGTCGCCGCGTCCTTCGTGCTGATGGTCCCGCCGATCGCATGGGGCGAGCGCGCCGGCCGCCTGCGGGTGGTCACGCTGGTCTCGATCGCGGCGATCCTCGTCGCCCAGCTCGGCTACGCGACCGAACCGGTCGGCGTCGTGCCCTTCGCCGTGCTGCTGCTGGTGTTCTTCGCGGCCTTCAACGTGCTGGAAGCGACCGTGCCCTCGATGGTCTCGCGGCTCGCGCCGCCGGACGTCAAGGGCACCGCGCTCGGGATCTACAACACCGTGCAGGCGCTCGGCCTGTTCGCGGGCGGCGCGCTGGGCGGCTGGGCCTCGTCGCGCTTCGGCGGCGTGTCGGTCTTCGTGCTGTGCGCCGGCGTGATGCTCGTCTGGGCGATCGTCGCGGCGGGCCAGCGGCGCTGGCCGCAGCCGGGCGGACGCGGCGCGCACTGAGCGAGACGCTCCGGCACGGCCTGGCGCCGACCCCGATCAGCGCCGACCCCCGATCAGCGCCGAGGCCGATCAGCGCCGACCCGATCAGCGCCGACCCGATCAGCGCCGACCCGATCAGCGCCGACCCGATCAGCGCCGAGGCCGAGCGGCGGCGGCGCCGCTGCCGATCACCGCGGCGATCCCCCACAGCAGCGCCGACGGCCCGAACGCGGCGAGCGCGGCCCCCAGACCGACGGGCAGGGCGACGGCGTTGGTGTTGACCCACATCGTGCGCAGCGCGATCACGCTGCCGCGCTGCGCATCCTCGACGGCCTGGTGCATCGTCGACAGCACCATCGGCTGCGCGATGCCGATCGCCATCCCCAGCGCCAGCGCGCAGCCGGCCATGTAGGCGGCCGATTCGCCGAACGGGTACAGCGCGAAGACCCCCGCGGTCGCGATCAGCGAGACCGTCAGCACCACCGGCTCGCTCAGGCGGTGCGCGACCCACGGCATGGTCGCCCGCACCAGCACGACGCCGGCCGCGAACAGCCCGTAGATCGCGCCGATCGAGGTCGCCGACAGCCCGCGCGCGTGGCCGAGCGTCGGCACGAAGAACGCATGCGCGTCCCAGCCTCCGGTGGCCAGCCCGTCGACGATCATCATGCGTCGGACGGTCGGGTTGCGGAGCAGCTGCACGAGCGTCACGCGTGCGGCCGACGGGCGCGCCTCGGGGGGCGGCGGCGGCCGGGCCGCCCGTGCGATCGCGGCGGCCAGCAGCGGGAAGACGAGCAGCGCGAGCAGTGCGCCGCGCGGCCCGACCGCGTCGTACAGCACGCCGGCCGCCAGCGGCCCGAGCACGTTGCTCGCGGACGGCGCGAGCCCGACCCAGGCGAAGGTGCCGCGCAGTCCGGCCGCATCGCGTGCCATCCGCGCCGCCGTCCGCTGCAGCGTGATCAGGCCGGCGTTGGCGGCCGCGCCGCCGAGCGCCCCGGCCGCGCACAGCAGCGCGAAGCGCACCGGCCCGTCGAGCAGGCTGGCGCCCCAGCCGGTGACCGGCGCCGCGAATGCCAGCGCGAGCGCGACCGCCATCGGCGGGCGGTAGCCGCGTGCGTCGACGTGACCGCCGACCCACCAGGCGATGACGATCGGCCCGACCGCGAAGCTCGCCAGCAGCACGCCCACCTGCGCCGCGCTGGCACCGGCCTGCAGGAGGATCAGCGGACCCACGACGCGCATGCCGGTGATGCCGGCGTGAAGGCTCACCTGCGCCGCGATCAGCGCGGGCAGCCCCCGAAGCCCCTCGGTCCGGGGCGCAGGCGGCGCGATGGGGGTGGTCACGGGCCCAGTCTAGCGAGCGCCGGGGTCCCGGAGCTTCCGTTTTCCGGGCCCGCGCGTACGGCGCGCGCGCGGGGTCCGCCGAGGACCCGGACGCTCGATCTAGACCGCGTGGCCGAGGGTGAGGCACGGGCGCTGCGGTAAGCTGTCGATCGACGGCGGAGTCCTCCGCCCACGGCACACATGGCCGGCGCCACGCGCCGGCTCCCATCCAGGAGAGCTCCATGGCATCGGTGAACAAGGTCATCGTGGTCGGCAATCTCGGCAAGGATCCCGAGACCCGCTACTCGCCCAATGGCGGCGCCATCTGCAACGTGCGGATCGCCACCACGCGCAACTGGAAGGACAAGGCCACCGGCGAGAAGAAGGAGGAGACCGAATGGCACTCGGTGGTCTTCTACGATCGCCTGGCCGAGATCGCCGGCGAGTACCTGAAGAAGGGCCGCTCGGTCTACGTCGAGGGTCGTCTCAAGACCCGCAAGTGGCAGGACAAGGAAGGCCAGGACCGCTACACCACCGAGATCATCGCTGCCGAGATGCAGCTGCTCGGCTCGCGTGAAGGCATGGGCGGCGGCGGCAGCATGCCGTCCGACGAGGACGGCGGCTACAAGCGCGAGTCGTATGGCGGCGGTGGCGGTGGCGGTGGCGGTGGCGGTGCACGGTCCGGCGGCGGCGGCGGTGCTCCCGCCCGCAAGCCGGCGCCCGCCGCCGGCCTCGGCGACATGGACGACGACATCCCGTTCTGAGCCGGCGTCCCGTGCGCCCCGCGTGGCGGGCGGCGGTCCCGCTGGCCCTCGCGCTGGCCCTCCCCCTCGCGCTGGCGGCGCAGAGCGCCACGGCGGCCGGGCTGGAGCAGCGGGTCAACGAGTTCTGGCCCGAGCTCAACGCGTTCGTTTCGCTCGACGAGCGCAGCCGGATCTTCCTGTCGGCGTCGTTCGCTCGCGGCCGCGAGTACGCCAGCGCGACCGAGGCGAGCTGGGGTGTGCACTACGACCGGTTCGCCCGTCCGCTGCCCGACTGGTGGACCCGGGCGGTGCCGATGATGGAGGCGGGCTGGAACCTCGCGTTCCGCGTCGGCTACAACCGCATCGCGGCGCTGGACGGCGCCGGTGCCGACGAGAACCGGCTGCTGGGTGACGTCACGCTGCGCAGCGTGCCCCTGTACTGGGGCCTCCAGCTCGCGGACCGCAGCCGCCTCGAGCTGCGCGACGTCGACGGCGCCCGCTCCTGGCGCTACCGCAACCGCGCCCGGATCGAGCGCGGCTTCGGGCCGGCCGAGCTGTTCGGCGCGTCGCTCGGCGGGCCGCTCGCGGCGCTGGGTGTCGCAGGCATCACCCCGTACGCGATGCTCGAATGGACCTGGGATTCCCGGGTGTCCGACTGGAACCGCCGCTATCAGCAGTACGGGGTCGAGGTCGAGCTGCGCGGACGGCTCGGCGCCGAGCTCTACGTCGGCATCCAGGACCAGTCCCGCGCGGCGAGCTCCGCCGTGGTGGCCGTGGGCGCGGTCCTGGTGGTCCGCTACTGACGCGCTCCCTGCGCGCTCCGCATCGGCCCGAACGCGACCGCTTGCCGGCCAGACTGTGCGCGTTCGTGACCGACCTCACATCGACTTAGGACCGCATCGCCGACTCTCGCGACTTCGAATGCGCGAGACGCGGGTGGCACGATGCGGCATCGGTCGGCGGGGTACTGGGGCAGGGCGGTCGCGACGGCAGCGGTGACGGCGGCGCTCGCCGCCTGCGGCCAGGGCGGCGACGCTCCCTCGGAGACCGCGGCCGACGCCGCACTCGCGAGCGCATCGACCGACGCCGCCGAGCGCACGGCCTCCAAGGCCGTCCGCGACGAGCGCGCCCAGATCGGAGGCGTCTGGGCCGCCCCCTTCGACATGTCGGTCATCGCCATCCACATGGCGCTGCAGCCCGGCGGGCGGGTGCTGTACTACGGCAGCGACCTGGAAGGGCGTCAGACCGCATCGAAGCAGTACGCGGTCTGGGACCCGGCCGCCGGCACCGGCGCCGACAGCGTCCTGGTGCTGCCCAACGACGGCGGCACCGACCTCTTCTGCAGCTCGCAGACGCTGATGCCCGACGGCACGACGCTGATCGCGGGCGGCGACATGCCGGACGCGGGCAATACCGCGAATCGCGACTCGAACGTCTTCGAGGCGTCGCGCAACACGCTGTCGAAGCGCAACCCGATGAAGCGGGAGCGCTGGTATTCGACGACGACCACGCTCATGAACGGCGAGGTCTACATCCAGGGCGGCGCGGGCGGCCACGACCGTCCCGAGATCCGGCGCGCGGACGGCTCGTTCGACCTGCTCGAGACCGCCGACACGGCGGGCATCGACTGGGCCTTCCCGCGCAACTGGGTGGCTCCCGACGGCCGGGTGTTCGGCATCGACTCCAGCGGCCGGATGTACTACGTCGATACCGGCGGAGAAGGCGCGCTGGTCCGTGCCGGGCAGCTGCCCGCGGGCTCGGCGGTCGGATCGGCCGGTGCGGCGATGTTCCGCCCGGGCCGCATCCTCGGCCTGTCCTCGCAGTCGCCGGCGGCGTCCGTCGTCGACATCCGCTCGGGCACGCCTTCGGTCGTCGCGACCGAGGCGCTCCAGGGGCGGCGCATCCACGGCGTGGCCACGGTGCTCGCCGACGGCCGCGTGATGGCCAGCGGCGGCAGCACCACCGACAACGCGCTCGCCACCGCGGTGCGCACCGCCGAGGTCTGGAACCCGGTGACCGGCGAGTGGACGATCGGCCCGGCGCAGGTCAACGCGCGCCTGTACCACGGCACGGCCCTGCTGCTGCCCGACGCGCGCGTGCTGGTCGCGGGCGGCGGCGCCCCCGGCCCGCTGACCAACCGCAACGGCGAGATCTACTCGCCGTCGTACCTGTTCGATTCGAACGGCATGCTGGCGGCGCGCCCGGCCATCGCGGCTGCTCCCGAGTCGCTGCATCCCGGCCGTTCGTTCGCCCTGCGCATCGCGCAGGGTCGCGTCGCGCGCGTCACGCTGGTGCGCTTCGGCTCGGTCAGCCACTCGTGGAACAGCGACCAGCGCTTCCTGGAGCTTCCCTTCCGCGCCACCGATGCCGCCGGCTCGAACGTCGCGGTGCAGCTCCCCTCGCGCGCCACCGACACGCCGCCCGGCTTCTACATGCTGTTCGCGTTCGATGCGAACGGGGTGCCCTCGATCGCCCGCACGCTGCGTATCGCCGAGCCCTCCGACCCGGCCGCATCGTATGCGCCGGTGGTCGACGCGATCGCGGATCGCGAATGGAGCAGCGGCGCGGTGGTGCTGCAGCCCGCGGGCCGCAGCCCGCGCGGCGCGCCGATCGCCTGGAGCGCGAGCGGCCTGCCGCCCGGGCTCGCGATCGACCCGGTCACGGGCGCGATCACCGGGCGTCCGACGGTCGCCGGCCGCCACTTCGTGACGGTCGCCGCCGACGACGGCAGCTGGACCGGCACGCGCTCGTTCCTGTGGACGGTCACGCCGTCGCAGGCGACGCTCACGCAGCCGGAGTCCGCCGGCCCGGTCGCGACCAATACGGCCGCGACCTTCACGGCCCGGGCCGCCGGCACCGGCCTGACGTACGAATGGCGCTTCGGCGACGGCACGGCGCCGACCGCGCGCAGCACCTCCCCGAGCGTGACGCACCAGTTCGCGGGACCCGGCGTCTACACCGTGACCGTCACCGTCTACGACGCCCAGGGCCGGCCGGTCACCGGCTCGTTCCTGCAGGTCGTCCACGGCGCCACCGGCCGCCAGGCCGCGCGCTCGTCGATGCTC
>Ga0105105_10000194_pt1 | contig 28189 bp, 23 predicted proteins | sample PPLLaktember2015_4_FD_79108 | JGI IMG/M metagenome (GOLD analysis project Ga0105105, IMG submission 79108) | Freshwater sediment microbial communities from Prairie Pothole Lake near Jamestown, North Dakota, USA - PPLs Lake P8 Core (1) Depth... | ecosystem: Environmental > Aquatic > Freshwater >...
GTGGGCGAGGGCGCGTCGCCGCTGCCGCTGCCGCAGGCCGCCAGCGTGGCGGCCAGCGCGGTCAGGGCGATCAGCCTCGCCGAGGTGGATCGGGTCTGAATCATCGGGATTGCCTCAGTCGGTATGTGACCGAGTGGTTCAAGATAGAACCATCGGGTCATAAAAGTCTACCGATCGAGCCTTGAGGGTCACGGAATGACCGGTCAGTTCACTCGGATATGAGGTCGATCCGATCCGTCATGCCTGCGTCGTGGCCCGTGACCCTTCGGCAGGAGCGATCCTCGAACCCCGCGCCGGCCCAAGAAGCGACGACGCGCGCTTCCGGAGGGTCGCGCGCGTTCGCCGATCGGTCGGTCGCGGCTCGCGGCCGCCGGAAGTCGATCAGAGCCGGGACAGGGTGCCGTTCGAGCTCACCATCACCCGATCGCCTCGCACGAACGGCGACCCGCCGGTCAGCGCGATCCGACGGACCGAGCCGTCGTCGAGCCGGACCTCGACCGCGGTGGACCGGGTGACCGGCCGTGGCTGCCCCTCGAGTCCGAGGCCGAACACCCCGCCCATTACGCCCGCTGCGACCATCGCGGCGCCACGGCCCCTGCTGCCTCTTGCCAGCTTGCTGCCGACGTACACGCCCGTACCGATTCCGACGGCCGTCGAGGCACCTGGAGGAAGCAGACCCGTGCTGCCCCCGCCCGTCTGATAGGTCGTCACGCCGACGACCGTCCCGGGGCCCGTCCCGCGGGCGGCCAGCGGGCGCGAGGTGACCTCCACGGTCACCCGCTGCGGGTCGCTGCGAACGCCCTGCGCATCGACCAGGACGAATTCCATCGTGAAGTTCGACGGCGCGGTGATCGCGTCGGCCCGCACGCCGACGGAACCCGAAGCCTGATCGAGGCGGGTCTGCGTGACCGATTCGTTCTGCGACCAGGTGGTCGAACCCTCCACCACGCGCCGCTCGATCTGGGTGATCTCGGCCGCCCCCTTGCGGTACTTCAGGTCGAAGAGCAAGTCCTGGCCGACCTGCGCGGGACGTGCCAGCGTCACGGACTCGAGCACGACCGGTGCCACGATGTCGAACGTCCGCTCGAACGGCGCGCTCCGTGTGCCGTCCGCAGCCACCGCGACGAACTCGAACGTCGCCCGCATCGGCTTGCGGGTCGCGTAGGAAAGCGTCGCACCCTCGAGTCGCCCCGAGGCGCCATCACCGGACACCGGGAAGGACCAGCTCGACGGGTTCCATTCGCCGTCGCCGCGCAGGAACCTCACATCGATGTTGCGCACGTGGGTGCGTCGCGAGTCGACGTCGACGAGGAGCTTCACGGGCCTGCCGTTGCCGACGAACGATCCTTGCGTCTGCACGCCGACCACGTCGAGCTTCGGCTGATAGGCGACGAACCACGCAACCACGATCGCGAAGACCGCAGCGACGACGGCACCGGCGAGCCTGGCCGGACTGGCCCAGTCTTCGGCGGCCCTGCCAGAGGCCACGGGTGCCACGGGCGACGGGGTCCTGACCCCCGTGTCGTTCACCGCGCTTCCGAACGCCGGCACGGTCTGCGCGGGGGGCACCCGATCTGTCGGGGCCGGCGACACCGAGGCGGCGGCATCACCGAGTCCCAGCCCGTAGGCCCAGGTCTGCACCGCCCATGCCGACGCCTCGGGCGCCATCGCCTGCTCGTCGGTGAGGCGCTTCACCAGCCGAGGCGAAAGGCTCTGGATCGGCTCCCCCGACCGGACACGCAGAAGATCCTGCGGGACGTCGTGCGCCAGCGCCTGCAGCAGGACCGAGATCTCGCGCTTCTCGTACGGGCATTCATCCGAGAGCAGTCCCTTCAGCCGACCGCTGTCCTCGAGCAGTGCGGGACCGAACCGGTCGATCAGACCGCGCAGCGTCGGCCGGATCGTGGACTGTGCCGGCGCACTGGCCGGGGGCGAAGGCCAGGCGCCCGACATCGCTTGTTGCATGACTTCCTCTCCTGGGGTGCGTTGACGGTCAGTCGACTCCGGCTGGATGTCTCTGCCCGTTGCGACCCAGGGACGCAGGCCGGGTTCGATTATTCGCATCGATGCGGGAACCACGTTGCGCCTCGAGGTTTCGGCGCCAGGGATCGCCCGGAGCGACTGAGCAGGTTCGGCAACGACGGGCGATCCGATTCGTCATGCCCGCGGCGGAGTCCGGCTGGACCCTTCGATAGAATCGAGCGTTCCAACCGGGAGGAGACATGCTGGCAGGTACCGCGGGCTCGGCCGTGGCCGAGATCGACCCGTCGTCTCGCGCCGCAGTCGGATCGACGCCATGACCGCCCTCCACGACGTCGGCGCGTTCTCCCGGGACTGGCGCGAGGCCCGCTCGAAATTCCTCGATGCCGCCCGCCGCGCCGGCGCCGAGCACCGCGCGTGGCCCCATCCCCTCGCCGGCCCCGCCGGAGACGCCCTGGCCACCGATACCGCCTGGCTCGGTCCGCGCGATGCGTCCCGGGTCCTGGTCGTGATCTCGGGGACCCACGGCGTCGAGGGCTTCTGCGGCTCGGGGCCGCAGGTCGGACTGCTGCGGGGCGACTCGGGCCTGGCACTGCCCGACGACACGGCGGTGCTGATGATCCACGGCATCAACCCGCACGGCTGGGCCTGGCTGCGGCGCGTGACCGAGGAGAACGTCGACCTGAACCGGAACTGGGTCGACTTCGCCGCGCCGCTGCCGCACAACCCGGGCTATGCGGCGCTCCATCCGCACCTGACGCCCGCGAGCCTCGAGCCCGAGGCGCTCGCCGCCTCCGAAGCCGCGCAGGCGGCCTTCGTCGCCGAACACGGCGCGCACGCCGCGCGCGTGGCGGCCTCGAGCGGCCAGTACACGCATCCCGACGGCCACTTCTACGGCGGCAGCGGCCCGACCTGGGCGCGCCGCACGAGCGAGGCGATCCTGGCCGAGTACCTGCCGCGCGCGCGCACGATCGCGATCGTCGACATGCACACCGGCCTCGGGCCCTATGGCTACGGCGAGCCGATCTGCAACCATGCGCCGGGCGGCCCGCGGGTGCGCCGCGCGCGGGCATGGTGGGGCGACAGCGTGACCGAGCCGCTGCTCGGCACCTCGAGCTCGCAGGAGAAGTGGGGCCTGACGGAGTTCGGGTACGAACGCTGCCTCGCGCATGCCGACATCGCGTTCGTGGCACTCGAGTTCGGCACCTATCCCGAGTCGAACGGGCGCGTGGTGCTGCGCGACGATCACTGGCTGCACACCCGCGGCGATCCGGCGGGGCCGGGCGCCGCCGCCATCAAGACCGCCATCCGCGACCATTTCTATCCGCCGCACGACGACTGGAAGGAGATGGTGCTGTTCCGCTCGTGGCAGGTCTGGCGGCAGGCGCTCGCCGGCCTCGCCGCCGCATGACCCGCGTGCCGACGCACGGTCCGACACCTCACCCGACGCGATGGCCCCCGGGCCGCCGCGCCCGAAGCACCCTGAAGAGAGAGACACCATGAACGGCGCTGAGAGCCTGGTCCGTACGCTGCTCGACGAGCGCGTGGACGTCTGCTTCACCAATCCCGGCACCTCCGAGATGCATTTCGTCGCCGCGCTCGACCGGGTGCCCGGCATGCGTTGCGTGCTCGGCCTGTTCGAGGGCGTGGTCACCGGCGCCGCCGACGGCTACTGGCGCATGGCGCGGCGACCCGCCTCGACGCTGCTGCACCTGGGGCCGGGGCTGGCCAACGGGCTGGCCAACCTGCACAACGCCAAGAAGGCGCGCTCGGGCGTGCTGAACGTGGTCGGCGAGCACGCCATCCCGCACGTGGCGCTCGATGCGCCGCTCACCTCGGACATCGAGGGCATCGCGCGGCCGATGTCGCACTGGGTGCGCACGATCGGCTCGGCCGGCGGCGTCGAGGCCGCGACCCGCGACGCGGTGCAGGCGGCGACTACGCCGCCCGGTCGCATCGCGACGCTGGTGCTGCCGGCCGACTGCGCGTGGACTGAACTGCCGGGCGATGCCGCGGGCGGCGCGCGCATCGCGCGGCTCGCGCCCGGCGCGTTCGACGCCTCGGTCATCGAGGCGGCCGCCGCACTGCTGCGCGGCGGCGGCAAGACCGCGATCGTGCTCGGCGCCGACGCGTGCCACGAGGCCGGCCTCGAGATGGCCGGTCGCATCGCCGCGGCCACCGGCTGCGCGCTGCTGACCGAGTTCGGCGTGGCGCGCGTGGCGCGCGGCGCGGGCCGCGTCGTCGCCACCCGCATTCCGTACGTCGTCGCCGCCGCGCAGGCGACGCTGGCCCCGTACGAGACGCTGCTGCTGGTGGGCGCCGCCGAGCCGGTGTCGTTCTTCGCCTACCCCGACAAGCGCGGCCGCCAGGCCGCTCCGGGCACGCGCATCGTCGAGGTCGCCGACGCGTCGCAGGACCTGCACGGTGCGCTCGCGGCGCTCGCCGACGCGGTCAGCGCACGCGCGCTGGCGCCGACGGGCGTCGCGCAGCGCGATCGCACGGCCGCGCCCGAGGGTGCGATGACCATCGAGGGCATCGGCCGTGTCGTCGCGGCACTGCTGCCCGACGAGGCGATCGTCGTCGACGAGTCGGTCTCCAGCGGCCGCGGCTTCGGCACGCCGACGGTCGGCGCCGCACCGCACGACTGGCTGACCGGCACGGGCGGCGCGATCGGCTTCGGGCTGCCGACCGCGATCGGCGCGGCCATCGCCGCGCCCGATCGCAAGGTGATCGCGCTCGAGGGCGACGGCAGCGCGATGTACACGGTGCAGTCGCTGTGGACCATGGCGCGCGAGGGCCTGGACATCACCGTGCTGGTGTTCGCCAACCGGGCCTACCGCATCCTGCAGGGCGAATACGCCGGCGTGGGCGCGGGCACGCCCGGGCCGCGCGCCACCGACATGCTGAGCCTGGACCGTCCGACGATCGACTGGGTCGGCCTCGCGCGATCGATGGGCGTGGAGGCGGGGCGCGCCACCGACCTCGGCGAGCTCGCGCGCGAGCTCTCGCGCGGCCTCGCCTCGCGCGGCCCGTACCTCGTCGAGGCGGTGCTGTGATGCGGCCATGACGGCGCCGACGACCGGGGCTTCCGCCCGCGGGTTCCACGGCTGGCGGATGGTCGGCGCAGGCACGGGCCTGCAGTTCCTGCAGGCCGGCCTGATGCAGCAGGCCTTCGGTGCCTACGTGGCGGTGCTCTCGACCGAGCGCGGCTGGAGCAAGACCGCGCTGTCGGGCGCGGCGGCGCTGCAGTCGGTCGAGACCGCGATCATCGGCCCGCTCCTCGGCTGGATGATCGACCGGCTCGGTGCGCAGCGCCTGATCCGCTGGGGCGTGCTGATCTTCGGCGCCGGGCTGATCGCCATGGGCTGCGTCGACTCGCTGGCCGGCTTCTACGCCGCCGTGATCGTGATCGCGCTCGGCACGAGCCTGTGCGGCTACTTCCCGATCAACGTCGCGATCATCCACTGGTTCGAGCGCAAGCGCGCCCGCGCGCTGTCCACCGTCGGGCTCGGCCTGGCGCTCGGCGGACTCTTCGTGCCGGTGGTCGCGGGCTCGATCGTCACGTTCGGCTGGCGCGCCACCGCGATCGGCTCGGGGGTGCTCGCGATCGCCGTCGGCTGGCCGCTCGCGCGGGTCTTCAAGGGCACGCCGGCCGAGCTCGGGCAGACCGTCGACGGCCTGCCGCCCGAGCCCGCGCCCGCCGCCGGCGCGCAGGACACGAGCCCGCCGGAGTTCACCGCCCGCGAGGCGCTGCGCACGCGCGCGTTCTGGCTGCTGTCGGTCGGCCACGGCTTCGCGCTGCTGGTGGTCACCGCGGTGAACGTCCATGCGATCACGCACATGAAGGAGACGCTGGGCTACTCCGTCGCGCAGGCCTCGCTGGTCATCACGCTGATGACCGCCGCGCAGGTCGCGGGCGTGCTGACCGGCATGACGATCGGCGACCGCTTCGAGAAGCGGCTGGTGGCGGCCGCCTGCATGCTGATGCACGCCGCCGGACTGCTGATGCTCACCTATGCGACGGGCCCTGCGATGCTGGTCGCCTTCGCGGTGCTGCACGGCACGGCCTGGGGGTTGCGCGGCCCCTTCATGCAGGCGATCCGCGCCGACTATTTCGGGCGCCGTTCGATCGGCATGATCATGGGCCTGTCGGCCGTGATCATCGCGGTCGGCCAGGTGGGCGGCCCGATGGTGGCCGGGGGCTTCGCCGACCTGACCGGCGACTACCGCGTGGGCTTCACGCTGCTCGCGCTGCTGGCGGCGGGCGGCTCGGTCGCCTTCGCCGTGGCGACCCGCCCGGCGCGCCCGCGACGCGCCGCCGACGCCTCGCCCGGTTCGCCCGGTTCGCCCGCCTGAGCCGCGCCACCTGGATCACGCCCGTACACTGCCGATTCCCGCAGGACCGAACGACGCCCATGACCGCTGCCACCGATCACACCGAAATCCGCGACGCCGTACGCGCGTTGTGCGCCCAGTTTCCCGACGAGTATTTCCGGAAGGTCGACTTCGAGCGCGCCTATCCCGAGGCCTTCGTCGACGCCCTGACGAAGGCGGGCTGGATGGCCGCGCTGATCCCGCAGGAGTACGGCGGTTCGGGGCTCGGCCTCACCGAGGCCTCGGTGATCATGGAGGAGATCAACCGCTGCGGCGGCAACTCCGGCGCCTGTCACGGCCAGATGTACAACATGGGCACGCTGCTGCGCCACGGCTCGGACGAGCAGAAGCGGCGCATCCTGCCTAAGCTGGCCACCGGCGAACTGCGGCTGCAGTCGATGGGCGTGACCGAGCCGACCACGGGCACCGACACGACGAAGATCAAGACGGCCGCGGTGCGCCGTGGCGACCGCTGGGTCGTGAACGGCCAGAAGGTCTGGACTTCGCGCGTGCAGCACTCCGACTACATGATCCTGCTGGCGCGCACGACGCCGCTGGCGGACGTGGCCCGCAAGGCCGACGGGCTGTCGGTGTTCCTGGTGGACCTGCGCGAATCGGTGGGCCGCGGCCTCACGGTCCGCCCGATCCCGAACATGGTGAACCACGAGACCAACGAGCTGTTCTTCGAGAACCTCGAGATCCCCGCCGAGAACCTCATCGGCGAGGCGGGCAAGGGCTTCCGGTACATCCTCGACGGCCTGAACGCCGAGCGCACGCTCATCGCGGCCGAGTGCATCGGCGACGGCTACTGGTTCGTCGACCGCGTGGTGAAGTACACCAAGGAGCGCGAGGTCTTCGGCCGTCCGATCGCGCAGAACCAGGGCGTGCAGTTCCCGATCGCCGAGACCTACATCGAGGTCGAGGCGGCCAACCTGATGCGCTGGAAGGCGTGCGAGCTGTACGACGCGCATCAGCCCTGCGGGTCGGAGGCCAACATGGCGAAGTACCTCGCGGCCAAGGCGTCCTGGGAGGCGGCCAACGCCTGCCTGCAGTTCCACGGCGGGTTCGGCTTCGCCTGCGAGTACGACGTCGAGCGAAAGTTCCGCGAGACCCGTCTCTACCAGGTCGCTCCGATCTCGACGAACCTCATCCTGTCGTACGTGGCCGAGCACGTGCTCGGCATGCCCAGGTCGTTCTGAGCTGTCGTCGAGCATGTCGGCGCGAAGCGACTCCGGCGCGTTTACATGAGTGTCGTAGTGGGTCTCCCTTGGGAGGACACGTCCCCCGGGGCTACCCTCCGCACACGCCGCCGCGATCCGGCGATTTCCTTTCTTCCTTTCGAGACAAAAGCGTGAAAAATTCGATGAAACCCCGTCGCACTTTCCTCATCCAGGTCGCTGGCGTCTCCGGCGCGGCCGTGCTCGGCACCCAGGCCCATGCCCAGGCGATGGTCGCCGAGAACGATCCCCAGGCCGCCGCGCTCAGCTACAAGGCCGACGCGACCAAGGTCGACAAGGCCAAGCAGCCGAAGTACGCCGCCGGCCAGATCTGCGGCAACTGCGCGCTCTTCCAGGGCAAGCCGGCCGACGCGTCGGGCGGCTGCCCGCTGTTCGCCGGCAAGGCGGTCGCCACCAAGGGCTGGTGCTCGGCCTACGCGAAGAAGGGCTGACGCTTCGCTGCATGCGGGCGCCCCGCGGGGTGCCCGCATCGCACCGGGTCAGCGGGCAGCGCTCTCCAGCATGCCGTCGGTCACCCTGACCTTGGCGCCCGGCTTGTACGCAGGCGGCGCATCCAGCTTGTAGGCGCGATCGATGCCGTCGTCGAAGCGCACCAGCACCTCGTAGCGGGTGCGGGCCCCCAGCCACTGCGCAGCCCCGGCACCCAGCGTGCCGGTCACCACCGAGAGCACCGAGGCGGCCAGCACCTGACCGCTGCCGGACCCCACGCTCGCCCCGATGCCGCCGCCGATCGCGGCCCCGCCGATGGCGCCCGCCAGCGTGGCCAGCATCGACGCCTCGCTGAGTTCACGGATCGACTGCACCGTACCCTCGCCGCTGAACCCGGTCTTCGGGACGCTCGAGCAGGCGGACAGGGCGGCGGCCATCAGCAGGGCGAGCAGCAGGCGGAACGGGGCGGGCATCGGAAGGTCCTGGGCGGAGGTGGATCCGGATTCTCGCCTCGCCGCCGAGCTTGGCGGAAATCGGATGTCGAATCGGCGGAACGCGGGCCACCGCCGTGTCGGACCGGTCGGGCGGGGTCGGCGCTCCGACCCGACCCCGGGAGTCGGCTTGACCTGCATCAGGCTGCCCCGCTGCGGCGGCTGTCACCATGGTGCGCATCGATCGAGGAGTCCCCATGACCCGTCGCCCCGACGCCGCCGACAGGCGGTCCGCCCCTGCCGCCACCCCTGCCGCCGCTACCGCGGGTTCGCCTGCCGTGCCCGCTGCGCCCGCTGCCCCTGCTGCGCCCCTCGCCCCGCCGAAGCGGGCCGCGACCCGAGGACCGGCGCGCGGCCGCGCGGCCCGTCGCACCACCGCCGGCGACATCGCCCCGAGGCTCGACGCGCAGGCCATCGAGCGCTTCGCGGTCGGCGACCGCGTCGCTGCGGCGCAGCTCGCGCAGGCCGCGGCGATCGACGACATCGTCGAGCGCGCCTCGCGCGACAACGTCGAAGGCCTCGCGCGCGCGGTCGAGGCGGTGCTCGCGGGTGCCTCGCCCGACGATGCGCGGCGGCTGCGCGAGCGGCTCGCGCGCACCGCGCGCGGCGGGCAGGCGCCCAACCCCGACGAGGAGCTCGCCGACGACTGGCGCGACGGCGGCTATCCGTACAAGCGGCTGATGCTGCGCGGCAACTACGAGAAGCAGAAGTACCGCCTGCAGGTCGAGCTCCTCAAGCTGCAGGCCTGGGTCAAGGAGAGCGGCCAGCGCGTCGTGATCCTGTTCGAGGGACGCGACGCGGCGGGCAAGGGCGGCGCCATCAAGCGCTTCATGGAGCACCTCAACCCGCGGGGCGCGCGCGTGGTGGCCCTCGAGAAGCCGACCGACCAGGAGCGCGGCGAGTGGTACTTCCAGCGCTATGTCCAGCACCTGCCCACCCGCGGCGAGATCGTGCTGATGGACCGCTCCTGGTACAACCGCGCCGGCGTCGAGCGGGTGATGGGGTTCTGCACCGACGCCGAGTACGAGGAGTTCATGCGGCAGGCGCCCGAATTCGAGCGGCACCTGGTGCGCAGCGGCATCCACCTGATCAAGTTCTGGTTCTCGGTGAGCCGCAAGGAGCAGCGTCGCCGCTTCAAGGAGCGCGAGGTGCATCCGCTCAAGCAGTGGAAGCTCAGCCCGATCGACATGGCCTCGCTCGACAAGTGGGACGAGTACACCCGCGCGAAGGAGGCGATGTTCTTCCACAGCGACACGGCCGACTCGCCGTGGACGGTGATCAAGAGCGACTGCAAGAAGCGCGCGCGCATCAACGCCATGCGCTACGTGCTGCACAAGCTGCCCTACGCGAACCGCGATCCGGAGGTGATCGGCACGGTCGATCCGCTGCTGGTCGGGCGTGCGCACGTGGTGTACGAGCGCGGGGAGCAGCGGCTCGGGCCGCTGCTCTGAACCGGAGGGCCGGCCCGCGCTGCGCGGGCATCGCACGGTGGAGGCGGGCCGTCAGCCGCGAGAGCCCGAGCGCCGGCGGGCCGCCCACATGCACAGCGCCAGCCCGGCGAGCGTCATGCCCCAGGTGGACGGCTCGGGCACCGCGGAGACGGGGGAGCTCGACTGGATGTCGATCTGGAGGATGCCCTCGAGTCGCCCCTGCGACAGGGGCTGCAGCCCCGTGTAGGTCAGGCTCAGCAGCTGGGTGGTCCCGCCCTGCTGTCCCGTGACCGAAGACACGGCATATCCGGTCGATTGCGCGTCGACGGCCGTTCCGTCGGGGCCGTAGACCGTCGCATACAGGACGCTCGACGCGAAGTCGCCGGGCTCCGGGGCCGCCGCCAGCACGGAAAAGGGCAGGGTGAAGGTCACCACGCCGGGATCGCTCAGCTCGAACGGCCGCGATCCGGACACGATGACGAGCGACTGCCGCGAGGGCGTGCCCGGGCCGCGGGCGTAGGCCGTCGCCGACAGCCCCTCCGAATCGCCCGTGGCAGCGCCGCCATACGAAGGCGTCGACACGGCGGTCGACGCACGCGTGCTGTCGGAGGCGCTGCCGATGCCCAGGTAGGCGAACGGGGTGCAGCAGGTGGAGGTGTAGATCGTGACGGCGAACGCGGGATCCGTGCCGTTGACCGTCGGCGCCGACATCCAGCTCAGCGTGGGCGGCGGATCGATGCCGGACAGCGATTCGACCCGCCAGGTCGCGCTGGACCAGTCGAGCGTCCCGACGATGTGGGCCGAACGGGCGGGCGAGGCGGCCGTCGCGAGCACGGCGGCCGCGAGGCCCAGACGAAACGCTGCCGACAGGGATCCGTTCGGGTTCATCGATCTACGCCGTCTTCTGCTCCGCCAGCCCCAGCGCCTCGATCGTCTCCTTGCGCATCACGAACTTCTGCACCTTGCCGGTGATCGTCATCGGGAAGCCGTCGACGAAGCGCACGTGCCGCGGGATCTTGTAGTGCGCGATCTGCCCGCGGCAGAACTCGCGGATCTCGTCGGCGGTCGCGGTCTGGCCGTCGCGCAGCTTGACCCACGCGCACAGCTCCTCGCCGTACTTCGCGTCCGGCACGCCGATCACCTGCACGTCCTGCACCTTGGGGTGCCGGTAGAGGAACTCCTCGACCTCGCGCGGATAGACGTTCTCGCCGCCGCGGATGACCAGGTCCTTGAGGCGCCCGACGATGTTCACGTAGCCCTCGTCGTCCATGGTCGCGAGGTCGCCGGTGTGCATCCAGCGCCCGGCGTCGATGGCCTCCGCCGTCTTCGCGTCGTCGTTCCAGTAGCCGCGCATCACCGAGTAGCCGCGCGTGCAGAGCTCGCCGGTGACGCCGCGCGGCACGATGCGGCCCTGGGTGTCGACGATCTTCACCTCGATGTGCGGCTGCACGCGGCCGACCGTCGACACGCGGCGCTCGAGCGGGTCGTCGACCGAACTCTGGGTCGAGACCGGCGAGGTCTCGGTCATGCCGTAGGCGATGGTGACCTGCCGCATGTTCATCTGCGCCTGCACCCGCTTCATCACCTCGACCGGGCAGGGCGAGCCGGCCATGATGCCGGTGCGCAGCGTCGAGAGATCGAACTCGGCGAAGCGCGGATGGTCGAGTTCGGCGATGAACATGGTGGGCACGCCGTAGAGCGCGGTGCAGCGCTCGGCCTGCACGGTCTGCAGCACCGTCAGCGGATCGAACGCATCCGACGGATAGACCATGGTCGCGCCGTGCGTCATGCAGCCGAGGTTGCCCATCACCATGCCGAAGCAGTGGTAGAGCGGCACGGGGATGCACAGCCGGTCCTCGTGGGTGAGGCGGATCGCCTCGGCGACGAAGAAGCCGTTGTTCAGGATGTTCTGGTGGGTGAGCGTCGCGCCCTTCGGGAAGCCGGTGGTGCCCGAGGTGAACTGGATGTTGATCGGGTCGTCGAACTGCAGCGTGCCGGCCAGTTCCGCGATGCGCGCACGCTCGGCCTCGCCGCCCCCCTCGGCCACGTCGTCGAAGTTCAGCATGCCCGCAGTGCGGGCCGTGCCCAGGCGCACGACGGCGCGCAGCGTCGGCAGCGCCTTGGCCTGCAGCGCACCCGGCGTGGCCGTCGCGAGCTCGGGCGCGAGATCGTTGACGATCGCCAGGTAGTCGCTGGTCTTGAGCGCCGGCGCCAGCACCAGCGCCTTGCACTCGACCTTGTTCAGCGCGTACTCGAGCTCGGCGCGCCGATAGGCGGGGTTGATGTTCACCAGGATCAGGCCCGCCTTGGCGCTGGCGAACTGGGTCAGCACCCACTCGGAGCAGTTCGGGGCCCAGATGCCGATGCGCTCGCCCGGCTCCAGGCCCAGCGCGAGCAGCCCGGCGGCGAGTGCGTCGACGCGCCGGCCGAACTCCGCCCAGGTCCAGCGCACGTCCTGGTAGGGCACGACCAGCGCCTCGCGGTCCGGGTACCGCTCGACCGTGCGGTCGAAGGCGCGGCCGATCGTCTCGCCGATCAGTCGGGCGTCGGAGGTGCCGTGGTCGTAGGACGGGGCGGCGGTCGTCATCGGTGTCTCCTCGGGGCGGTGCCGGAGCGGGCCGGCGGGACCTGTGCCGGGATGCTACCGGATCGGGCCCGCCGACGGCACCGCCCCCGCCGTGCTCAGTCCGCCAGCGACCGCTCCCGCGCGAACGCGAGCGTCTTCTCGAGCGCCCGCTCGAACTTGTCGAACATCTCGTCGATCTGCGGCTCGGTGATGATCAGCGGCGGGCACAGCGCCACCGTGTCGCGCAGCGCACGCGTGATCAGCCCTTCCTCGAGCACCGCGTCGGCGAGCCGCGCCTGTACCCCGCTCGCCGGATCGAACGGCACGCGCGCGGCCTTGTCGCGCACCAGCTCGATCGCGCCGATCAGGCCGACGCCGCGCGCGCCCGCCACCAGCGGATGCGCGTCGAGCGCGTGCAGCCGGCGCAGGAAGCGCGGCGACACCGAGCGCACCTGTGCGGCGATGTCGCGCTCCTCGTAGAGCTTGAGCGCCTCGACGGCCACGGCGGAGGCGACCGGATGGCCCGCGTAGGTCACGCCGTGGGCGAACGAGCCGTTGCGCTTGCTGCCCTCGACCAGGCCCTCGTAGATGCGCGACGACATCAGCGTCGCCGAGATCGGCATGTACGAGCTCGAGAGCGCCTTCGCGACGGTCATCAGGTCGGGCCGGATGCCGTAGGTGTCGCAGCCGAACATGTTGCCGGTGCGCCCGAACCCGGTGATCACCTCGTCGGCCACCAGCAGGATGTCGTGCTTCTTCAGCACCGCCTGCAGCTTGGGGAAATAGCTGTCGGGGGGCACGATGACGCCGCCCGCGCCCTGCACGGGCTCGGCGAAGAACGCGGCGATGGTGTCGGCGCCCTCGCGCGCGATCAGCGCCTCGAGCTCCTCCATCAGCCGGTCGACCAGCTGCGCCTCGGTCTCGCCGGGCTTGGCGTAGTGGTAGGCGCTCGGGCAGCCGGTGCGCAGGACGCGGCCGATCGGCAGGTCGAAGTCGGCGTGGTTGCCGGCCAGCCCGGTCAGGCTCGCGGTCATCACGGTCACGCCGTGGTAGCCGCGCTCGCGGGCGATCAGCTTCTTCTTCTCGGGCTTGCCGACGGCGTTGAAGTAGTACCAGATCACCTTGACCGCGGCGTCGTTCGCCTCGGAGCCGGAGTTCGCGTAGAGCGCCTTGTCCATGCCGAGGTGGCGGGTCATGGCCAGCAGCCGCTCGGACAGCTCGATCGAGGGCTCGTTCGAGCGGCCGGCGAAGATCTGGTAGTAGGGGAGGTCGCGCATCTGGCGGATCGCCGCGTCGACCAGCCGCTGCTCGGAGAAGCCGAGCGCGGTGCACCACAGTCCGGACATGCCCTCGAGGTAGCGGCGGCCCTGGTCGTCCTCGACGTAGACGCCGTCGCCCTTGCGGATGACCATCGGGCCGGTCACCGCGATCTTGTCGAGCGGCGTGTACGGATGCAGGACGTTCCTGACGTCCTGGCGGATGTTGTCGTCGTGGCTTCGCGTCATGGCGTTCTCCTCGGTGTGCGTGCAGCGGACCGGCGGCCGGTCCGCGGTCGATCAACGGTACCGCGATCGGCCTCGTCGCGGCAGGGATGCCCGGTGCGATGGGCACCGGACTGATAGAATCGGAGCGTTCTCGAGAGGCCATGCGCACCATCGGCAAGACGCCCGCTCCGGGCCCGTTCTCCTCGCCTCCGGTCCCCGCGGCGGATCCCGATCCGCCACTGTCCGGGGCGCGGATGCGCACCGTGCCGCGCCAGCAGCGCGCGCGCGCAGCGGTCAACCGCATCCTGCGCGCCACCGGCGAGCTGCTCGACGACGCGGGGTTCGACGCGCTGACCACCACCGCCGTCGCCGAGCGGGCCCAGGTCAACATCGCGACGCTCTACCGCTACTTCCCCGACAAGTACGCGCTGATCGAGGCGCTCGCGCTGTCGATCGAGACCGAGCGCTACGAGAAGGTCGGTCCGATGCTCAGCACCTTCGCCACTTCGGCCGACTGGCGGCGCGAGCTGCGCGCCATCACCGACAAGCTGCTCGACCTGCGGGTGCGGCGCACGGGGGTCAAGGGGCTGCGCCGCGCGCTCCACTCCGCGCCGCAGCTCTGGATCATCGAGCGCGCCGGCTTCGAGCGGATGGGCGAGCGGCTCGGCGCCGGTCTTCGCACGCGGGTGCCCTCGATGACCGCCAAGCGCGCCGACCTGGTGTCCACCACGCTGCTCGCGATGATGGTCGGACTGCTCGACCGCGCGACGCTCGAGCCCGCCCAGCGCCGCCCGATGATGCGCGAGGGCGCGGTCGCCCTCGAGCGCTACCTCACGCCCTACCTCGACTGATCCGCGCGCCGGGTCGGCACGCGGGGCCTCCCGCGTGCGCATCGGCGTCAGTCCATCTGCGTGACGAACTTCGTCACCAGGTAGCCGTCGAAGGTCTCGGTGCCGCCCTCGCTGCCGATGCCGCTGTCCTTGATGCCGCCGAAGGGCGTCTCGGGCAGGCCCTGGCCGAAGTGGTTGATGTTCACCAGCCCCGCCTGGATGCCGTTCTGGATCTTCAGCGCGTGCTTCGTCGAGTTCGTGAACGCGTACGACGACAGCCCGTAGGGCAGCGAATTGGCGCGGCGCAGCGCGTCGTCGAGGTCGCGGAACGGCACGCACGGCACCACCGGCCCGAACGGCTCGTGGTTCATGATCCGCGCCTCGTCGGGCACGTTGGTCAGCACGGTCGGCGCCCAGAAGTAGCCGCGATCGCCGATCCGCGCGCCGCCGGTCTCGATGCGCGCGCCTCGGTCGGTCGCGTCCTCGACCATCTCGGCCATCGCCGGCAGCCGTCGCGCGTGCGCGAGCGGCCCCATGCGCGTGTCGGCCTCCAGGCCCGGACCGACCTTGATCTTCTTCGTGGCCTCGATGAAGCGCGCCATGAAGCGGTCGAAGGCCTTCTCGTGCACGTACATCCGGTTCGGCGAGACGCAGACCTGGCCGGCGTTGGCGAACTTCAGCGTCGACAGCATGTCGGCGGCGCGCTCGATGTCGGCGTCCTCGCAGACGATCACCGGCGAGTGGCCGCCGAGCTCCATCGTCACGCGCTTCATGTGGGCGCCGGCCATCGCGGCGAGCTGCTTGCCCACCGGCACCGAGCCGGTGAACGAGACCTTGCGCACGATCGGCGACTCGATCAGGTGCTTCGAGACCTCGGCGGGCACGCCCCAGACGACGTTGAGCACGCCCGGCGGCAGCCCGGCCTCGTGGAACATCCGCGCGATCGCGACGACCGCGCTCGGCGTGTCCTCGGGACCCTTGAGCACGATGGTGCAGCCCGCGCCGACGGCTGCGGCGATCTTGCGGATCGCCTGGTTGTACGGGAAGTTCCACGGCGTGAACGCCGCGCACACGCCGACCGGCTCGCGCAGCACGAACTGGCGCACGTTCGGGAAGCGCGCCGGGATCACGCGGCCGTAGATGCGGCGGCACTCCTCGGCGTGCCAGTCGCAGTGGTCGGCGCACCGCGTGACCTCGCTCACCGCCTCGGCGAGCGGCTTGCCCTGGTCGAGCGTGATGTTGCGGGCGATCGCCTGCACGCGCTCGCGGGTGAGCTCGGCGACGCGGCGCAGGATGCGGCTCTTCTCGAGCGGCGACACCGTCCGCCAGGTCTCGAAGGCGCGCTGCGCGGCGCCGAGCGCACGGTCGAGGTCGGCGGGCGTGGCGTGCGGCAGGCGGCCGATGACCGAGCCGGTGGACGGATCGTGCACGTCCTGCTCGCGGCGGCCGCCGCCGGTGACGAACTCGCCGTCGATGTACAGGGAGAGGTCTTCGTACGGGAGGCTCAAGGTGTCTCCTGGGGGCCGTGATCGGCCGGCATCGTGGGTGAATGCGCGCACCGCGCCCGGCGCGGTCCGCTCAGACCACCCCGGCCTCGCGCAGCGCCGCGATCGCCGCGGCATCGTAGCCGAGCTCGGTCAGCACTTCGTCGGTGTGCATGCCGAGCGTGGCCAGCGGCCGGTCGATGCCCCCGTTGCCGTGCCGGAAACGGAACGCGGGCCCGGCGAGCGTGACCGGTCCGTAGGGCGTCTCGGCCTGCTGCAGGTAGCCGCGGTGCTCGAGCTGCGGATGCGTGACGATCTCGGGCAGGGAGGTGACGCGCGCGCACGGCACGTCGGCCTCGGTCAGGCGGGCCACCCACTGCTCGGGAGTGCCGGCCTCGAATGCGCCTTCGATGACCTCGCGCAGCGCGCCGTCGTGCTCCATCCGGGTGAACCAGTCGGCGAAGCGCGGATCGGCGAGCGCGTCGGCGCGGCCGAGCGTCGTCATCAGCCGCTGGAACTGCGGCTCGGTCAGCACCGCCAGCACGATGAAGCCTTCGCCGCAGCGGAAGCGGTCCGCGGTCGGCTTCATGCTGACCGACCGGTTGCCGTACTGCGGATGCCGGTAGCCGGTGTTGAGCCACTCGGCGATCTGGCCGTTGAGGAAGCCCATCATCGAGTCGAGCATCGCGACGTCGACGAACTGGCCGCGGCCGGTGTGGGTGCGCTGGAAGAGGGCGGTCGCGATGGCGAACGCGCCGGTGATGCCGGTGGCGACGTCGGCCGCGGCGAAGCCGGCCCGCATCGGGCCGTTGACCGTCTCGCCGGTCAGCGTCATCAGTCCCGACATCGCCTGGATCTTGCCGTCGAAGCTCGCGGTGCGGCGCTCCGGACCGGTCGAGCCGAAGCCCGACATCTCGACGTAGATCAGCTTCGGATTGATCGCCGACAGGGCCTCCCAGCCGATGCCGAGCTTGTCCATGACGCCCGGGCGGAAGTTGGAGACGACGACGTCGGCGCCCTCGGCGAGCTGGTGGACGATCCGCTTGGCCTCGTCCTTCGACAGGTCGAGCGTGACGCTGCGCTTGTTCGCGTTGACGGCCATCCAGGCCGGACCGAGGCCGCGCTCGGACCACTCGCGCGAGACCGGCGTGAGCCGCATGCCGTCACCGGTGCGCGGCTCGATCTTGATCACGTCGGCGCCCTGCATCGCGATCTGCGAGGTGGCGTAGGGGCCGGCGAGCACGTGCGTGAAGTCGAGCACGCGGATGCCGGCGAAGGCCTTGGGATCGGTCATGGAGGGGGTCATGGTGCGGCCGTGGGTGCGTGCGCGGGGGCGCGAGGGGCGTGAGGTGTCGCGAGGGGCGAGCGCGATTCAGTCGCGGTACGACGGGTCCATGCGGTCGAGCTTCCTCAGCAGCGCCGGCCACTCGCGCAGGCCGAGCGGCATCTTCTGGATGCCGGCGCGGAACTGCTCGTTGGTGTAGCGGACCGCCTCGGCGTCGGGCATGCGCAGCTCGGTGTTGCACGACAGCGCCATCACCTGCAGCTCGCAGGCCCGCTCGAGCCGCCACAGGTTGTTGAACACCTGCGGGATCGACGGCGCGCAGGCGAGCAGCCCGTGGTTGCGCAGGATCATCACCTCGCGGTCGCCGAGCGAGGCGACCAGGCGCGCCTGCTCCTCGGTGCGCAGCGCCAGGCCCTCGTAGTCGTGGTACGCCACGTCGACGAAGCGCATCGAGCTCTGCGCCAGCGGCATCAGCCCGCAGGTCATCGCCGAGACCGCCATGCCGGCGAGCGAGTGCGTGTGGGCGATCGCGTGCACGTCGGGGCGCGCGCGGTGCACGCAGTCGTGGATGACCCAGCCGGCGCGGTTCACGCCCAGGCCGGTCTCGTCGAGCAGCACGTTGCCGTCGTGATCGACCTTGACCATGCTCGACGCGGTCATCTGCTCGTAGAGCAGGCCGTACGGGTTCAGCAGGAACTGGTCGTCGTGGCCCGGCACGCGCACCGAGATGTGGTTGGCGATCATCTCGGTCAGGCCGAGGTCGGCCACCAGCCGGTAGCAGGCGGCCAGGTCGACGCGGGCCTGCCACTCGGCCTCGCCGACGCGTTCGCGCACGCTGCGCTGGACGTGGATCGCGGGGGATCGGTCGTTCATGGGGGTCTCCTCGTGCCGGTCAGTCGAGCTTGATGCCGGCCTGCGCGATCAGGTCGCGGAACATCACGGTGTCGGCCTTCACGCGCGTGGCGAACGCCTCGGGCGCGATGTACTGGGGATGCTGGCCGAACTTCACCAGCGTCTCGCGGGTGCCGGGCGCGGCGAGCGCGCGCTCGATCTCGCCGGCCATCCGCGCGATCGCGTCCGTCGGCGTGCCCTTCGGCGCGAACAGCCCGAACCAGCCGCTGTCGGGCATCTCGATGCCCTGCTCCTTGAGCGTCGGCACGTCGGGCAGCTCGGGGTGGCGCACCGACGACGTGGCGGCGAGTGCCTTGACGGTGCCGGCCTTGACCTGCTGCAGCGCGACCGGGTCGAAGATCAGGTCGATGCGGCCGGCCACCAGGTCGGTCAGCGATTCGGCCGAGCCCTTGTACGGGACGTGCAGCAGCTTGATCCCGCCGCGCAGCGCGGCGATCTCGCCGGTCAGGTGCGTGGCGGTGCCCAGGCCCACCGAGCCGAAGGTGAACTTGCCCGGCGCGGCCTTGGCGATCGGGATGAATTCGGCGAAGGTCGTGGCCGGCAGGTCTCGGCGGGCGGCGACCAGGCCGTAGCTGTTCGAGATGCAGCAGATCGGCGCGAAGTCGGCCTCGGGGTCGTACGGGATCTTGCGCAGGTGCTGCGTGATCGCCATCACCGCGGTGGGGGCCAGCAGCAGCGTGTAGCCGTCGGGCGCCGAGCGGGCCACCGCCTGCGCGCCGATCGAGGCACCGGCGCCGGCGCGGTTCTCGACCACCACCTGCTGGCCGAGGCCCGACGACAGCCGCTCGGCCGCCCAGCGGCCGATGGCGTCGGCGTTGCCGCCGGGCGGGTAGGGGACGACGAGCTTGAGCGGGCGCTCGGGCCAACGGCCCTGCGCGTGCGCGGCGGGGGCGAGCGATCCGAGGGCGGAGCCGGCCGCGGCAGCGGCGGCCCCGGCGAGCAGCGAGCGGCGGGTGGTGGCGTGGCTCATGTCGGGGTCCTCTCGTTCAATGTCCGGTCCACTTCGGCGCGCGCTTCTCGAGGAAGGCGCGCTGGCCCTCCTTGCCGTCGTCGCTCTCGCGCACGGCGGCGAGGTCGCGCGCCGCCTTCGCCATCAGCTCGGACGGCCCCTGCGGCATCACGCCCTCGACGACGAAGCGCTTGATGGTCTTGAGCACCAGCGGCGCGAAGGTCGCGATCTCGCGCGCCATCGCCATCGCCGCCTCGACCTGCGTGCCGGTCGGCACCACGCGGTTGGCGAAGCCGACCTCGTAGGCCCGCTTCGCGTCGATGGTGTTGCACAGCATGATCAGCTCCATCGCGATCTTGTGCGGGATGCGCGAGGGCAGGGCCGAGATCAGCCCGCCGGTGAAGCCGAGCTTGGCCTCGGGGTACGAGAACTTGGCGTTGTCGGCGGCCACCAGCAGGTCGCACATCATCACCAGCACCAGCGCGCCGCCGACACACCAGCCGCCGACCGCGGCGATCACCGGCTTCTCGGTGGTGATGCCCACCGTCGGGATGCAGCGCCACAGCTCCGGGATGTTGGAGACGTCGGCGCCCGAGGAGAACGCGTCGTCGCCGCTGCCGGTGATGACCGCCACGCGCTGCGAGTCCATCCGGTCGAACTCGGCGAACGCCTGCTGCAGCTCGATCGCGGTGACCGCGCAGATCGCGTTCTTTCGCTTCGGGCGGTCGATCGCGATGAGCGTCGTGCCGTCGGCGTTGTGGGTGACCTTGACCATCTCCATGCTGCTGCTCCCTGTCGTTGTCTTCGTTGTCGTCTTCGTTGTCGTCTGAATGGCCCCGCGGCGTGCCGCGGCGCCGGTTCAGTCGCCGGCCCGCGGCGCCGCGCGCGAGCGCTCGCGGTAGGCGAGGATGCGGGCCTTGAGGCCGGGGCGCGCCGCCGAGCGGACCAGCGCCGCGAGGTCGGCGTCGGCGAGCGCGTCGCCGCCGGGCCCGCCGGCCGGACGGCTCGCGGCGCGGATCGCGGCGAGCGTCTCGCGGTCCACCGCCGGGCCGTCGGCGAGCGCCTCGCGCCAGGCGTCCAGCGCAGTGCCGCCGTCGGCGGGTGCGGCGACCCGGCTCGCGAGACCGGCCGAGGCGGCCGCGTCGGCATCGAGCGTGGCGCCGGTGGTGACCCACTGGCGCGCGCGTTCGGTGCCGATGCGCTCGGCCAGGCGGCGCGTGCCGAGCACGATGCCGAAGGCCGCGCCGGGGAAGCGGAAGCTCGCGTCGGCGGCCGCGATGCGCAGGTCGCAGGCGGCGAACAGGTCTGCACCCGCGCCCCAGGCGCGGCCGGTCGCGATCGCGACGGTGCGAACCGGCGCGCGCCACACCGCGTCGAGCAGCGTCTCGACGCGCACGAAGCGCAGCAGCAGGTCGCCCTCGCCGATGTCCTCGAGGCCGCCGAGGTCGAAGCCGGTGCAGAAGTGCCGGCCCGACGCGGCGAACGCGATGGTGTGCACCGACGGGTCGCCGCAGGCGATCCGCACCGCGCCCAGCAGCGTCTCGACCATCTGCGCCGACAGCGCATTGCCGCGCGCCGGCCGGTCGAGCTCGATCCAGGCGATGCCCTCCGCGATGCGCAGCGTCGCCTCCGGGCCGACGGGCACGGTCGGGTCGGTGCGCATCGCACGCCCGGGCACGGGCAGGTCGCTGCTCATCGCGCGGTGGCGGCGACCGCGGCCGAGCGGTCCCACAGGTTGGGCGTGGAGGGCCCCGTGTAGCCCGAGATGAAGTCGAGGATCGCCCCCGATTGCGCATCGACCCGGTGGCGACGCACCGCGCCGATGTTCGCGCCGTAGACGTGGATGCTGACCGAGGTGCTGTCGGGCATCGCGTTGGCGACGACGTGCCAGTCCCCGACGGTCGGCGAGACCGCCTCGATCATGCCCGGGCGCATCACGTGCTCGTGGCCGCGGTCGACCACGCCCGCGCCCTCCGGGGCGTACTCGCGGCAGGCCTCGGCGCCGCGCAGCACGCCGACCAGGCCCCAGACCGTGTGGTCGTGGACCGGCGTGCGCGCGCCCGGCCCCCAGCAGAAGCTGACCACCGAGAAGCGCTCGAGCGGGTCGCAGTGCAGCAGGTACTGGCGGTAGACGCCCGGGTCGGCCTGCGAGCACGACTCGGGCAGCCAGCGGTCGTCGGAGATGAGCGTGGCGAGCAGCGCGCGGCCCTCGGCGAGCAGCACGGGCTCGTCGCCCGTGCGCTCGACGAGGCGGGTCATGCCGACGACGAAGTCGCGCAGCGGGCGCAGCGGGTCGATCGGGTCGTGGCGGTCGGTGGGGGTCATGGGGTCCTCGTTCGGGGGGCCTCGTCGGGCGTCTGGGCGGCGGGTCGGCGGGCGGGTGCGTGTGCGCGTGGGCGGCGTTCGGCGGGCCGGCCGTTCAGCGGCGCGCGCGGATCGGGTCGAGCACCGCCGCGGTGTGCTCGCCGAGCGCGGGGGGGCGGGTGTCGACCGGCACCACCCGGCCGTCCAGGCGCACCGGGCAGCCGACCGTGCGGGTCTCGACGCCGTTGGGCAGCGTCATCGGACGCACCAGTCCGAGGTGCCCCGCCTGCGGATCGGCGAGCGCCTCGGCATAGCCGTTGATCGGTGCGCTGGGCACGCCCGCGGGCGCGAAGCGGCCGAGCCAGGCGGCGGCGGTGTCCTGCGTGAAGCGCGCCTCCAGCAGCTCGCGCAGCGCGTCCTGATGGGCGGCGCGCTGGGTCGGCGTGGTGAAGCGCGGGTCGGCGAGCAGCTCGGGCGTGCCGGCGATCTCGCAGACCTGCTGCCACAGCTTGTTGTTGCCCGCAGCGATCGCGAAGAAGCCGTCGGAGGCGCGGAACGCCTGGTACGGCGCGTTGCGCGGATGGGCCGAGCCGAGCTTGCGCGGATTGCGGCCGGTGCCGAAGTATTCGCTGGTCTGCAGCGCCGACATCGCGATCGTGGTCGCGAACATCGGCACGTCCACGTGGCCGCCCGCGCCGCCCGCGCGCACCCGCGCCAGCAGCGAGGCGATGGTGAACGCCGCGTACAGGCCGGCGCCGAAGTCCACCAGCGGCACGCCGGCCTTGACCGGTGCGCCGTCGGGCTCGCCGGTCACGCTCATCACGCCGGCCGCCGCCTGGATCGTGAGGTCGAAGCCGCCTTCCGCGCCGCGCGGGCCGTCCTGGCCGAAGGCCGAGATCGAGCAGTAGACGAGCGAGGGCTTGCGCTCGCCGAACCAGTCCCAGCCCAGGCCCAGGCGCGCCATCACGCCGGGGCGGCTGTTCTCGATCAGCACGTCGGCCTCGAGCACGAGCGCGCGCGCCGCGTCGCGCGCGGCGGGGTCCTTCAGGTCGAGCGCGACCGAGCGCTTGCCGCGGTTGATCGACGCGAAGTTCTCGGAGAAGCCGCCGGTGATCGGCGGCCACTGGCGCATCGCGTCGCCGTCGGGCGGCTCGACCTTCACCACCTCGGCGCCGAAGTCGGCCAGCAGCATCCCGCAGAACGGGCCGGCCGCGACGTGGCAGAACTCGACGACGCGAACGCCCTCGAGCGGACGCAGGACGCCAGGGATCATGAGCCTTCCTTCATGCCGATGGAACGCAGCAGGTCGCCGTAGTAGACGCGTGCGCCGTCCAGCGCGCGGCGGTAGTCGGCGGGCGGGGTCCACAGCGCGACGACGCTCGCGCGCATCAGCTTCTCGCGGGTCTCGGGCTCGGCGAGCGTCTTCTCGAGCGCCGCGCTCACCTGCGCGAGGATCGGCGCCGGCGTGCCCTTCGGGAAGGTGACGCCCCAGCCGCCCGCGGGCAGCTCGACCTTCACGCCGGTCTCGGTGATCGCGGGCACGTCGGGCAGCTCGGGATGGCGCTGCGCGAAGAAGGTGGCGAGCGCGACCGCACGGCCCGAGCGCGCGAGGCCCAGGCCCACGCCGTCGATGATCAGGTCGATCTGCTCGCCGACCAACGCGGTGGACGCGTCGGCCGAGCCCTTGAAGGGCACGTGCAGCATGTCGATGCCGGCGTGCTTCTTGAGCTGCTCGCCGTAGATGTGGCCGGCCGACGCGTTGCCGGCCGAGCCCCAGGTGAGCTTGCCGGGCTGCTTCTTCGCGAGCTCGACCAGTTCGCCGATCGTCTTGACGCCCAGTCCCTTGCGGGCGGTGACGATCGCCATGTAGTCGGCGATGCCGCCGGCGACGTCGAAGTCGGTGGCGAGGTCGTAGGGCAGCTTGCGCAGGTTGGGCAGCACGGTGAACGAGGTGGCCGCGGCCAGCAGCATCGTGTAGCCGTCGGGTTCGGATCGGGCCACCGCCTCGGTGCCGATCTGGGTCGTGCCGCCGGGACGGTTGTCGACGACCACCGTCGCCTTCAGGTGCTCGCGCAGCCGGTCGGCGAGCGTGCGCGCGAGGATGTCGCTGTTGCCGCCGGGCGGGAAGGGCACGACGAAGCGGATCGGCTTGTCGGGCCAGCGGCCCTGTGCGTGCGCGGCGGGCGCGAGCGCCACCACGGGCGCGGCGGCCGCGGCGACGAGCAGGCGGCGGCGGGTGCCGCCGCGTGTGCCGGTGCCTGCTGCGTCCGCGTGCGTGCGGGCGTGCATGGGCGTGTCGGAGCGGGCGCCCTCGGCAGCGTCGGCGTGCGGATCGGTGCTCGGGGACATGATCGGGGATTCCTCGGGGTCGGTCTGATCAGGCGACGCGGCGTGCCGCAGGCGCGGTGCCGCGATCGGGGAGACGGTTGGAGACGCGCTCGGAGACCCGCTCAGAGGCGCGCTCAGAGGTGCGGTCAGGGGCGCGGTCCGAGGCGCGGTCAGGAACGCGGCCCTGGCCGGCGAGCGCCGCGCCCACGCCCTCGGCCGCGCGGATCACGTCGACCGACAGCGCGCGCAGGCCCGAGGGCCGCAGCCGCTCGATCGGCCCCGACACGCCGACCGCTGCCACCACGCGGCCCGACGGATCGCGCACCGGTGCGGCGACGCCGCCGACCGACTCGCGCCACTCGCCACGGTTGACCGCGTAGCCCTGCTGGCGCACGCGCTCCATTTCACGCAGGAACTCGGTCGGGTCGCAGACCGTGCGCGGCGTGAACCGAGCGAGTCGCCGCGACGTCGCCTCGAGCGACGACTCGCCGATCCAGGCGAGCATCGCCTTGCCGGTGGCCACGCAGTGCGCCGGCCCGCGGCCGCCGATCTGGGTGTACGCGCGGACCGGCTCCGGGCTGTCGAGCTTGTGCACGTAGACCACGTCGTCGCCGTCGAGCACCGACAGGTGCACGGTCTCCCGGGTCCGGTCGAGCAGCCAGTCCATCCAGTCCTGCGCGGCCTGCCGCAGGTCGAGATTGGCCAGTACGGCCGAGCCGAGCTCCCAGAGCCGGATCGAGGCCGCATACGCGCCGCCGTCGCCCTCCCGGCGCACGTAGCCCAGCTCGACCAGCGCCTGCAGCAGCCGGTGGACGTTGCTCTTGCCCAGGCCGATGCGCGTGGCGAGCTCGGTCACGCCGAGCGGCCGCTCGGAGTGCGCCAGCACCTCGAGCAGCCCGAGCCCCTTGATGAGGGTGTTGTTCATCGCCCTACTGTTCTGTAATTTGGAACAACCGGTCCGTCTTAGGGAATGATGCTAGACTCGGTCGAGGAATGCAACCGGCGCCGCAGAAGCGCCGCGAGGAGATGGAATGGTCCGTGCGCAGCCCCTCGGTCTGGAGCTGACGTCGTCGCACTGGGGGGCCTGGGAGGTCCGTCGCGAGGGCGGCGTGCCGACCGGTCTCGCGCCCTGGCGCGGCGACCCCGACTCCAACCCCATCGGCCCCGCGATGTGGGAGGCGTACCGCTCGCCGCTGCGCATCACGCGGCCCGCCGTCCGGGCCGGCTGGCTCGAGCACGCGCCGGGGGATCCGCGCCGTGGGGAGGGCCGCGGCCGCGAGCCCTTCGTCGAGGTGTCCTGGGAGCGCGCCGCGACCCTCGTCGCCGGCGAGCTGCGCCGCGTGATCGACACCCATGGCAATGCGTCGGTGTTCGGCGGCTCGTATGGCTGGTCGAGCGCGGGTCGATTCCACCATGCGCAGAGCCAGGTCCATCGGTTCCTGAACGCGCTGGGCGGCTACGTCCGCCATGTCGACTCCTACAGCCTCGGGGCCGGGCGGGCGCTGCTGCCGCACGTCGTGTGTCCGATGGAGTACCTGCTCGCGAACGCGCACGACTGGGGCACCGTCGCCGCGCACACGCGCCTGTTCGTGTCCTTCGGCGGCGCGCCCGAGAAGAACGCGCGCGTCGGCGCAGGCGGCGCTTCCGAGCACGGCCTGCGTGGCGGACTCGCCGCCGCGGCGCGCGCAGGGTGCCGCTTCGTGAACTTCAGCCCCGTGCGCGACGACATCGAGGTGCCCGACGGCGCCCTGGAATGGATCCCGATCCGGCCCGGCACCGACACCGCCGTGATGCTCGCGCTCGCCTGCGAGACCGTGCGCGCCGGCCGCCACGACACCGCCTTCCTCGCCACCCACTGCGTCGGGTTCGAACGCTGGGCCGACTACCTGCTCGGCCGCGACGACGGCGTCGCCAAGGACGCCGAGTGGGCTGCTCCCATCGCGGGCGTGTCCGCCGAGCGCCTGCGCGTGCTGGCCGCCGAAATGGCCGCCACCCGCAGCCTCGTCAACGTCGCCTGGGCGCTGCAGCGCGCCGATCACGGCGAGCAACCCTTCTGGGCCGCGATCGGTCTGGCGTCGGTGCTGGGGCAGGTCGGCCTGCCCGGCGGCGGCTTCTCCCTCGCCCACGGTCCTGCCAACACCATGGGCAGCCGCCACCGTCTGCTGCCCGGCCCGCTGCTGCCGCAAGGCAGCAACGCCGTCGAGGCCTTCATTCCCGTTGCGCGCGTCACCGACATGCTGATGTCGCCCGGCGGCGCCTTCGACTACAACGGCGCGAGCCGCCGCTACCCCGACATCCGCCTCGTCTACTGGGCCGGCGGCAACCCGTTCCACCACCACCAGGACCTGCACCGCCTCGCCCGTGCGTGGCGACGGCCCGAGACCGTCGTCGTCCACGAGCAGGTCTGGAACGCGCACGCGAAGATGGCCGACATCGTGCTGCCCGCCACCTCCACCCTGGAGCGCGACGACATCGGCCACGGCACCCGCGACGCGCTGATGATCGCGATGCGGCGCGTCGTCGAGCCGCCCGGCGAGGCCCGCGACGACTACGCCATCTTCGCCGACCTCGCCCAGCGCCTCGGCGCCGCCGGCGCGTTCACCGAGGGCCGCGATGTCCGCGGCTGGCTCGCCCACCTGTACGGCGAGGCCGCCGTGCGCTGGGCGAGGGCCGGCGTCGAGCTGCCCGAGTTCGAGGCCTTCTGGGCCGAAGGCGGCGTGCGTGTCCCGGAGAACCCCGAGCCCGTCGTCGGCTTCGCCGCGTTCCGAGCCGACCCGGTGGCCAACGCCCTCGGCACGCCGAGCGGGCGCATCGAGCTGTTCTCCGAGCGCATCGCCTCGTTCGGCTGCTCGGACTGCCCCGGCCACCCCGTCTGGTTCGAGCCCGCCGAGTGGCTCGGCTCGCCGCTCGCCGCGCGCCATCCGCTGCACCTGCTGTCCGACCAGCCGCACACCAAGCTGCACAGCCAGCTCGACCATTCCGCGTACAGCCTCGCCAACAAGGTCGCCGGCCGCGAGCCGCTGCGCCTGCATCCGCTCGATGCCGCCGAGCGCGGCATCGCCGACGGCGACGTGGTCCGCGTGTTCAACGACCGCGGTGTCTGCCTCGCAGGCGCACGCTTCGACGACGGCCTGAGGCGCGGCGTGGTGGTGCTCGCGACCGGCGCCTGGTGGGATCCGGAGGTGCCAGGCGATCCGACCTCGATCGACCGGCACGGGAATCCGAACACGCTCACGCGCGACGTCGGTGCGTCGTCGATGTCGCAGGGGTGTGCGGCGCAGACGTGTCTGGTGGAGGTGGCGCGATTCGAGGGTGAGGCGCCGGAGGTGAGGGCGTTCGAGTTGCCAGAGTTCGTGCGGGGGTGAGGGCGGGGACGGCGCCGCAGCGTCGGTGCGGGCGCTGTGCGCGCCCGCACGTCGTTTCACGCGGATCGACCGCGTTCAGCGGACAGCGGACGTGCGGTGAGTTGGGTGCTTGTTTCTCATGCCGATTGACGGCGTGATTCTCGAAGTGAAGTGCCCCTCACCGGCGAGGGCGGTCGGTGCGCATCGAGTCGTCATCGCCGCCTCCCGCTCCGGGTTGGTTGGGACGCAGGTGGCTGCATCTGCAGGACGTTTCAGCTGGAACGCGTCGAGAACTGCCGGGTCATTTCGTGACGTTGACGCCGTCCCGGAAACGCGGAGTTCGTCGCGGCCGAGGCTGCGCGCGGCGGTCGAATTCCACGCGGGTCGCTCGGTCGGGGCTGGGGCGGTCGGCGTGCCGCTTGCAGGGCTGGGCGGGCCCGATCGCGCCACGCACCTGACCCATTGCTGCAGCCGACGCTCGACCCCGTCGCCTGTCCGCTTCCGAAGCCAGTCGCCGGCATCAAGCGCGGCTGAGCGCCGTCGTTAGCTGGTGCTGGAAAGCTCACTCTTGACGTATGCATATCTTCGGCCCCGGCAACGTTCACCTCGGGTACGGCGTCGTCATGGGCGCACCGGGCCTCTCGGCCGCGCTCAGTTCTCGCGGATCCAGGTCTGGGTCCGGCCGAGGGTCGGGATGCCGATGTAGCCGCGTAGCTCCAGCTTTCGACCGGCCTCGGAGAGCTTGAGCTTCGCCTTGTAGA
>Ga0105105_10000196_pt1 | contig 28137 bp, 32 predicted proteins | sample PPLLaktember2015_4_FD_79108 | JGI IMG/M metagenome (GOLD analysis project Ga0105105, IMG submission 79108) | Freshwater sediment microbial communities from Prairie Pothole Lake near Jamestown, North Dakota, USA - PPLs Lake P8 Core (1) Depth... | ecosystem: Environmental > Aquatic > Freshwater >...
CAAAGTGGGCGAGCTGGAAGCTAACCAGTTCTCCACCACCACCAAGCTGAAGGGTATCGCCACCTTCACCGTGGGCGGTGCTTCCAACGGTACGGTTAGCAACTTCGTTAACTCCGACCTCTCTAGCGGTACGGTCCCTACCTTGGGTGCCCGTTCTATTCAAGCTGAACGGGTCGCCTTCAACTACGACGTTCGCCTGATTTTCGACACCAGCTTCACCGGTAAGGACCTGCTGCGCACCACCCTGCGCGCCGGTAACTTCGGTAACTCGGTGTTCGGTGGCTCTGGCTCCGCAGCCATGGAAGTCGCTTTCCAGGAAGAAGGTGGCACCGACATGGTGTCCATCAACCGACTGTTCTACCAGTTCCCCATCGGCGAGAACTTCACCGGTACCTTTGGTGCCAAAGTCCGCCAGGACGACATGCTGGCCATGTGGCCCAGCGTGTACCCCGCTGATTCGATCCTGGATCGTTTCACTTACGGTGGTGCTAATGGCGCTTACAACCTGAACCTGGGTGCGGGTGTCGGCCTGTGGTACGAAAAGGACGGCTTCAGCATCAGTGCTAACTACGTCTCTAACGAGTACAGCGCTGGTTCTTCCTCCTACTTCGACGCCAACGGCGTGAGCTTCGGCGGCGGCGTCGGGGATGGCAGCACTACAACCGTACAGGTCGGCTATGCCGCCAGCAACTGGGGTGCCGCCTTTGCCTACAACTACACCGAGGCTGCAACTTCCTTCGGTTCAATCAACATTGCCTCTGGCCAAATCTTTGGCTATCAGGTTAATGGTTCCAACAACTACGGTTTCAGTGCCTATTGGCAGCCTGAGCAGTCTGGTTGGATGCCCTCTATCAGCGCTGGCGTTGGTGCAACTCAGTTCAACGGTTCCAACTCGTCTCAGGATGCTTGGTCCTGGATGGTGGGCCTGCAGTGGGCTGACGCCATCATCAAAGGCAATGCCTTCGGTATCGGCCTGGGTGAGACCAACACAGATGTCAATCAGTTCGGATTTGAAGTCTGGTACAAGTTCCAGGTCACTGACAACATCAGCGTGACCCCCGCGATCTTCTGGATCGAGAACGGTGGTGCCGACAGCGTTGGTTTCACCAATGTGAGCCAGCAAGACAGCGTCGGTGCTGTGCTGAAAACCACCTTCAAGTTCTGATCCTCAGAACCTAACTGGACCGGATTCCTCACACATTTCCGGTCCTTTCGTCCTCCACTTCTCAACACACCCCTCGCCCAACCCTGGCTCACGCCGGGGTTTTTTGTTGGGGAGCGATGTTGGCAGGCAGTGGGAGCTGAGTTCCTAAAGTCATCAACAAATTCCTTTGCATGCGGAGGCTTAGCCCTGGCTGCTGCTGAACCCACTTCTGATCCTTATCGCGTGCTGGGTGTTTCACCCACTGCTAGCGGCGCTGAAATCAAGGCCGCCTACCGGGCCCTGGTGAAGCAACATCACCCGGACGCCGGCGGCGACGATCGCACAATCGTGGCTCTCAACGCTGCCTGGGAGGTGTTACGCGACGCTGATCGCCGCCGCCGCCACGACCTCACAGCGCCTACCTCTTTAGATCCGGCTGGAGCAAGCTTTTCCGTGAAGCGGGCACGGGCCCAGTCGACACGCAGCGCCGCCACTGATGCCGTGTTGCAGCAGTGGTTGCAGCAGGTATATGCCCCGATTGATCGGCTTTTGGCTCAGGTGATCAACCCGTTCCCAGCCCAGCTCAAGGCCCTTTCTGCCGATCCCTACGACGACACCTTGATGGAGTCATTCTGTGCCTTTCTTGAGCAGGGTCAGGCCCGTGTCGACAAGGTTGAGTTGATCTACCGCTCCCAGGTATGTCCACCAGGGGGCCAAGCATTTGCTCTCGATCTTTATCACTGCCTTAGTCTGGTTAAAGACGCTCTCACTGAGCTGGAGCGCTACACCATGGGCTACGTGGATTCATATCTGCACGATGGCCGGGAGCTTTTAAAGCAAGCTCGCCTGCGGCGGCAGGCTCTGCAGTCTCAGCGTCGGGAATTGGGTGGGTGAGCTGATTTTTATAGGTGTCAATTAGGCAGTTGTTGAACTGACTGCTTCAGGAGAAAAAAGGGCTGCCAAGAAGCCTCCCAGTGTCATTATTAGAAGGGTGAAGTAAAATGCGGCAAATAGGACGGTATGCGTTGTCAGCGGAAAAAGCATTACGAGCAATGTGGCTGCATAGGGCGCTGCCATTCTTTGTCTTTCTTGGCATGCCAATGCAAACCAGCGCCAGCCAAGTCCTATTGCGAGCAGTAGTCCGGTGAGGCCAATTAGCCCTGTTTCGGCTGTCAATTCTAGGTAAATGTTGTGGGCGTGAGTGGGTGTGTCTCGATGGTCATGAGGTGTGAGCTGGGCGTATAGCGGGTAGGCAGGGCGGAATGCATTGATGCCAACCCCGGTAAGAGGGCGGTCGCGGATCATTTTTAGCCCTGCATCAACAAGGAAGCCTCTGTCGGAGGTGAACTTATTTAAGGAATCAAATAGGCGCTTGCTTGATTTGGTATCGCCTGGATTATCGTGTAACCCCTGCAGTGCAGCGGCTATTTCGCTGCCGGAGGAGATCATCCAGTTCGACCTTTGTTGCAGGGTTGGGGCAAATGGATACATGGCAACCACGATTGCCACTAAAGCCGCTGCACCAATCAAGCGGGAACGCCTGCTCCACAGGCTTGAAAGCGCAATTAGGCCAACAGCCAGCAGTAGCAGGTTATTGCGCTGACCAGAGAGAATCACCGTTACTACTATTCCGCCAAGCAGAGCAATGGCCCAACGCTGGCGTTGTTTTAATGGCTCCCACAGCACTAGGGGCGTCAGCGCCGCCACGATGATGCCAAAAATGCCATTAGTGGTGAACGGGCCATTAATCATCCCCTCCGCTTTGGGTGTGATGCCAAATACATCTGCGCCGGTGAGAGCTTGCAGCAGGCCATCGCCGATCCAAGCGGCAATCACTATCACTAGGCCGGTCTGCAGCCAGCGGTGATCTTGCTGGCGGCGGAGCCCGTAGAGCACGCTCAGGCCCGCCAGCCCAACGAGCACAACTGAGGCAATTTCACCCCAGCTTTTGCTAGGAGCTAGTGATGTGGGAATTGATAGCAACCCTGGAATCAGCAAGCACAGCAGCAGCAAACCCAGCCGTTTGGCAGGTTCAGCAACCGCTCGCCATTCGCCTCGCCAGGTGAGAGCTAAGCCCAGCAGCGCCGAACCCACCAACGGCACCCGATATTCCCCCGGGAAGGGCTGCCAGGCCACCATCAGGAGCGCAAACAATCGGCAAAGATTGGTCAGAGTCAACGCTCTGCGAAGGTTGCCAAAGGTCACAAAGTTTGAAAGTCTGTTCAAGCAGGAAAGGCCTCCAACTGGTCTAGCCGCAGCCACACATCCGGCACCGGGCGTCGCCAGCGCAGCTGGGCATAGTCGCCCTTGATGGCCAGGATTTCTCCAGGACCCTCCACCAAGTAGCCAGGTAGCGGCGCTTCGCTTGCGCTGGCCTCCAGGCTGCCGCTGTATGCAGCTTGGTTTACCCGCACAAGACTGCCCTTTTTCAAGGGTGTCTGCAGTTGCGGCTGGGCAGCTGGAGCTGGGGCGGCGTCAGCCATCGTGAATTTGTCAGTGGCATCAGGCTAAGTCCGGCTGGGCAGCCCAGACCAGCTCTTCCCAGTTGCAACCGCCTAACCTCCCTCAACTTGTGAGATGGGAAATGAGGCTGCTGCTGCTTGGTTGTTCTGGGTTTGTTGGCCGCGAGCTGGTGCCTTTCCTGCTCGAACTGGGCCATGAGCTGACCCTCGTGAGCCGTCAACCCCAGCCGTTTCCGGCACTGGTCGGTAAGCGACTCTCCTGCATACGCCTTAACCCTGCCGATCCGGCCAGTTGGGCGGACAACGGCCTCGATAAGGCCCTGTCCGAGGCGGATGGGGTTGTGAACCTCGCCGGCGAGCCGATCGCTGAGCGTCGTTGGACCCCGGCCCACTGCCAGCTGTTGCTGCAAAGCCGTGTTCGCACCACTGAGCTGCTGGTGGCTGCCTTGGCTCGGCTGGAGCAGCCCCCCGCAGTGCTTGTTAATGGTTCAGCCGTCGGCTTTTACGGCTCCAGTACGCAGACGCGCTTCAGTGAGGCCAGCCCAGCCGGTGGCGATTTTCTGGCCGAGATCTGTCAGCGTTGGGAAGCGGCCGCTGATCAGGTCCCAGCTGCTTGCCGGCTTGTAAAGCTGCGCATCGGCATCGTGATCGGCCCCGATGGTGGTGCCCTCGGCAAGATGTTGCCCATCTTCCGTTTGGGCTTCGGCGGGCCGGTGGGCTCGGGCCGCCAGTGGATGAGCTGGATTCATCGCCACGATCTCTGCCGCCTGATCGCTACTGCCTTGGAGGATGCCACCTACAGCGGCGTCTACAACGCCGTTAGCCCAGAAGCCACCACCATGGGCCTGTTCGCCAGTGCCCTAGGCAAGGCCTTGGGTCGCCCCAGCCTGCTGCCCGTGCCGGGGCCGATCCTGCAGCTGTTGCTTGGCGACGGGGCCCAGGTGGTGCTCGATGGCCAGCAGGTGCTGCCCGAGCGGTTGCTGGCCCAGGGGTTTGCTTTCCAGTACCCCCAGCTCAGCGCTGCCCTCGCCGCTGCCACCAGCCCAGCGCCCCACTGAGCAGGGCCGCTCCCATCAACAAGCCAATCGCCGGGGTGAACAGCGGCTCCCACAGCCGCTGAAACAACTCCAGGGGGGCTTCGATGTGCTGGCTGTGCAGGGTTACGGCCACGGCAAACCACACGGCCCCGGCAATCACCACAAACACATCCACCACCAGCAGGGTGTCCATCGATCCCTTGAGTTGCTGCAGAAAGCTGGGGGTGGAGTTTGGTGCGGTCATGGCAGATCGGAGGCGCTGGTTAGGGCCCAAGCATCGCCATGATCGCCTCTGCCATCGCCTGGGTGCCGCCCGGCCCGCCGATTCGCTCCAGGCCAATGGCCGCGAGGGCCTGGCGTAGTTCTGGCCCCTGCTTGTGATCGCTTTGCTGCTCCAGCAGGCTTTGGGCTAGCAGGGCACTGGCCCTCAGGGTTGCATCACTGCCGCTGCTGCCGGGGGCGCAGCGCACGCCTGGGCCCAGCAGGCGGCGCTGGGCTTCAGCAAAGCCCGCCGTGAACTGGGGCCCTCGTCCCACCAGCTGCAGTACTGGCTTGCCCAGCCCCACGGCCTGTTCCGCAGCGGTGCCAGCCGTGCACAGCACCAACTGGGAGCCGGCCAGGATCGCCCCAAACTCGCCCCAACCAAGTTCAACTACAAGTGGTCCGCGAACCAGCCGATCACTTGCCTCGAGCCGCCAGCCCAGGGGGCCAGCCAGCCTGGCGATGCTGCTGCCGTCGAGCTCGGACACCAGGGCAGCACGCAGCCGCAGCGGCCGGCTGCGTGCCCATTCCTCGGGCAACAGCGCCAGCACCCGCAGCATCAGAGCGAAATTGCGCGCTGCTTCTGGTAGGCGGCTGCCCGGCACCAGCGCCAGCTCCAATTGCAACCCCGGCAGTGGCGGTGATTCGCTGGGGTTGGCACTCACCACGTCGAGGAAGGGATTGCCGAGAAAAGCCACAGGACGGTCCAGTTGCAGGCTGAGGTCGGAGGCGGTGAGGGGATCGCGGCTCCAGATCGCCTTGATGCCCGCTTGGTTCAGCAGCCAGCCGCAGGGCCAGGGCAGGCGCAGACGGCCCTCGTAGTGGCTGGAGTAAGCCACCAGATAAACGGCGTTGGGCAGGCCCGAGAGCCAGCCCCCCAGCACCGCCAGCACGTCACCTACGGCCACCACCAGGCCGTAATGGCGGCGGCGGCGGCGCAGTAACAGCAGCCTGCCGAGCACGTGGCCCATTTGGCCCTCCAGCAGCTCGCTGAGGCGTCCGGCCAGGCTGGTGTAGCCGAGGCCGCCGGTGCTGCAGTTGCGGGTGCGGCCGAGCACCGGCACGCCCCTTTGGCGATAGGGGCTGCCGTGGCCCACCAAGGGCAGGGCCTCAACCGGGATTCCCCGCTGCATCAGCTCGGCAGCTACGAGGGCACCACTCAGGTCTTCCCCGTGGCCATTGCTGAGCAGCAGAACCGGTTTCAACCCGCCAGCCAGGCCTTCACCTTGTCCATGGCCTTCCAGCCCGGTTTGCGCACCAGGCCATCGGCGATCGACTCCTGCAGTTCGCCTGCCATCTCCGGTGCCATCGCCATCACCCGCTGCACGATTTCAATGTGTTCGCGCACCCCCTTGGCACCCGTTTCCAGCATGGCCAGGCTCAGGTTGATGCGGGCCTGAGGGTCCTGGGGATTAAGGCGCACGGCGGTCTTAGCGGAGCGCAGGGCCGCCTGGGGCTGCTCATCAAGCAGCTGCAACCAGGCCAGGCAGGTCCATCCCGCCGACTGGTTGGGAGACTGCTCGGTGATGGCAACAAAGCTATCGATCAATTCGGCTGGCGCCACCCCCTGCTGATAGCGCTGCATGGCCTGCTCAAACAGGGATGGTGATTCCGTAGACGTCATAGGGAGGCGGCAGGCCTGGTCATGTCCTCAGATTGCCACCCTGCGAGCCAAACAGCACCAGCTGATCGATTTTGCCTGGCTCAGTTCTGGTTCACACCGCAAACGAGCTGCCGCAGCCGCAGGTCTGGCTGGCGTTGGGGTTGGTGAAGTTGAAGCCGCCGCCGATCAGGGCAGAGGAAAAATCCAGCTGCATTCCATAGATGTAGAGCAGGCTCTTGGGATCGCACACCACAGCAAAACTGGGAGCATCGACGGGTTCGTAGGTGTAGTGCTCGTCATCGCCCTGGATCGCGCTGGCATCGATGAAGTCCATCGTGTAGCTCATGCCGCTGCAGCCCCCGGAGCGCACGCCCACCCTCAACACCTTGGCCTCGCCCTGCTGGGTCATCAGCGCCCCCAGCTGTTTCATTGCCGGTTCGGTGATCTGGATCCCCTTACCGTCTTTGGCGGTGAAGGTGGGTTGGGCCAGGGCTGCTTCAGCTGTGACAGTTTCGGTACTCATCGAGATCTAAGCCAGTTGCAACCACTGTATGGAGGCCCTCCGTTCGCTGCCTGGCGGAGTGTCTCCATAGAGTCAGCTCACTGTTGAGGGTGGAAAGGGTGCAGGTCGCCATCGTGGGTGCGGGACTGGCCGGCTTGGCCGCGGCGGTGGATCTGGTGGATGCCGGCCATCAGGTGGATCTCTACGAGGCTCGGCCGTTTCTGGGCGGCAAGGTGGGCAGCTGGGTAGACGAGGGCGGCAACCACATCGAGATGGGGCTGCATGTGTTCTTTTTCAACTACGCCAACCTCTTCGCCCTACTGCGCAAGGTGGGCGCGATCGACAATCTGCTGCCCAAGGACCACACCCACCTGTTTGTGAACACTGGCGGCGATCTGCGGGAGCTCGATTTCCGCTTTGCCCTCGGTGCCCCCTTCAATGGCCTCAAGGCCTTCTTCACCACCCCCCAGCTCGACTGGATCGACAAGCTGCGCAATGCCCTGGCCTTGGGCACCAGTCCGATCGTGCGCGGCCTAGTCGACTACGAGGGGGCAATGAAGACGATTCGGGCTCTGGACCGCATCAGCTTTCAGCAGTGGTTTGTGGGCCATGGCGGCAGTGAGCAGAGCATCAAGCGGATGTGGAATCCGATCGCTTACGCCCTGGGCTTCATTGATTGCGAGTCGATCTCGGCCCGCTGCATGCTCACGATCTTCATGATGTTTGCCTCCAAAACCGAGGCCTCCAAGCTCAACCTGCTCAAGGGCTCGCCCCACCGCTGGCTTACGGGCCCGATCCTCGACTACATCCAGCAGCGCGGTGGCCGGCTGCATCTGCGCCACCGGGTCACGGAGGTGCATTTCGAGGAGGGGGCAGCCGGCGTCGATGGCCAGCCCGCTACCCGGGTGAGCAGCCTTACCCTCGGTACCCCTGAGGGTGACATCTCTGTGGTGGCAGACACCTATCTGGCCGCCTGTGATGTGCCTGGAATTCAGCGGATGCTGCCGGAAACCTGGCGCCGCTGGCCCCTGTTCGACAACATCTACAAGCTCGATGCCGTGCCAGTGGCCACCGTGCAGCTCAGATATGACGGCTGGGTGACCGAGCTTGGTGATAGCGCCGCCGCCGCCGCCGCCCGCGCCGATCTCAGCAGCCCAGCTGGCCTAGACAATCTGCTTTACACCGCCGACGCGGACTTCAGCTGCTTTGCGGATCTGGCCCTGGCCAGCCCCGAGGATTACCGCAAGCAGGGGCAGGGCTCCCTGCTCCAATGCGTGCTTACCCCCGGTGATCCCTGGATTCCTAAGAAAACTGAGGAGATCGTGGCCCATACCGACGCCCAAGTGCGAAGCCTGTTCCCGTCGGCTGCGGGTCTGAAGCTGGTGTGGAGCAACGTGGTGAAGCTGGCCCAGTCGCTCTACCGCGAGGCCCCTGGCATGGAGCCTTACCGGCCCGACCAAGCCACGCCGGTAGCCAATTTTTATCTGGCCGGTAGTTACACCAAGCAGGACTACATCGATTCGATGGAAGGCGCCACCATGAGTGGGCGCTTGGCCGCAGCGGCGATCCTGGGCCGCCAGGCTGCTTTAGCCACCAACACCTCTGTTGCATAGGAGATTCCATGGGCCGTTGGCTCGAGCACAGCGTCACCACGGAGATCCGGGCCTCGGTCGATCAGGTGTGGGAGGTGTGGAGTGATTTGGAGGCGATGCCCCAGTGGATGCGCTGGATCGAGTCAGTTGTCACCGAACCCAACGATCCCGACCTCACCGATTGGACCCTGGCGGCGCAGGGCTTCCGCTTTCATTGGAAAGCCCGTATCAGCCAGCGGGTGGAGGCCCAGCAATTGCACTGGGAGTCGGTGGGAGGTCTGCCCACCAAAGGGGCGGTGCGCTTCTATTCGCAGGCTCCCGAGCTCACGGCGGTCAAGCTGAGTGTCAGCTATGAATTGCCCGGGGTCTTGGCACCGTTGATGGATGCCAGCATCTTGGGTGGAATCGTGACTAGGGAGCTTCAGGCAAACCTTGACCGATTCCGTGATCTCGTCGAAACCCGTAACGCCTGAATCCCTCGGCGCTGCCATAGGTGCTGCCCTGCTGTTGGCCGCCTGCGCTGGCGAGCAGCCGCCTCAAGCCACCATCCAGGCGCTCCCCCCGCCAAGGGAACCAGCGCCCGTAGCGCCAGCGCTAGTTGTGGCATCGGCACCTCTGGCCGGACTGACACCCCTGCCCAGCTCCAACCAATTGGTGGCTTCTGTTTCCTCTGGGCGTGTCGATCCCTTTGCGCCACTGGCGACACCCCCTTCCCGAGCGACAGTTACTTCGCCCCGTCCAGCGCCACTCATCCTCCCCCCAGGCTTGGTTTTCAGTGGTGTGATTCGCTCTGGCGGCACCCCAGAGGCCTTGGTCCAGTTCGCTGGCGAGAGCGGCACCCTGCGGGTCGGCCAGCGAGGTGGCAGCAGCTTGGATCCACGCTCCACCCCACTGCTGCCGGCCGGTTGGAGCGTGGCCAGCATCGATGTTCAGCGGGGTCGCCTCACTCTGCGTCAGGGCAAGCAGGTGGTGACGGCTGAGCTCTGAGGCTGCGGCTGCAGGCCTCGACCAGCCCAGCCAGGTCGTGGGGGTCGGCTTCTTCATCCACGCGGCCGAGTAATTCCCGGCAGCGTTCGCTGGTTTGGGGCCCAATCGACACCACCGCTACCCCCTTTAGCTGGCTGCTCCAGGCCGGCCCGAAGGCCGCCTTCAGCATCTGGCAGGTGTGGTTCACGGTTTTGCTGCTGCTGAAGGTGATGGCGTCGAGGCGCCGTTGCGCCAGGGCGGCTACTGCAGCGCTGGGCAATCCCTCGGGGCATCGGGTTTCATAGGCGGCCACTTCCACCACCCGGGCACCGGCAGCTGCAAAGGCTTCCGCCAACATCGTTCGGCCACCGCTCTGCACCCGGGGCAGCAGCAGGCGCAGTCCCCAACCCGAGACGGGGAAATGCTCCAGCAGGCTGTCGGCCACAAAGCTGGGCGGGATGAAGTCGGCGGGGGCTCCTAGGGATTCGAGCTGGGCGGCGGTTTTGCGGCCCACTGCAGCGATCTTCAGCTGGGTGGGCCGCCGCGCCAGGGAGCGGCCGAGTCGGCGCAGCCGCTGCTCCACGGCCTCTACGCCGTTGCCACTGGAAAAAATCAGCCAGTGGAAATCATCCAGTTCCGCCAGGGCATCGTCGAGGGGGCCCCATTCATCCGGTGGGGTCACCACCAAGGCCGGCAGGTCTACCACCGTGGCGCCGGCGGCTTCAAACAGGCGCCGGGCTTCCCCCAGCTGGGTTTCGGCCCTGGTCACGGCGATGGTGCGACTGCTCAGGCAAGACTCAGGCGCCATGGCCAGGGGGATAACTGGTCTTCCAGCTTGACCATGGCTCCGGCCTGGCGCTTCAGCGCCTCGGCTTCAGCGCCGCGGTTTTGTTGTTGAAGCAGCTCGATTGCCCGGCGGAAGCCAGTGCGGGCGCCTGGCACGTCGCCGCTGAGCAGCAGTGCCACGGCCAGGTTCTGCTGGGCGGCGGCCTGGCTTGGATCGCGCTCTAGTGCCGAGCGGTAGGCCACGATTGCCGCCGGCAGCCGGCCGCATCGCCGTTCGCTGAGCCCCAGATGCAGCCAGCCGAGCGCCAGTTCGGGCGCAGCTGCGGTGGCCTGGCGGCATAGTTCGCAGGCCTCCTCCAGGGTGCTGCTTTCATCACCAGAGGCGTTCTGCAGCAGGGCGGCCAGATTGAGACGGGCCGCCAAGGTGAGCCGCGGCGGCAGGGGTAGTTCCAGGGCCTGGCGGTAGAGCTGGCAGGCGGGCTTTGGGTCGCCGCTGCTGAGGGCGATCGCCAGGTGCAGCAGCAGCTCGTAGCGTTCGGGGTGGCGGTTCACCGGGCACCGGGCCAATCCCTGCTGCAGCAGTGCGATGCCGCGTTCGCGGTTGCCCTCGCTCACCTCCAGGCTGCCGAGCTTGGCGCAGGCGTAGGGATCCCCAGCATGGGCGGCCAGGTCGGCCTCCATGGCCTGGCGCAGCCGCTCTGCCTTGGCACCGCTGGCTAGCAGATCACTGCGGTAGCCATCGTGGGCTAGCGCAGGCACATCGCAATCCGCCAGATGCCAGTGCGGCTCCTTTCCCAGCAGGGCCAGCACGCTGTCGTCCACCATCGAGTGGTAGGGCCGGCTCCAGTGGATGGCTGGATGGCGGCGAAACAGGCGGCTCACATTTGAGTAAGGCGACTGGGAAGCCCCCAGCTCCTGCCGTAGCAGGTTGATCAGCAGCAGATCCGGCTCGGCCATCAGGGCTTGGAGTGGCTGGCGGGCTTCCGGCAGCAGCCACTCATCGGCATCCAGCCCCAGCACCCAGTCGCCGTGCACGTGCCTTAGGGCCTCATTGCGGGCCGGGGCGAAATCCCCTGGCCAGGGCAGCTGGTGCACCACCGCACCGCAGCTTTCGGCGATGGCGATGGTGGCATCGCTGGAGCCGGTGTCCAGCAGCACCATTTCGTCTACGAAGCCCGCCACCGAGGCCAGGCAGCGCTCCAGCCGCTCGGCTTCGTTGCGCACGATCATCGAGAGACTGAGCATGGGCCTGCTGCGGACGGGGCTGGAAACGGGCAGCTCGGCGCTCGCTTAGTCGGTGAAGCCGGCGCCCGCTTCAGTGTCTCCCAGCCCCAGCCCAGTGCCCAGTCTTTGGAGAGCCTCCGTTTGGGCCAGGGGCATCTGGCCGGGGCTGTAGACGCCAGGGATGCCCGGCGGCAGCAGTGGGCGCAGCTCCTCCCAGAGGTAGGGGCTGCCATACACCACTAGCCCCGCAAGCCTTTCGGCTTTTGCTAACTGACGCAGTGCCGCAGGCCAGGGCTCGGCGCTGCCTGCGCTGCCTCGGAAGGGATTGCCCCGCACAAACAACTGCAGCAGCACGGGCCCAGGGCCGAGCCTCTCCATGGCGAGAGGGGCGTCGGCGTCGGAGCTCCAGGGGCTGGGGCTGCGGGCCTCCAGCAGCACGGTGCGCCAACCGCGGGATTCGGGCCGCGCCAGGGCTGGAGCGGTGGCGTTCAGCACTCCGGCGGCTGCGGCCAGGGCTGAGTCCAGCCTGATCAGATTGATACCGGGCTGGGGGGTGGCTCCGCCGCAGTCGCTGGATGTCTCCAGGGTGGCCCGCACCAGCTCCAAGGCCAGATGCTGGTTGGGCTGGGCGGCCGCTTCTGGATTGGGAATGGCCAAGGTCGCCCCAGGCCCAGCGCAGCGCTCCAGGGCCTGGCGGCGGCGCTCGGCGCTGGCCTCCAGCTGATTAAAACTGAGCCGGCCGCTGGTCACCGCTTCAGCGATGGCTGTGATGGCGTCATCAGCGTCGGCCGGCATCAAGACCAGATCGGCCCCGGCTTCCAGGGCCAGCACGGCCGCCTCACCGGCGCCGTAGCGTCCGGTGATCGCGTCCATCACCAGGGCATCGGTCACGATCAAACCGCCAAAGCCCAGCTGCTGGCGCAGCAGCCCTGTGAGCACCGGCTTGGACAGGGTGGCTGGCCGCTCGGAATCGAGGGCGGGCAGCATCAGGTGGGCGGTCATCACCGAGGCCACCCCTGCGGCGATCGCCTGTTGAAACGGCGGCAGTTCGACCGCCGCTAGCCGTTCGCGGCTGTGGGGCAGCAGGGGCAGGGTGAGATGGGAATCGCTGCTGGTGTCGCCGTGGCCTGGGAAGTGCTTGGCGCAGCCGAGCACCCCTTCTGCCTGCACGCCCCGCACAAAGGCCGCTGCCAGCGCCCCGGCCGTATCCGGATCTTCCCCCCAGGCCCGCACATTGATTACCGGGTTGGCGGGGTTGTTGTTGACGTCGCAAACCGGCCCCAGCACCCAGTTGAGTCCCAAGGCGCGGGCATCCCGGCCAGTGCACTGCCCGTAGCGTTCAGCCAGTTCCACCGCCCGTTGGGGCTCCCGCTGGTACAGGCGCCCCAGGGCTAGGGGAGGCACCAGCCAGGTGGCGCCGTCGAAGCGCTGGCCCACCCCTTCCTCCACATCGGCGCAGAGCAGCAGGGGCTGGCCGGCCCAGCGCTTGAGCTGGGTGCAGCGGAGGGCCACCTCGGCGGCGCTGCCGCCTAGCAGGATCACGCCGCCTACGCCGTCCTCCAGCAGGCTGCGGAGCTTGTTGTTGGGTAGCTCCCAGCGGAGGTAGCCGCGTTGGTGGTCGGCGAGTTTGCCGCTGGCTCGCACCACGATTAGCTCGTGGATCAGGCGCAGCAGGGCTGGATCGGCGGCGCAGGTTGCTCTTGGTTCAGAGGTCACTGGCTTCGGCTGGTTCGCCCTTTTCCTGCCGCTCGTCTTCTAGGCGATTGAGCAGCCCCAATACCGAGGTGCCCTTTTCGATGCCGCGATCGAGCACGAACACCACTTCGGGGGTGCGCCGCATCTTTAGCCGCCGGCTCAGCTCACCCTTCACGAAGGCGCTGGCCGAACGCAGCCCAGCCATCGCCTGCTCTCGATCGGAGTCACTGCCGAAGACGCTCACAAAAATCTTGCAGTGCTGCAAATCGCCCGCCACTTCAACGGAGGTGACACTCACCATTCCCTGGCTGACTCGCTCGTCCTTGATGCCGCCAATAAGCAGCTCACTTATTTCACGGCGGATTAGGGAGGCCACCCGCTCCACCCGTCGGCTCTGTGCCATGCCTATGCCAGCGGTGCTGGGTTCACCATCGCATGCAGGATCAGCCCCAGGCTCAGCAGGCCGCTGACGCCGGCACCAATCAGGGCAACCGCCGTTACCGGATTGCGGCCACGGGCAACGAGGGGTTCGAACACCGAATTGGCTAAACCCAGGCCAAAGGCCACTAGGTAGCGCGGGTAGCGCGTCACATTCAGGAAGAAGTCCTTCATTGCCCGGGGTGGTCGGTCCTTGCTGCGTGCTGGCTACTCTGCCGCCCAGAGGTCAGGTTTGAAGCATGGAACTGCACCAGTTCAGGCATTCGGCCTTTTGCGAGAAGGTGCGGCTGGTGCTGGCCGCCAAACGGCTCGACTACACGGTGGTCGAGGTCACGCCCGGCCTGGGTCAGCTGGAGTTGTTCAGGCTTTCCGGCCAGCGACAGGTGCCAGTGCTGGTGGATGGCAGTGAGGTGGTTGCAGATTCCACCGCCATTGCCCTTTATCTGGAGCGCCATCACCCCGAGCCGCTGCTGCTGCCCGAGGCCCCGGCCGAGCGGGCCCGGGTGTTGCTGATCGAAGACTGGGCTGACACGGCGCTGGCGGCAGGCTGCCGGCTTGCCCTAGTGCAAGCGGCAGCCGTGGATCCGCTGTTGCGCTCCGCCCTGCTGCCCGATTCCACCCCAGCCCCCCTGCGTCAGCTGGTCAGCAACCTGCCCGCCGGCGTAATGGCTGGTGTCGGCGAGGCGGTGGCCACGGTGGTAGGCAGCGCTGAGCGCCAGCAGCTGCAGACCAACCTCGAGCAGTTGGCTGTGCTGGTTGCCGACCAGCCCTATCTGGTGGGTGATCGCCTCACCCTTGCCGATCTGGCCGTTGCAGCCCAGTTGGGTCTGCTCAAATTCCCGGCTAGTAGTGGTGCTCCCCTTGCGGGCCTCGGGGTTAGCGGCATCGCCGACCACCCGTTGCTGGAGCCCCTGTTCAACTGGCGGGATCGGGTTGTGCTGGAAGCGGGTCGGGGCTGAGCGGCGTCAGGTTCAGTTGGAAATGGCCGCTGCTGCTGGCCGCGGAGGCCAGGCCTAGGGCAGGGGAGGGATAGCTGGCCTGCCACTGCTCGGTTGTAACCGTGCCGTCGGGGTTTTGGATGTAGTGGCTCAGGGTTTCCACCCGGCTCACCCGGGGATCGCCGGGGCCGTGGAGTACCTGCAGGGCTAGTTCGTCAGCCCAGAAGTCGGTGGGCTTGGGCCGCTCGCTGCGGCGTCCCACCACCGTCGATTCCAGTTGCTGATCCCCCGCCAGCAAGGCGATCTGGCGGTTTGGGTTGCTTGGATCATTGCGCACTTGCAGCAGGGCACCGCCCAGCAGAGCCCGGCCTATTGCGGTGGCATTAAAAGCCCGATCGCCCACCACCGCTCCGCCTGGGTCGGGGCCGAAGCGCACTTCGTAGGTCAGGTCGTCGCTGCGCACCTGCCAGCGCCCGGCCATCCAGTCGGGGTAGGTCAGGTCCTGTTGGCCGGCCCGAGCTGAGGGTCGCTCCAGGGGAGCGGGCAGGCGCCACTCGGGCCAGTGGGCAGCCCGTTCCGCCAGCACGCCCGGCCCCATCGCCAGCAGCAGCGCCAGGATGGATGCCATTAGGGCTCCAGTCATGTCCGATCCCCTGTTGCGGGAGCTTGATCATTACGTGGTGCTGGAGCCGGGTTGCGGCGAGCGGATTCTCACGGCGGCGGAAACCCTGGCCTGGTTGGCGTCTCAGCTTGCCGATCTGGAGCCGGTGCCCGCTGATCTGGCCGGCCTGGCCAGCCCGAGCCTGCAGGCCCAGCGACTGCTGGAAACCGCCTGCGAGCTGGAGCTGACCCCTGGACTGACGATTCAGTGGTTCGCCGTCCGAATAGAACCGCCCGGTTAAAAGGAGGGGGGTTAGTTGAGGGATGGCGTGATCTGGCCATCGGCCTGACGCAGCTGGACCGGGACCTCAGGCGCTACAGCTTTGTCTTTGAGGATGGCAGGCAGATCTGCCAGCACCTGCTGGGCGACCTGGGCGGGGCCGTCACCCGCTTGATGCACCCGCAGGTCGGCTTGGGCATAAATCGGTTGCCGTTGGGCCAGCAGCTCGCCGAGGCGAGCGCCGGGATCGTCGGCCTGCAGCAGGGGCCGGGGGGTGGGATCGGAGAGCAGGCGCTGCAGCAGTAATGGCGCCGGTGCATCCAGCCACACCACTACCCCCTGGCGCATGTGACCCCAGTTCTCTGGCCTGGTAACCACCCCACCTCCCGTGGCCACCACCAGGGAATGCCAGCTGGCGATCTGGCCAAGCACCGCCGTTTCCAGTTCTCGGAAGCCGGCTTCGCCGTCAGTGGCGAAGATCTCAGGGATTGAGCGGCCGGCTACCTGCTCCAGGGCATCGTCGGCATCGAGGAAGCGGTAACCGAGCGCTTCGGCCAAGGGGCGGCCGACGGCACTTTTGCCGGCGCCCATCATGCCGATCAAATAGATGTTCAGCCCTTGCAGGCGCTGGGCCAGGCTTGGCGAAGGGGATTTGTTCATGGCGGGGTTTTTCTGGCTCGACGCCGGAGCCCTTGCCCGTTTCTAGGATGGTGAGCCACCGACCCGGGCGATGACGGCTATAGCAACAGCCCCAGGTTTATCTCCAAACCCGGTCAGCTCCAGCCACGGGCGGGGGCGCCCGTGCGTGATCACCCGGAGGGCCACCTTCAGTGCCAGTCACCGCTACTGGTTGCCTGAGCTCAGCGCCGAGGAGAACCAGGCCCGCTTTGGCCCCTGCAGCCTGGCCCCCGGCCACGGCCACAACTACACCTTGGTGGTGGCCATGGGTGGCCCGCTCGATGCGGACGGCATGGTGCTCAATCTCTCTGAGGTGAAGCACGCGATCCGGGCTGAGGTAACGGCCCAGCTGGATTTCCGCTACCTCAACGAGGCTTGGCCTGAGTTCGATCTGGATCGTCCTGAGGGCAAGCTGCCCACTACCGAAGCCCTTTGCCAGGCCATCTGGACCCGCCTGGCCCCCCAGCTGCCCCTGGTGGGGCTGCGTCTGCACGAAACCGACACGCTCTGGGTCGACCTGCTCGCCCCCGGCTCCGCCCCAATCCCCATGGAAGCCTTTCTCTCGATCCGCACCCACTTCGCCGCCGCCCACCGCCTGGCCCGGCCCGAGCTCTCCCAGGGTGAAAACGAAACCATCTACGGCAAGTGCGCCCGGCCCCACGGCCACGGCCACAACTATCTGCTCGACGTGACCGTACGCGGCCCCATCGATGCCCGCACCGGCATGGTCTGTGATCTCGCGGCCCTGCAGCAGCTCGTCGACGAATTGGTGGTGGAGCCCTTCGACCACACCTTCCTCAACAAGGACGTGGAGCACTTCGCCAGCACGGTGCCCACCGCTGAGAACATTGCCCTTCATATCGCCGACCTGCTGAGCGCCCCAATAGCAGCCACCGGCGCCCGGCTCCACAAGGTGCGCCTGCAGGAAAGCCCCAACAACGCTGCCGAGGTGTTTGCAGAAGCCCCCCAGCTGGAAATGGTGCCCGCGGCGCTCGAAGCCCTGGTGGCTGCCTGAGGCCCGTGTTGCGGCTGGTCCTGGCCGTCAGCCTGGATGGCCGCTTGGCGCCCCCGGAAGGTGGGGCGGCCCAGCTTGGTGGAGTGGGAGATCGTGAGGTGTTGGAGGAGGCCCTGGCCTGGGCTGATGGCTGCCTGATCGGGGCTGAAACCCTGAGGCTCCATGGCAGCACCTGCCTGATCCGTGCGCCCCACCTGCTGGCCCAGCGAGCAGCCAGCGGCCGTGCCCAGCAGCCGTTGGCCGTGGTGGTAAGCCGCAGCGCCGATATCTCCCAGGGCCTGCCCTTCTGGCAGCAGCCGCTGCAGCGCTGGCTGCTGACACCCGGACGGTCGCCGGCGGCCTCGGCTTTCGATCGCTGCCTGGATCTGGAGAGCTGGGGCATCGCCCTCCCGGCTCTGGCGGATCTGGGGCTGGAGCGGCTGGTGGTGCTGGGGGGTGCGGGCCTTGCCGCCAGCTTGCTGGCCGAGGGCTGGATCGACGAGCTGCAGCTCACCCTTTGCCCCCGGCTGCTGGGCGGACCCCATGCGTGGTTGCCCCTGGAGGCGGCAATTCAGTCTGGGGATTGGTGCCTCCAGGAGCACCGCCGTCTCGAGGATGAGGAGTTGCTGCTGCGTTACCGCCGCGTCTTGGCGAAGCCCTGAGCCAGCTCCCGCAGGGAAACCTGCTGGAGGGTGTCGGCGGGCAGGCCCAGCATGCGGGCCAGGCAGCGTTTCAGCACCACTTCGCTGTCGGCGCCAAAGTCGCCGCGGATCAGATCCCCCAGCACCGCCAGGCCGCGACCACTCGAGGCGGTTTCCTCCACTAGGCATTGGCTGGTGGGCCGGGCCAGCTGGGCGCAAGGAGCTTCCAATTTGGCGGCCAGGCTGGCATTGCCGGCGGACGCGGTTTCCATGCAAACGGTTTTGAGCCGTTGCTCCAATTGGGGGCGCACCAACTGCAATACCGGCAGCAGCAGGCTCGCTAGCAATACGGGCGCGAACAGTTGCACCGGGGCGGCCAGGGCACGGATCGGTCGGGGCACCAGGGCAGCGCAGCTGTGGTTAGTTTTGCTCCTTGCCTGCCCCTATTGCAGCCATGGCTGAGTTGCAGGCTCGCTGGCACCAAAGCCTCGCCGACATCCCTGAAGATCGCTGGGATGCCCTGCTGGCCGCGGTTCACCCCCAGGAGCTGCCTTTTTACCGTTGGCGCTGGCTGCAACAGCTTGAGGCCAGCGGCAGCATTGCGCCTCGGGAGGGCTGGCAGGGCTGTCACCTAGGCCTGTGGCGCGGCGAGCTGTTGCTTGCTGTGGCTCCCCTTTATCTGAAGGGCCACAGCTACGGCGAATTCGTTTTCGACCAGAGCTTTGCCCAACTTGCTGGCCAGCTGGGCCTGCGCTACTACCCAAAGCTGGTGGGGATGAGCCCGGTGAGTCCGGTGCAGGGCTACCGCTTCCTGATCGATCCTGCTGAAGACGCGGCGGAGCTAACCGCTCTGATGCTCGAGCTGATCGATGCCTTCTGCCGGCAGCACGCCATCCTCAGCTGCAATTTTCTTTATGTGGATCCAGGCTGGCAGCCGCTGGCGGAGGCGGCTGGCTGTGCGGTCTGGGTAAATCAGCAGAGCCAGTGGATCAACCCCGGCCATGGCGATTTCAATGCCTATCTGGCCAGCTTCAATGCCAACCAGCGCCGCAACATCAAGCGGGAGCGACAGGCGGTGGCAGAAGCCGGCCTCACGGTGACGCCACTGTTGGGCGAGGCGATTCCGCCGGCCTTGGTTGGACGCATGTACGCCTTTTACGCCCAGCACTGCAGCCGCTGGGGGGCTTGGGGCAGCAAATATCTGAGCGAAACCTTTTTTGCAGCCCTGGCCGCCGATCCGCAGTTGCGGCGCCATCTGGTGCTTTTCAGTGCCCATCGCGGCGATCCGGCCGAGCCGGTGGCGATGTCGCTGTGCGTCCACGCCGGCGACCAGCTCTGGGGGCGCTACTGGGGTAGTGATGAGGAGATTGATTGCCTGCATTTCGAGGTCTGTTATTACGCTCCGATTGCCTGGGCAATCGAGCGCGGCATCCGCGCTTTTGACCCTGGCGCTGGTGGTAGCCACAAGCGCCGGAGGGGCTTCGTGGCCCAGCCCCGGGTCAGCTTGCACCGCTGGAGCGATCCACGCTTTGCTGCGATCCTGCAGCGCTGGTTGCCTGGAGCCAACGCGGAGATGGCCGAGGCGATGGCGGCCATGAATGCTGAGCTTCCTTTCACGGCTGCCTACGATCCTCCCCATGCCTGAAGTGCTCTCCAGTCGCCAACAACTCGATGACCAGCTCTCCCAGCGGTTCATTGCCTTAGACCCAGCCGGCTACTTCCTGATCCGCATCGATCGCGAGGCCGCGGAGCTGGTGGTTGAGCACTACGGCAATGGCATCGACGAGCGGGGATTGGCCACCGATCCCGAGACTGGAGAAGTGTTGAGCTGCCGCGGCGGGGGCAATGTTCGATTGCCCCAGGCGGTTTTCCGGGGCCGCAGTGCCAAGCAATTGGGTATTGACCTGACCGAAGGGCCTGCTCCCCACCCCGTCTCTTGCCTGGATCACGCGCTCTACCTAGGCCGAGAGCTTCAGCGGGCTGAGTTTTGTATGGAGCAAGGTCTGGAGTACATCCAAGACTGAGATAACCAAGCCGATCAAGTTGATATAAACTTGCCGGCTGGTTTTGGCTGCAAAGGTTAGACCGGTTGAAGTTCGCGGCTGGGCTTGGCTGTGGTTTTGGGTGGATCGGGTGGCAGGGTGGCGAGCTGTTCTTCAATCTCGCGTCGCACAATTGCTCGGTATTCGAGGAAGTGTTCGTTGTGAGCCAAGATCGATAAGAAGCCGGTGAAACGCTTCGGGTTGTGGCGAGCCATGCCGTAGAGCGCTTTCCAGAAGCGCACCCTGGTGTTGCGTTTCAGGCCTTGGCGCCAAAGAATTATTCCTAGGGCACGCAGATCAACCCAGCTGGTTGGCTTGGCCGGACGGCTGCCTGGAACAACCAACTTCTTCCATTGCTGGGGTGGCAGTTTCAGGAAGTAGGAATAAACGCGATCAATGAAAGCGTTTGGCTCATAAAGGGCGCCGAAGGCGTCCACATACTCATTGGCAATGTCCCGAATCGGCCGAGTGGGCGCGAAATTGAGCAGATTGGTTTGGTTGACCCCTTTTGCAGCGGCCTTGCCTTCGATCAAGCGACCTTCTTTCTCAAGGCGATGCCAGAGAGCTGTGTTGGGAAGTGCCTGCAGCATTCCCATCATGGCGTGGGGGATACCGGTGCGGGTCACAAACTCCACAATTCTGCGGCCTGCGCCGTCTTTTTCACCGTCGAATCCGATGATGAAACCAGCCATCACCCGCAATCCGTAGGAAGTGATCTTGTTTACGGAATCTTCGAGAGAGCTCCGGGTGTTTTGTAGTTTGCCGGCTGTCTCCAGGCTGGATTCGTCTGGGGTTTCAATGCCGAGGAAGACGCTCTCAAAGCGGCATTCCACCATCATTTGCATCAGGTCATCGTCGGCCGCTAGATCTACAGAGGCCTCAGTAGCGAAGCTGAAGGGGAAGCCATTATCGATTTGCCACTGGCGCAGGAGCGGCAGCAGCAATTTGACATTGCGCTTGTTACCGATGAAGTTGTCATCTACCAAGAACACCGAGCGGCGCCAGCCCAAGTCGTAGAGGTACTGCAGCTCGGCTACCAGCTGTTCGGGATTCTTGGTACGAGGTTTACGCCCATACAGCACGATGATGTCGCAAAACTCGCACTGGAAGGGGCAGCCCCGGGAGAACTGCACCGACATCTCTGAGTAGGCGTCCAGCTCAAGCAGGTCAAAGCGGGGAATAGGCGTTCCAGTTACGTCTGGTTTGACGCCTTCAGAACTAAAGCGCCCATTGGTGTCACCCCGCTCAATGGCTTCGATGAACATTGGCAGGGTGATTTCGCCCTCGTCGAGGATCTTGTAATCCACCAAGTCGAGCTCGGGGGCATCCGGGGTGGAGCTGGCAAAAGGGCCTCCCACCGCTACGGGGATACCTCGCTCCTTGGCTTTGCCGATCTGAGTGGCCATATCGGCCTTCTGCACGATCATCCCGGAAATCACCACCAGCTCTGCCCAGTCCCACTCGGCTTCGGTGACCTCGCGGACGTTGCGGTCTACCAGCTTCATTTCCCACTTCTGGGGCAGCAGGGCGGCAACGGTTACCAGCCCCAAGGGCGGTAACAGCACCTTGCGGTCGATCAGTTCGAGAATTTTTTCGTAGCTCCAGAAGGTTTTCGGAAACTCTGGGTAAACGAAGAGGGTGCGCATGCAGACAGCCGAGCTGGGATTGTGACCGGGATGAACCAGGGCGCTTGTTCTGCGCTGATATGCGGTGTTTGTAAGAGAAATCTTAGGAGGTCTGGGGAGTGGCTGAAGGTTGCGGGCTTTCTGCTGTAATGGCGTCACCTTCAACTGGTGGACTGCCATGGCTGCAGCGATTTACCTGGGTTTGTTTGGTGGTGGCTTGGCCCTCGCCATTGCAGCATCGATCGTGCTGCGCGGTATCAAGCTGATTTGAGCTCAAGCCTCAGGCGCCTGCGGCTGATCAGTTCCAGCAGGCCCAAGGCGAAGCCAGCAGCTCCGAGCACCGCAAAGGTGCCGTGAAGTCCGAAGGCCAGGCTCATGGCAGCTGCCATGAGGCCACTCAGTCCTCCCCCTCCTAGGAAGGCGATCTGCCCCAGCCCGGCCATGCGGCCCCGGATGGCTATTGATGCTCCCACCTGGCTGATGAGATTGACCCCTGCCAGCAGGCAGGCCGTGCCGGCCCCGAGGGCGAAGGTGGCCGCCAGACCTATCCCCACCGTCGTTGGGTTGCTGAATGCGGCCATGGCGAGCTGGGCTGTTGCGGTGATCAAGGTGCAGCTTCCCAGTAGCAGGGCTGGTCGCTGGCTCAACCAGCGACTGTGGCGCTGCAGCACCAGTCCGCCGCTGATGCTGCCTGCTGCCAACACGCTGGTGAATGTGCCTAAGGCCTGGGGGGAGGGCCCCAGCAGATCCTTGGCCATTAGGGGAGCCAGCCCGGGGTGGAAGAACCCCAGCAAACAAGCCAGCGCTGTGTAGGTCAACACGTGCCTCAGCACCGGACCACTGCCCCGCCAGGCTGCCCTGAGGCCACTGCTGGCTCCCGCCACGCTGCGTTGTTCGAGTTCCCGGTTGGGATTCAGTAGCAACAGCACCGAGGCGATGGGGATTAAGAAAGTGGCGGCATCGATCGCCAAGGCCGTGCCCGCGCCTGTCCAGGCCAGCAGCCAGCCCCCCAGGGGCGGTCCCACCAGCTTGCCTACGTTGAACACCACCGAAAAGCTGGTGAGATAGGGCGCTAGTTGCTCCGGCTCCTCCACCAGCAGGGCGCAATATTTGTTGCGCGCCGTGAGTTCGTAGGCACTCGCGACGCCTACCAGCAGGGTGCTTAGTAGCAGTAGGCCTACCTGCAGGCCGCCTTCGCTGAGAGGTATCGCAATGGCTCCAAGGATGCCGGCTGCGAAAAGTCCCCATTGGGAACGGATCAGCACGGTTTCGCAGCCCAGCCTGTCGGTCACAACCCCGGCGGGTCCACTCACCAGCAGGGAAGGCAGGGCCAGCACAGCGAAATGGAGGGCCAGCACCATGGGATTGCCGCTGCCATCCATAAGGATCCAGCCTTTAGCGGTGAGCCCGGCGAACGATCCCGCTGTGCTCAACCCTGAGGCAACCAGAAATGTGGTGCGCTGATGCTTACGCCAGCTCAAGCGCCAATGCTGCGGGCGCCCACCACCTCGCCGAGTAGGTCGTAGGTGTCGGCGGCGGTGATGCGTACGGGCACGAGAGTACCTGGTGCGGCGCAAAGGCCCCCTTCGCCAGGAACCACCCGAACCTCACCATCCACCTCCGGTGCGAAGCGGGCGCAGCGGCCCAGCATCTCGCCGGTGCTCGGGTTTTCCTGCTCGATCAACACATCCACGATCTTCCCCACCCAGGAGGCATTACGAGCAGCGGCGATCGGTTGCTGCAGGGCCATCAAGCGGTCTTTACGGTCGAGCGCGATCTCGTGAGGTATCTGATCTGGAAGCTCTGCCGCAGGGGTGCCCTCCTCTGGAGAGAAGGTAAATACGCCCACGTGGTCGAACTGCTGCTCGGCCACAAAATCCAACAGGTGCTGAAATTGCTCCTCCGTTTCGCCGGGGAAGCCCACGATGAAGGTAGTGCGCAGCACTGCCTCGGGCAGTTGCTCGCGGATGCGGCCAAGCACACCGGCTGTCACGTCTGCCTGCCAGGGGCGGTTCATAGCCCGCAGCACGTCGGGATGGCTGTGCTGAAGCGGCAGGTCCAGGTAAGGAAGCACGTTGGGCACCTCCCGGTAGGCAGCCAGCACCGCCTCAGTAAGGCCGGTGGGATAGGCGTAGTGCACTCGGATCCAGGGAATCTCCACCTCGCCGAGGGCCCGAAGTAGCTCAGCCAGCTGGGGCTTGCCGGCTAGATCGAGGCCGTAGTTGGTGGTGATCTGGCTGATCAGCACCAACTCCTGCACTCCCTGGGCCGCCAGTGCCTGAGCCTCGGCCACGATCGAGGCGATCGGGCGAGAGCGTTGATTGCCGCGCAGGTGGGGAATGATGCAGAAGGCGCAGCGGTAGTCGCAGCCCTCGGCCACCTTCAGATAGGCGACCGCCTCGCTGGTGGTGCGGTAACGGGGCAGGTGCTCATCGGCCACGAAGGTGGGGCTAGCGCTCACCTGGTTGACCCGTTCGCCGGCCTCAACCCGTTCCAGCACGCTCACGATGTGCTGGTAGTCGCCAGTCCCCACGATTGCCTTGGCTTCGGGCAGGCTCTCCAGCAGCTCCTCCTGGAAGTGCTGGGCCAGGCAGCCGGCAATGATCAGTTCCTTGCCCAGCTCAGCAAGCTCTACGAGTGTGCGTACCGACTCTTCGCGCGCTTCCTGGATGAAGCTGCAGGTGTTCACCACCACGACGCTGGCGTCGGTCTCATCGGCGCTCACCCCGTAGCCGGCCTGGGCAAGCAGGCCAAGCATGTGCTCGGTGTCCACGCGATTTTTTTCGCAGCCCAGGTGGGCAAAAGCCACGGTGGGCTTGGCTACAGGGGCGTGGGATTCCTGGGTCACAGTTTTGCCAGGGCAGAGATTCACCCTACGTTGCGCGCTGACGGCGTCCTAATGCCCAGGTTTGCTCCTGCCACAATCAGGCCAGCCTGGGCTCCGACCCGTGACCTCATCCCGCCTCAGCCAGCGCCTTAGTTCCACTCGGCGCCGCAGTGATCCAGCCCGCCGCTGGGCCCGGGTAGCCATGGCTGTATTGGCCACCATCGGCGCCCTCGACACCGGCGCGATCACTTTGAAGCGTTGGGGTCTGCTCGGTCCGCTGAGTTGCCCTGGCGGCGCGGAGGGCTGCGACAAGGTTTTGAACAGTGCCTGGGGCAGCGTGTTTGGCCAGCCCCTTTCGCTGTTCGGTTGGCTGGCGTACGGGGTGGTGCTGCTGCTAGCGGTGCTGCCACTAGTGCTGCGCGGCGATTCCCGAGCGGCCCTCGCCCAGCGCAGCTGGTGGGGGTTGTTGCTACTCAGCACGGGCATGGCCGTTTTCAGCCTGCTGTTAATGGGGCTGATGGTTCTGAAGATTCAGGCTTTCTGTTTCTTCTGCGTTCTCTCGGCCATTCTCAGCCTGAGTCTGTTTGTGATCAGCCTCGTGGGAGGGGAGTGGGAAGACCGCGGCCAGCAGGTGTTCCTGGCCGTGATCGTTGCCCTGCTAGTGGGCATGGTGGGGCTGGGTTGGGCTGCTTCCGTGGATCGCCCCGCCGCTGTGCGGGGTGCTGGCGCGCCTCCTGTCGTTGTAGCCACCAGCCGTCCAGAAGCGGTTGCCCTGGCAGAACACCTCAGCCGCGCCGGCGTGGTGATGTACACGGCCTACTGGTGTCCCCATTGCCATGAGCAGAAGGAGTTGTTCGGCAAGGAAGCCAGTGCCAAGTTGAGCCTGGTTGAGTGCGCCGCTGACGGCCAAAACAGCCAGAAGGCGCTGTGCGACACCAAGGCAATTGAGGGCTTCCCCACCTGGGAGATCAACGGCAAGCTCGATTCCGGTGTGAAGCCCCTGGCTGAGCTCGCCCGGCTCTCCGGTTACTCCGGCCCAGTGCCCTGAACAGCGGCAGTGCTCGGGGACTGGTGCAGCTGTTGGTCGGTGTGCCGCCGCCAGAAGGGCTGGGTGCTTGCTGCATCGGTGCGGTGGTGTCCGCCGCGGCTCTCGGAGCGGAACAGGGCTGCTTCGAGCAGCAGCTCGGCCAGCACCAGCCGTTGGTGCAGCTCCTGCAGTCGTCGCAGTGCTGGCATTGCCGCTGTCTCGAATTGGACGCTCTGGCCTGGCACAACGATTTGTAGTTGCCGCCAGGCAGGGCTTGCTTCAAGCTGACGGCGCTGGCCACGCAGCTGCAGGAGGGCAGGCCCAAGGGAGTGGCCATTGCGCTCTACCCCCGCCACCTGCCAGCAAAGATCCCGCAGGGTGCTGATCTGGGCCTCAAGGCTTTCTTGTGTAGGCAAGGGCAGCTGGGTTGTGGCGGGCAGTTCCCCTCGGTTGGCTGCGGTTGCTCTGCCTGGTGCCAGCTCGATTTTGCGCAGCTGGCGGGCAAACACCAGGCACTCCATAAGGGAGTTGCTGGCCAGCCGGTTGGCCCCGTGCACGCCCGTGCAAGCCACTTCGCCTACGGCATAGAGGCCAGGCACGCTGGTGGCGGCATTTAGATCTGTCCAGATGCCGCCCATCCAATAGTGGGCGGCTGGGGCCACTGGGATCGGCGCCCGGGTGGGCTCCAGCCCCAGTTCGCGGCAACGGCCCAGAATCGTGGGGAACTGGTGCTCAAGCCGTGGCAGCCCCACAGGGCGCAAGTCCAGCCATAGATGGTCCACGTCCAGGGCGCGCATCCGTCTGGCCAGGGCGCGACTCACCGCATCCCTTGGAGCGAGATCTCCTCCCGGCAGCTGGGCCACTGGGCTGGCCCCCGACCCGTCCACCAGGCGGGCCCCTTCGCCGCGCACAGCCTCCGAGATGAGGAAGTGGGGAGCACCTGGCAGCATCAGGGCCGTGGGATGGAACTGCACAAATTCCAGATCCCGCAGTTTGGCGCCCGCTTGCCAGGCCATCACCACCCCGTCGCCGCTCGCCAGGCTGGGGTTGGTGGTGTGGGCGAACAGGTGGCCACCTCCCCCCGTGGCCAGAACTACCGCCCGGGCCGCCAGCCAGTGGAGACGGTTTTGCTCAAGTACGGCCAGCCCCACGCAGCGGCCCTGTTCCAACCAGAGCTGCAATGCCACCACTCCCTTGCGCTGTTCGAGCTGGGGTCGCAGCAAAACCTCCCGTTCCAGGGCCTCCACTAGGGCGCCGCCGGTGCGGTCTTGGGCATGCAGCACCCGCCGATGGCTGTGGGCAGCCTCAAGGGTTGTGCTCAGATTTTCGCCGTCGCGGTCGAAGGCCATGCCCAGCTCCAGCAGGCGCTCAACGCAGGCTGGAGCTTCATGCACCAGACGCTCCACTGCCGCCTGATCGCAGAGCCCACCCCCAGCCATCAGGGTGTCGTCGATGTGGCTCTGGAAGCTGTCGTTGGGCCGTGTTACCGCGGCGATACCCCCTTGGGCCCAACGGCTGGCGGATCGAGGGGTGCTGGTTGGATCGTTGTCCTTGCTAAGCAACAACACCCGCAGGTGGCGGGGCAGCTCGAGGCAGGCCATCAATCCGGCTGCTCCGCTGCCGACAACCACCACATCCCAGGACTGCTCTGCCATGGCGGCTGAAGACACCCGACAAGGGCCGGCACTAAAAAAGCCGCCGGAAGGCCCGACGGCTTTCAAGCGGTAGCGAGCTTAGGGCTCAGCGGTACTGGCCGTCGTTAATGCGGTCGTCGCCTTCGTTGAGGGCGATCGAGGCTTCAGTGACGGTGAAGTTCTCCTTGTACTTGTTGAACAGTTCTTTTTGGCGATCGCTCAAGTCAAGGTTCAGCACATCGTCGACGCTGGCGTAGGGACCTCCCAGGACGATTTTGCCGGCCAGGGTGGGATACATGCCGGGGTAGTCCTGGAAGCGCCGCACGGAACAGTTGTTCAGATCGACCTTGCCGGCGCGTTCGGCGATTTTGTCGTCTGCCAGGTTGCGCCGATCAGCGGCAAAGGCGGGGGGAGGAATCAGCAGCGTGATCAGGAGGCCGGCCAGCACAACCCCACTCATTAGCCAGGCAACCAGCCGTTTCATCACGACACTCCGTTGAACTACGGGAAGGGAGGCGACATCAGTCACCGGAAGCCCAACGTTACAGAGGCATGCCGAAATCTCTACCGGTATCCCTGCAGGATTTGCAGTTCTTCAGATCAGGCCGCTGAGGCTGGGTGCCACAAGGGCGGCCAGCAGGAAAAGGGCATCTACCGCCAAGGTTGTGGCCAGGGCGGCACTGGTTATGCGTCCTACCTCGCCTAAACCCCAGAGCCAGCGGCAAGCTTGAACCAGCACTGCACCGCTGAGCACAACCAACAGCAGGCTTTGGGGAGCGAGCACTTGCTGGGCGGCAGACTGCAAAAGCAGGGGCGCCTCGGCGGTGCTAGCGCTGAGGATCTGGGGCCAGCAGGGCATCAGCCCAGTGCCGGCTATTGCCGCATCAGTGGCTGCCGTACCAAGCAGGGAGCCGAGATAGAAACCGCAGGCAACTTTCCAGCGGCTCTGCAGTCCGGCTAAGGCAAGAGGCAGGGCAAAGGCTTCGATTGGCAGGTGCCACACCGGATGGAGCCGGCACCAGCCCCAAAACAGGCTCCCTGCCAACCAGCTGCCACAGAAACCCACAAGCAATTCCCCAGCCCTACGGGTGCGGGGATTGGAGTGCTGGCTCAGGGCCAGAGCAAGCCCTAGTAGAGGCAC